>ERZ808286.219-NODE-219-length-43194-cov-5.037205_pt1 | contig 43194 bp, 75 predicted proteins | sample MGYA00521276_ERZ808286 | MGnify/ENA primary metagenome ERZ808286 (study PRJEB31516, sample SAMN03275607) | gut metagenome | biome: mammalia-associated habitat; material: feces | host: Papio cynocephalus | place: Kenya | collected 2012-08-01 ... | reverse complement strand
GATAATAACAAAATAATCATCTTTCGACATTTGTTATTCCTCAACGATTTCCCACTTGCCGCCTTTCCCTTCCGATCGGAAGAGCGGGGCCGGTCGTGTCATCGAATACAGATAATCTTCGCCGCTGTCATCGATCACACGATACCAGCCGTTTTCCTCTTTCGCGTCGTATATTTTCCCATCGGTAAGCCCATCCGGCCCGAACGACTCCCCTACATATCTGAGTTTCATTTCACCTCTTCCTCGTGATGCTTTATATTACCTTTGATCCGTCTTTATACGCCCGCCTGGCTTCATTGAGGCTCATGATATTGGCTCCACCTCTCATGTCAGGATGTTCTTCCTGAATAGGATCATTTTCCCATGAACAGACGGAACAAATATCATATTCTCTTACTTTCTCTTTTCCGCAACAGGGACAATATTCTTTCATTTCGGATCTTCCTCAACGATTTCCCATCTTCCGCCTTTCCCTTCTGACCGGAAAAGCGGGGCCGGTCGTGTCATCGAATACAGGTAATCTTCGCCGCTGTCATCGATCACATGATACCAACCGTTTTCCTCTTTCGCGTCGTATATTTTCCCATTGGTGAGTCCCTCTACTCCGAACGACTCTCCTACATATCTGAGTTTCATTTTCTCTCTTTTTGTGATTTTATTTTTGGACGGTACATTTTACCCTCTCGCTCGTACCAATGCACATCAAAAACGTATTTATCACTGGTGATTTTCCCGACAAACTTGGACCACTCTTCCGGCTTTCCTCCCAAGTCTCTCGAAAAATCCTCTGCATGGCGGAATTCTGTTTCTGATCCTCTGCCTGCAATAACTTTTGCATTTGTGATTGATGCATTCTTCGGAATATATCCGCTCTCTTTATTATACTCAAATTCCAACGGCTCTGATAAAGATTTTCCCGTTGTCGATGGCGGGAGAAATTCGTTTTTCCACTCCTTATAGCTCATATTCCGGACCGTGATCGTCTTGCCGGTCTCCGGATCCCTTGCAGCACGTACCGACGCCCGGAATTCTTCTCCCAGATAGGGGCATGTACAGCCTCGGCATCTGGGATGAAAGGGCGGGGCCGTCACACCGATCTCGAATTGTTCCATCGGATAGTGTCTGCTGTCCATATCACCGCAGAAGTCACAGGTAAGGCCGTCCAGTGTTTCCACGATTTCGTATTCCTCAACGCCCAGCTCCTCGAAGCTTTCCTTCTGCGCAATGTTTCCGATGGCAGCCGATTCCGTCATGACCAGTGTACCAGCTTTCATCTTCGCGTTCTTCACGCTGCTGTCCACGTACTTCTCCATGGCCTTGATGGCACGATCCGGAGAATCGCCGGTTGCAATCTGCCTTGTCAGCTCCCGGTGAAGCTCTCCCACCATCTTCGTCTTGTTCTCCCAGATCCGATCCGAGAAGTTCTTGCCGTCCGGGGCCCACGGATTCCTTACCGCGATGTCCATGGCCTTCTGGTTCACGCCTCCGACCTGCCAGCCGACACCGACGCCCTTCTGTACTTCATAGGCAGTATGGTAGTAGCTGTCCTCGTAGATCTTCGTGAGTGCCCTGCCGGTTGCCGCCAGCTCCACGCCGTAGGCCTCTTCGACAAAGTTCCGGAGCTGCAGCTTCATCGCGTCCAGTCTGGTGATATGTGCCCGGGCGGATGCGTTCTCCAGCTCATGATTCCATTCTCCGGTGTTCGCATTCTCCCGTCCCTTTTCTATGTACTGCTGCACATCCCATCGGAATTCGTCCAGCTCACCCTTCCGCAGCATCTGCCGGGCTTTCTCGTAGCTGACGCCATTTTCATCTGCAATCCGGTTCAGCCATTTCTCGATCTGCTTGTTCAGCTCCCGCTGCGCATCAGAGAAGGCTGCTTCTGCCTCTTTATAGGCTTCCTCCCCGGTTTTATGGCCGGATGCCTCGATCTGACGCATCCGCTTTTTCCAATAGCTACTGTTTTCCATCCTTTACGCCGGATTTATCCTCTTTTCCCGTCCTGCTGCCGTCTCCGCCTTCCGGATCATCGTCCGGATCCTTGCCGCCTGCTGCCTTCTGATGCAGATCGTCATAGAATCCGTACTGCTCCATGTTTTCCTGCTTCTGCTTCTCCAGACGCTTCATCTCCGCCTGTGGATCCGTCACCCACGGATGCTGTGCAATCAGTGTTTCATCCGACAGGATGCCCTCCGAATTCCGGATGTTGTTGATCACATCCGTCTCATTCATCATCATGTCGCGGTTGAAGATCACCTCGACCGTCTCCCCGGTGAAGTCTCCGGCCCCGGTATTGGCAAGGTGCGCATTCACGAACCACAGGAGCTGTTCCATGGATGCCTGGAACTCCGTCTCCATGTTGTTGGCATCCAGATCGATGTCGTTGTACATGGACTGAATGTTCATCTGGTTCGGGGATCCGGCCAGACGGTCATCCTTCGCATCGTAGCCCATGCAATTCTCAATGATGGCCTTCTTCAGAATCTCGATGATGGCCTTGTAATTCTCCGCATTCACAGAGACCTGAAGCGTGGATACGCCTCCTTCTGTGCCGTTGTCGCTGTTTACCTTCACAGCGCCGTAGGTGGCAAGATTCTCGCGGAACTCTCCCAGATCCTGCCCGTCATAGTTCAGAAGGACCAGAATCGTGTTGCGGGAATCTTCGCGCATGTTGTCGCAGAAGTTCGACAGAATGGTGTTGATGGCATCCTGCAGGCTCTTCGCGCTCTTGATCAGCGGAATCTCATCATCGTTACTCTTGAACGGGATCAGCGGAATCTTCGACCAGTTGTATCCGGTCTCGTTCCCTTCCTCATCCGATACCATCAGATAGTCCTGATGATACGGCTCGCACGGCGTCAGGCTGATTCCGCCCGTCGGTGACTCGAAATAATCAATGCCGTGTTCCGTGTATACTTCCACCTTCCACAGAATCCGCTCCAGATTCTTCCCTTCGAAGAGCCGGATCGGATAAATGCGATAGGCATATTCCAGAACGCTGTGTTCGGCATCCTTCCAACCTGGACAGACTTCATAGCCGGGGAATACCCGGAAGTCCAGCGTTCCGTTGTCGTTGTAGGTCGGGAAAATCCAGCAGATCCCCTCATTCAGGCTGTGCTTCGCCACAGACTTGATCTTTCTGGCAAAGGCTTTGTTGAATACCTTTCCAAGCGCTTTCGCATATGCCTTGTTGTCGCTTCGGAAGGTAATCGGCTTTCCCACCAGATAGTTGGTCTTCTGAATGACCATCTTCCGGTACTGGTTGTCTTCCAGACGGCTGTTCGGCAGATTATGAAGCACAACCGGCTTTCCATCCTCTCCGATCGCCGTCCGCTTCTTCTGCAGGATTTCCTGTTCTCCGGTGTAGTACCGGTATCCGTCGACCATCATCCGCCGCTCCGGTGACGAGAGGAAAAGGCTGATTTCCTTCTCCATGAATTCCCGTTCCGTCATGCAGCTCTGTGCACCCTCACGGATGATCCGGTTGATATTGTCAATCATGCTGAAATCAAACATTGCTTCGTCTGTTCCTTTTCCCGGTTATCTCTTCCGGTCTGTCTGCTCTTCCTTCTCTTCTCAATCAAAGGAAAATGTCTTCCTTCCAAGGCGCCTTATCAGTGACGCCGCGGAATCCGGCGCATCATCGTGTTCCGCATTCTCTGTATAGTCGAGGATCTGCGCCAGATAGTCCGGATCCGTGGAAGGCAGCCATTCGATGCTCTTCCACTTCGACCGCAGATAGGTGCTGATCTTCAGATACTTGTTCATGTGCTCCGCGTACTGCTCGACCCGCCACCCGAGAGATTTCATCTCTTTCGCAAGATATCCCTTATCGCCGTTCGTTTCACATGCGATTGATCCGGCCTGCATCCTCTGATGCAGCTCTTTCATCTCTGCAAGGCAGCTGTCCACGTGCTTCTGCCACAGGCGGCCGTAGGCAATCACTCTGCCATCTGCCAGCTGGTGCATGACGGTATAGGCGGTGTAATCTCCGCCGCCATAGGCCGCGTCCACGTGTGCCTGTCCGCCATGAATCAGGCTTTCATCCTGGCAGAACCTCGGCTCTGAGAAGAGCGCATCCGCGTCCGCGATATGCCGCAGTTCGTAGTTCGCCGCAAACAAAGAAGGGCTCATACTCTCCCGAAGCCTCTGCAGCTCTTCGGGAGAAATCAGCCCCGTGTGATAACAGTCGTATTTCTTTATGTTCGGCATCAAAGAGAACGCATCCTCTTTGTGCCAGGGCGTCCCGGTATTGATGAACCGCCCGCCCCTGTTCTTGATGTTCTGAAGCTCCTGATAGGCAAGCTTCGTATGCTCCCGCTCCGCCTGACTGATGCGGTCCTTCACGTTTACGATATCGTCGGTGATGACAATATCGGCGTGCTTGCCGGTGATGCTGGTCCCGATACCAAGTCCGATCAGCTGGGAAACGCCGCGGGGCGATGTCGTCAGATTCGTCGTGATTTCGCTCTTCGTATCGGTCGGAAGGACCAGACTGCAGCCGTACAGATCATTCACCATGATCTGAAATACCGGCCCCTGCAGGATCTTGGACGTCTGTGTGATTACCTCGCCAACGTCCGTATCGGTCTTTCGGAAGAAAAGAATATTGTTGTTCGGCTGCCACACAAGGAGCAGGGCTTCCGTAAGGGACAGCACCGTTGTCTTATAGGATCCGCGGTGTCCCTGGAGTGTCTGATCCTCCCGCGCGAACAGCATGCTCTTCATCCATTCGCTGTGCAGCGGTGTCAGGTCCTTAAATCCGATCAGGTGGCCGATTCTGTGCGGCTCTGTGTGTATCAGGTTGGCCCATTGCTCTCTTGTGTACATTCCTCATCATCGTTCTTCTCCGCGGTCATACCGTGAAACAGCTCATCCAGCTTTTGAATGGCTTCTTCACGGTTCCCAACGTTCACGTCCATCTTGTCATTCCACATGCCAAGATGACGGCCCAGAAGCTCCAGCGCCTTCGTCTTGTCATAGGTTCTTATCTCAATTCCGTATTTTCCGTCTTTGATCTCTGCCAGTGCCCGTTTCTGATCTTCGGTCAGTTGATCCGTAGGAACGCATTCCACGGTCACACGCAGCACCGTCTGTCCGCTCTCATCCACGACCGGAATCAGGTCCCCGTCCGGCCCTTTCTTCATATCCGGCTTCTGTATCACACGGACATAATCCGTCACATTGGAGAATGCGATGTCTGCAAGCTCACGCAGCACCCTGTCCTGCGTGATTTCCGTGCGCTTTTCACGGTCCTTCAGGCGCTTTTGCAAATACTTTTCAATCTGAGCATTTCTGAGCAATTTTAGGCCGGATGCGGCCGCCGAATTATCAGACTTACAGTTCGGGTACGCTTTCCGGTATGCTCTTGTTGCGTTCAGATCAATCAGATACTCATCAACGAAAATCCTCTGCTTTTCGGTCAATGAGCATCACCTCCCTGCTTATGACCTTCTGAATGCATAGAAAAAGCGGCGCCCTTTTCGGGAACGCCGCAGCGGTGTTTTTCCTGTGCTTCGCGCCTGCACAATCATATAGGGGGAAAATAGCAGCAAAAAAGGACGGAGATCTCTCTTCGTCCTTTCGCTTTCTAACATATTATCACGGGTTCTTGTCCCCTGAGTATCCCTTTTATAAAATACTTACACCTACATCAGGTTCTCGCGCGGTTCTGGAACTTTCTGCCCGCGTTTCCTCGCAATCTCCAGCCACTCCGAAATAACCTGTTCCGCATTCTCCATAGCCCCTGCAGCCGTTGCTCCATCCGCCATGCATCCCGGAAGTTCCGGAACTTCAGCAATGAAAGCATTATCTGCAGGAGACCAATAAACGATTCTCTCGTATTTATGCATATCTACGCCTCGATTACGCTGAGATCATCTTGCCCAGCGCGTCCTGCAGCACCTTAGAACAGCTGATCCCATTCGATTCCACATAAGTGTTCAGCCACGCCGGAATGGTAAGTGTCTTCTTCACGGCCTTCTTTCCGTATTTCTCTGCATATGCGTCCATATCCAGCGCGACCATGCTGACAAATCCGCCGGTCGGTGCCTGGATACTCCCCGGATCAGACGCCTTCGGGGCTTTCTTCCCATCTTCCAGATCCGTAAGGATCCATCCGCTTGCCGCGTCTTCTGCCATAAAGAGAGCATCCGCTACCGCGTCCCCTTCCGTAATGCATCCCGGAAGATCCGGAAATTCCACCATATATCCTTCTTCGTCATCAAACGGTGTAAACACTGCAGGATATGCAAGTTTCATGTTGAATTCCTCCTTTTATCGTTCAAAAGATTCAGATGCAAACAGAGCTTCACAGCCCCGCCTGCTTCAATATCGTCTTAGCTGTTTTGATATTGATGTCTCCGTGATGTTCCGGTATGGTTACCTTTCCTTTCTTGCTCGGGTGCTTGTATTGGTGGTGGCTTCCGACCTGCGCCACCTCATACCATCCATCAGCTTTCAGCATTTTTTCCAGTTCTCTGAATCTCATTTTCTTCTGCTCCTTACGTTTATTATATTAGTACGTATTGTACGTATTGTAAAGAAGGATTACAGTTTCCTGCTCAACTCATAATAAAAACGTCTGCGCTTCTCATAGAACTGCCTTTTCCCGCACGGCATTCCTTTCGCCTGCAACTGCCAGAAGGTCCAGCCATACGCCACGCCGAGAAGCAGATAATCATAGATCTCCGGTGCAGCCTCCCGCGCCGTGTTTTCTACAAGCTTCTTTTTCTTCTCCAGCGTATACCGGCGCATTGCCGTTTCTGCCGCGGCGTCATAGTCTCCGGAGGTCTGTACCTTCTCCCCGTCGTAGGTGATGGCCTTGCTGGTGTCCGGCTCCGTGCGAAGCTCCTGCACCCAGTTCGGATATTGCAGAGCAAAGTGCAGCACCGTCAGAAACTCCTCTTTCGGCAGATAGAATTCGTTTTTCTCACTCAAAATTCTGTTCCTCACTTCCATTCTCTCCCTGATGCTCGGTCCTTCAGATGTATGTGGCCGACAACCTCAAACCCTGCAAACTCCGCGATGCTTTTCATCATGTTGATGACCTTTATCACATGATCCGGCGTCCGCATGGCATTGTGCACCGCATGATCCGCGGTCGGATCGCTGTACTTTTCTCCATTCATCCCCTGTCCCCTATCACGCACAAATTCCCTGAGAAGACGGAAATCTTCTCAGGGGAAAATCTGCCGTTAAAGCGATCATTTATTTGCTTTTCCAGTGTTTTCTACACCTATAACGAGCTTTTTCTCCAGCGCACAAAACACCTTATCAGCACTTTCCACCGTCATTTTTTTCTTTCCATTCTCCCAATAAGTAATTGAGCGAATCGTAACGCCTGCCTTCTTTGCCAATTCTGCCTGCGTCATGCCTTTCCTGATGCGTGTTTCTTTTAAAATTCTTCCTAATTCCATTTGACTTTTCTCCTTGTACTACTATCATTAGTTGTAGAACGTTCGTTCTGTACAATATATCGTTAGGAAGGAGGTGCTTATGGGCAAAAATCAATGGGTTTCTCCCCGTGGTGACAAATGGGCTGTACACGGTGAGGGCAATCAGCGCGATACAAAACAGTTTGCCACACAGAGAGAAGCTATCAGCTACGCCAGATCCATCGCAATCAACCAAAAGAGCGAACTCATCACTCAGGGTCGCAATGGAAAGATCCGCTCAAAGGACAGTTACGGCAACGATCCTTATCCTCCCAGAGATACGGAACACTGATCATCTGGTTTCATTCTCACCCTATAACCATCAGCTACATTGATTTCATTTTCAGTAATCTGTGCTATGGTTACAGGGTTGTCTTCATCTGTTTCTACTGTAATTCTCTTGATACCTTCTACGATTCCTTCCATCTTTTCCTCTCAGTTGAACGGTAACTCTTCGTCGATGCCTTCCGGGATGTTCATGAAGCCATCCAAGGCTCCCTGCTGCCACGATCCGCCGCCAGCATCCTGCTGCCCCGGTTTGCCTTCCTGCTGCCCCTGCGGCTGTCCGGATCCTGCTGCCTGAGAGCTTCCCTGGCTGTACTGCGCCGCCATCTGATCATCCATTGCATTCCGGCCAGCATCCTGCCTGCTCTCTGCAAATTCCTGACCATCCACTACCACATCCGTTGTGTAAGCCTTGGTTCCGTCCTGTCTGGTATAGCTTCCCGTCTGAATTCTGCCGGAAACACAGATCTTGGACCCCTTATGCAGGTACTTCTCCGCGAATTCCCCTGCCTTGCCGAAGGCAACGCAGGAAATGAAGTCTGCCGATTGCTGGCCGTCTTCGCTCTTTCCGCGCCTTCTGTCCACGGCCAGCGTGTACCTCGCAATCGTCACCGGCTCCGCGGCCTGTGACTGTCTTATGTCCGGATCCTTGGTCAGGCGTCCCATCAGCACTACTCTGTTCATTTCTCTACCCCCAATTCTCCAATTCTCTCCTTCGTGCGGATCTGATTGGATCTGATAAACTCCTGCAGATCTTCCTCTGAAATATCAAAGAGCTTCTGCAGCTCACGGATCACAATCAGCGTATCCGCCATCTCCTCTACCAGATGGGCCTTACGGTACGAATCCAGCCCATACCGGCAGACCTTACAGATTGCCTGAATCAGCTCCGCCGGTTCCTCTCTCGCCACATCCAGCACAAGGCTCTTCGGAAAGAACTCAATCACCTTTCCAATGACATCATCGTCAAACTCAAATTCTACTGTCTGCATTCCTTCTCCTTCCTACGGAGTATTTCCCGCACGTACTCTTCCATGGTCTGTCTCTTCATCCTGCCCTCCTTTTTCTATAAAAAGCTCTCTCCGTACCGCTTCTGGAACGCATGCCTGGCCGGATCAGCGTTTCCGTCCACTGCCATCCTTCTGTAAAATTCCTTTTCCCAGGCCATCTGCCCGAGCATCTTGGACAGATGCTCCGCCATCGGATTGTCGTGGATCCTCTCAATCACCTTGCCGCCTGCTGCCCCCGTGTGCTCCCGGATGGTCAGTGGAATGGTAAGGCCGTCCTTATCTGCAAGCGATCTGAGAGCGCCGCCGCGCCCCCAGATCAGGTGATGTGTTTCCTGCGCCGGGTTCCCGGAAATTGCTGAAATCCCCATGTAGGCCGTCACAATGCTCTTAGTCATCACCGCCTCCAATCCGGAAATCCTCCTGCCGGATGGCCAGTGTCACCAAAATTCCGATCGCAATCATTCCGATGATCGAGGCACCGGCAATGATATTCCCTGCGGTTCTTGCCGCCTTCTTCAAAAATCTCATGCGTTCGTGCTCACTTTCTGAATGATCTTCTTTTCCACAGCAACTTTTCCGCTTGCATCCACCCACAGTTTCGCCGTCGTCCGCTTGTCGAGCTTCAGTGTCATCTGCTCAATCTCTCCGCTCCTGACATCCTCGGCGGCATCCTGCAGGATCTCCGCAATCCGGCCCTTTCCGAAAATCGTTTTGATATTCTCCCGGCATTTCCCGATGCTTTCCTTCAGCTCCTTCTCTTCCTGTGACCCTTTGCATCCACACGTGAGCGTTGCCGCCTCGTTAACCTCTTCCTCAGTCGCATCTTCATCCACCTGTACCAGCACGTACTGACCGCATTTCTGGCAGGTTCCATGTACTTCCATCATCTTGTCCCTTCTTCCTGCTCCTCTTTCAGCCGGAGCATACTCAAATCGTACAGTGCGTCCTGCAATTCCTGCGCCGCGCTCTCATATTTCTCCATGGCATCCCGGATCACATACTGTTCTTCGTCCGCCCGGATGTGCCCGATAGCCGACAGCTGCAGTTTTACTGCAGCAATCTTGTCTCTGATCACCTTTAAGGATTCCCGTGCTTCCTGCGTCCCGCGGAGCGGTCTTGCCGGATCCTCTTCGCTTTCCGGCTTCGGCATCGGAAGATCTGCTTCCTCTGCGTGCTCCTCTTCATGGGGATTCTCAGGTTCTCCGGCTTTTTCCGATTGCGCCGGCGCAATTTTCACTTTTGCTTCCGGTTTTTCCGGTTCACATGGGGAATCTGAGGCTTCCGGGATTTCTTCCCCGAGCGGTTCCTGTAGAATCTCATCGAGCGTATTCTGCAGATTCAGCCAGTCAACGCTCTGCGTCTGGTCTTCGCGGATCTGTGTCAGCTTCGGCTCCTTGTCCTCTCCGTCAAAAGTCAGGAGAATTTTACCGAGTCCCGCAGGTCTCGACTCCAGCACCGCCACTCCGGACGGCGCCAGGACGTCAAAAATGGCCTGTTTCTGCTCTTCTTCGAGTTGTTTTCCCCCTTCTGATTCCGCTTCTGTCCACTTCTGGAAAAGGTTCCGGAATTCTTCCGGCCTTGCACGGAAATATGCTTTCAGCATCGCCGTCAGCGGATCATCGTCCTGCTTCCCTTCCATCGCCACCTCCAGCGGCGTGACGGCCTGCTCTTCCCTCACTTCGTCCTTGATCTGCCTGATCTCCTCTCTGGACAGATCCGCCGGGATTGCCTCTGCCACGCTGTCCGGAAGTGACAGCATCTCCGAGAGCTTCGTAAGGCCGTGCTGCTGATACTCTTCCTTCAGACCGCCTTCCGGTTTTCCGAATTTCTCGAAAATTCCGATAAACCGGCTTGTCTGGTCCGGCCTGAGTCCGTACTCCTTCTCGGCAAATTCGCCCATTCCGGAGTATCCTGAGTCCTTTAAGATATCCGTGTCCCTGGCTTCTTTGAGCATCTGACCGATCTCCACAAAATCACCCGCGGTCCTCCCGATCAGATAGTCCATCTTCGCCTTGAATCCTTTGTAGCCTCCATACTTCACCTGCATGGCGCTCGCGGCGGTTTCCTTCCCGATCATGACCGGATGGCTGTAGTTCAATGTGTCCTCTTCCTTCTGCTCAATCTTCACTTCTCCCATGTAGCTCTCTCTCATGTAGCTCTCTCCCATGTAGCTCTCTTCCATTCACTCCTCCTTATCCTGCTGCCATCAGCTCCGCAGCTTCCGGCTGTGCTTTGCTTCCCGCTCTCTCCTCTGCCTCGACGGCAGCAAAATTCTTCTTCACCTGCTTCATCCAGGCTTTCAGCACCTTGTCTATTTCTTCCCAGTCCGGTTTCCGGTCATAGGCGGCGTAGGCCTGCCGGATTCCGGTTTTGTCCACTTCTACTGTGTACCATGGCGTTTCCGGGTCTTCTGCTTTCCGAAGGAATACGATCCAGCTCTTTCGCTCGGCCATCTGTTTCATGTACCAGTCGGACGCCCCGACGCAGTGATGCTGCAGCCTCCCTTCCCGGATAATGTCCTCCGCAGATTCTGCCGGCCGGACGAAGTATCCGTCCTGCTGCCATGAAAACAATTTCTTGTTCCGCTCCAGATCCTTTCGAATTGCTGGAAACTTCGCGGCCCGTTCTTCTTCCTTTTTCCGGTTCAGCTCCTCCACATACTGATCGTGGAAATGCTTCCAGCGCTTGTTCCTGTAAATAATTTCGCTGTGAATGTCACAGCCCCGGCGGGTGGCCATATCCAGATAGTCTCTGTACTCCGTCAGTCTTTGCAGAAGGCTTATGTCTTTTCCGGTTTTCATCATCAACGTCCAGACGTGATTGATATTTAGGCCCCGGCCTGCGATATCCGCGATGATGTCCTGTGCCGCGTCACTCCTGATTTTTCCGATTTCTTTCAGTGTCTCGTCTGTGACCTTCGGGCAGAGGTCCATCGTGATCAGCATCATGCTGTTCGCGTTCATCTGGATCAGGCGCTTTGCCTTCTGTCTGCCGATCCTTTCCAGTGCGTCGGCCATTTTGGCTACGCCTTCCGCTCCCTCTGCGTTGATGAATTCCCTCAGGCACCTTCCCAGACCGGCCTTCACGGCTCGTTCTGCGAGGTCTGGCGTCCACTTCACCGCCTCCATCAGCTTCCAGCGGTAAACCGGTCCCGGGATTCCCTTGATGATCTCTTTGTCCCGCAAACTGATTCCCATCTCTTCCAGATTTCCGGGATAAAAGTCCGTCTGCTTCGGTGTGCAGCTTATGATGGTCTTCTTATCCCACCAGTGCTGTTTTGTGCCATAAAAATTACGATCCGTCCCGTAACACCAGTCGTTCCATCGCTCTGCCCCGATCTCATTTGCATATCCCCGGACGATTTCTGTTATGGATACTTCTTCCGGATTCCGGAAGAACTGGACCCGAAAAATCCGCTCCACGATCTTTCCGCTCGGCATCCTCTGGTAAAGAGACGCGAAATGGATGTGCTGATACTTGTCCTCCGCTTTCTGATACCGTTTCTTCAGCCAGTCCACGAAATGTGGAGGCATCGCAGGGACCGCCTTCATTGCCTGCGAGATTCTCCTGTGTTTCTTTTGCTGCGCATCACACTGCTTCTTCCAGGATACGCTGTCCTCGTAGTGCTTGATTTCGTCCACTGGGCTTCCGTACAGGCCGCCGCAGAAACTCCGGACCTCCCGCATGGATTCTTCGTCATCCGGCCAGTGCTCGACATAACACCAGGCTGTGATCTTCTCTCTGGCCCAGATCCCCGCCTCCGGATAGTACGACAAGTAGCCATTTCCCCATGTGAAGTGCACTCTTTTGGAGTCCGGCAGTACCGTCATGAGTGCCTTCCCGTCCGGTGTCCGGATTCTCTTTATAAAGGGTTCCTTCGGATTTTCCGGGATGTGCTTCAGCAGCTCTTTCTTCTTCATCCCATCACCGCCTTCAGGATGATCTCCTTGAGATCACGATCTGTTCCGCAGGCCACACCAACGGATCCTTTCTTGCTGTCTCTTGCCTTTTTCTCCAGCACGGACCATACCTTATCAATCCTGCTGCCCTTCTTCATGAAGGCTTTGCACGCCTCCGGATCCGTCGTCATGGCTCTGGCCATGCCGTAGATGATCTGCGCCGCAGTCTCCGGAATCGCTGTCTGTTCCTCCTGTACCTTAATCCTCCCAAGTGCGGCCTGACGGAGTGTCGCCAGCTGCTTCACATCTCCAGAGGCATAATCCTCTGCGTCCTCCGGATCCAGTCCGTTCTCCAGTGCCAGGGCTTCCAGGCTCTCCAGATCTCCCTCTTCTTTCAATCCCTCTGCCGCCTTGTTCAGCTCTTCGAAGTCCATCTCGCCAAACATTGCAAACAGTTTCTTATCGTTCGCCATCGTATTCCCCTTTCCGGAGCAGATCTTCGTAAAAATCCACTCCTTTAACCTGTGCAGCGATCTGGTAGCCCCGCAGGGCATCCGCCACACGTTTCCATTCCTCTTTGCGCTTCACCGGCCTTCCCTTTGACCGGATCCATCCGTCCTGCTCCCAGCGTTTCAGACTGAGGACTCCCGAAGCGAGCGGCTGGCAGTCCGTCACGATCAGCACGGTACTTGTACCGGCGTGGTTCGGCTTCATCCGTCCCGATGCCTCCACCAGGGCCCGCAGGAGTGCGCCGTACCGGTCCTCTTCACAACCGCGCCAGTTTTTCGCTGTCCCTATGCGATTCCCCATGTCGACCGCCTCCATGAGGTACCCATAGGAGCAGTCTTTCCTCTTCGGTGTCCGGTTGTCCGTCACCAGATAAATGTTCGTCTGCACTATGGTCTCCTCCTTGTCGTCCGGATCAGGATGTACCGCTGCCATGGCATCCCCGTCACCGGGTTCTCGCCGGATACGATGGATCCCTTTTCGACATAAAAGCCTTTCGGTGCCTTCGGCTCCGGTCTCCACCTTTTCCTATAGATCTTCTCGATCCTCGGCTCCGGCACGATCAGGTTCCGACTTCGTGAGTAGTACATTGTGTTCTTCCCCGGCTCCGTTTCCTGCTCCTTCGTCTCCTGTTTCGTCAGGTAGTCGGCCAGCTGCTCATAATCCCCATCATCCAACAAGGAAAACATCGGTCTTCCCCATGGCCAGCACTTCCGCACGGCCTTGTCCGTGCTCAGGCCTTCCATGTCCACGTTCTGAATCACGAGATGGTGATGGCAGGCCCCGCGGCTTCCCTGTTCTGTCACGGCAATCCACTTAAACGGAACTCCGTGCTTTTTGTAGATCGTTCGCATCTTCCCGAGGAACTTCCCGAGTCTTCTCTTCGCCTCTTCCAGACCTTCGGGCCTCTCCCCCTGCCGGTAGGTCAGTGTCAGGTGATAGTCATCTTCCCCGAAGTTTGCCAGGATGAGGCGCTGTACCGTCCTGGCTCTCTTCTGGCTGTCCCACTTCCGGATCTCGTCCGGAGACCTTGCCCTCTTTTCTCTTTCTTCTCTCGGTCCCCTTCGGACCGGGTAGTACTTCGTCACTATGACCGCCCGTCCACAGTCATATGTTTTTCTGTGATACATCTCTAACTTTCCTGTCCTTATCGAGTGAGAAAGCCCGAAAAACCGGGCTTTTCTCTTGTCTCTTATGTCCAGGAATGCTATACTGAAAATGCGTTCTGAATGTTGTATAGCATTCCCGAAGCAGTGGCTTTCCCGAGTCACTGCTTCATTTTTTATGTTCTTCTTCCGGGAGGATTCCGGCCCGCTTCAGCCGGTCATAGCAGATGTGGCCGCGCTCCATCCCGAGATGTGCGCAGTTCCGGTCGCACCAGTCCTTCAGTCCCTTTTCTTCTGCGGCCTCCTGGACAGATCCTCCGTAAATACACCGGACGATCATTGCTCCTCTTCCTTTCCGCGGGTTGCCTGAATCCGCACGGCTCCCCGGCTCACGCCAAACTCCGCTCCCAGCTCTGTCCAGCTTCTCCCGGCGGCGTTCTGCTGACGCAAATAGGCTCTTTCTTCATCCGTCCATACATGGAAGCCCTTTCTTACACAGGGCTTTGCGGCCTTCTTCGCCGCTGCTCCAGCTTTCCGTTTCTGCTGCATCACCTGCGCCGCGGCCTTCCGTCTTCTCTGCACCGCTTTCTGCTCTGTCCAGCCTTCCGGAAGCTCCGGCTTCGCTCTATACTCGTGCGTCGCCGGGAGTTTCGTCTCCGGAAGCGCCACCTTCCTTACTCTTGCCTGCATCGTCTTTTCCCTTTTCTACGTGCTATAATTTCGCTATACACTTTTTTGGTAGGTCCCTCATGTCTGATATGGAAATCCCCGATTTCGGTGATATTCTCGATGATCCTGATCAGAGAATTATTCGTTATATGGATATGCTTGAAGAAAAGCACAAACGTCGTGAGAACATCACCTTATGCATTTCCATCATCAGCGCTATTGCTGGTGTCATCGCTTCCATCGCATCCGTTGCTGCTCTGCTGAAGCATTAACTTCAGCTCTCTGATTTCCCGGATGATCATCACCATCAGAATGACATTCACATTCCCGATCTCATCAGCATGCCTTTCCAACCTGTCCAGTCCAGCATCGGAAATTTTTCCGATGCGCCGGTATTCCGTCGGCTTGTTCTTCTTTCGCAGTATTCCCATTGCCCTTTTTCACCTCGTCCATAACAAGACGACGATCGTTCTCATACGCCCTCACCCCGCATCGTCCAGGTCCTCGCCCTGGTATCTCCTTTGGTACTTTCCCCGCAGTCTTTCCATCCGTTCCTCCTCGCGCTGCCTCCGTTCTTTCCGGTCTTCCAGCCAGACAGACAGGATGATCAGTGCTGCGCCAATCGCGAAGAATGCGATTGCCGCTCCGGTCTTGTCAAAAAAAGCACTCATGACCGTTGACTCCAGCAGACAGATCAGCCCGCCAAACGATAAAATGTCCTTCATGCCGCTTTCTCCCTCTCCCTCAAGATGGCCATCAGAACCGAATAAAACTCGCTTCCGGCCGGAATCATGATTCCTTCCATGGACTCTCTGACGGATCCGTCAGAGAGAATGTTTCGCACACTCATTTCCCCTTCTCCTTTCGTGGTGCCTCCTCCGTGCTATATACTTTCTTCACAGGCTCCTGCCAGAGCCGAGTATCTAAGGAAGGAGGTATATGTCATGGAAGAATTGAAATCTTCGCATTTTAAATGGTCTGATGCTTCATCTCTCCATTGGAATGACCTGTCTGGTTCAGCTCTTACTTATGGAGATCTCCAGAAAACAACAGACGAGGTGTATTCCCTGTTGAAAGATTCCGCAGATCAAGTCCCACAAGATTTATCTGCTTCTGCTGATTCCCTCGTGGAAACCTACGGATCTTTTGAAAATGTCAAAACCATCGGTGAATTCGTCACCGTTCTACACGGTTTTGTACATTCCGATGCGTTTAACAAGCTCATCAGCTCCGCTTGCCGCGCTGCCATCGAGCAGACCGTCAAACACATCATCGACATTCTTTTTTCTCTTTGATTCGTCAGCGGGTGCTGCAATCACCCGCTGATGACCTTTATTACCTCTACTATCTTTGAAATGATTTCTACCGAAATCAGGCTCGCAGTTAATCCGTACAGAATTCCTGCTTTTGCTTTTATGCTCTTTTCCTGATCTCTTGCTTTTTCTGATTTCTGTCTGCTATCTGCTTCCAGCCTCAGGTAATCTATCGGATCCCAGCTTTCCGGAAGCTCTGTCGTGTGCTTTTTTATCTTTTCAAGCTCTTCCTGGCTGATCTCTCTATTCATCAGCTTGTATTCACTGGCGTACTGATCCAGCTGGAACGCAGTTGAAAACGAGTAAGCCGTCAGTTCCCCGTCATCTTCTGCAATTCTTGTGATAATGGAAGGATCAGCTTTTTCTGCGTAATATCTGGCTCTCATCCTCTTCTCCTTTCGTGGTGTCTTTTTAAGAAAGACCGTCAAGGTCTTTCTTCTTTGTGGTAGATATCTACCACAAAACTAATTTTTACTTAGCGTTTCAGGCACAAAAATATCGCTCATTGCACATCCGTACAGATTGCAGAGCCTAATAAACTGCTGCGTTCTAGGAAAGGTACGGTTACTTTCCCAGCTTACAATCGTACTTGTTGCAAACCCAGTCTTTTTGTGGACTTCTTCTTGGGTCATTCCTGCGTTTATCCGTGCCGCTTTTAATGACATGCTCATCCGGTTAACCTCCTTTCGGATTTATTTGAACATGCTCATAATACTAAGTCTTTCTTAGTATGTCAATCAAAACTTAGTTCTTTCGATATTTTTTGTTTTACTTTTGCTAGTTTATAAAGTATGATCAGTGTCAGGAGGGACATATGAGTGATACAGAATTGAGAAGGATATTTGCTGATAATCTTAATTACTACCTGAACATAAATAATTTTTCTCAGGCAGACATGGCACGGTATATGCATGTTTCGACCGCAACCGCAGCACAGTGGTGCACGGGCAAGACCATGCCTAGAATAGATAAAATTCAAAGTCTCTGTAATTGGTTCGGTATAGAAAAGTCGGATCTCCTTGAAACAGCAAAACATGATCCCGAAGAGAAGTACTACATGAATGCTGAGGCCAGGGAGATGGCCGAGTTTCTTTTCAAAAATCCGGAGTATAAGGTTCTCTTCGATGCCTCCCGGAAGGTGAAGCCCGAAGACATCGGCTTTGTAAAGGAAATGATGGACCGTATGAGGGGAAGTGATTCCAGTGATTGATGATGACATCCAGACCATCTGTCTGGATCTCCCTACCACTATCCGATCCTATGTAGTCTCCAACCGCGACGGCAGTTATACCGTCGTGCTCAATGCAAGGCTGTGCCGGGAGCAGCTTCTCAGAGCATACTCCCATGAGATCGCACATCTCTGCCGGGGTGATTACGAGAAGACGTGCAGCGCAGATCTGATTGAAGTTCATGCACATCAGGATGCAGAATTATCAGATTCAAGACTTGAGGCTTAGAACATTTTTCCCACGTTGGAAAAATGATACTGAACTGTCCTGATCATTTTGTTGACATCAACAATATGATCGTCCCTGCAAAAAGTACCTACCATTTTGCTGATGTCGGCAAAATGATAATAGTTTGTAAGGGGGTCTTTTTCTTCTATAAAGATGTCAGATTTAAAGATCTCGATAGTTCAATTTTTGCTGATTTATTGTACTATCCATTGTAATGGTTCAAGGTTTTGCGAAATATTGAACTACCCACGACAATCACGCGAATCACACTCGAAGAATAATTTACCTGTTGTTTTTTCTTATTTTTCTGCTATAATAGGATATGTTTTTATAGCGAATGACTGTTGATCGGTCACAGAAGGGGCTACGGGTTTTCCTGTAGCTCCTTTTTGTATTTATATTATTTCATGAGGGTTTAATATGGCTAATTTAATGGATGCTGTGCGGTACTCTTCTCCTCAGGATCAGGTAAAAAAGCTGAAAAGCAAGGGACTGATCATTAATAACGCTGATTACGCGGTTCACGAGCTTTCTGTTTATGGCTATTACAATATTATCAATGGCTATAAGAGGCCTTATACGCATATGGCCGATGGCGAACGGGTATATAATGTCGGAGTAACCTTTGAGCAAATTCACTCCCTGTTTCTTCTGGATCATAGTATTCGAAATTCCATCATGGCCGCTATGCTGGATCTCGAAGAAAGTCTTCGTGCCTCAACCGCAGATGTTATTGGGAAATTTATTTCTACAGATCATCATGAGTATCTGCAAAAAAATCATTATCAGGATCGGCCTTCCCGCATTGAGAAGTTTTCAACAGATGGCATCCTCCGTACACTTTCAGTGAATGCCAGATCCGGGAAAGATCCCATTCGATATTACTCTGATAAGTACGGAATTATTCCGCCATGGATTCTCCTGAAGGGAACATACTTCAGCACTTTGATCAACTATATCCGCATATTAAAACCAAACGAAAAATCTGCTCTTATCCAGAAAATGTATAATATCAACGACCAGAATGCTTCTATGCAATGCACCAAAACTTTTTTCAGCTCTGCCTTGTTTGTTTGCCTAGATTACCGCAATCGTGCTGCCCACGGCGGACGAATTTATGATTTTGATTCTGATCATGCCGAATACTTTGAAAAAGATAACGAATTTTATAATATTTTTCCAAATTTTTCATTCATCCAATCTCTGTCTGGAATAGGACGGCTCCTTGCCATACTTGCAATGTTTACCAATAGCAATGCTGCCTCGATTCTTGAAGAGTCTGTCAATGTACAAATAAGCCGCCATCTATCCTTTTTCCCAGATGACAAAGATGTTTTGGAATCGCTAATTCAGACGAAAATCAATGTAAATCGTGTTGTGTGGGTGTCCAGAAATGGACATATTTTTCACGTCAATCCAACTTGCAGCGGCCTTACAGATCCAGTTCAAATTTCTATTGATAGTCCGGAACTCAAAAAATACACCCCCTGCAAGAGGTGCTGTAAAAAGTAACAAATCATAAACAAAACCGCTCCGGTGTTACCAGCACCAGAGCGGCCTGCACTCCGAAGAGTACTATGTGATTCCTGCAAGAATCTTCTACATGGTACCATCTTCGGAGCGCCGTTTCAAACACCGGCGCTATTTTGCACCCATTTTTCGGAGGTGAACCATGAAATCCGTTGCGATTTACTGCCGCGTCTCCACACAGGAGCAGGCCGCAGAAGGCTACTCCATCGGAGAACAGCAGTCCCGGCTTACGAAATTTTGCGAGGCGCACGACTGGAAGGTCGCGCATGTCTACTCGGATCCCGGCTATTCCGGTGCCAAATTGCAGCGTCCGGCCATCCAGCAGCTCATCCGTGACTGCTCCTATGGTCTTTTTGATGCTGTCCTTGTATATAAGCTGGACCGTCTCTCCCGCTCCCAGAAGGATACCCTGTATCTCATCGAGGACATTTTCAACGCCAACCACGTCGGTCTTGTATCGATGTGTGAGAATTTCGACACGCAAAGTCCTTTCGGCCGGGCGATGATCGGCATTCTGTCCGTCTTTGCGCAGCTGGAGCGTGACCAGATCACGGAGCGCATGACAATGGGCCGGATCGGCCGTGCCAAGGCCGGTTATTTCTCCGGCGGATCACGTCCGCCGATCGGCTACACCTACGCCAAGGCCCCCGGATCGGACAAGCAGATCCTTGTCATCGATGATTACGAAGCTGTGCAGGTTCGCAGGGTCTTCGCCATGTTTCTTGATGGTTTCACACTGAAAGAGATCTGCCGCTATATGCACAATCACTATAAGACCCGATACGGTGACTGGTCCCACGTGTCTACGGTTTCACGAATCCTGCGGGACCGGATCTATATCGGCGAGGTCAGCTTCTCCGGCAAGTGGTACCGCGGCACGCATGAGCCTATCATCGATCAGGATACCTTCGACCGTGTGCAAAGGAAATACGACCTGTATCTCGGCACCACTGCGGGGACCTTCTCGCAGAATTTCAAGGGATCACAGCTGCTTACAGGTATGGTTTTCTGCGGTCAGTGCGGGGCTCACTGTCACACGAAGTCATGGCGTAACCACGGCAAGCACGCGGCCCCTGACGCTCCCATGAAAAGGGTATACCGCTGCTCTCATGGCGACGGCATCCGGATTCCTGTGCAGGATCTGGACCGGCTTGTCACCGCAGAGGTGCAAAAGCTCTCCATGGATCCGGAGCTGATCCGCCGTGCTGCTGTTCCTGCTGCCGCTTCTGCCTCTTCTTCCGAAGCCATCGATGCAATCCGGTCACGCCTTGCCGATCTGCGCAGACAGGAAAGCAAGCTGGTGGATCTGTACCAGATCGGCGGCATCGATCTGCAGATGATCAAGAGCCGGATGGACGATCTGCATCAGGAGCAGGAGAAGCTGTCCGCAAGCCTTACGGAAGAATCCTCTTCCCGCGCGGCGCTCTCTGCGGATGACGCCATCGATGCCCTGGCGTCCTTCCCGTCTGTCTTCTCCTCCGGCTCTTTGCAGGAGAAACGGCAGATTCTCCTGACACTGATTGATAAGATCGTGATCTATCCAGACCACATAGATATTCATTGGACCTTCACGGCATAAAAAGAGGAGACGGTGTTATCCGTCTCCTCTCTGCTTATTTATAGCAATTATCACATGTTCTTAAGCCATCAATGTGTTCAAAAAGATCTTCTTTTATATTTGCTCCCAGCGGGTCAAGTACAACATCTATTCCTTCTCTCCTTGCCAGCTTCGCCGCCGACACAAAATCACTATCTCCAGAAATCAGTACAATCTGATCCACCTGCTTCTTATATGCCAGTGATGCAATATCAAGGCCAATTTTCATATCTACGCCTTTTTGATCCACTTGTATCATAAAATCTTTTTCACCGACATCCGAAATTTGCATACTCCCATTGAACAATTTCTTTACGATATCAGGTCGCAATGTATACAGTGCCTGCGCATCCGCCAATTTTCCCATTCTCAATGCGACTTTCCTTTTCTTTTTTAATTCATTCAGGAAGTCTGTCATCCATGTATATAAGTCCGACTTTCCAAAGTCAACTGTTCGCTTCAGATACGGATGAAAAACCTTTTTACTCATTGGCGGACAGTCATAATAGAAAATGCGATATAAGTCATGCTCGACCTTAGAATCACCATGTCTTTCGCGTAAATGCCTGTGACAATAACTTACCAGTTCATCTGCCCGCTCTTTCGGGGGCAATTCACCTATTTTTGCCTGTGCACGTCTTCTGTAAAATCCCCCATCGACAAGAATTGCAGTTTTCATCTTTCCCCCAATATACTAAAAACCTCGGGGTCGGTCTTGCCCTTATCGTGGGAGACTTACTGCCGAGGTACTATTAACAACCATTTCTGGTTTACGCTGTGCGCACATTTCTTATAACATATATTTTCATTCTTTGCAACGGTCTTTGGTAACTTTCAGCATTTCAAAACAAAAGAGGAGACGGTGTTATCCGTCTCCTCTTTTGTTATGGACTTGCGCTGGCGCAAATCTTGTTTTTCCTTGTATTTCCGGGTTTTTTTAGTATCCCATACCTGCGCCCTGGGGCTGTGTCGAAGTGTTTGCAGGCTCTTTGATACCTGCAAACACCTAGACACAGGTGCATATAATTAAGTAGAAACTGACTCATTTTTCACCGGCAATATAGCTTTCCATCAGCCTTGTGATGACTGCAGCCTGACTCTCGCCACGCTCCCGGCAGGCATCCGCAAAGTGGTCCGTGATATCCCTTTTCATGTCAACATTATTCTTTCCGAAAATAAAAAAAGACCGTCACCCGAAGGCGACGGCCCAATAAACCATTTATTTTGATCTTGTTCCCTTTACGATAGACACTGCAATGGTCCCAACTCCGGATACTCCGAACACCCCTCCTAGGACCGTTCCTCCTATGTTTGGAACATTCAAAGCCACCACGATTCCCGCTACAAGAGCGACTACTCCTAGTCCAAGCCCTGCCAAAATTCCGATAAGGCTATCTCTGGAACACATATGCAATTGTTTATTATCCATCTCATGTCGATGATTTTGTTCCTGTTCAGCCATTTGCAGAATGCGTTCGGCGGCTCCCGGAAGCACCTTTTCATATTGTCCGAATGCTGATGGTGCTGGTAATGGGCCGCTGTAGAACATTTCCATCTGCTGAACGATGGCATTTTTGTTTTCTTCCGGAATATCGCTTTTCTTTACAGAATCAATAAGTTCGCTTTGCTGATCGCTTTCCGCTGACTTATCTATATTCTTCTCTGGAGAAGCGTTCAATTCCTTTTCTGAGGTCATTTCCGACATTGATCCAATCTCCCCTTAATGCCTGGTAATCCTTCCTCATTCCGGTGTATGCATCCGGCTCTTTTCTCTCCTCGTGAGACGGGAAAAGATCTGCAGACCTCGCCATTCCAGAAATAAAACTCTTGCTGAAACGCATAACCTCACCTCCTTAACGTACGCTATAGTGCGATAAGTAGTATTTAGTATATGACATTTCGTTCTGCTTTTCTATACTCAATCCAGCATCATGCTGCCTGCTGCTACAAAGACAGCCATGCCGATCATCCACAGGCTCCCAAACACAACAGCCGCTACCGCGGTTACAATCACGCCCATTATTTCCTCCTGATTGCGCCAGCGCAATTCACTTTTTGATATAGGCCAGGCTCACCCATCCTGCTACGCCGGTAAGCTTGCCCCATCCAGCCTGTTCCTGCTCAATCGAAACCACCATCCCGGCCGGCAGGCGGAAATCCGCTCCGCTGATTTTGGCGACCGGATATTGTGTTCCTGCACCGGCCCGGACATTTAGATATGAGCTGACATTGACCACTCCTGCATATTGCTTCACGGCTTTTCCTCCTGCCTGGCTTCCTGCTGTCTGCTTTTCATGCTCCTCCCCGAATCCTACATATCGAAGGACCTTGTTCCATCCCTTCGGGTACTTGTAGTAGCTCCTCACGCAGATTTCACGGCCTGTCTGATCACCGGTTCGGCCTCCGGTCGCCCGACCGTTTTCATTGATCGAAGCGTGGACAATCTGACCGGATCCGATGCTCATGGCCGTGTGGTGCTGTGTGTTCAGCAGCACATCACCTCGCTGCAGCCCCGCGCCGGTGTTCAGGTTTACCTCTGCTGTGACATCTTCAAAGCCGCATCTGAGGAAAGCCTGAAGCATGTTGCCGGTATATGTCGCGCCTGCTGCCTTTACGCCGACTCCAGCCTGCTGCCAGGCTGTGATAAGTAAGGCGCTGCAGTCATAGTCCGGTCCCCACCGGTGCACCTGATCGTATCCGTGGGACGAATCCTGCGCGATCTGTACCGCCCAGGTGACTGCCTTTTCAATCGTCTGTTTTGCTGTCATCGCTCTTGTCCTCCGGATAATCCCCCTTGCTGATGTGCATCTCCTGCACGGCTGCTTCAATTAATAAAGAGAGCTGCTCATCAGACATACTGATATGTAATTCATCGAGGGCAGCGCGGGCGGCCTTCATCGCGAACTCTTTCCGCTCTTCTCCTGACTTCTCCCACAGCGTCTGCTGCGCCGCAAGGACAGCCTTCCCGGCCTCGCTCTGTGCCAGCTTCTGCCTGATTGCTCTCGACACTACCGGAATCACATAGATGGCAAGAAGCCCGACACTCAGCCGGACCGCAAGCTCTACCACTCGAAATACATTCTCACTCATTACCCTTCACCGTTCCTTTCATCATTCCGTTCATCGTATTCATTCGGATCCGCTTCAATATCCAGATCCACCTCATCCGCAGTCTCCGCCCGGCTCTGCCGCTTCTTCTTGTCCGTATGAATTCGCCAGCAGATGGCCGCCTCCGCCGTGGCAAACGCAAAGAAGCCGGTCACCAGAGCATCCGGTTCCATCCCGGTCATGACAAAGACCTCAAAGACTTTTCGGATAAAAAGAATCGTCCCCACACCGATCAACGCAAGGACGATATCTGTACCGCATATTCTGTTTTTCATGATGCCTCGCCGTTCTTCTTGCGGAGTTCCCAGTCCAGCACCTCCGCTTCATCTTCTGAGGCGATCCGGAGCTTCTGGCAGGCATCGTATCCGATCTTGCAGTCGCCGTTCCCGCCCAGATCCTTATAGGGGACATAAAGATATTCCAGATTCCGCTTTTCCTTCAGCGTGATTGCTCCTCGCTTCACGAAGCGGTCTGTGAGATACAAGATCTTGTCATGTCCCAGACCGAGGATCATCCTGCTCTCTGCCGTGGATCTTGCGGCCTTCTGGTCCTTCTGCTGCCAGTGCCGGTTTAATCCCAGCGTGAGCAGGCTGCAGAAGGTTCCGGACCCGAAGATTCCCAGTATTACCGTTATTACTGTGTTCATTTTTCTGATTGTCCTTTCTTGGCCACTCGCTTGACTGAATCTCGTTTATAATTACAATGTAATTATGAATATGCTTCGTTTTGAGTGGGATGAAAACAAAAACTCCATAAACAAAAAGAAACACGGAGTTTCCTTCGAAGAAGCTTCTTCCGTGTTCTATGATGACAATGCTCTTGTCATAGATGACCCGGATCATTCTATTGAGGAAGATCGTTTCATTATTCTCGGAAACAGCAGCTCCGGAAAGCTCCTCATCGTCTGCCACTGCTACCGTGAATCTGATTCCGTCATTCGGATTATCTCCGCAAGAAAAGCAACTTCCACCGAATCCGAACAATACTGGAGGTGATATGTATGAGAAACGAATATGATTTCACGAATGCCCGGAAGAATCCTTATACCAAGAATCTCAAAAAGCAAATTACCATAAATATCAATGCTGATACGATTGATTATTTCAAACATCAGTCAGAAGAATCCGGCATTCCTTATCAGACACTGATCAACCTGTATCTGACTGATTGTGCCCAGCAGAAGCGTGAACTTCACATTGAATGGAAGAAAACAGCCACGGTATAGTCCGCGGCTGCTTTCATTTCTCCTCGTCTGTCACACCCATCAGCTGATTCCATGTCAGTGCCGGATAATCCGTTGTTTTCCGATACCCGGCAAGAAGCGTTTTGACTTTCTTAAAGATATCCGTGGCCAGCGCCTTATGTCCGGAGCTGTCCAATACTTCCTTTGCCATGTCCGCCTCCTTAGCCGAAGACTGCGGTATAGGCATCGTCCACGGCAGTCTGGATCTCCGTATTGGTCATTGTCTTCATGTCGGATGTCTTTACATACCCGCTGAGGTCAATGTCTGTATTGCCGATCTTCTCCCACTTCTTTTCTGCATTCAGCCAGATATACTCATCAAAGCTGTCATTCGCATCAGAATGTGTGTGCGCCACATACCGGATATGCAGCATTGTGTCCGGATTGGACGGCGCCGCAGTGGGAACCGCCGAGGATACGATAATATCCACTCCCGCCTTTCCTGCCATCGCATTGTTGATTGCCGTCTTCACCTCATCCGCCGTCTGGAACTTACTATCATTTGTAAGTCCGGACACCTTTGTTGGAATGGTGATGCTGACCTTCCTGCCAGAATCCGGAACCAGATCCGTTCCGTTGACTGTCACCCCGACAATTACATTCTTCTCCGCTCCGGACAGTTTCCCGATTGCCGTAGCATTGTCTCCGATCTGCTTATACTTCGCTGCAGTCAGAAGGCCATCCGCCGTTTCCGTCGCTGCTCCATATTTCGTATCATTGTCCGGAATCGTGATTTCCATCGGATCACCCACGGACGGGGTTAAAATCAGCTTATGCTTATCCTTGGAATCTTGCGACAGTACATAGGTTGTATTGTCATTCAGGGTGCTCCCCTTCAGTTTCTGGAAAAGGTAATTGACCAGATAAATCAGCTGGTCATAATCAATTCTCTTGTATTCCTGCTCCGCCATTGTCATTCACCTCCGAAAATCTCTTTAAACTGTTTGTCCACAAGTTCCTTGATTTCTGAATTTGTAATCGTTTTTTCGCCATAATCTTCCAGTGTTTTCTCACCTTTGATTACAACACCATTGAGCTTCGGGATATTCCGCAGCTCTTCATAGTCCTTCGTGCCGCCTTCCAGATAGGCCTCTGTCGTTCCATTTACATCCGTAACCTTGAGTTTCGCGCCGCCTTCTACCTGCTCTACCGTGGCTTTCGGCGAAATTGCGTCTGTAATGGTTTCCTGTACCTCTTCTACCGGAATGATGGCTTCACTTCCGAAAAAGTCTCCCTCATTCATGGTGAAATCACCTCCTCCGTCAGACTTCTCGCTACATACCGTTTTACAACCGGTGTTTTCCAAGCCCGACCGTCATCCGTCAGGCCGTGCAGCTGGATTTCCATCCATCCCGGAGAAAAGAGCCCCGATTCCTTCTGATCCAGATCAATAATGATCAGCATGGATTCCGGTTTGATCTTCACATCCTCCATCCGTTTCTGAAGCAGTGTGCTTCCCTGCCGCAGATCCGCGCGCATGTTCACGGTATGTGTAAGCCATGACCGGTATGCCTGATTCAGCCGGAGAATGATCTTCGGCGTTGTGTATGGAATCATTTAGTCCTCTTTTCTCTCCAAACGGAAATAGCAGTGTTCCGGATCTTCCGGAAGAAACATGACCGCAGCAAGCCGCATATGGTCATACTCTCCTGACACGCCGCCATTCGTCCGGATCACAATGTGCACCAGATTCTCATCTGCGAACTTCTTTACTGCCGCCAGTGCTTTCGCCTGCGGAAGCTTCAGCCCCAGCCGCGACATTGATGACTGCGGAAGAAGCTCATATTTCGTTCCGTCCAAAAGTGAAATTGTATCTGTCGTTTCCATTGTTACCTCCATAAATCACAGTGGCACTTTTCTGCTGTAGTTTTGTGCATAAGAAAAGAGAGCGTTCCGGTTTTCCCCATCTGCGCTCTCTGCCCTGATTTTCAATTTTTTATTTGCTACCGCCTGGAATGAACCGCGTCATTCCTTGAAAGAAGGTACACACAATACTGATTCATACTGATTCCTTCCTCTTTCGAATGCTCCGCAAGCGATCTGTGCAGACTTTTCGGAAGTCTGATTTTGAATTGTCCCGAATAACCTTTCAAATCATCTGGCTCTTGAATTTTAATACCTTCCTCTAGCGCTGCCTCTAGCCACGCCTTTTTTGCATCCTCCGCATTGGAAAGCGCTGTCTCCATGGTCTCTCCGCACGTAATGCATCCTGGAAGATCCGGGAAGGAAACAACATAACCGCCTTCTTCGCGATCCGCTACAATTTCCATCCGGTAACTCATTTTCATGTAATCATTCAGCGTTCTCATGATTTCCGGCCTCACTTTCCACAACCCGCCTTACCATCTCGACATAAACCTTTTTGATTGGTTCATGCTTCGGTATCGTAATGGGCTGACATCCAGCTTTTCGAAATGTATAATGGCTGCTCCCATTTTTAGGAGCATTCATCTCATATCCGTAGCTTTCCAATACCTTCCGCAGTTCATTAAAACGAAGATCTTTGGATAGTTTGCATATTCTTGTTAAAAGCTTATCCCATTTTGACATTTCTTCCACCTCATATAAACATTATATGTGGTGTTATATATGGTGTCAATATTCGTATAAGTCGGGTTATACGAGCGGTTTATCTGATGATGTAAAGTCCGGCAGTATTTATATCAAATGTGAAACCGGAGATGCTGGCCACGCAGGAGCAAAAGTAACAATAACATCTAATACCGGAGCTATCATTTTCACAACATATATTTCTGCTGATGGGCTAAACACGAAAACGGAAAAGACGTTTGACTTAACTTGGGATTGAGCTTAGCCAAAATTACGGTTTGTTCATTCGATGTACATGCAATATACATCGCAAGACGTCCAAATCCCGCTAGCACGCTTATCGCTCCCCCACATCGAGCAAGCACAGTTATATGGGCAATATATGTGGAGGGCTGTGCCAACAAGCTTATATGTCGGAGATCCAACTGATCGGCTATGATCTCCCAATGTGTAGTTCCACGTGGCAGTAAAATGTGCAGCTGATTCAAGGATGAACGTGATGCGTGGTAACCCGCGTCCTACGTATGCAGATACATCGACTATAAATTCGGCGTTTCCGTTTGTTTCTCCATACTCTGAATTAAAATTAAACGGCTGAGAGCCGACAGACGCTATTTTTTCCGATTTATGCAAACTGCAGCTTGAGTTACCATTCGCATAACCCGACTTATACGAAGCGCTCTCCGTGTTCACCCGGCCGTCCGCGTCGCTCACGCCCGCATTGTATGCCCCTGCGCCGGAAACATATCCCCCACCGCTATGATACCCTGCAGGAATCGCAACATTACCGTTTCCCGTTGTCTCTCCGGTCCATGCGCCGTTGTTCGGCATTGTGCCGGTCACATTCTCCTGTTCCGCGGACGAGAAGGTTTTCCCACTCAGGACGTCCGCTGCTGCCGCATTCCCGGTGGGATTTCTAAAAGGGGTTACAGTTCCACCCTGAGAGGTCTTGAATCCCCATTTTCCATCTGCATCTGTCCCGAAATACAGCCCATTCAGCTGATCGGAATGCTTTTTGCCGATCCTGGCATCCAGAACATAGCCTTCTGCATTCGTCGTCTCGTTGTTGGCGATTGCCGCAAATGCGGCAGACTTCATATCCGTGAACCACTTTGCAATCTTTCCCATGAGCGTTCCCAGCGTTTCGGTGCTGGCCACATTGGTCCTCTCCGCTGCCGCTGCGAACGTCACCGTGTTCTTGCTGGCATCTCCGGCTGCAGTCTGCATGGTCTGCAACTCCTTGTCGATGGCCTTGAAATTGTCGTTGAAGTCCTCCACATTGACCGGATCCTTTCCTTCCGGCAGCTTCATCCGCAGTAAATCCGTCAGTTTCATTCCTTCCACCTTTCTGCCGCATTCGCGGCGCTGTGCAAAGAAAACGCTGTGCAGAAGGTTCTCCCCTCGCATAGCGTTTTCTCACAATACCCTGATTCAGTTCTTTGCTTCCTTGATCTGCGTTACTGTATTCCAACTGTTCTGCTTCAGACTGCGCCAGCTCGGCTGAACAGCTGCCAGAGAATCCCAGGACACATACGGAATCTTCTGATTGATCCGAAGGCCATCCCATGTGTATGCGGTCAGATCATTCCAGATCTTTCCTGCCAGTTCATCCCAGATCACATACCGATACGTGATTTCATAAGCAAGATGCGCCGGTTTCAGCTCATCCAGGAGCCTGCGGAACAGCTTGATATGATTGGGAATTCCATATCCTCCGACAAAAATCACCGTGAACTTATATTCTGCCGCAGTCTCTTCCACCATCGCCTCTGTTCCGGTGACGCTCTGCGCAATCTGGGCGATTCTTGCCGGTGTCAGCATCTCTGTGCCGGACAGCCTGGCCATGATCAGCGCACGTCTGGCTTCATCCGTTGCTTCCTCGCTGATTTCCAGCGCCAGCAGCTTCTCCCAGTGTTCCAGATCCCACGTTGCAAGGCTTGGGATTCCCTGCTCCATCAGGCTGTCCATCAGTGCATGCGCACGTCCGATTTCATAGCCCTGTGCCTCATAAATGGCCGCCATCTCTTCGAACTCCGGAAGATACGGCGGCACATACTTCGTCAGATCCACAAATCGAACGGGCAGTTCGAAAGCCTTCTTTTCAGCCTCGTCCTGCCCGTACATCTTTTCACCATAGAGGATTTCGCCCTGCATCTGCTACTCCTCCGTTTCCGTCACTCCCATGAGCCGGTTCCATGTAAACGCTGTCGGATCTCCCTTGATCTCCACGTTGATGGCATTGATCTCCTTTTCGACCTTCACCAGCTCATTCTGCACATCATTGATGTCATCCGCCTCCACCTCATCGCCCTGGTACTCATAGCTGATGTAGATATAAGGCTCCGAAGATTCCACATGGATCTGCCTCGCCCATGGTCTGCCGGGCGGCGCAGCTGCCGTAAATGGCAGTTCTGTTCCAGACTGCTTCGGCCCTGTGCAGACGGTCAGCGTATCATCATCCACATTGTCATGAATCAGCTCGCCCTCATACACACCGCCTTCCGGCATTTCTACCGTTTCCTCAATGATGTAGGCGCTTCCCTGCGTTTTATTCTTTTTCTCAATGAACTTTCTGACTTCCATCAGGTCACCACCTCCAGCGTCACGGTCCCGGCAACCGCAATCTGTTCCTCTGTAAGCTCCACGTTCTCAGCCTTTCCGTTCAGCTTCAGCTCCGAATAATCCGTAACGCCTTCTGTCTCCAGCAGAATCTTTCCAATCATGGAGAGATTGACGCTTCCGGCCTCATAGGCGTTTGCTGCCAGATAGCGTATGAGTGCCAACTGGAACTTACTGCTGACGCTCGCGCTGTTCTCGCCTTTTCCGATCGAAATCTTCGCTGTGACATTAACCGGAAGCTCTGCCGCTGATGCAACGGTCACGGCTGCACCAACCGGCCGGACAGAATCAATATATTCCTGCGTCTCCCGGACCAGCTCTGCGGATGCCGCCTTCTTTTCCGTGCTGGCAATCACAACCTTGACCGTGCCCGGCCCGCTGGCCAGCGGATAAATCTTTGCTGCTCCGACTCCGGTCACAGACATCGCCCAGTTATAATAATCCTGTGCATTTCCACTTGCCGCAGGCTTGCGCAGCAGCTCCAGATATCTGGTCCGGAACGCCTCGGTATCTTCCTCATCTGTTCCGGCGTCCAGCAGCTCCGTAAGGGTCGCGGACCTTAATCCGTTGATATATTCCATCGGGATCAGGTATCCTGCCAGTGCGTTTCCTGCTGCCCCAGCAGTCTCACATTCCAGCTCATAGACACCCGGTGAAAGCTTTGCCGTTACCGCCAGATTCATTTCATCATTGTTGAACCGCTCACCGATCGGAATATTCAGCTGCTCCGGAACGAACACCGCCTTCCATCTCGCCGGCGTTGCCTCCTTCGGCGTGATTCCACGCTCTGCCGCTCTTTTGACCAGATATTCTCTGGATGCCGTATCGGCAAACATTTCCTTCTCCAGCGTCTCCATGTCCATATACAGGAGCTGGTGCTCAATCGCGGTCGGGGCCAGCGCATCATGAATCACGGATCCTTCCCGCTTGTCGAATTTCGCAGGCACCTTATCCATCATTCTCTGCAAAATACCGGAGAAAGACGTATCAAACAGTGACATTCTCAAACTCCTTTCCGATTTCGGCATCGCCGAAGATCGTATGCGCCACGAACTGCACATAAATGGCATTTTTCCGCGGATATGAAAAAGAAAAGCTGTCCAGTGAAGCAATTCTGTCATCCGCTGACAGCGCCTCGCGGATTCTTCTCTCCAGCTCCGGGCAGATATAGGTCATGTTCTTTCCGTACAGGTCTTTCAATTCGATCCCATAGTTCCAGGAATAAATCGGATATTCATACCTCTCCGTATTCAGGACCTTCCATATGGCCTGCAGCATAGCCTCCTGCCCGTCTGTCGTCCCGATGATTCTCTGATTCTCCGGCAGCATATGATATGTAAAAGACGGATCCGTTTCAAAATCCAGTTCCTGAAGAGCCTTATGATCATTCGTTTCCGGTATCACTGTCCAGCCTCCCTGAGATAGCAAACTTCTGTCCGCCCTGCGCCTGAGTGATAATCACCTTATCCCCTTTCTTCAGGAAATCCTTCATGCTGATGATCAGCTCATCCTCCGCGCATCCATCGTCCTCACACAGGTCATAAGTCTCTGTGAATACTTCCCGGCATTTCTCAGATTCGTTGATCTCGCGGAAGAGCTTCCGGAGTTCGGCGATCATCGGGTGCCGGATCTTCACCTTGCGCTCCCGGTATTCTGCCGGCGTGTCAAACTTCAGGTCCGTCTGCTCTTCGTCAAACTCCAGCTGCTGGTCAATCTTTACCCCCAGCACCTTCCCCGTCTCTTTGTCCGCTTCCGTGATCTCTCCGTACATGACGCGCGTCGGATCGCTCTCTTCCACGGCTTCCCTTGCTGCCCGCTTGATGGCCGCAAGGATATCCTTCGCATCCAGCAAGAAAATCACCTCCTATGCCACAAACTCACCGCCCCGTACCGTCAGATCCATATAGTGCTCACTTTCCGAGTAGGTGTGTTTTGCCTTTTCCACCAGCATCAGATTGCTGATACTGACATCATCAAATTCCAGCCGGACCGCAAGAAGAGACCCCGCCCGGATGTGCGAATCCCCGAAGGCATTCGAAATGGTCAGATTTCTGGTCTCCGCATTGTAAAGGTTCAGAAGAGCCTTCGCTTTCGCTGGTCCGTCCTCTCCCTTGTCCAGCTTGTCCGTATATTGCAGCACTCCCCATTTGTTGATGTTCTCACCGGACTGCGCAATATATGCCTGCCTTCCACCCGCCTCAGAATCCTCGTAGATGAGTTTTACCTTGTTATAGGTCTCTTTATCGATCGAACGTGAATACTCGAAATCCTGCGCCGTTTCCTCGTCAATCAGGAGGTTGTACTGCATATCCCCGATGTTCTTGAGCGTAAGACTCCCGAAATCATCGAACAGAACGAAGAGCTGTCCGGTTTCCTTTACCGTCCGGTCAATGGAATTCCCAACGATATCGAACAGTGTTTTATCCTTCTCCGTTCTGGTAATGGGACACCCGGTTGATGCCAGGCTGCCGCAGTTCAGACGGAAGTCCTTCGCAATCATCTGAAGGATCTCCCCCGTTTCCTTCTTCACGTAGTTGTAGGTTGCCTTGTTCTTGAAATACCGGAGCTGATCGTAGGCCGTAATGGTCAGAATGTGGTCCTTCTTCTGCTTGATCGTGAAAACAAAGCCGTAGAAAACGCCGATCTTTCCGTCCTTGAAATACACCACATCGCCGTTGGCAATCGTAATGTTCCCATCGTTGACAATGCTGAAGGAAAGAGACCCGGCGGAGCCGGATCTCTGCGTTTCCCACTGTATTTTGCTCTCCACAACCGGAAGATAGCTCTTCCCTTCATGAACGGTCATCAGCGTATAAGATTCATCCGCCATTTTTCGCCTTTCTCTCCGGAAGCGTCAGAACCTGCCCCGGATAGATCTTGTTCGGATTGGAACCAATCGTCTTCACATTGGCGTTGTACACATCCTTCCAGGCGTCCGCGCTGTTGTAGTACTTCTTCGAGATCGTAATGAGGTTGTCGCCGCTCTTTACGGTGTACTGTGATGCAGACGGCTTGTTCCCTGCTGCCGTGGCCCGTTTCTTCTCCGCAGCAGCCTTTGCATTGGCAATCCTGACGTTTCTGGTCCCATATGCCCGGTACTGCTTCAGATTTATGGACACACCGCAGTCAAGGCCATACTCATCATGATCCTCTGTGATCTCATACGTTTCCATGGAGACCAGCATGGACGTCCCGAACAGGCTTCCGCCGGAAGGAATGGGCCTCGCCACGGTAAAGGCGAACGGCTCCCTTGAAATCTTCAGCTCCTCGAACAGCTCCAGATAATAGGCTGCCGGCATGAAGGAACCTTCTGCAAAGGGATATTCCTGATTCGGCAGAAGAAGATCGAATGAAATTTCTGTCAGTCCCGCCTTCTTCAGGATATTCACATCTCCTTCATTGATCAGGTTCACCGTCTTATTGTTGTTCGCAATCTTCAGCTTCAGTTTGCCCGGGGCAATCGGCATCTGGACACCGTTCAGATAGAATTCATAGCTCATGCCGCATGATCTCCTTCCGCAACATCGTCCAGGGCTGTGTTCAGTCTGGAAGCGAATCCGTCCACGATTCCGTCCAGATCCATGCCGCTGTTCACATTATTGTTGTTGACCATATCCACCTGGATCTTCGCCGTGGTGAACCGGTTGATGGCATCCCGTTCCGCAATATCGCACAGATACTTGATGTCCTCTTCCGTGTCGTCCAGCTTATCCTTGACCTTTCCGGTGTTGTCCGCCGTCTTGGCCGTATTGGCTGCCGTGTTGTCCCATGACAGCGTATTGCCAAGGCCGGACGATGCATTCTTTGCCGAGAAGAAGTTCTTGATCTTGCTGTTAACGCCATCGCCCCAGTCTGCGCCCTTGGCAAACGCGTCGGAATAGCTGACACGATCCTTCATGTAGTCTGCAGCATTCAGCTTTTTCGTTTTCTGACCGCCGGATTCCTCTATGGTCGTATCGATTTTCGCCTGAATCTTTGTCTGAAAGCCTGATACCGCCCCGGCAAGGTTGGATCCGAATACCGCATCCAGAACCTTCGCTGCTGCACCGACAACCGATACAATGAAGTTGAACAGTGACAGAATGAGCGCTTCAATGGTCTTTACGGGGTTGTTGAACAGCGTTCCAAATGCATCGGCAAAATTTGCGAACAGATTATAAAAATTCACTACGTTCGTCACGCTATAGTTGTACAGTCCGATCAGAAGGTTCTGAATCACGGCCACCACCGTCATAACAGCCCCGGCCACGGTTCCAAGTGCAGAGTTCGCCATTCCTGCCGATACCGCTGCCTGCGTGCCGAAATACAGAAGAACCGCAGCTGCCGCAAGGATCCCGGCTACAATCCAAGTAATCGGGCAAGCAGCCAGTGCGGCATTCAGGCCATACTGTGCTGCCGTCTCCGCAAACGTTGCCCCTGTTGCCATCGCTTTCGCAGCAACGTGCACCGTTTCGGATGCCGCCGAAGCCAAGTTGATTGCATTCACCACGGTTGCAATCGCAGCATACGCCGTCAGTGCACCGGCAGCGATCGCCACAACCGGTTCCAGTGCCGCCCAGTTCTCCGACACCCAGCTGACTGCTGCGCCCAGTCCAGTCAATGCCGCACTGGCAAGATTCGCGCCAGCATACATCAGGTTGATTGCCTGCTGCATCACCGCCTGACCGCCGGAGCTGTTCAGATAATTATTCAACTGGGTCAGTACCGGAGAGAACGCCTGAATTGCATTGTTCTTCATGACTTCAGCGGCCTGCCCGAAGGTCATCGGCATCTGCGCGAACTTCGCATCTACTTCATCTGCCGATGCCATAATGGCATTCTTGACCACATCCGCCGTGAGCTCTCCATCCGCTGCCATCTCCTTAATCTTGCCAATCGGGACATTCAGATAATCCGCAATGGATCTCACAAGGTTCGGGGCCTGTTCGAACACGGAGTTCAGATCCTGTCCGCGAAGGACGCCGGCGCCAAGGCCCTGTGACAGCTGGACCTCCGCGTTTGCGGCTTCCTGTGCGCTTGCTCCTGCAATGACCATCTGCTTCTGTACAATCTCCGCAAAGCGGATGACCTCATCGGAGCTCGAAAATGCATCCCGCGCATTGTTTCCGAATCTCGCCACAACGCTCATCAGGTCATTGACCGATCCGCGGGCATTGTTTGCAGAAGCATAGATCTTCTGCATCGCATCGTCTGTTTTCTGTCCGATCACCGCATCCGAAGCTCCGGAATTGAAGTTGCTGACCATCATCTGAATGCGGGAAGTGTTCTGTACCAGCTCATCGGATGCCTCCACCACATTCTTGACCGCCTGCATGGAAAGATAAGTAGCCGCAATCCCTTTCAGCTTGCCGAGAAGCCCCTCTGCTGCCGATGCACCGCTCCGGATGGCTTCATTGTGCTTCTCCTGTTCATCGGATGCCTTTTCCGCCTGATCCGGCACTTTGCTGAGCTTATCCACCATCGCTGTCAATCCGGATCCGGATGCAGCATTCAGCGTTGTATTCAGATGTTCGAAGTTCGCAATCAGCCGGTCCGCTGCCTCCGCCGCGCTTTTTAGCTTGGCGGTCATATCGTCATTCAGCCGGATGGAAGAATCTAATGTTGCCATATCTCACCTACTTATCCGCATGTTTCAGCTCTTTTTCCCTCTTCCTGGCTTCCCTGCTCCACTTCTGGACAAAGGCAATCACCATTGCCTTCTCGTTGCTGTCGAGAGCATCAAACTTGCCCGGCAGGATCCCCAGTCTGCGGAAGCAGAAATACGCATAGGTTGCCATCGGGTCCATGTCCGGACCCTCAATCAGTTTTTTGCCTGATCCACTTTATCCTGAAGTCCGACATCGAAGCCGCACAGCTTGTTCACGAACTGCAGAAGGTCGAAATACTCGCCCGGCAGGTTGACCATTTCCGGAATCAGCTTCTCCGGAGACGCTGCACCGTAGGATCTTAACAGCTCATCGTTGTGAAGGTCCGGCTCTACGACACATTCCGCAATCATGGCGTTGTTCAGAAGGTCCGTGTCCACTTCCTGACGGAGCTGATTCTTGCCAGGGACCTGTACCATCTTCGTGCAGCGCTTCCGGATCCGGTTGAACTCTTCCGAACTGATCGCGCGGAACTTCCACGGAATCGGTTCGCCGCTTTCATCCACAAACGCCTTCGACACCACATAGAGCTCTTCTGTCTCTCCTGCTTTCTTGTTCTGCTTCAAAAATGCGTGAAAATCCATCTTGTTCTCCTTGATTCCTCCCAAAAACGGGCAGAAGGGTGAGGAGGATGCACCTTTTCGGCATCTGCCTATCTGCCCGCAGCTTCTTACATTCCTGCCAATTCTGTGAAGGTCTCCGGCATCTCCACATCATCAAACGTGAAGTCGAAATCCTCGTCAATGATGTCCGAATCTGCATCAAACTTCGTGATGATCAGGGAATCCAGGTTGCAGTTCTTCAGGATGACCGTCTGGCGTCCCGCCTTCGAGGTCGGATCCTCGTTGGTAATCTGCATATCGAAATAGAAGTCCTGACCGTTCTTCATGTAGTTCAGCATTGCGGCGCGGAACTCGGAAGAGCAATAGTGCATCTTTCCGGACCCGGTTCCCTTCCAGCCGGTTCCCTTGTTGGCCTTGCCGGTCTTTCCCAGAATCGGAACTTCCTTCTTCGTCTTGGTTACCTTCGCCTCCACGCTGACGAACTGCATTCCGTTGTACCTGCGTCCGTTCAGTGTGTAATAGCATTCCGCAAGGGACCCCGAAATGGTGTCCCCGCCTTCCATAATCGTGTTGATATTGCTCATATCCGTCTCCTTATGCGACCTTGACCGTCATATACAGCTGTTCCATCGTTCCTGTTACGGTAATGGCATCTGTAATGACAACCGCGTTCTTGCTCTCGCCCTGTGCAACAGTGATGTTCTCCGACTCAAAGTTCTCAATCGCACGTCTGCGCTCCAGACTGTTGTGCAAGTCAACCACATCATTCCAGAGCGACACGCGACCGGATTCATCGTTCGGAACCTTGCCCAGGTACTTCGTATTGAACAGCGTGGCGATGTCGTTTCCGACCTGATCACAGACGCGCACCGTCTTGTTATCCTGGAAGATCTCGCCCTTCTCATCCGTGAAGGTAACAAGGGAATTGATATCCCGAAGGACACGGACATCTCCAGCCACATTGTGGAAAATCAGCTTTCCGGCATCCAGCGCGTTCTTCAGTCCCGACTGCGTATAGGACACATCAACGGTATATTCTCCATCGTACAGGGAATTCATCAGCGAATCCTCGACGGCGCATCCTGCTTCTGCACCGGTCACCCAGTACACCAGAGAAGCCTCATCCGCGCCGGTGTCCTTCACCTTGTTCTCTACGTCAATGATGCCTTCATAGTCTCCCTCGTAGTGGTACAGAACCGTCTGGAACTTCACGCCGATGTCATCGCGCATGCGCCTGGTGAAATTCGCTACCAGCTTCTTCGTGGTATCGTCCGTCGTCGCAACGCCCATCACGTTGAAGGAATAGCTCTCAATCGCGTCCAGATAAGCCTGATAGCTGTCTCCGGTTACACTGGCATTCGTTCCGCCTTCAAGGCTCTTCCCTGCCGTCTCTTCCAGATCCACGCCCGTCTTCCAGGTCACATAATCGTTATCCTTCAGGTCGGCCGCCTTCCCTACGGTCTGCATGTCCACCTTCACCGTGCCGAGGTACAGCGTGACATCGAACAGGGAAGGATTGTCCGCATTCGCCGCAATCACATATTTCAGATCATTGCCGCGGATACCGGAATACTTCGCCGTCGCATTGTCCGAGGTTGCCTTTCCTCCGCCGCTCTGCAGGTTGTACGCATACAGCGTCGTAATATGCAGGAACAGCTCCCGGACAGGCCGGAGCTTCTCCGACGTGTAGTCATACCCGAAGATCTGCCTGGAATTCTTCAGGAAATCATCCTGCGTCACCTTGAACACACCTTCCGGTCCCCAGTCGAGGAGAAGCGGCATCGTCGCAACGCCGCGCCCGGAAAGACTGTTTCCTGCTGCCTTTACCGAAACAAAATTGATGTATGTGCCCGGAAGCGGCTTGTTCTGCGTTGTAAACGTGCCTCCACCCAATGCCATATCATTTCACCTTACCTTTCCTGTACTCCTGCACAGCCTCATCGGCTTCCTGCAGGGTGTATTTCCTGTTCCTGTCCAGTACCGCCGCAACGATGTCCCTGTGCGCCTCAAACCGCTTGGAATCCATCAGCTGAGCACCGGTGAAGCGCTGCGGGGCGTCCACTTCGGTCTTTCTTTTTCTGACCGCCATCCTTCCACCTCCAATTCTGTTTTCTGCTTCTCCATCATCACGGCTTCCGGAGCGGTCCGGATCTCATCCGCCTGAACTCTGGCCGTCATGACAAGCACACCGTCTGAAACCGCCGTCTGCTTGTCCGTTGTCCTTACCAGGCGGTCCCCGGCCCGGAAGATTTCCAGACAGTCGAACAGCCTCTCCGCCGCGTCATTCATTTCCGCATTCGGTTCCGACGGGCTGCTGACTTCACTTTCCCTGGGAAAATAGCAGATATTCATCAGCCATGTTCTGCGGTACCTTCTCCAGAAATAGAGATTCTTCCCTGGTGTCACGCAGCGGATATAGAAGCAGGGTCCTTGAAAGCCCTGCTCGCTGTTCTCCGTCCGGATGGGATATCCCTCACCGAATTCTTCATAAATGGCATTGACCATGCCGTTTATCAACTGTTCTGTCGTCATCCGATATGCCTCTTCAGAAACTGTTCAATCTTCTTCTCCAGAAGGGCCGGCGTCTTGTTCTGTGTTTCCAGCTCCGCCTCCTGCAGCATCATTCTTCCTTCCACCCATCTCCCATTGACCGCCCTGTGTCCGTATTCCACATAGGGGCCATAGTAAACCGGATTGGTGATCTCAATCACATAGCAGCTGCCTTCTTTCCGCACATGGAGCTTGTTTGCATAGGCCGCAATGTTCTTGACATCTTTTCCCCCCGTCCAGCCGCGGACAAGCGTTCCTCCCGTCTTTGGAGATTTGGGCGGATACACGCCTTTTGGTGTACGCGGAATTACCTGCTCCAGAAGGAGCGCCGCGATATTCTTCGCACAGGATTCATAGAACTTCTCCAGCTCCATTCCCTGCCCATCCGTCAGATCATGAAGCTGCTTCTGCAGCCGTTTCAGATCTCCCGCGTCTGCTTCTCCAAGGCTCATGCGTAATCCTCCAAAGGCTCCAGCATGTACTCGCAGTGCGTCTGATAGGATGCCGGGATTCCGGACCGCTTCCAGTCGCTCACGGCACCGGTTGCCCGTACCACATGGACCCTGCTGCCCGGACGGATCCTCACATCCGGGGCAGTAAAGAGTTTTACCGACTGCGTGACCGTATCGTTTCCCGATCCTTCTGCCGACTGCGCAATGCTGGAAAAGGAAAGACGGCAGGGAATGTCCGTGTAGACCTCCCGCACCGTCTTTTTCGTTCTGTGTGTCATTTCATCCGCAGTGTCGGTCTGTTCGTATACCGTACAGGTGTCTTCGAACAGACTGTTCACCGCCTTCTGGTTTCTCACCAGCACATTTTTCGGTATCGTAACAGCTCATCCTTTCTTCCGCTCAGAAGATCCTCAATCATCGCTTTCACCCGGACCGCCGGACTGCTGGCATCTCCTGCGTTATAGCTGATCTGCGTATCTCCGATCTTCAGGGACGATACTCCCGACTCAATGCCAAAGAGTTCATCCAGCTTCCCGGTGTTATACAGATCCTTCAGGAAATGCCCGCACGCCATATCTGCCATGACATAGCGAAGGCCGTCCGGAACATCCGGCAGGTGGCAGAAATTGCGGATATACTGATCTGCCCGAAGGAGCGCGTCTTCCAGTGCTTCCTTCGTCTCTTCGCTGTCATCGACTGTAAAGCCTTTCTGCTTCAGGGTCCGCTTTGTGAGGCGGAGCATTTCATACATATCCACATCTGCCTCCCGTCTTATCCTCTGGAAATAATGCGGGCAATCGGAATTGCCTTGTGGGAAATCGCATTCTCACCATCATTCACCAGGGACCAGTTCGCGCCGGTCTTCAGCTCTGCATCGGTCGGGCTGTTCGTTGCCTGAGAACTCTTCGTGTAAGAAATTCCCGCTACGCTGACCGCGTTTCTCTTGCGGCTGATCAGCGTATCCTCGCCGCCCGCCGTCTTGGCATCACGCACCATCTCATAGGGTACCTTCGCTCCCAGATCCTCGAAGCCGATTGCGCCGTCACCAAGGATGTAGGAGGTATATTTCGTTCCTGCTGCCAGGGACAGAACATATTCACCCGCTGCAATGTCCTTGATGCTCTTCGCTACCGTTGCCTTCAGGACCTGCGCACCGGTCGGAGTGCCGTCCTCAATGACTTCCAGCGCACCCTCTGCAGATCTCACCGTCCGCACATAGGTTGCCGCTGCATCTTCGGTCGGCATGCTATCATCGACCACTACCAGCTTGCCGTTCCAGGTGCCGAGGGAAAGATCTCTCTCAATTCCCTGCGGATCCGTGTACTTCAGGTAGGTCAGAAGCTTTAAGTTCTCCAGATTGGTGGAAATCGCGGAGTGCACGAACACCAGGCTGAACTTCTGCTTGTGATCGCCGCAGGCCTTCTGAACCGCCTTGTTCAGGGTGGTTGCCTCCATCACGTTGTGATCCGTCGCGGATACATCCAGCGTGTGCTTGTCCACGAACTCTGCGTTCGCCTTCTTGATGTCACCGGTTCCGGTTGCCGACATTGCAAAAATGCCATCCAGAATCGCCAGAAGCGTATTCTGATCCACCGTGTTCCAGTACTCCACCAGCTGTGCACGGACATTGGCCATGAAATCCACGCCGCCGGTCACATCATAGGAGAAGTCCGCCTCGGTCCATCCGTGCATGCGGCCGTAGGTAAACACACCCTGCTCGAAGGTCTTCGTCCGATCGGTCTTCACGTCCGTCTGGCCGTCATAGTTCTGCGGCTCTCCGCCGAGAAGTCCGAAGTAAGGCAGCACCGCATAGACACTTCCCGTCTGGGAATTGTCCTTGAATGCCTCCCGGAGCCTTGCGTCTCCCGTGATCGCGCGGGAAGAGCGCAGCTTATTCAGCCGGACATTCGGGACTGCACTCATATACTTGCCGAATGCCTGCTCATTGAAACTCTTTGCGTCAAATTTACCCATTGTTCATCCTTTCTTACCCTTCCGGGTTTTCCTTTGCCTGAGCAACAAAGTCTTCATAGGACATCTTCGCAGGGTCCGTCTCTCTTCCGGACGGATCAATATCCCCCGATTCTCCCGGCTTTGCGCCCTTGATTGTTGCCTTCTTCTCGCTGAACAGAAACCTTGAATCCTCCGCACCCTTCAGAGCCTTCAGCTGTGCATCCAGTCCCTTCACGGTTCCGTCATCCGCAAGCTCGGCTTTGTCCAGGTCAAGCAATGCGCGGACCGCCTTCGCGTTTCTCGCACCGGATTCCGTCAGTGCCTTCTCTACCGCATTGTCAATCCGGAGCTGCTTCATCTCCGCTTTGTGTGCCTCCACAGCCGCCTTGTTGTCTTCCTGGAGCTGTGTGATCTGTTCCTGAAGCTCCTTCTGGTCCTTCGCTGCCTTCTTCAGATCGTTCAGCTGCTTGTCACGCTCCGTGATCTGATCCTTGTAGCCGTCACGCTCCTTCGTCAGCTCTTCGATCTGCGCGTTCAATCCCTCTTTGGCGTGTTCGATGTTCTCGCCGTTCTCCTTCATGATCGCATCGACCTGCTCCTTGGTAAGTCCCATGTCTTCCAGCATTTTTCTGTTCATGCTTCCATCCTCTCTACGCTTTTAACGAGTGCGCTCTCCTGTGTTGGTTGGTTTTGCCCGCTTTACGCCCGGACCGGCAAAGCCGCCAGCAGGAATTGAACCTGCGCTTGTCACCCTTCCGGGTACCGCTCTCCTTCTGAGCTATGACGGCATAAGAAAACCGCCCGGATTTCTTCAGGGCGGCCTGTATATAAACGAATTGGTTATTCTCTATATGATTTCTACATACTCAGCATCTTCTGAATCAGAAGCTGATCCGGAATTTCAAATTTCACTTCTCCGGTCACCGGATTGGAATCCACATATCTGAGACCTGAGAAAATGAACCTCTGGCTTTGCTTTTCTCCTTCTACTGTCCCCTCTGCTTCATAAACAGCCGCTTCCGTAAACGGCTGGTCCGTCCAGTATTCCATCTCCTCCCCCACAATGAAGGAAGCATAAATCCGTTTCTCCTGCCGGTACCGCTTTCCGAGAATATTCACATAAGAGATTCTTTCCGTGATTTCTACTTTTCCGCTGAAATCCGCAATCTGAAACCGTCTCCCCGCCGAAATGGCACTCAGCTTTCCGTCGCTGATTCTCAATTCTTTCAGGATCATTGTTTTCCCCCTTCGCATTCATTGCATAAAAAATCCACCGGTCATTTCTGACTGGTGGTCTTTCTCAAAGTCCCGGGCAAATCTCTTTCAAGGTTTCCAGGAACTTCTTTGCTTTTTCAATGGTGGAATTGTTCTGCAGATATTCAATACCCGCCGGCGTGATTTCCAGATTCTCCGTGAGCTTCACGCCCTTCGCCGCGCCCGCAATACTGACGATTGCCACACCGTCCACATATCCACTGCGCTGCAGGTTCTTCATGATATAGGTCCAATACTTCTGATTGACCGGGAAAGCGTCCGTCCCGTATGTCAGATATCCCTGTGAAGGATCCTCTCCTCTTTTCAGGCACTCATACAGATAGGCAAGCACCCTGCAGATAATAACAAAATAATCATCTTTCGACATTTGTTATTCCTCAACGATTTCCCATCTTCCGCCTTTCCCTTCTGACCGGAAAAGCGGGGA
>ERZ808286.218-NODE-218-length-43437-cov-4.713891_pt1 | contig 43437 bp, 51 predicted proteins | sample MGYA00521276_ERZ808286 | MGnify/ENA primary metagenome ERZ808286 (study PRJEB31516, sample SAMN03275607) | gut metagenome | biome: mammalia-associated habitat; material: feces | host: Papio cynocephalus | place: Kenya | collected 2012-08-01 ... | reverse complement strand
GTTGTCCACCGTGAAGCGTCCGCACACACGATTGTCCGCCGGGATGTCGATGCGCCCGCACTCGGCGCGGAAGTACACCGGAGGCGGAAGCTTCTGCGTAAGACTCCGCGACGCTACCCACGTCCTGGCGTCAATGGGGATCACCACGCCGTCGCTGCGCTCCTTGCAGTAGTACCGCGCCGTCCGCCGGTAGGTATCGAACACGCCCAGCAGCAGCGGCTGTGACTCCACGATATGCCCATCCTGCCACAACGTTTCCATCACCAGCGGCGGAAAATCACAGTACCGCACCGTCAGATGGAGGTGGTACCGATGATCCCCATGCTTCCCCTCGATCAGATAGACATAGTCCGGCACACCGCTGTGGTAGGCCTTCATCCGGTACAGCAGCGCCCGCCAGCGCTTCCGTACCCCGCCGAAATTCTCCGGCAGATGCGCGTCGTCAAAGGTCAGCGTGTAGCTCCATCCCTCGAAGCCAAACAGCGCCAACAGCAGTTCCAGCCGATCTATGCGTGTCCGGCACACAGCGCTGTCGCGGGGAGGGCGGAGGATCCTGTTTTTCTCCGCCCTCTCAAACGGTCCGTCCGTCCGGCACATCCGGGGCCGGACGGCGCGTGACTCCTTCACCAGCGGCCCCGCCTGCTGCCTGCAGCAGATCCATCGTCCGCTTCCCTCCATGCGCCTACCTCACCAGTGGGCCGGTGTCCTTGCAGAAGTACACCCGGCCCCGATGGACCACACGCCCGCTGCGAACATCCCGCAGCACGCTCCCGGCGCCCGCGCTGTAGCCCAGGACCAGCGCCAGCAGCGTCACGATCACATAGCCCATCAGTAGTCCACCTCCAGCAGTGTTGGGATATGCACCGGCTCCGGGTCGTCCCAGCTCAGCCAGGCGGCGGCGTCCAGCAGGTAGGATCGCGTCGCCCGGCAGCGGCCCGACGGATCACACTCCCAGTAGGCAGCGAGTTTGACCGGCTTCTCGCTAAATCCGTGAACGAACCCCGTGGAGTCCATCGCCACCCACTCGTATCCCGACTGCAGCAGGCTGTCAAGTTCTACGTTCTCCTCTGCCGCCACTTCCGGTTGCTCCGTCGCCGGGCAGCCCTCCGTCATGTCCACCGCAAGAGCAGCCAGCACAGGCCGAACAGTCTCGGCATCCACTTGGATCATCGCCCCATTGCCGAAGTTCACCTCAGCTACCGTCCCGGCCACCCGCACGAACATGATCCTGTCTGTGTTGACCAGGATATTCCCGAACCAACAAAACACGTTACCTCTCCTCCTTCTCGTCAATGCTTATCTCCCGCAGCATCAGCGGCCCGCGCCGCGAGCCTCGCACGCCCACCGGCGCCGCCGTGTCCGATCTGGACACCGTTCGCCCCGCGCACACCGGGCACAAGAGGTCCTCTCCCACCCGGCGCAGCGTCTTTTCCGTTTCGCCGCACACCGCACAGCCCACGAACCGCACGCTGCGTGGGATCGCCCACCTGCTCATTCCAATACCACCTCCACCTCGTATTCCTTCAGCATCCGCCGGATATCCGCCCAGGTGACGTAGCCCTCGGCCACGCACCCGGCGGCGTGGTTCAGCTCCTGGGCCAGCCGCTGCACGTCGTCCATGGCCGCACCGCGCTTGTCGATGAGCACATAGAGCATCAGCTCAATGCCCCGGTGCAAGCCCTCCGTGATGCCCCGGTCATAGGCGGCGTCCACGTCCTTCTGCGTTCGCGGTACCCGCCGCGGGTTCACCTTAGCGCTCATCCCTGTACTCCATCACGCTGCGGTTCCTGTCCTCCGCCAGCTTCTTTTCCACAAAGGCGATGGCCTCCCGCAAGATAGCGCAGCCATGGATCCCGCAGTTGTGCTCCCGCCCGCAGCCCAGGCAGGCGAGGCTTCCGGTCTGCACCTTCAGCCGCTTCAGGCCGGTGATCAGTTCCTTATCTGTCATGCCCGCCGTCCTCCTTACCTTTGAATACAGGCACCATGCGGCATTTGTCCGCCGCAAACTCCGCCACGAAGTTCAGCGCCGCCCATGCCAGCAGAATATCTGCCAGCCAGTCCTCCGCGTCCTGTTGGCCCAGGCCATCAACATTCTCTTTAATCAGTTTTGCAGCATACAAGTCCCCAAACTCCCGGAGGTTCTCAGCAGCATCCTTCCATCGCTCCTTCGGCACGGAATAGCCCAGTTCGACCTTCTTGACGTCACTCATGCTCCATGCCTCCGCTTACCCCTTCCGGGCTCTCCACCATGGGCAGCCACCACTTCACGGCCACGTCCTCCGCCTGCGGGTAGTCGTCCAACTCCCAGCCGTCGTAGAACGTGGCGAACACCACCGCGTCGCACAGGGTGATGTTCCCGGCCTTGCCGCTGGCCACCGCCAGCACCGGCACGCCGTACTCCGGCTGACGCGCCCCGGCGTCCACCCACCTCTGCTTTTCCTGCAGCACCGCGATCTCCTCGGCGTACCTGGCGCACCGGTCCGTCAGCGCCTCGATCCTGGCCGCGGCATCCGCGACCATGCGCTCACCGTCGCAGGACCACAGCTCCTCGCCGCCGAACTCCTCCCGCAGGCCATAGGCGCAGTTCTCGCACGCCTTGTCATCCGTAGGGCCGCCCGGCGTGATGGTGCACCGCAGCCTTTCCACCAGCTCAGTCGTCTTTGCCATTGTTCGTACCTCCGCTTTTCTTGTCCATCCTATCCAGTCCGGCAGACACCGCCCGCCAGATGTTTATCGACATCTTCTCCCGGTTCAGCATCCGGGCCAGCATTTCAGCGCTGATCCGCTTGCCATCCGCTTCACCGCACAGCGCCGCCAGAGGGGCCAGGCTCGTCAACCCGCCTTTCCCGCGGTAGGCCGTCAGCCTCTCCAGCGTTGCCCGCTTAAACTCCGCCGTGGGCGGTGCGCCCCGCTTCGTCGCCGCAGGCGGCGCCTCCGACTTCGTGGCGGGCACAACGGGCTCTGCCATCTTTCGCACCGCACCCTCCGTCGGGAGGGGCAGCGGCGCCGGGGCTATGGCTTTAGGGGGGGGTACCGGAGGAACGCCCCGTTCCTCCGGTAGTTCTTCCGCCTGCTCCAGCGCCCGCACCGCCAGCACCCACAGCTCCACATCGTCATAGCTCGCACCCGCATGACTCGTCACCTTGCCCCGCAGATAGGCCGCCAGGGCGGTGCATTGGCCCTTTGTCAGATCAATCCTTGTCATGCTGCCGCCCCCCCTCAGCGCGCCTCATGAGCTCCAGCATAGCCTCCGCCGCCGTTCCGGACATATACACCGCCAACTGCGCCCCAGGCGCATTGATGTCCCACACCGGCGACTTCTCTCCCAGCAGGGACAGGATCACAGTCTTGCAGCCCTTGGCCACCAGCGGGCCCGCGTTCCGGTACAGCTGCACATACAGCTCCCGGACGATCATCCCGATCTCGGCGGCGATCTCCTGTCCGCTGCCGCCGAAGGACATGGTACCCGCGCCCCTATCCAACTTTACCTCGATCATGCGTCTTCCTCCTTCTCCACGTCCGGCAGCGTCAGCCACCGCACCACATCCGCGTTGATGATCTCCGTCCCCTTCTTAAACAGGAAGGCTTCGCCGTCCCAGTAACACGTCACTCGGATCGTCTTGCCGTCGCCCAGGTCGAAGTCCGCCACCGCGTCGCAGGGCGCCGCCGGCGTCGTCCCGCCCGGCATCCACGCTGCCAGCGACGTCTGACCGGCGCAGGGCCTCGGGCCCGCGGCCACCTCGTCCGCCGTGCGCGGTTCATCGGTCCGCATCATCAAATAATCCACGCTGCACCCCAGCGCCTCCGCCGCTGTCAGCCACCGATTGATGTCCGACAGATAGACGTTGTAGCCATAGGGCAGCTCCGTGTGCGCGTCGATCTTCCGTCCCGCCTCATGCTCCTCCGCGTCATGCGCCGGGCGGCCATAGGGGCAGTCGATCTTCTCAAAATATTCCTTCGCCGTCAGCCCCGCCTGTTCCCGCAGGCAGCTGAACCGCTGCCACAGGGACGTGATGCGCTCCACCGCAGGGCGTTCCTTAGCCTGCCGGTCCGCCGCCTCCTGCCGCTTCTGCGCCCTGGACTGCGCCTTCAGCTCCTTCTGCTTGTCCCGCGTCTTGGGGCACGGCGACTTGCAGCTCTCCAGATTGCGGCACTCTCCGCAGCACTTCCCGCTGCAGGGGTTGTAGCACCACTTGTCCTTCACACGACGATCCATGACGCGGGCGATCTGCCCCTCCTGGTAGGTACAGCTGCCGCCGCACGGACATTTGGTCTTCCGGCTTCTGATCTCCTCCGCTTCCTTGGCGATCTGCGTCACCGTGTCGGCGCTCAGATACCGCAGCCCGTAGCTATTGCTGCCGGCGTAGGTCGTGTAGGCACTCACGATGCCGTTCTGCATTTCCGCCGGCAGCCGGCTCAGCTCATAGGCAGTACTCTCCGTGAGGTTCTTCTCTTTCGGTCCGTCCCAGTAGGCCTTTCGGATGTTCGGTGCCAGATTGTTCCGTATGGCGTCCAGCCGCGCCAGCTTCGTCCGGCTGATCTTGCAGGCCTCTGCCACATGGTCCCGCATCCGTCCGGGGAACTCGTGGCCCTCCTCCTGCAGCTGGTACAGCAGCGCCCGCACACGGTCCGCCTGCCGGCTGATCTCCGACGAGGACAGGTCCCGCGTGTCGCTGTTGGCGTAGATCAGACGCAGCTCCTGCAGCGCTGCGGAGCCCGCAGACTTCTCCCGGATGCAGGGCACCTCCCGAAGATCTGTCCGCCCTTCCGCCACCAGCTTGCGGATGGCCGCCGTGCGCCGGTGTCCGGACACGATCACCACATGGCCGTCCTGGCCGTCGCGTACCCGGACGGGCTGCTGCAGGCCCACGGTGGCGATATTGTCCGCCAGCGCGTCCAGCTGGCTGAGGTCGTAGAAGTTGTTGGGATCCCGGTCCAGCAGGTCCACGTCTATGTACTCGATCTGCTCTCGCCCGGTGTCCGATCCGGACACCGGCGCCAGCGTCTTGAGGTAGTCGCCCATTTCAAACTTCTTCGCCATCGCTCACGCCTCCTTCTCGCAGATATTCCCACACCCAGGCCCGGTAGTCCAGCGACGCCGCGCTCCTGGGGCTGTAGTCCATTACCGGCTGCCGCTGGAACGTGCTCTCCGGCACCTTCTCCGTCCGGCGGATCACCGTCGTGAACACCGGCAGGCTCAGCGCCCGCAGCAGCGCCTCCCCCTGCCGCACCACCTCGCTGTTGTGCCACTGGCAGATCAGCACGCCGGCCACCTTGATGCCGGGGTTGGCGGCCTTCATGCCGTGGATCTGCGCCGCCATGTCGCTCACGCCCCACATGGAGAACCCGTCCACCACCATGGGGATCACCACCTCGTCCGCGGCCATCAGCGCCGCGCAGCTGGCCGCCGTGAAGCCCGGCGGGCAGTCAAAGATCATGTACTCCACGCCGTCCTGCGCCGCCGCGTCCCTGAAGTCCCGCAGCGAGTGGATGCTGTGGATGCTGCTTTTCAGCGCCTTCACGTCCAGGGCATACAGGGCGCTGCTGCCCGGCAGCAGCTGCACCTTGCCCTCGCCGTCCACCGGGATGGTGTTGTCGCTCCACACTGCCTCGCTCTCTCCCAGCAGTACGTCGGCCACCGTGGGCGCGTTGTCCGGATCCAGATCCGGGAAGTAGAACCGCGTCAGACTCATCTGTCCGTCGCAGTCAACGATCACTGAAGTCCTCCCGGCGCGGCGCAGCGCGTCGGCCAAAGTGAGGGCGGTTACGGTTTTTCCCACCCCACCCTTCAAGTTCATTACCGCTATCGTTCTCATTGCCTCGTTCCTCTCTTTCGTTTGTTCTCACGATCGGGATGCACTCCCGGTATTTGTAAAGCCCGTTGGCGCGCTCCAGCACCGCGAACCGTCCCTCCGGGTGTACCCACAGCACCTTGCACGGCACCGCCTTCGTCACACCCTCAAGACCGTCCTTGCAGTAGCGCAGCACAAAGGGCTTGTGCATGATGGTCTCGCCTGCCTGCATCTCACTCCTCCTTGCCCCAGGGCACGTTGGGATCATCCTCCGCCAGCTCATGGATGCCGATCTGCCCCGGCGACTGCTCCCGCGGCCTCTGCTTCGCGGCGCGGCCCGCGTCCACATACTTCTGCATGGCCGCCCGCCCGTCCGGCCCCGCCATGATAGCGAAGCGCTGGTGAGCGCCGTCGAAGTGCAGCGGCCACCGGCCCAACCGGCCTTCCTTCTGCTTGTCGATCTTGAGGAACCGCGTCCGGTTCACGTCGCAGGGCGCGCCGTAGATCTCCGTCCCCGGCTTCGGCTTGTACAGCAGCATGATGATGTCCGCGTCCTGCTCCAGCTGGCCGGTCTCCTTCAGGTCGTGCATATTCGGCTCCTTCCAGCCGCCCTGCTTCTGGGGCCGGGCCAGCTGCGCCAGCTCTACCACCAGCGTCCCGCTGCTCTGGGCGAAGGTGTGCAGCGCACGGGACACCCCGGCGAACGCCTGGGCACTGCCGGCGCGGGGATCGCCCTCCGGCGTCACCAGCTGCACATAGTCGATGAATATCACGTCGAAGCCGTAGGACCGGCTCACGCTCTGGATCTGGCTGGCGGTCATGCCGCTGCCCTGGATCAGCGTCAGCGACCGGGAAATTACCTCCCCGCTGTCGTTGGCGATGCGCTGCCAGTCTGCTTCCTGCAGCTGCTTCCGCTTCACGGCATTGAAGTCCAGCCCGATCACCGTCGTGGCCAGACGCTGCGTCAGCTTCTTCTTGCCCGTTTCCAGGCTGAAAAAGCCCACGTTGCGCTCCTTGGCCATGTGATAGGCCATGGCCAGCGCCAGGGCCGTCTTGCCGCTGGAGGGCTCGCCGCCCAGCACCACCACGTCACCCTTCTCGGTGTAGGTGCCCTCGTCCAGCTCCCGGATGCCGTAGCTGATATAGTCCGCCTTCGTCTGATCCGCCTGCGCTGCCATGAAGTACTCCATGGCCTCCCGCATGGACCAGGCGTCCACGCCCTTCCCGGTGTCCAGCACCTGTCCCAGGGCGGCGATGTGCTCCCGGCACTCGTCCACGTTTACGCACGACGTCAGCTCCGCTGCGATGTCTCGTATGCGGGCCATCGCCGCCTGCTGGTGCATTACCTCGGCGTACTCCCGCCAGTTGGCGCTGGTGGGCGTGGACTCCATCAGCTGCAGGATGTGCCCCTCTATACCCTGGCCCAGCTTGTCCCGGATCAGCACCGGGTCCACCGGCGCACCCGCCAGCATCAGGGCGCGGGCCGCTTGATAGATCTGCCGGTTTTTCTCCTGCTGGATGTCCCCGGCGTCCACCGCCGCCAGAATAGCCGGTGCCGCCTGCTCGTCGATCAGCAGCGAGCCCAGCACCGCGTTCTCCGCGAACAGCCAGCCGTCAAACCGTTTGTCTACGTCTGCCATCCGAACGTCACCTCCTCGCCGCCCGGATCATCCGGCCCGTCCAGCTCGTCGGCGTCGTGCCAGCGCTCCCCGTTCAGCCATGTGGCCACATGGGGGATGCCGATATCCCGCTGCCACTCCTCCGTGGCCTTCAGCTTCGCCAGCGCCCGCGCCATGGTGTCGATCAGCGCGTCGTCCGGCTCCAGCTTGTCCCACGCCTGGATGGCCCGCTGCTTGTTCTTCCGCCCCTTTCTGGGGTAGTAGTCCCACAGCCCCGCGAACCTCTCCGGCTTCCAGTCCGGCGCGTCCTTGTGCCCACCCTTTTGCCCACGCCCAACCCCCTGGGGGGTAAGGGGGGTATGTTCTACTGTATTGTTCACTTTATATTGTGGGGGGGTAGACTTTTTTGCCGACACCCCCCCGACTTTTTTGCCGACAGGGGTATCGGCATTTTTGCCGACACCCCCCGTGTGCACACCGGCATAGATCCGCCTCTCGCTGCCGCTGGCGGTGGGCACCATCTCCACGTCCAGATACCCGGCGTCCCGCAGCTTCCGGATCAGCCGCGTCACCGTGTCCGCCGACCAGCCGAACAGCGCCGCGAAGTACTCGTTTTTCGCCCAGCAGAACCCTTTACGGTCGCACAGGGCCGTGATCTCCCCGTACAGCAGCTTGGCGTTCGCCGGGATCCTGTCGTCATAGCGCACCGTAGCCGGGATCACTGCCCAGTAGCCGGGCGCCTCTGTTTTTTTTTGCCATAAAATTGTCCTCACCTCTTGCGAACGTCAAAATCTGTGGTATACTGATGATGTTCTCACGAGGTCAACGCCTCGTACCTGTCACGGAACGCTTCCGACTTCCCTTCGGAGGCGTTCTTTTTTTGCGCCCGCAGCCGTCCACCCAATGGACCACCGCCGCGGCGCCGGCAGCCGCACAAAGGTACTGCACCGCCATCGTCCAGATCTCCATGCCCTCACCTCCCCTCAGCAGGCCTTCGCCCACAGGGCGAACAGCTCCTCTTTGGGGATGCGCGTCACGCGGGCGATGGCCGCGATCTCCTTCCCGGAGCAGCTGGGCAGGTCCTTGATGCGGGCGTAGATGGTGCTGCGGCTCATGCCCGCCGCCCTGGCCGCCCCGTCCAGACCGCCGTGGATGGCGTAGGCCTGCGCCCGGATGCGTATGGCCATGTCCTTCGCCGCGTCCGCCTTGGCGCTCAGTTTCGTCCTCGGCATATCTACACCTCCTCCGCGTACTGCAGCGCCAGCGCTGCCTGCACGATGTCTCCCAACTCCGCCGCGATCTCGTCGAACCGCGGGCGCTCCGCCTCATCGATAATGCCGTCCTCGGCGATAGCCATCAGCTGGTCGCTCCGGTGCGCCTCCGCGAAGGCCATCACCCGCCGCACCAGCTTGATCACCGCCATCGGCAGGGGCTCCGGCTGCGCCGTCTGGATGCACGCCGGCAGCAGCGTGGTCTTCAGCTGCAAGTGCTGCAAGCCTAAGTACTGCACCCCGTACACCGCGCACATCCGCGCCACCACGTCGTCACCCGGCAGACGCTCCCCGGACTCGTAGGCCCGTATACTGGTGTCGCTCACCGCCAGCCGTTCCGCTGCCGCTTCCTGCGTCAGCCCCGCCGCTTTACGGGCGGTCTGATAGATGTTTCCGCTGCCCTTCGGCATGGACATTCCCTCCTTTCTCCCGTATCCTTTAGGTACCGGCTCCCGCCGGGGCCAGCAGCTCCGCCTCCGAGCAGCCCAGCACCTCGCACAGCGCCGCCCGGTACTTCCGCAGCGGCGTGCTGTCGCCGGACTCCCACTTGCTCACCGCGGACTTGTCCACATTCAGCCGGTCCGCCACCTGTGCCTGCGTCAGTCCCCTGCGCTCCCGCAGCTCCTTCATCGCCATTCCACCACGTCCTTTCAATGCTGTTGAAATTTCACCTTGACCGCCGGCAAAACGGGTGGTACAATTACGGTGAAGACGTGTAACTGCATCCACCCGTTTCCCGCTTTGGTACATTTTACTTGAGGGGAAAACTACCGGGGCCGAACTTGTCCTCCCGCCTCTCGGCGGTGGGGATGGTTTAAGCATAAATTCGTGATTACAAAATGTCAAGCATTGTTTTTGTGATTACGAAATATTTGTCACTTTGCATAATTCGCATATAGTATGAGGGCGCTATGGACAAAGAGCTTTTTGTGCAGAATATCAAAGCGCGGTGTGCCGCAAATGGTGTTAAACCCACGGTGGCCTGCCGCGAAGCTGGCGTGGGTGTCAGCTTTATAAACGACATTGAGCGAGGGCAAACACCGTCCGTGGCAAAAGTCCAGCTCCTGGCCCAGTACCTCGGCTGCACCGTCAGCGACCTCCTGGGCGAGGATCCTACGCCGCCCGATCCGGTGCGGCAGGAGTTTATCCGCCTGTTTGACGGCATGAGCGCCCGGCAGCAGAACGAGCTGCTGGCCGATATGCTCCGCCGCCAGCGGGAAGAGAAATAGGCCGCCTCTCGGCGGTGGGGATGGTTTAAGCATAAATCACCGATTGGTGATTGTCAATCTATAAATCCCCATTTGGTGATTATTTGTATGTTTGCATAATTTGCATATAGTATGAGGGCGCATGAACGTAGAACTATTTGTTGAAAATGTGAATAAGTACTGCGCCAGGAAGGGCGTCAAGCCCACAGTGGCCTGTGGGGAAAGCGGCGCAGGCAAGAACCTGATGGGCCAGCTGACAAAGCGCGGGACCGTCCCGTCCGTCACCCGCGTGCAGCTCCTGGCCCAGTACCTGGGCTGCACCGTCAGCGACCTGCTGGGTGAGGAGCCCACGCCGCCCGATCCGGTGCGGCAGGAGTTTATCCGCCTGTTTGACGGCATGAGCGCCCGGCAGCAGAACGAGCTGCTGGCCGATATGCTCCGCCGCCAGCGGGAAGAGAAATAGGCCGCGCGTCCGGCTGCATCCCGCCTCAGCTCCGTTTCCAAAAAAATTTGTAGCAAATTTGCTACAAAAAGGTTGACAAATGCGCTCCGGGGGAATAGTATAGTCAGTACAACAATAGCGTTGTACAGTTGTCACAACCCCTGGGCAAAGACTCCCACCTTTCGGGATGGTCTGACCCCAGGGGTTTTATTTTTCAAAAAGGGGAGATATTGGTGAACAAGAGAGAAACACGCAAAACGGCCATCCTCGTTGACGGCGGCTACTACCGCAAACGCGCCATGGACCTCTGGGGCAGAAAAGATGCCGGCAGTCGGGCAGACGAACTGTTTTCCTACTGTCTGCTGCATCTGGACTTGCCGGAGGAGCCGCGTGACCTGTACCGCATCTTTTATTACGACTGCCCGCCTATGACGCGTGAGATGATCCACCCCCTTGACGGAAGCAAGACCACCTTCGCGGAACAGGCCGGGACCCGCTGGACCAACGCCTTTTACGAGGCATTGGCCAAAAAGCGCAAGCTGGCCATTCGCCGCGGCGAGTTGGCCGAGTCGCAGGCCCGCTATGACCTGAAGCCGGACGTGCTGCGCGCACTTCTTGATAAAAAACGCACTCTCGACAGTCTCACCAAAAATGACTTCAAGATCGAGGTAAAGCAAAAGGGCGTTGATATGCGTATAGGCCTTGATGTGGCTTCCCTGGCCTATGGCGGCTATGTGGATCAGATCATTCTGATTGCCGGGGACAGCGATTTCATCCCCGTGGCTAAAATGGCCCGGAAGCACGGCATAGACTTCATTCTGGACCCCATGAAGCAGAACATAAAAGCAAAGTTGTCCGAGCATATCGATGGCATCGAGTGCTATGTGGACAAGCTCGCGCCTGCATCAAAGAGTGCCGCCGGTTCTGACGCGTCCCATAAGGAGGGTATTGAGAAATGAACGACACGAAATTTTGCACCAACTGCGGTTGTCAGGTAGCCCTGGATGTAGAGATCTGTCCGCAATGTGGCGCCCAGCTCGCACCGAAGGAGCGAACCACTAAATACTGCCAGCATTGCGGGCAGCTCATTGACAAAGAATGTGTCGTCTGCCCTCATTGCGGCAAGCAAGTGGCCGACTTAAAGACCGCTGCGCCCCAGGCGGCCGCGCAGCCTACTATTGTTGTGAACAATACAAATACCGCCGTTGCCAATGGGCGCGGCAAGGAGATCAACAAGTGGATCGCTGCTCTGCTGTGCTTCTTCCTGGGTGGCATCGGCGCCCACAAGTTCTACGAGGGCAAGATCGGCATGGGTATTTTGTACATATTCACCTTGGGCCTGGCCGGCATCGGCGCCCTAATAGACTTTATCGTCATCCTTACAAAGCCGAACCCCTACTATGTATGACAAAAGCGGTGTCCTATTTGGACACCGCTTTGCCTTTCACCTCCCCTTCTTTGATTTTCCGCGCCAGCTCCAGCACGGCGCGCCTGTCTTCCTCGCTCAGGCTGTCAAACAGCGCCAGCGCCTTCTCTCTCCGGTCCTCATCCATTCTCCCTTCCCCTTTCAGTTGGTACCTCTATTGTACCGCCCCGGCCCGCAAAGTCCAGTGACTCACGCGAAAACTCGCTGTCTTATTATGACAATTACTGCGCTATTATGACAATTACCCCCAAAAGCTGAATTTTTCACCGAGGAGGCCCATCATGTCCGCACTTGACGATCTATCCCCGCAGCTCTCCGCCTATCCCGACGCCATCCGCGCCGCCAGGGCCCGCAGCGGCCTCACCAACGAGGAGCTGGCCGAGCGCTCCGGCGTCCCCTATTCCACCGTCTGCAAGGTGCAGTCCGGTCTTCAAAATGTCACCGTGCCCCAGGCTGCCGCCCTCTGCGCCACGCTGGGCATCACTCTGGACGACATCGTGCGCCTGTCGGATGCGCCGCCGTCCGGCAGCGACAGCGAACTCACCCAACAGATCCATGACCTCCAGCTGGAGCGTGCAGACCGCGCCGGAGATCTCCGCGTCCTGCAAATGCAGGTGGAGATCCTCACCGCCCAGCTCCAAAACTACCGCCATGTGCTGTTCAGCCTACTGGGCCTCTGCGCCCTGCTCTCTCTCGGCCTTGTTGTCTATCTCATAATGGACGCCAATATTCCCAACGCCGGCTTCATCATCGGCGGAGACTTCACCTTCGGCGCCTGGGTGGCCGTCCTCATGCTCTGCGCCGGCGCCTACATCATGGGCCGTGCCTGGCTGCGTATGTCCACCCGCTACGCCGCCCGCGCCGCAGCCGGCCCCGATACCAGCCGCGAGGAGATGGCCGCCCTGCTCCGTCCCCTCCGTCCCCACCCTGCCCGCCGTGATGAGTATCCCACAAAGGGAGGTTAACTGCTATGCGCTGCAAGAATAAAGGCTGCGCCCGCGACATTGACGCTGACAGCGTCTATTGCAAGTGGTGCGGCGCCCGCCAGGTGCGGGAGAAAAAGACGAAGGATGCCGCCCCCGCGGCCCGTCAGCTGCCCTCCGGTGCCTGGACGTGCCGCGTCCGCGTGGGCGGGCGGGATGTCTCTGTCACCCGCCCCACCAAAGCCGAGGCCCAGGCCGAGGCAATGGCCGTCAAGCACGGCCTCAAAGCCCCGGACACACCGGAGGTAAACCTCACCCTGGGCGAAGCCATCGACCGCTATATCGAGATGAAGGCAGACATCCTCTCCCCGTCCACCGTGGCCGGCTACAAGCGCATCCGCAAAAACGCGTTTGCCGCCCTCATGGGGCAAAAGCTCTCTGTACTGTCTCACGAGCGCGTCCAGCGCGCCGTAAATGCTATGGCGGGTAGTTCCTCCCCCAAGTCCGTCCGCAACGCCTACGGCCTTCTGAGCGCCGCTGTGGGCGAGTTCGCCCCTGACCTGTCCCTGCACGTTACGCTCCCCCAGAAGATCCGCACAGAGATCGTCCTGCCCAGTGAGGACGACATCAAAGCTATCGCCGCCGCGGTGGCCGGCAAGTGGGTGGAGCTTCCCGTGCTGCTGGCCATGTGCCTTGGCCTCCGTATGTCAGAGATCCGCGGCCTTACCCATGACTGCGTCAACGGTAGCGTCCTCCATGTCAAACAGGCCCTCGTGGACGAGGGCGCCAAAGCCCCCAAAACCTACACCTCCGACCGGTACCTCACAGTGCCTACGCATATCCTGGCACTGATCAACGCCATCCCACAGGAGCAGGAGTACCTGTGCCCCCAAAGCCGCCGCGCCATCTATTACGCCTTCACCACAGCCTGCGAGAAGGCCGGCATCAAGCACTACCGCTTCCACGATCTGAGGCACGTTAACGCCTCCGTCATGCTCAAACTGGGCGTTCCGGACAAGTACGCCATGGAGCGCATGGGCCACGCCACAAACAATATGCTCAAGACTGTTTACCAGCACACTATGCCCGCCGAACGGGCCAAAGTAGATGCCGACGTCAACAAATATTTCGCGTCCATTTGGCAACAAAATGACAACGGAAATCTCAAAAACAACGGTATATAGCCACTTATACCATCCAATCACCGGGGTTCGAATCCCCGACGAGGCACCAATCAAGAAAATCGCGTAGCCATGCGGGCTACGCGATTTTTCTTGTATTTCCAACGCCTCCCGGCGTTTTTACTGTCCAATTCCACCGCCGTACCGTCCGCATTTTCGGACGTTTCCGGGGTTCAAAAAGACATCAAGTGTCAACAAAATGACAACGAAACAGGCCCGGTCCCACTCAGGGACCGGGCCCGTTTTACGCCCTCATCAGGGCCGTCCATGTGTCCCTGCCCACGATGCCGTCTGCGGCCAGCTTATTGGCCGCCTGGAACCTCTTAACCGCTTTCTCTGTGGCCGCGCCGAAGTCCCCGTCTGCGCCGTATACGCCCACGCTGTAGCCCCAGCCGATCAGCGTCCGCTGCAGCAGCTTTACCTGCTGGCTCTTGCTGCCCTTGGCCAGCATATACAGCGCCAGCGTGATGTTCACGCAGGGCTCCTCCGGCTTCTCCGGCTCCACCGTCCCGTAGGCAATGGCGTCAAAGGGGAAGTTGTCGCCGGGGCACCCGGTGGCGTTCACGTCCTTGTGGCGGATGACCTTGCTGATGTCGTACTTCTGCTTGAGATAGGCCACCAGCTCCGCGCCCGCGGCCTGCTGGGCCTCCGGCATGGTCTCCGTCATGTAGTTGCCCTCGAAGCACACGCCGATGCTGTCGTAGTTGTTGTTGCCGGCGTGGGCACCCACCGTGTCCTCCGGACGGCCCCGGTAGACGGAGCCGTCCTTACGGACAAAGAAGTGGTACCCGATGCCCACCCAGCCGTTGGCCAGGTGCCAGCTGTGGATCTGCTGCGCCGTGCAGTTCTTGGCCGCCGCGTGGTGCAGGATGATCCTTGTGGTGGCGGCCCGCTTCGTCAGCGAGCCGTTCCACTTGTAGTCCACCTCGTTAATTTTCATCTTCCGCGCCCTCCGTGTCCGCCGCCACAGTCTCCGCGTGGCTCTCGGTGACGTTCTTCAGCTTTTTAATGAGCGTCACCAGGAACTTCGGCACCGGCGCGCCGACGGCCGCCACATTCTCAAGAATGGAGATCAATTCGTTGATGATGAGCCACGCGATCACGATCGCCGCGATGAGGAATTCCACGTTGATGTGGATGCCCACCTGCTCCATGCCGTAGCGCAGCAGGTAGTCCGCGCCCATAGCCACCAGCACGATCACCAGGTAGCCCACCTTCTTGAGGATGCCCTTGATGCCCGTCCGGCTGCACAGCTCGCCCGCGGACCACGCCTTGGCCATCCCCGTGCCGTAGTCCACCACCATGGCGGCCACCAGCACGATAAGGGGGATGAAAAGCTGCACCATGTAGGCGCTCAGCACGCCCAGCGCCGCAGCCACCACCGCAGAAATGGGGTTAACAGTTTCTTTCATGTCTCGCTCCTTCCTGTGTCCGATCCGGACACCGTCGTCATGTCCTCCGCCCCTGTGGCAGCGTCCAGCTCCCGCAGCAGCGCCTCCTTCGTCTGTTCGTCCCGGATGATCCCCACAGCGCGCTCCACCAGGCAGCACAGCGCCTCAATGACTGCCAACTCATCCATCGGCAGCCTCCGTCCAGCCATATGCGCCCGGCTCCCACACGTTGCCGTCCACATCGCTGGTCCAGCGCTTGCCGCCGTGGCTCACCTTGGCCCCTTTCGCATAGGCGTCCTGGGCGCCCAGAGGCTGGCTCCACGCCGGCCATTCCTCTGCCGGATCCGCGGCCACCGCCCACAATGCGGGCGTGTTCTCCGGCTCCCACCCCTCCTGGGACGTGTGGGCCTGCACGCAACGGTACAGCTTCTCCCCGGAGTTCCGGTACTGCCCCACCGTATAGGCTACGCCGGCCTCCCAGGAGGCGAACAGCTCCCGATGCTCTCCCGCCGTCACGGCGTCAATGCTGCCGCCCTCCGCCAGCACCACAAAGGCGATCTCCGTGGCCTGCTGCGTGGCTGCCATGGCCTTTGTCCGGTCCGTGTCCCGGTAGTGGTCGCCGATGACGTAGAAGTCATAGCGCACCCCGTCCGGGCCGTTCTCCGTGTGGTAACGCTCCACCACCCGGCACCGGTCCGTGATGGTGCAGTCGTCGTACTCCCGCACAATGGTCACGAACTCCCCCACGGCCAGATCGGGACCGCCCGCCACTTTAAGGCTCTCCCGCGTTACGCCGCCCCTCTGGACGGCTCCGAATACATACTCCATCGTTTCATCTCCTTCCGTGTCCATTCTCTTACCACGGCCTTGCACCGGCGGACTGCCTTGTAGGGCAGATACCTCCGGTAAAACGCCGTGTTCCTGCAATGCTGCATCGCGCCCAGCCGCGACAGCAGCCCCGATGCAAACTTCACATCGATGGCCTTCCGCTTCCGGTACCGCCGCAGGTGGCGCATGAGCCGCATCCGGTTCCGCTTCCGCAGCCGCACACCGCCGCCCGGCGCAAACCGGTATCCCAGCGCCGCCGCCTCCCGTGCCTTGGTGGGGAACACCTGCCACGTCCCCTTCAGATCCAGGCCCCGCGAGCGCAGCCATGCCCGCACAGCCTCCACCAGCCTCCGCAGCTTCCTCTTGTTGCTGCCCAGCACCGTGATGTTGTCCATGTACCGCAGGTAGTGCCTGGCGCATCCGCTGCCGCGGATCAGCCTGTCCAGCCCCTGCAGCACCGTGTTGGCAAACCACTGGCTGAAGTAGGCCCCGATCAGCACGCCGTGGGCCATCAGCCTCTCACACACGTCCAGCATCCGCCGGTCCTTGATGCGCCGCCGCAGGGCGTCCATCACCACGCCGGGCCGCAGACTGTCATAGAAGTGCCGCACATCCATTTCGGCGCACCACTTCGTTCCTCTCCGGTCGTCCTTCATCCACTTCCGCAGCCGCTTCATGCCGTAGTGGATGCCCCGTCCGGGGATACTGCCGCAGCAGTCCCCGTCCATGCCCCGCATCAGCACCGGCTGCAGCGTCTGGATGGCCATATGGTGGACGTACTGATCCGGCCACAGGTCCGGCTCGTAGATGTCCCGCCATTTCCCGGCGCTCTCATCCCACCGTCGCCGCATCCGGGGCGCGTTGGGCCGGTAGTCCGCCGCGATCACCAGCAGCGCGTCCACCGCGCCCTCGATATTCGCCTCGATCCGGCGCACCGTCCGGTTGGGTCTGTGGCCCACCGTCCACCGGTGCGTTCGGTTCACCTCCAGCAGGGCCAGCTTCGCGTTCTCACGCGTCAGATACTTCTCATACAGTCCTCTCGCTCGCTTCACAGGATAGATCTCCTTTCAGCCTCACGCCGTTTCCTTCGCCGGGCAGCGCCCGGAGTACTAAGCCGTGTCCTGTCAGCTGTTCGTCACCTTGGGGTGCGCGGCGCTCCGGGCAGGGGTATCATGGTTAGCTATTCCACCGCGCAGGCCTCACTCTACGCCCGCTGCCCGCCGCGTCCCCGTTCCCCTCGCCGCAGAACCCAGCGAAGCGGATCTGCGGCGAAGAGCCGACGCAGCGGAAGGAGCGAGTTCTCGCCTTTAGGCGGGAATGAGTGATCTGTAGCTTGCGGAGGCGAGGAGGCGGGAGCCGATGTTCGCGTTGGAGTTCGACGCCGTGTTGTAGTTGACGTAGAACAGCCCGTGGTTCAAGCTCTGGTTATAGTTGCCGCCGACGTGCAGGCACGGGTTCGACGCGTTGAAGTTCCAGTTATCCGGAACGCCAGAACAGAACCGGCTCCGCTGATGCCCGAAGCACCCCGCGCAGCGCCATGTCTCCGCGCCGCCGTGCCCCGCTGACTTGGGGCCGTGCCGTCGCGCCGGTGGTCGCTGCGATTTATTCATGCTGCGCGGCTTCGCCGCGCCTCGTTATCTGTTGTCCACGCAGGGGTGGGGCGTGCGCGCCCCTCCCCTGCACCCCTCCCCATCAGGGGAGTTTTTGGAGGCGGGAGCCGATGCCCGCGTAGGAGCTCGACGCCGTGCCGTAGTAGACGAAGAACAGCCCGCGGTCCAAGCTCTGGTAATAGCTGCCGCCGACGTGCAGGCACGGGTTCGACGCGCTGAAGTTCCAGTAATCCGGAACGTAGGTGCTGTCGCTGCCGGCAGCCGCCGTGGGGATAAACACCGGATACGGTCCCGCCGTCTTCACGCCCAGCGCCGAAGGATAACCGTTGCTGGGCACACCCACCGGCGTGCCGCCGCTGCTGTCGCTGAAGTTGGCGGGGTTGAGGATCAGATTGAGGCCGCTGCTGTTGTAATAGCACCCGTCCACCCAGTCGTACACGTTGTCCCACAGGCCCTCGATGTGCCGGTACTGCACACCTACGCCGTAGGTCGTCCTGGCCGCCTGCATGGTGCCCGTGTGGTACGGCATATTGTCGCTGGCGCCCTGTGTCTGCGTGCCACTGCCGTTGCCGCAGCCGCAGCCGATGCACGCCTGGCTGTTCCAGTCCGCAAATTCCACGATGTACAGCAGCCAGATGGTGAAGTGCATCGCCCAGTCCCACTGCCATACGTTGGCGCCCAGATTGTGGGCGCCGCTTCGGGCAGCAGACCGGGTGATGCCGTTCTGCGGCGTCACTCCCGTCACGCTCTTGTAGCTGCGTCCCGTAGAGCAGTGGTACCTCCCCACATACACCACATCGCGTTCCCCGGCGCCGTCGCCTCGGTCCATGTGCGCCGGAGATACCGAGAACCCGTCCGCCTCCGCGTCCGCGATCTGGATCTTGATGCCAGTGCCGTTCTGCGTCAGCTTGTACCAAAACTTGGGGATCTTCACCAGCGTGCCGCAGGCGTCGTCCTCCACGATCTCCATGCCACTCCACGGCATGAGATTGTCGAAGGGGCTGCCGTAGCTGCTGGCCCCCGACACATACGGCACCGGATCGACAAACAGCTCCGCGTCGTCCGTCCTGGAGCACTTTGTGGTGCTGGTGCCGTCCCAGCTGATGCCGTAGATGTGCCGGAAGGGCAGGCTCACCGAATAGCTGCCCTCGTCCTGCGTCACGGCCACGGTATCGGTCCGCGTTTCGCTGCCCTTGGTGGCCGTCACCGTATAGGTGCCGGCGCGCCGCAGCGTCAGCACGGCCTGCCCGTCGCTGCCGATGGTGCCGGTCACGGAATAGTCGCCCAGTGTAGCCGTCACACCGGCCCCCGCGGCGTCCTCGCCGCAGATCACCGTCAGCGTGGCCAGGAACGTGTGCATTTCGCTCTTGACAAAGCCGAAGTACGGCCCCGTCGTTACCTGGTCGGTGTAGGTGCATCCGTCGTTGGCCGGGCAGCTGACGGTATAAGTCTCGTTCAGCTTTCCCAGCGTCACCTGATGGACGAGGCCGGCGCCCACCACATGGGTGTACACCGTCGCCCCGGCGCTGTCCGTTACCGTGAAGGTCTTGCCCTCGAAGGCCGCCTCGAATGTGATGGTCAGCACCACGCCCGCCAGCCCGATCAGCAGCTCGAACACGTCGCTGGGCACTGTGCCTTCCTTGTCCAGCCCCAGCCGGTCGCAAATGGCGTCCCGCAGCAGCGTTTCTTTGTCCAGAGCCGTGCCGGCTGCCTGCACGCCCTCCGTGTTCAGCCCGGTGATGTCCACCGGGAACTGCCCGCTTCGCAGCAGCGCCAGCACCTGCTCCCAGGTGGTGCCCGCCGGCAGGCTCGTTTTCAGCCACCGGCTGTTGCCGGTGCCCTTAATAGTCGTATTTTTCATGTCTCACTCCTAAAATTCATCGCAGAATACCTCCGCAGACGTCCACACGCCGGCACGGAGGCGCTGCACGCTGTCCTCAATGTCCAGCAGGATCTGCTCGATGTCGTTGGCCTCCGTCACCGTCAGCCAGGGCCTTTCCGGCCCCGCAGGCGGTACCGGGGGCGTGGTGGCCTTCACGGCCTCCAGCGTGGCGCGCAGCGTGCTGAGGTCGCCCAGATAGTGCGCCATCCGGCTCTCCGTGGGGAAGTCCGTCCGCGTCAGCTCAGTCTCCGGCGTCACCGTCACGTCATAGCCCACGCCCCGCAGTCTCTCGGCTACATAGTCCATGGCCAGGCCCACCCGGTCCATGTCCGTCCAGTCGTAGGTCGCGCCCGGTACCCGCGTGGTGATGAGGGTGTCCATAATGCTCATGCCTCGTCCTCCTCTGCGTCGCACAGTACCGTCACATCCGCCGCCAGCTTCCCGGTGGCGGTGTAGTCCAGGCTGACCAGGTGTCCGGTCCGCATCTCCCCGTCGTCCGTGAGGATGCTCACCCTTTCTCCGGGCCTCTCTGTCACCGTCAGCACCTTGCCCTTTACGGTGTCCTGCCGCATACACACGCCGTACAGCTTCTCCAGTAGGGCCGGGGCCATGGCCGGGCTCACCAGCGTCATGCCCTCATACCGCACGGGGTTGTCCTCGTCATTGCCGCTTCGCAGCGGGTTCTCTTTGGCATAGATCCGCTTGACCTCCTTGTACTTGGTACCCGTCAGCACCACCTGCGTCCCCGTCCCGGCGATCACCGCGCCGTTGGCGTCGCTGCTGACGATCTCACCGCCGGCGACGGCCAGGCCGTACACCGGCGCATCAAAGTCCACATGGGCCTGTCCGGTCAGCTCCGCGTCATACAGTGTCTCACTCTCGCCTCCGGTGAGGTATTCATAGGCCACCAGCTGCACCTCCGTCACCGGCGCCGCAGTCTCCACACTGCCGCCCTCGTAGCTCTCCGTCTGGCCCCAGCTGGCCGTAGCGTCGCCCGCGGGCATGGGCAGGATATCCACTGCCTCGCTGTGCCCGGTGCGTACCATGGCCCCCAGGGCGAAGGCCACCTGCTGCAGGTTGTCCCGCCGCGGTGCCTTGGGCAGCCAGCCCGTCAGCGCCACGCTGGCCAGCGAGGACGCCAGTGTGTAGGGAATGGCCCCCATGATCTCCGCCAGGATCACGCTGGCCGCCACGCCGTTGTAGATACCGCCGGCGTGGTCCCCGGCCATCTCCAGCAGGCCCACCTTGTCCACCGCGTGGATATCGTACAGGTTCTTCCCCGCCCGGCTGCTGGTGCTGATGTGGTAGACGCCCAGCAGCTCATCGCCGAAGGTCACGCGCAGTCCCTGTCGGCGCTGGAACAGGAAGCCCACGTCGCTGCGGTTCCGCAGCGTGAAGTCCAGCGTGTTCACCGCCAGCTCGTCGCTGACCACGTTGGTGTCCTGGTATAGATCCGCCGCATAGCACTCCTCGCTGTCGAACACGCGGGTAATGCCGTAGCTGATACGCTCCAGCTTCAGGTACCGGTATCCGTGACTCATGGCCTTGAAGGTCAGCACAACTTTGTTGAAGTTGCGGACCTCCTTGTAGCAGGTATACTCCCAGTCGTCCGGGGCAAAATCCTCCTGGGCCAGCAGCGCGCCGTCCCGGTACCACGCCGCCGTCATGTTGCTGCACCATGTCGGCCCATAGGGATCGAACCGCAGCGTCAGCCCGATGGAGCTGTACAGGTCGTCCAGTTCCAGCGTCAGAACTACCGGCGCAGCAAAGGATCCGTCCCCGCCGCTGATGGCTTGACTGAACAGGCCCCATGTCTCCTTCTCCGGTTCATCGCTGAAAAAGTGATATGCAGTGCCCAGCACCCAGTAGCCGTCCTCCAGCGTGGCCCGCTGCGGCGCGTTGTTCTCTGTGTCCAAAATGTCCTCCAGCGCGCAAAAAGCCTGCAGGCTCGTCACAGAGGGCGTCGTGCCCTCCAGCGCGCCTACCGGCTCGTCGATATAGGTGATCTTAAGGTCGTTTGCCACGGCCCTCCACCTCCTTCTCGTATGTCCCGCCCCGGTGTCCTAAATGGACACCGGGGCACTGTCTCATGGCCGGTACTGGGGCCGCATGGGGGTGAATGTCACCTTCAGCCCGCCCCAGCGCCGCTTGCCCGCGCCCAGGTTGAGGCTCAGCTCGTCCTCCACCTTCGTCACATAGGCGTCAAAGGCCAGCGTCCCCTGTCCGTAGGGCATCACCACCGGCACATAATCCACCGGCTGGCTCAGCGCCAGCACCAGCGCGTCGTAGGCCGCCGCGTCCTCGCTGCCGTCCGCCGCCCGGCCCACCTCAAAGGTGGCCGTGTAGCTGACAAAGGTACCGATCACGTCCCGGATCATCTCCGCCGCCGGCGCCTTGGTGCGCCCGGCGTTGTCGCTGTCCGTCACGTTCTGGCTCCGCTTCAGCGATGTGATGGCCGCGTTGTAGTAGGTGCCGTTGATCTGGATGAGGTCCTGCATCACGTCACCCCCTTGGCCACGCTGGCCGTCTTGCCCACGCGGCGGCTGTCCGCCTCGATGTACGGGCGCAGGTACCGCGCCAGAGCGCTCATGCTGCCCTCAAAGCGCACCTCCACGTTGGTCTCCACACCGCCGTCCTGCTCCGCCATCACGGCGCGCAGCGCGTCCTGGATCACGCCCAGGGGCGTTTCCACGTTGGTCCCGTGCTTCTGGTCGCCTACAATGGCCGCAAAGGGCTGGTTGGGCTTCAGCACGGCGCCGTCCGCCAGCCGCGGCAGCGCCACCTGCGCCACCGTGGGGATGTTGAAGCCGAAGCTCTTGCCGCCGATCACCGGCACCCAGTCCGGGATGTCGAAGTGAATGCGGTTGATGGCGTTGATGACGGCGTTGATGCCGTTGATGGCCCCGTTCACCACGCCCTCCACGAAGGTCAGAATGCCGTTGACAAAGTTCCGGAAGAAGTTGATGATGGGATCCAGCACCGTGGTCTTGAACCACTCGCCGATGCCGGAAAACCACGCCTTGATGCCGTCCACGCAGGCCTTCGCCTTCTCCTTGATGGTGTCCCAGTTCTTCGCCAGCACGATGCCCACGGCCACCAGCGCGCCGATAGCCACGATGATCGCATTGATGGGCGACGCAGCCGCCCACAGCGCGATGCCGAAAGCCGTCACGGTGATGACCAGCAGCTGAAACAGGTCCTGGTTCTGCGCGATGGTGTCGCCCATGTTCTGCAGGTCGCTGGCGAACAGCTCCAGCACGTCCGTGATGACGCCGCCCGTCCACTTGGCTACCGGTTGCAGGAAGTTCGTCCACACATCGTCGATCAGCGGCCCGACCGCCTCCAGGACGGCGTTCAAATAGCTGAAGGACCCACTCAGCAGATCCAGGAATGCGGGGACCAGGCTGTTCACTGTCCACTTCGCCAGCGGCTCCAGCACGTTGTCATAGGCCCAGCCCAGCCCCTCGGCGATGGTCTCGCCCAGGGCGCCGGCGCTCTCCTTCAGCCGTCCCCAGCTTTCCGCCAGGTTCGTGAAGTCCAGGCTCTCCGCCGTCTTCTTCAGCCGCCGGAGGATCTTCTCCAGCCACGCGGCGCTCTCGGCCATTTCCTCGGTGCCGCTGGCGTCCCAGCTCACGTCGTAGTCCCCCGCCAGCGGTGTCTGCGCTGCCTCGGCCCCGCTGCCGCTGCTGCTGGCGCTGCCCAGCTTCTGCAGCTGGTCAAAGCCGAAGGTCTGCAGCTTCTCCGCCGCCCCCGCGGCCTGCTCCGTGCTGTCCGTCAGGTCGTCCATGGCGCTGGTGGCGCCGCTGATGCCGCCGGTGGCCGCCGTCATCTGCGTTTTTACGCCGAACACATTGGCAATGGCCTGGGCCGCCCGGTTGGCTGCCGCCGCCACGGCGCCCAGGATGCTGGCCACCGTCCGGATCAGCGGCAGAAACACCTGGGCGATGGTCATAATGGCCTGTCCGAAGCTCTCCTGCACCTCGCCCAGTGCAAATTTAACCTGCCGGATGCGCCCGCTGGGCGTCTGGGCCAGCGCTTCGTTCATGCCGCCCACGCTGTCCTCCACCACGCTGGCCAGCACCGCCGCCCGCTGTGCCTCGTCCCCGTACTTGAGGATGGCCGCCTGAGCCTCTGTGAAGCTGTAGCCGTACCGGCTCAGCGCGCCGGTCTGGCCATTCATCACCTTGCCCAGCATGGTGGCGATATTCACGGCGTTCTCGCTGGTGGCGTTCAGTCCGTACTGCTGCGCCAGCATATCGTCCATCACGGGGATCAGCGTCTGCAGGCTGCTGCTCAGCCCCAGGTAGGTGCTCAGCTCCACCGCGCCGGCCTTGGCCACCTCGCCGTCCACCACGCCCAGCTTCTCCTGGGCGTCGCACAGGTCCAGGATGCTCTGATACTCCGCCTGGCTGGCCGCCATGGTGTTCTTCATCACCTGGGCCAGCGCCGCGTTGTTCTCCTGCACCTCGTTATAGGCGTCCGCCGCCTCCTTGGCCAGCACGGCGAACCCGGCCACGCCCAGGGCGGAGCCCAGGCCCCGCAGCGCCCCCGTCATCTTGGCGCAGGCGCCCTCCAGCTTTCCCGTGGCCCGGTTCACGCTGGAGATCATCGTCACGATGCTGCCCGTGGCCTTCTTGCTCTGCTTCGTAATGGCCGAAAAATCCGCGCCTACGCGGACCATCAGATTTTTTACAGCGCCTATGCCTCCTCACCTCCAAACAGCTTGTTCAATGCCTGCACCTGGCGGTACATGGCCTCGTCGCTCATGGCGCGCGACGGCGCCGCCTCCGGAAACATCTTCTCGAAGGGCGGCAGCCCGTGCTTGCCCCACACCGCGCCGCGGATCATGGCCGCCAGGTTGTACAGGTTGGCCGCCGTCAGCCTCTGCCGCGCCGCCAGGGCCTCGCTCCGGGCCCTGGCGTACACGTTCAGCTGCGCCGGCGTCATGCGTTCCCACTCCGCCGGGCCGATGCCCAGCTCCGCGGCGACGCTCAGACTGCGCTGCCAGTCCCAGCCGCCGCCGTCATAGGGCGGTCAGTCTCGCTGGGTGTCTCCTCGCTGCCGAAAGCCGCGGAGATCATCTCTCCCGCCTTGGCGATCAGCACCGGCAGGGGCGCTTTGTCCAGCAGGTCGTCCACCTGCTCCACCGTCAGCGCCGGATCCTCCTGGCGCAGCACGCAGTAGTACAGGCAGCTGAGGTTGTCGTAGTCCTCCACCGCCTCCTGCATCTTCGTCAGCGGGATATGCCGCAGCGCGCTGAAGGCTTTGAGGGCCTTGTGGCCCAGCCGCAGCTCGCGGGGCCGGTCAAGCTCGATAAAAACGGCGTCGTTCTTCTCATTCATGGCCTGTGCCCTCCTCTTAGCCGCCCGCGGTAGCCTTCAGCTCCGGCTTGCCGCACACCTTCACGGTGGCCTCGAAGGTGATGGCGCTGTCCACCTCCGCGCCGGTGGTGAACTTCGTCACCACGCCCTTGAACTCCCACGTCTTGCCGATAGCGGACGGGAAAACGATCTTGCAGTCCTGCTGCTCGCCACTGTGGAAGGCCTCCAGCACAGCCGCCTGGCCCTCGTCCGCGCCGTCCAGGAAGCCGCTGAGGCCCAGCTCGCCGCCGTCCTTAAAGCCCGCCAGGAAGTCCCGGTAGCCCGTGGAGTTGCCCAGATCGGTCACATCCACGGTGTCCGCGCTCAGATCCAGGCCGCTGATGCTGTTCAGCCCGCCCACCGCCTGGGTGCCCAGGTTGAATTTAGTGCCTACGCCTACAGATTTACTCATGTTTTATACCTCCAGATAGTTGATCCGCAGGGCGTATACCCTGCGCCACAGGTTGACTTCTCGCTCCTTGATGTCCGGGCTCTCCTGGGTAACTCTGGCCCGCTGGATCGCCAGCCCCGCGCCGCTGGTGCCCCGCAGCGCCTTCAGCGCCGCCGTCACCTTCGCGCCCAGCGCCGCCAGGTCCTTGGCGCCCTTGCCCACGGCGTCCACCTCAAAAGTGGCCGCACGCAGCGTCGTGTCCCCGTCCAGCTCCTCCACCGCCTCGTCGCGGTGCAGGATGTAGAACACAAACGGCGCAGCTGCGCCCTTGATGGCCGCCGCGGCGTACACCTTGTCCGGTGCCGCCGTTTCCAATGCCCTCACCACAGCCTGCTCAATGTCCATGCTGCTTCATCCACTCCTTGTCCAGATTTTCAGTCAGCGCCTTGACCATCTTGGCCTCCGCAGCCTGCCGGCTCTCCTCGGCCCCATCCCGCATGAAATGGTGGCCAGGTACGAAGTGCCCATCCCTGGCGATGTAGCCGAACTCCATGCTGTAGGGATAGTAGGCGTGGCCGTTGCCGGTCTGGGTGCTGCCGGCTGCGCCGGGATCCTTCACCGTTTTCTGAAAAACACTGTTGGCCTCATCGCCGCCCTTGAAGTCGATGCGGTACACCGCCTTCCCCTTCACCCTGGAGCGCTCCTTCTTCGTCCGGATGATGCCCCGCTTCATGGCGCCCGTCCGCACTGGCACGTCCCCGGCCTTAATGGCCCGCTTTGTCAGCGTGGCCGCCTTTCCGGCAGCCGACGTCACGCACTTCTGCGGCACGTCGCCCAGCGCCTTCACGGATTTCTTCAGTTCCGTCAGGTCTTTGCCGTCCCAGGTGACGTTAAAGCCGCTGTTGCTCATGCCTCGATCTCCTGGGCCATCAGCAGCAGGCTCTCGTGCCGTTCCTCCCAGTCGATCACCGACAGGATCCGGAACACCCGGCTGCCGTACAGCACCCGCCACGCGGCGCTGACGCCCTGGCGGTACCGCAGCCGGATCTTGTGGCTCACAGAGCTTTGCGCCTGCTCCGCCGCGTAGAACTCCCTGCCGCTGACCGGATCGATGGCCGCCCATACCGCGGCCTCCGTGGTCCACTGCTCGTCGTCGCTGTACAGGGGATCACCGTAGTCGTCCACAGCGCCGGTGCAGCTCTGCAGCAGCACCCGGTGCCGCAGCCTTCCCGCATCGATCATGCCGTCCTCCTTTCCGGTGTCCGATCCGGACACCTAAAGCAAAGCGCCGCAGGCCGCCCCGCAGGGCAGCCCCGGCGCTTGCCTCATGTGGGCGTGGCTCCCACCTTCAGCTGCGTGATGACCGGGGGCAGCCCCAGCGGCAGGGGCGCTTCCGTTCCCACCGCGTCCCGGTGGTCGTAATAGTGCAGCGTCAGGCTCCACAGCGCCAGGTCGTACTGCGCGGCTTGGGCTGCGTCTGTCTCGCTGCGCCGGCAGCCGGCCCGCGTCAGATAGCCCTCCGCTGCGTCGCACAGCGATGCGATCAGCGCGTCCTCTGCGTCGCCGTCCACACGCATATAGGTCTTGCACGCTGCGACCTGCGCCTCCGTAGCCATGGCTCAGTCCTCCGCCCGGAGGTACCGGGCCATCACCCAGCCGTCGCCCTGGCCGGTCTTGACGGGCAGCCAGCCGTCGGCCTCCTCGCCGGCGGTCTCCACGGTCTCGCCGTCGGCCAGCACCGCCAGGATGCCCTGGTCCATGCCCGGCGCACACCGCAGGTGCAGCCCGCTGTTCCACGCCACGGCGTACCGCTTGGGTGAGGTCTGGACGGCAGGGGCCTCCGGAGCCGCCTGTGCCGCCGCCTGCGCGGTGTTCTGACCGTCCGCGCTCGCAGGGAGCGCCCCGGTCTGGGACGCAGCCTGCGCGCTCTCAGCGGCCTTGCTGACGTTGTTCTTGCTCATGGTGTCCTCCTTAGCCCGCGGCCTTCTTCTTGAGGATGGTGAAGCCGTTGTGGCGGATCAGGTTTCCGCCCACCATAGCGTCGCCCAGGATGGTCAGCATACGCTCCACCGCCTTGGCGCTCTCGTCGATGCGGACGGTCATCTCACCGAACAGGGCCAGCTCGTAGTTCTGCGGATCGCCGTAGCACATGGTCAGCCCGCCGGCGGCAGCGCTGGCGAAGTCGGTCAGGTCCTTGCCGATGTTGTAGCCATAGGCTGCGCCGCCGTCCTCGATGGTGCCGTAGTTGGCGCCGGTGTGGCGCGTCTGGAACACCTTGAGCTTGTCGCTGTTGCGGATGCTGCCCAGCACCTTCAGGTCCGCCTTGGTCAGATACAGCTGGGCGTTCTCGCCGGTGCCCTCATCGTCGCCGTAGGCGTAGTACAGGGTGTCCAGCACGGTCTCGTCCAGTGCCGTGGCCTCCACGGTGTTGTAGATAGCGTCGCCCGCCTTGTTCTTGGCGGTCTTGATGCCGTACATCGCGGGGGAGGTCTGGCCGTCGCCGTTGTAGATCAGCGTGCAGATCTTCCGGCGCATGGCCTCCATGGCCAGCTCGTAGCACTTGGCGAAGTAGTCCGCCGGACTCAGCCGCTTGATGTTGCGGTCCACATAGGTGGTCACGTTCACCTCGTAGGGCTTCAGCTCCGCGTAGGCGAAGGTGGGATCACTGGCGGTGCGGGCCGTGCCGGCCAGCGTGGCCACAGCGCCCGCCTGGGCTGCCTGGGCGCTCACCAGGTAGGGCTCGATGAAGCCGCCCATGCCCTCCAGCGTCAGCACGCGCACCTGGTCGATGATGCGGCTCACGCCGCCGCCCACGGGGTTGCGGATCTCGGTGCCGCTGCCGGTGGGCTCCACCAGCGTAGTGGCAGCCAGAGTGGTGCTGTCCTTGGCCAGCAGGCCCCGGCGCAGGGACGCGATGTCCACGCTCATCTGTCCGTCGCGCAGCAGCTTCTGGCCCAGGGCCTCGGCCTTTTCCTTCTCGGCCTTCCTGTCCACAGGGGCCTCGTCCATGCGGCGCTGCTGCTCGGCCATCAGGAACTTCACGTTCTCGATGTCCTTGTCCACGCTCTCCAGCTTGCCCCGCAGTTCCGTGACCTTCTCCTGGTCGTTGGCCTTCAGCGCAGCCTCCGCATCGTCCAGGAACTTGGTGCGCTGGGCGCACAGGTCGATCATCTTCTGTTTCATGTTTCGTCCTCCTTAAAGTCTGATGGTTTTTCTCCGTTCCAGGTCGAGCCACGCCTCGTCCTGCCAGCGGATGCCTGTATGGTCTTCCGCGCCCTGCGCGGGGGGATCACTCTTATCTTGAGGCGCCGCAGCGCCGCCGTCTGCCGGGACCACCGGGTGCAGCGGATCGGCCTCCCTGGCCCCGCTGCGTACCAGCTGCTCATAGCGCTGCCGCAGCGTGCCGATGTCCGTGCCGCCCGCCGCGTTCCGCAGCGCGCCGGCCCAGGCCGGGGCGCCCTCGTCCGTCTGGGTGACGATCTCGTCGGCCAGGCCGCGTTCCACGGCCTCCTGGGCGCTCATCCAGCGTTCCTCGTCCATCAGGCGGCTCAGCTCCTCCCGGCTGCACTTGCCGCCGCTTCGCAGCTCATAGGCGTTGAGGATGCTCTCCTTCCCCGCCTCCAGCATCTGCGCCGCCTGCCCCAGTGCCGCCGCGTTGCCCCAGGCCATGCACGAGGGGTTGTGGATCATCACCTGGCCCACCGGGCTCATGCGCCGCACCGTGCAGCCCTGCAGGATGGTGCTGGCCGCGCTGGCGGCGTAGCTCTGCACCTCGGCCACCACCCGGCGGCCACTCTGCCGCAGCAGGCTGTAGATCTCGAAGCCCGCCATCACCACACCGCCGCCGCTGTTGATCTCCAGCACCAGCTCTTCACCCTCCGGAAGCTCCTCCAGGGCTCTCCGGATGTCCGAGGGGGCGGTGTTCTCCAGCTCGCACCAGTCATAGAGCCACTTGTCGTCGCTCATCACGATCTCGCCGTTGACCTTCACTCTCATGCGCCGTTACCTCCGTTTCCCGAATTTCTCTTGATACTCAGCTCCCGCCACACCGACAGGGGCACATAGTTCAGACTGGCGGTGTGCTCGCCGCCGCCCTCCACGTCCGGCATATCCTCCAGCGCCCGGATGTCGTTCACACTGTAGGCGCCGATCTGCCACATGGAGTTGTACCAGCTGCCGCGGGAGCTGCTGTCGCCCCGCAGCTCCGCCATCATGTTGATGCGGATCTCCAGCCCGTCGGCCCTCTCGCTGCGGTTCAGCAGCTTCTCCGTGGCCTCCTGCTCATACTGCGTCACGATGGGGTGCAGCGTGCCGGTGATGTACTCGATGGCGTTCTGTTCGTTGCTGCTGTAGCTCTGCTTGCCCTCCTGCAGCTTGTACAAAGGAACGCCGAAGAACCGGGCAATATCCCGCACGCTCAGCTCCGCGTTCTCCACAAATTGGGCATCCCGCTGACTGATGCTGATGGCGTGGTACTTCATGCCGTTGTCCAGAACGGCGATGCGCCCGGCGTTGCCGGGGCCGCCCTGCCGGGCCTCCCACTCCTGCCGAACGTAGTCCTTCATATTCACTGTGGCCGTGGTGCCGTCCGCCTGGGCCACCTCCATGGTCCCGCTGATATCGCTGTCCACCTCCAGCACGCCGCTGGGCTGGCCGCCGTTGATGTAATAGCTGCCGTTCCAGCTCTGGGCGGCCTTGGCGCTGGCGATGACCTCGCTGGCCCTCTCCAGCACGCTCACGCCCTTCCAGCCGTTGTCGCTGTAGGCCATGACGTGGATCATGTCCATCCGGCCCACCCGCAGCAGCTTCCCGGTAAAGGGGTGTTCCACGTCATAGAACGGCTCCCCCTCCGCGGTCATCATGGGCTGCACCAGCGTCCACGGCACGCCCACCAGGCGCACCGGCGCCAGCGTCCGGGGATCTCGCTCAATGAGCAGGTAGCCGTTGCCGCCGCAGTTGCGGCCCGCCTCCGCCACCTTCCTGGCCACGAAGGCCGTCTGCACGCTGTTGGCCCGCAGCCCCAGCAGGTCGTTCAGCGGGTGGTCGTCCCGCCGCTGCCGCGTTTTGGTGTCGAACACATACATGGGCAGCTTGGCGATGTCGCTGCTCAGCACCTCCACGCACCGGTCCACCGCGCTCAGCTTCAGCGCCGTGGAGGCCGTCACGTCCACGCTGTCCAGCCCCGCCGCCCGCAGGGATGCCACCGTCACCGCGTTCCGTGCCGGGGCCGCTGCGGCCTTGGGGGCGGTCAGCCGGCCCAGGCCCCGCACGATGCCGTTAGTCATCGCGCTCACCGCCTTCCTCGCCGCCCACCGCCAGCAGCACGCCCAGCGTCACCAGCTCCGCGCCCAGGACGATCACGCCCCAGGCCACGCTCAGCAGGCCCACGCCCACGGCGATGGCCGCCAGCCCCGCCAGCACCAGCGCCGTCACGGCGTTCTCATGCTTTCTCATGTCCCGTCCTCCTATCTCGTTCACATCGACCACGCCCCGCTTTGCAGCCGGTCCGCCAGCGTGGGGTTGTCCCGCCGCCGAAGGGCCAGCGTCAGCGCGTCCATGCACGCCGCCAGCGGGTCTATGCGCTCCGTGTCGTCCTTGTGCTTCTTGCTCAGCCGGCTGTCGCCGTTGCCGTTCACGGTCTCCACGGCGTTGGCCAGGCACCACATGGCCAGCGGGCTCTCCTCGATCACCAGCTTTCCCTGCACCAGCAGATCCCGGAAGCCCTTGACCGCCAGGTTCTGCCCGGAGCAGGACTGATAGATCTCCACGCAAAAGTCCTCGTTGCTCCGCCGGTCGTTCATGCCGATGGCCAGGTCCGTGGCGTTGTGACCGTCATAGCCGGTCTGCACGATGCGCCAGCCGTGGTCCTTCTCGCCCGCTGCCAGCCACTCATCCACCCAGCTGTTCTCCGTCACCGCCCCCGGCGTTACCGTCACATAGCCGCCCGCCGCCCAGGCCTTATAGGGCACGCGGTCCGTCTTTTCGTGGCGCTCCACGCCCTCCGCGGGCATGAAGCCCTGCATCTTCACGGCCACCACGCCGCCCTCCAGCAGCCACACCGCCGCCGCGCCGGTCAGGTCTACCCGCTTGCCCAGGTCAAACCCGCCCCAGCAGGCTTTGCCGTCCGTCATCGCCGCGAAGGTCTCCCGGCTGACCTGGGCGGCCCTGGCCTTGGCCAGCTGCATCTCGTCCAGGTAGCGGTTCACCGCGCCGGCCTGCCATCGGTCCATCCGGCGCGTAAGGAAGTTGCGGATCTTGTAGGGATCGTTGAAGCTGTAGGCCGTAGTGTGCTCGCTGCGGATCTCGTCCAGCAGGTACCTGGCGTACTCGCTGCCATAGCGCAGGCATGGATTGGCCTTGGCCCAGCAGCTCTCGTCGTGGGGGTTGTCTCCGTCGTCGATCTCCCGTATCATCACGCAGTAGGTCTCGTCCATGGGAATCTCGCGGCGCAGCATGGCCTTCAGGTTCAGCTCCTCTGTGTAGCAGGGCTTCCGCTGCGCGTCGTCGCCCGCCGTGGTGATGCAGTCCAGCAGAGCCTGCGGCCTCTTGCCGAAGCCGGATTTACCGATGTCGTAGATCTCCGAGGTCAGATGCGCGTGGTACTCGTCTACCACGAAATAGCTGGGCGCGCCGGAGTCCTTGTTCTTGGTCTCCTTGCTCAGCGCCCGCATGAAGCCGCCCCGCGTCAGATGCACCACCGGATTGCTCCGTGGGATCCGCAGCCACTTCCGTATGCTGGGGCTGGCCTGGGCAATTTTCTTGGCGTCGCCGAACACCCGCATAGCCTGCCCCCGGTCCACCGCCGCGCACTCCACCTCCGGCTCCATCTCGAACCGGGCCGCCTCCGGGTGGCCCGGAGGGTAAATGGCGTCGGCGCACATATGGTACAGGCACTGCCCGGACTTCTCCGTGCTCTTGTAGTTGCCCCGCGCCCGCTTGCTGTAGCTCACCTTGAAGCGGCGGGCCCCGGTGTCCCGGTGCACCCAGCCGTATAGGTTGCTCAGGTCAAACACCTGCCAGGGCTCCAGCGCGATGGGCTTGCCCGCGTCCACACCGCGCACCTGGATGCAGTGGTTGAACCACCGCAGTATGCGGTCCGCCCTGGTCACGTCGAACACATAGGGGAAGCCCTCCGTGTCCTGCCGCTTCAGGTCGTCCAGGAACCGCTGGCACGCCAGCACCTCATACTGGCCGCACTGCTCGCGCAGCCGGCCCCGCACCACCTGCTTGGCGTACACGGCGGCGGGGTGGTGCTGCCCTGTCTGCCGCGCCGGTCTCTCGTTGGCCATGTCTCACTCCTAAAACAAAGCGCCGGAGCCGCCCCACTGTGGGGATGGCTCCGGCGTTATACGCTCCGACCTAATTTCTGCCCGGTGTCCTAAACGGACACCGCCTATATTCCAAACAGATCCGCGTCCGGATCCACCGCCGCGGCGCCGCTGCGCTTCTTGGCCAGCTGGGCACGCCCGCCGGGCGTCAAGCCCAGGTCCTTGGCGTAGCCCAGGATGCTTTTCTCCAGCTTCCCCAGCTCCGCCATGATGGCCGCCGCGTCTTTCACGTCCAGGCCCTTCTTCCGGGCCGCCCGCTGCAGCTTGTCCCGCCGGCTCAGCTGCAAACAGTAGATGCCCAGGATCTCCGTGTCCATGCTGTCCAGCAGCAGCACGTTGTCCATCCTCCCCAGGATGTCCGCCCAGTACTGCCGCGCCGCCCTGTCCGCCTTCAGGATGGGCGGCGGCGCGTCCGGCGTCAGCTCCACGCCGCTGTTCAGCTCGCCCTCGGCCTCCAGCCGGAGCGCCTGCTCCTCCGGGCCCATGTGCCCGGTCATATTCTCCGCTGCTTTCGCTCTTGCCGGCATCGCCGCACCTCCTGTCCTGTGTCTTCGGCGAAGGTCTGCCAGGCGCCCGGCGTTGCCGCCGGGTACCCGGTAAAAGGAAGAAAAGAAGGAAAACCCATCGAGCCGCCGTCCACTCGGCCCGACATCCGGGCAGCTGTCCACGCTGCCCAGCCATCCGAGCAGTCGTCCGCACCGCCCGGCACACCCTCGCCGCCTTATTCCGTTTCCGTCCGCCGCCCGCGGCCTCGGTCCGCTGTCTCCATGCCCATCCTGTCGTTTCGCACCCGGCCAGCATCCTCCATGTCCGGCCTGCTGTTTCTGCACCGGCCAGGACGCCTACGTCAGTACCCCGCGCATCAGCGCAGGCCTTCGACGCCCCAGCCGGTCTACTCGCTCCACCCTCCGCCGCCGGATCCGCCCAGCCTTTCCAGCGCCCGAACTCCGAAGCCGGACTTTTTCTCTCAAAAGAGTGGCAACGGGGCATTCAGAGGGCTGCCGTCAAACTTTCCGAGGGTGGGGGTGGGGTTGAGGCCTACGGCCTCCACCCGCGCCCGCCAGCGTGCGCAGCCGCGCACACGGCCACGCACCAGCGGGCAGGCGACGCCAGAACCAACAAGTCAGGTAACTTTTTCGCCTCGCTGTAGTTGCTCCAGCGCTGTCTTTTGGTCGTGGTGCCGTTTGCAGAGGCTCTGATGGTTCGCCGGATCGATGAACTTCTCCCAGTCACCACGGTGCGGGACGATGTGGTCCACCACCGTGGCCCGTGTCCTGTGCCGTGGATCGTCAAGCGGGTACACCCTCGCGCACTCGCGGCACCAGGGCTCACGGAGCAGCTGCGCTGGGCGCAGACGCTTCGTCCAGATCGGCAGCATATACCAGCCGTGATAGTCCGCACTGGCGCGGCGCTGGTGCCGTGGCTTATGCTTCGGGCACCAGCCGTCCCGCGTCAGCTCCGGACATCCAGCGTGGCGGCACGGCCTCAGCGGTTTCTCTGCCATGGGCTATCACCTCCAGGGAACCGGAGAAAACACAAAAGCCGGAGCCATAACCACGCGCAATCCTGCGTCGGTCATTGGCTCCGGCTTTCAAAGCTCCGGCCTTGCTCTATGTCCACGATGATCTCGTGCTTGCACTTGGCGCACCACACCGGCACGCCACGCGCCGCCGCCGTGATGGGCACCCGCAGCAGCCGCTTGTTCCGGCAGTACGGGCAGACGAGCCATCCGTCTTTCACTGTCAACAGTTTACCATGTTCGGACGTTGTTCGCAACACTTTTTCACTCCTTTTGTGATTTGTTCGACTATATCACAAGTTACATTTACTATTTAGTACCGACCGGCCCCATGCTGGTGCGGCACCCGCCGCCCCTCGAAAACCGTTGGATGTTTGGGATCCTGCTCAATATACCATCCATAATGGTAGTGCCCCCAGGCGTTGTCCACCGTGAAGCGCCCGCACACGCGATTGTCCGCCGGGATGTCGATGCGCCCGCACTCGGCGCGGAAGTACACCGGGGACGGGAGCTTCTGCGTGAGGCTCCGCGACGCCACCCACGTCCTGGCGTCAATGGGGATCACCACGCCGTCGCTGCGCTCCTTGCAGTAGTACCGCGCCGTCCGCCGGTAGGTATCGAACACGCCCAGCAGCAGCGGCTGTGACTCCACGATATGCCCATCCTGCCACAACGTTTCCATCACCAGCGGCGGAAAATCACAGTACCGCACCGTCAGATGGAGGTGGTACCGATGATCCCCATGCTTCCCCTCGATCAGATAGACATAGTCCGGCACACCGCTGTGGTAGGCCTTCATCCGGTACAGCAGCGCCCGCCAGCGCTTCCGTACCCCGCCGAAATTCTCCGGCAGATGCGCGTCGTCAAAGGTCAGCGTGTAGCTCCATCCCTCGAAGCCAAACAGCGCCAACAGCAGTTCCAGCCGATCTATGCGTGTCCGGCACACAGCGCTGTCGCGGGGAGGGCGGAGGATCCTGTTTTTCTCCGCCCTCTCAAACGGTCCGTCCGTCCGGCACATCCGGGGCCGGACGGCGCGTGACTCCTTCACCAGCGGCCCCGCCTGCTGCCTGCAGCAGATCCATCGTCCGCTTCCCTCCATGCGCCTACCTCACCAGTGGGCCGGTGTCCTTGCAGAAGTACACCCGGCCCCGATGGACCACACGCCCGCTGCGAACATCCCGCAGCACGCTCCCGGCGCCCGCGCTGTAGCCCAGGACCAGCGCCAGCAGCGTCACGATCACATAGCCCATCAGTAGTCCACCTCCAGCAGTGTTGGGATATGCACCGGCTCCGGGTCGTCCCAGCTCAGCCAGGCGGCGGCGTCCAGCAGGTAGGATCGCGTCGCCCGGCAGCGGCCCGACGGATCACACTCCCAGTAGGCAGCGAGTTTGACCGGCTTCTCGCTAAATCCGTGAACGAACCCCGTGGAGTCCATCGCCACCCACTCGTATCCCGACTGCAGCAGGCTGTCAAGTTCTACGTTCTCCTCTGCCGCCACTTCCGGTTGCTCCGTCGCCGGGCAGCCCTCCGTCATGTCCACCGCAAGAGCAGCCAGCACAGGCCGAACAGTCTCGGCATCCACTTGGATCATCGCCCCATTGCCGAAGTTCACCTCAGCTACCGTCCCGGCCACCCGCACGAACATGATCCTGTCTGTGTTGACCAGGATATTCCCGAACCAACAAAACACGTTACCTCTCCTCCTTCTCGTCAATGCTTATCTCCCGCAGCATCAGCGGCCCGCGCCGCGAGCCTCGCACGCCCACCGGCGCCGCCGTGTCCGATCTGGACACCGTTCGCCCCGCGCACACCGGGCACAAGAGGTCCTCTCCCACCCGGCGCAGCGTCTTTTCCGTTTCGCCGCACACCGCACAGCCCACGAACCGCACGCTGCGTGGGATCGCCCACCTGCTCATTCCAATACCACCTCCACCTCGTATTCCTTCAGCATCCGCCGGATATCCGCCCAGGTGACGTAGCCCTCGGCCACGCACCCGGCGGCGTGGTTCAGCTCCTGGGCCAGCCGCTGCACGTCGTCCATGGCCGCACCGCGCTTGTCGATGAGCACATAGAGCATCAGCTCAATGCCCCGGTGCAAGCCCTCCGTGATGCCCCGGTCATAGGCGGCGTCCACGTCCTTCTGCGTTCGCGGTACCCGCCGCGGGTTCACCTTAGCGCTCATCCCTGTACTCCATCACGCTGCGGTTCCTGTCCTCCGCCAGCTTCTTTTCCACAAAGGCGATGGCCTCCCGCAAGATAGCGCAGCCATGGATCCCGCAGTTGTGCTCCCGCCCGCAGCCCAGGCAGGCGAGGCTTCCGGTCTGCACCTTCAGCCGCTTCAGGCCGGTGATCAGTTCCTTATCTGTCATGCCCGCCGTCCTCCTTACCTTTGAATACAGGCACCATGCGGCATTTGTCCGCCGCAAACTCCGCCACGAAGTTCAGCGCCGCCCATGCCAGCAGAATATCTGCCAGCCAGTCCTCCGCGTCCTGTTGGCCCAGGCCATCAACATTCTCTTTAATCAGTTTTGCAGCATACAAGTCCCCAAACTCCCGGAGGTTCTCAGCAGCATCCTTCCATCGCTCCTTCGGCACGGAATAGCCCAGTTCGACCTTCTTGACGTCACTCATGCTCCATGCCTCCGCTTACCCCTTCCGGGCTCTCCACCATGGGCAGCCACCACTTCACGGCCACGTCCTCCGCCTGCGGGTAGTCGTCCAACTCCCAGCCGTCGTAGAACGTGGCGAACACCACCGCGTCGCACAGGGTGATGTTCCCGGCCTTGCCGCTGGCCACCGCCAGCACCGGCACGCCGTACTCCGGCTGACGCGCCCCGGCGTCCACCCACCTCTGCTTTTCCTGCAGCACCGCGATCTCCTCGGCGTACCTGGCGCACCGGTCCGTCAGCGCCTCGATCCTGGCCGCGGCATCCGCGACCATGCGCTCACCGTCGCAGGACCACAGCTCCTCGCCGCCGAACTCCTCCCGCAGGCCATAGGCGCAGTTCTCGCACGCCTTGTCATCCGTAGGGCCGCCCGGCGTGATGGTGCACCGCAGCCTTTCCACCAGCTCAGTCGTCTTTGCCATTGTTCGTACCTCCGCTTTTCTTGTCCATCCTATCCAGTCCGGCAGACACCGCCCGCCAGATGTTTATCGACATCTTCTCCCGGTTCAGCATCCGGGCCAGCATTTCAGCGCTGATCCGCTTGCCATCCGCTTCACCGCACAGCGCCGCCAGAGGGGCCAGGCTCGTCAACCCGCCTTTCCCGCGGTAGGCCGTCAGCCTCTCCAGCGTTGCCCGCTTAAACTCCGCCGTGGGCGGTGCGCCCCGCTTCGTCGCCGCAGGCGGCGCCTCCGACTTCGTGGCGGGCACAACGGGCTCTGCCATCTTTCGCACCGCACCCTCCGTCGGGAGGGGCAGCGGCGCCGGGGCTATGGCTTTAGGGGGGGGTACCGGAGGAACGCCCCGTTCCTCCGGTAGTTCTTCCGCCTGCTCCAGCGCCCGCACCGCCAGCACCCACAGCTCCACATCGTCATAGCTCGCACCCGCATGACTCGTCACCTTGCCCCGCAGATAGGCCGCCAGGGCGGTGCATTGGCCCTTTGTCAGATCAATCCTTGTCATGCTGCCGCCCCCCCTCAGCGCGCCTCATGAGCTCCAGCATAGCCTCCGCCGCCGTTCCGGACATATACACCGCCAACTGCGCCCCAGGCGCATTGATGTCCCACACCGGCGACTTCTCTCCCAGCAGGGACAGGATCACAGTCTTGCAGCCCTTGGCCACCAGCGGGCCCGCGTTCCGGTACAGCTGCACATACAGCTCCCGGACGATCATCCCGATCTCGGCGGCGATCTCCTGTCCGCTGCCGCCGAAGGACATGGTACCCGCGCCCCTATCCAACTTTACCTCGATCATGCGTCTTCCTCCTTCTCCACGTCCGGCAGCGTCAGCCACCGCACCACATCCGCGTTGATGATCTCCGTCCCCTTCTTAAACAGGAAGGCTTCGCCGTCCCAGTAACACGTCACTCGGATCGTCTTGCCGTCGCCCAGGTCGAAGTCCGCCACCGCGTCGCAGGGCGCCGCCGGCGTCGTCCCGCCCGGCATCCACGCTGCCAGCGACGTCTGACCGGCGCAGGGCCTCGGGCCCGCGGCCACCTCGTCCGCCGTGCGCGGTTCATCGGTCCGCATCATCAAATAATCCACGCTGCACCCCAGCGCCTCCGCCGCTGTCAGCCACCGATTGATGTCCGACAGATAGACGTTGTAGCCATAGGGCAGCTCCGTGTGCGCGTCGATCTTCCGTCCCGCCTCATGCTCCTCCGCGTCATGCGCCGGGCGGCCATAGGGGCAGTCGATCTTCTCAAAATATTCCTTCGCCGTCAGCCCCGCCTGTTCCCGCAGGCAGCTGAACCGCTGCCACAGGGACGTGATGCGCTCCACCGCAGGGCGTTCCTTAGCCTGCCGGTCCGCCGCCTCCTGCCGCTTCTGCGCCCTGGACTGCGCCTTCAGCTCCTTCTGCTTGTCCCGCGTCTTGGGGCACGGCGACTTGCAGCTCTCCAGATTGCGGCACTCTCCGCAGCACTTCCCGCTGCAGGGGTTGTAGCACCACTTGTCCTTCACACGACGATCCATGACGCGGGCGATCTGCCCCTCCTGGTAGGTACAGCTGCCGCCGCACGGACATTTGGTCTTCCGGCTTCTGATCTCCTCCGCTTCCTTGGCGATCTGCGTCACCGTGTCGGCGCTCAGATACCGCAGCCCGTAGCTATTGCTGCCGGCGTAGGTCGTGTAGGCACTCACGATGCCGTTCTGCATTTCCGCCGGCAGCCGGCTCAGCTCATAGGCAGTACTCTCCGTGAGGTTCTTCTCTTTCGGTCCGTCCCAGTAGGCCTTTCGGATGTTCGGTGCCAGATTGTTCCGTATGGCGTCCAGCCGCGCCAGCTTCGTCCGGCTGATCTTGCAGGCCTCTGCCACATGGTCCCGCATCCGTCCGGGGAACTCGTGGCCCTCCTCCTGCAGCTGGTACAGCAGCGCCCGCACACGGTCCGCCTGCCGGCTGATCTCCGACGAGGACAGGTCCCGCGTGTCGCTGTTGGCGTAGATCAGACGCAGCTCCTGCAGCGCTGCGGAGCCCGCAGACTTCTCCCGGATGCAGGGCACCTCCCGAAGATCTGTCCGCCCTTCCGCCACCAGCTTGCGGATGGCCGCCGTGCGCCGGTGTCCGGACACGATCACCACATGGCCGTCCTGGCCGTCGCGTACCCGGACGGGCTGCTGCAGGCCCACGGTGGCGATATTGTCCGCCAGCGCGTCCAGCTGGCTGAGGTCGTAGAAGTTGTTGGGATCCCGGTCCAGCAGGTCCACGTCTATGTACTCGATCTGCTCTCGCCCGGTGTCCGATCCGGACACCGGCGCCAGCGTCTTGAGGTAGTCGCCCATTTCAAACTTCTTCGCCATCGCTCACGCCTCCTTCTCGCAGATATTCCCACACCCAGGCCCGGTAGTCCAGCGACGCCGCGCTCCTGGGGCTGTAGTCCATTACCGGCTGCCGCTGGAACGTGCTCTCCGGCACCTTCTCCGTCCGGCGGATCACCGTCGTGAACACCGGCAGGCTCAGCGCCCGCAGCAGCGCCTCCCCCTGCCGCACCACCTCGCTGTTGTGCCACTGGCAGATCAGCACGCCGGCCACCTTGATGCCGGGGTTGGCGGCCTTCATGCCGTGGATCTGCGCCGCCATGTCGCTCACGCCCCACATGGAGAACCCGTCCACCACCATGGGGATCACCACCTCGTCCGCGGCCATCAGCGCCGCGCAGCTGGCCGCCGTGAAGCCCGGCGGGCAGTCAAAGATCATGTACTCCACGCCGTCCTGCGCCGCCGCGTCCCTGAAGTCCCGCAGCGAGTGGATGCTGTGGATGCTGCTTTTCAGCGCCTTCACGTCCAGGGCATACAGGGCGCTGCTGCCCGGCAGCAGCTGCACCTTGCCCTCGCCGTCCACCGGGATGGTGTTGTCGCTCCACACTGCCTCGCTCTCTCCCAGCAGTACGTCGGCCACCGTGGGCGCGTTGTCCGGATCCAGATCCGGGAAGTAGAACCGCGTCAGACTCATCTGTCCGTCGCAGTCAACGATCACTGAAGTCCTCCCGGCGCGGCGCAGCGCGTCGGCCAAAGTGAGGGCGGTTACGGTTTTTCCCACCCCACCCTTCAAGTTCATTACCGCTATCGTTCTCATTGCCTCGTTCCTCTCTTTCGTTTGTTCTCACGATCGGGATGCACTCCCGGTATTTGTAAAGCCCGTTGGCGCGCTCCAGCACCGCGAACCGTCCCTCCGGGTGTACCCACAGCACCTTGCACGGCACCGCCTTCGTCACACCCTCAAGACCGTCCTTGCAGTAGCGCAGCACAAAGGGCTTGTGCATGATGGTCTCGCCTGCCTGCATCTCACTCCTCCTTGCCCCAGGGCACGTTGGGATCATCCTCCGCCAGCTCATGGATGCCGATCTGCCCCGGCGACTGCTCCCGCGGCCTCTGCTTCGCGGCGCGGCCCGCGTCCACATACTTCTGCATGGCCGCCCGCCCGTCCGGCCCCGCCATGATAGCGAAGCGCTGGTGAGCGCCGTCGAAGTGCAGCGGCCACCGGCCCAACCGGCCTTCCTTCTGCTTGTCGATCTTGAGGAACCGCGTCCGGTTCACGTCGCAGGGCGCGCCGTAGATCTCCGTCCCCGGCTTCGGCTTGTACAGCAGCATGATGATGTCCGCGTCCTGCTCCAGCTGGCCGGTCTCCTTCAGGTCGTGCATATTCGGCTCCTTCCAGCCGCCCTGCTTCTGGGGCCGGGCCAGCTGCGCCAGCTCTACCACCAGCGTCCCGCTGCTCTGGGCGAAGGTGTGCAGCGCACGGGACACCCCGGCGAACGCCTGGGCACTGCCGGCGCGGGGATCGCCCTCCGGCGTCACCAGCTGCACATAGTCGATGAATATCACGTCGAAGCCGTAGGACCGGCTCACGCTCTGGATCTGGCTGGCGGTCATGCCGCTGCCCTGGATCAGCGTCAGCGACCGGGAAATTACCTCCCCGCTGTCGTTGGCGATGCGCTGCCAGTCTGCTTCCTGCAGCTGCTTCCGCTTCACGGCATTGAAGTCCAGCCCGATCACCGTCGTGGCCAGACGCTGCGTCAGCTTCTTCTTGCCCGTTTCCAGGCTGAAAAAGCCCACGTTGCGCTCCTTGGCCATGTGATAGGCCATGGCCAGCGCCAGGGCCGTCTTGCCGCTGGAGGGCTCGCCGCCCAGCACCACCACGTCACCCTTCTCGGTGTAGGTGCCCTCGTCCAGCTCCCGGATGCCGTAGCTGATATAGTCCGCCTTCGTCTGATCCGCCTGCGCTGCCATGAAGTACTCCATGGCCTCCCGCATGGACCAGGCGTCCACGCCCTTCCCGGTGTCCAGCACCTGTCCCAGGGCGGCGATGTGCTCCCGGCACTCGTCCACGTTTACGCACGACGTCAGCTCCGCTGCGATGTCTCGTATGCGGGCCATCGCCGCCTGCTGGTGCATTACCTCGGCGTACTCCCGCCAGTTGGCGCTGGTGGGCGTGGACTCCATCAGCTGCAGGATGTGCCCCTCTATACCCTGGCCCAGCTTGTCCCGGATCAGCACCGGGTCCACCGGCGCACCCGCCAGCATCAGGGCGCGGGCCGCTTGATAGATCTGCCGGTTTTTCTCCTGCTGGATGTCCCCGGCGTCCACCGCCGCCAGAATAGCCGGTGCCGCCTGCTCGTCGATCAGCAGCGAGCCCAGCACCGCGTTCTCCGCGAACAGCCAGCCGTCAAACCGTTTGTCTACGTCTGCCATCCGAACGTCACCTCCTCGCCGCCCGGATCATCCGGCCCGTCCAGCTCGTCGGCGTCGTGCCAGCGCTCCCCGTTCAGCCATGTGGCCACATGGGGGATGCCGATATCCCGCTGCCACTCCTCCGTGGCCTTCAGCTTCGCCAGCGCCCGCGCCATGGTGTCGATCAGCGCGTCGTCCGGCTCCAGCTTGTCCCACGCCTGGATGGCCCGCTGCTTGTTCTTCCGCCCCTTTCTGGGGTAGTAGTCCCACAGCCCCGCGAACCTCTCCGGCTTCCAGTCCGGCGCGTCCTTGTGCCCACCCTTTTGCCCACGCCCAACCCCCTGGGGGGTAAGGGGGGTATGTTCTACTGTATTGTTCACTTTATATTGTGGGGGGGTAGACTTTTTTGCCGACACCCCCCCGACTTTTTTGCCGACAGGGGTATCGGCATTTTTGCCGACACCCCCCGTGTGCACACCGGCATAGATCCGCCTCTCGCTGCCGCTGGCGGTGGGCACCATCTCCACGTCCAGATACCCGGCGTCCCGCAGCTTCCGGATCAGCCGCGTCACCGTGTCCGCCGACCAGCCGAACAGCGCCGCGAAGTACTCGTTTTTCGCCCAGCAGAACCCTTTACGGTCGCACAGGGCCGTGATCTCCCCGTACAGCAGCTTGGCGTTCGCCGGGATCCTGTCGTCATAGCGCACCGTAGCCGGGATCACTGCCCAGTAGCCGGGCGCCTCTGTTTTTTTTTGCCATAAAATTGTCCTCACCTCTTGCGAACGTCAAAATCTGTGGTATACTGATGATGTTCTCACGAGGTCAACGCCTCGTACCTGTCACGGAACGCTTCCGACTTCCCTTCGGAGGCGTTCTTTTTTTGCGCCCGCAGCCGTCCACCCAATGGACCACCGCCGCGGCGCCGGCAGCCGCACAAAGGTACTGCACCGCCATCGTCCAGATCTCCATGCCCTCACCTCCCCTCAGCAGGCCTTCGCCCACAGGGCGAACAGCTCCTCTTTGGGGATGCGCGTCACGCGGGCGATGGCCGCGATCTCCTTCCCGGAGCAGCTGGGCAGGTCCTTGATGCGGGCGTAGATGGTGCTGCGGCTCATGCCCGCCGCCCTGGCCGCCCCGTCCAGACCGCCGTGGATGGCGTAGGCCTGCGCCCGGATGCGTATGGCCATGTCCTTCGCCGCGTCCGCCTTGGCGCTCAGTTTCGTCCTCGGCATATCTACACCTCCTCCGCGTACTGCAGCGCCAGCGCTGCCTGCACGATGTCTCCCAACTCCGCCGCGATCTCGTCGAACCGCGGGCGCTCCGCCTCATCGATAATGCCGTCCTCGGCGATAGCCATCAGCTGGTCGCTCCGGTGCGCCTCCGCGAAGGCCATCACCCGCCGCACCAGCTTGATCACCGCCATCGGCAGGGGCT
>ERZ808286.217-NODE-217-length-44410-cov-11.116199_pt1 | contig 44410 bp, 61 predicted proteins | sample MGYA00521276_ERZ808286 | MGnify/ENA primary metagenome ERZ808286 (study PRJEB31516, sample SAMN03275607) | gut metagenome | biome: mammalia-associated habitat; material: feces | host: Papio cynocephalus | place: Kenya | collected 2012-08-01 ... | reverse complement strand
GATTAGCCACATTGGTTGTAAAGTTCTGAACGGCTCCAACCTTGCCAGCCCACCAAGACTTGACGTTGCTCCACCAAGTAGACACGTTGTTTGTAACATTGGTAGTGAACTCTTTAACAGCCCCGACTTTACCAGACCACCAAGACTTGACACTGTTCCACCAGCTTGCAGCATTATTCTTCACATTAACAAAGAACTCACCAACATTTTTAGCCAGTGTGCATACACTGTCCCAGCCCTCTTTGATCTTGCCGATCAGGTTACTGCCAACTTCCTTCACATCATCCCACTTCTCACCAAGCAAGGCTTGACCGAACGGATTGATGATGTTATCCCACACCCACGTTCCGATGTTCTTAAAGCCCTTGCCAATGGCTTTCAGTAGGTTGCCTGCGGTTTCTTTCCAGTCAGCGCCCTTAATATCCTCATTCCACCAATTCTGAATGTCCTCTGCAATGCTTCCAAAGAAACCGCCAAGGAACTGAGCGGCAGAACGGATAGCCGTTCCAAGAAACGTGAAGATACTCTTTGCCAGACCGCCCCAGTCAATGTTGGAGATCGTGTCCTTGATCTTCTGCCAGAGAATAGTACCAAGTTCTCCCCAATCATATTTGTTCAGCCAGTCTGTGGCTTCATCGAACGCTCCAATAAAGAAATCGGAAACGCTTTTTGCAACCAAGCCCCAATCCAGTTCGGTAAAGAAACCGATAACCATATCAGGGATTAGCGTGAACCATTTGACCACAATGCGCCCCACATAGGTGAAGTCCACCTGCTCAAGCCCACTGTTAATCAATTCCGCAAGGTGCGTACCAATGCCAGTGAAATTGACCGTATCAAGGAAGTAGTACGCCGTCTGTACCGCAGCGTTCAGCCAATAGCCGATTTTGCTTCCCACACCTTCCCAATTCACAGAGTCGATCAGTTCATTTACCTTGTCACCAAGGATAGTGCCAAGTTCCTTCCAGTCAGCGGCTTCAAACGCTGCTTTCAGCTTATCGGCAAATTCACTGATACTGTTATCAATGGGAAGTTCCTCAAACATGGAACCGTAGTCCGTACCTGCTCCACCGCCACCACCGCCAGAGTTATCGTTCTCCATGATGATATTGAGTTCATCAATACCAGTAGTAGCGTCACGAATTTCCTTTGCCGCTTTCGCAGCCGACCCGCCAGCACCAGCCAGAGAGTCACCATAGGACTTCGCCTGTTTCTTTGCCGCCGTGAACACGGAAGCACCAGACAGACGTGCGAACAGCATATTGATGTAGTTCAGCAGAGTTACGATCTTATCAATGACAAAATCAATCGCTGGGGCAAGTGCGTTGATGATCGGCGCAGCCATAGCACCCAGACTGTTCTTGAGGTACTGGCTACTGGTAGCCAACCTGTCCATGCTCTGTGCAAAAGTGCCGCCCATTGCGTTGCTATACTGATAGAGGTTGTTAATACCCTCCTGCAACGCCTTAGTCAACGCACTCAGAAAAGCACGAATAAGGCGGTACATGGCAATACGCTTTAAGCTGCTGAACATTTGCCCAAGACCAGAAGTTGTCTGCTTAACCTTTGCCGCCAGCGCAGAACCCAACATATTCTTGAGTTTGGACATAGCGGTTTTTGCTTTTGCAGCAGCCGTCTTAACCTTTGTCAAAGCATTGCCCAGTTTATGCAAAGCCCCTGTTCCAAGGGAAAAACCCTTAGAGAACGCACCGCCAATGCCGCTGAGAATGGATTTCAAAAAGTTAGTCTTTCTTGCAGCCTGATCTATTGCCGCCGTGGTTTGCTGTACGCTGCTGGTAGCCTGCTCCACGCCGCTGTCCACAGCGTCCGTAGCAGAATTACCCGGTGTAGTCATGGTAGGTGCAACGCCCGTAGTGGGGACATTCACTTTAGGAATTTTGACATTGCTCAAATCGCCCATGCCGTGCAGTACGTTACTCACACGTTCTAACCTGTCAATATCAGCGTCATTCAAACTTTGCAAGGACGTTCCCAATTCGGTAATTCGCTTCGGCAATGTAGCTGGGATAGTGGCTTTTGCACCACTGAGCGTACCCAGTGCCTTACTCAGACTTTCCAACTTTTCAGAATGAAACCCGGACAGCGCCGTATTCAGCTTTTCAAGTTGCTTCACGGAAGAACCAAGCCCCAAGCCGCCCTTGACCGCTTTCTTGATCTTGCCAAGGCTCTCAGCCAAGGTGTCTATATGTTTTACACCTTCGTCAGCCTGTGCTTCGATTTGAAATTCCAAACCTTCAAGTTCAATCGCCATCGTTCACTTTCCCTCCTTCCTTATTTTTCTTAAACCGCTCATTGATTGCCGCCATCATAGCCCGCATAGCTTCCTTGCCGCTTTCCAACCGTTTCTTCTTATGCCGTTCGTCAGCCTGCTTGTTTCCAGTGTGGGTAACAGGTATCGGCTCAGAACGGAACGGGAACGGCTTGTGCTTCTTCATCAACGGATTAAGTACAGGGGAAGCGTCCAGTATAGCTTCATAAACGTAGGCGGCTTGCAGCCACAAATCAGAGTTGCGGCGCTCACGGTTTATTTCCTCCGCTTCTCTGTAATACTTCACCATGTCAGCAGCCCCATCCCAGTAGTCGTGATAGGACATACCAAGGCTCATATAGTAACCGCATAATTCCTCAAACTTATCTCCGTAACGAAAAAGTGAGGACGGACGGCTTGTGCCGCCGTCCCCACCTGTTTCAGACGGCAAGTTCGTTACCAGCTTGCCATCCAGTCCACGTTTTTTGCGGTATCCTCAGGTTCCTCCATGAGGGACATGATCGGCTCATTGTACATCTCAGCCAGCTTTTCAATCAGCTTATCCTTGTTCGGCATATGGGCGTAAATATCGTCAATCACGTCCTGCTTCACAAATCTGTGATGTGCTTTGAAAGCACCCGCAAACAGGGCAGGCAGAAGGGTCATAGGACGGTCATCAATCATTCTTGCGACAAACCCTTCGTCCTCCATCTGCTTAATCGTGCGTCTGGTATATTCCAGAGTGTAGTCCTTACCATCGTAAGTAAAGATAATCTGCTTTGCCATTGCTTATTTCCTCCAATTCTTGAAATTGTTCTTGTACTTATTCCTCAGTGATGACGGTGGACGGGGCAATCGTGATAGACATACCACGAACCTCATTCACGCCGCCGCCAGTAACACGAACGGAAAGCTGTCCGTCAAAGCTGAACTTACCTTCCGTACCCGTAGGAGTAACAGTACCATCATCGTTTTCAGTACCGCCAAACCAAACGGCGTAACCTTCGGTCTTGTTCTTGAGTGCTTTCAGCGCCGTATAACCAGTGTGGTCATAGTTGGTATTGAAAGTCATAGCTTCGTTGCCCTGAATACCCATGATAAAGGTCTGCATACGATCAGAAAGCGTGGTAGTTTCCAGCATTTCCGGGTCAGTACCAAGATCGGGGAACTCAGTAATGTCAATCAGCTTTTCGTAGGTGGGACTGCTCTCACTTGCCTTCTTGTGCATAAGGAAGGTCATATACGTACTGGTAGCCATAGTTCATTACCTCCTGTAAAAATATGTTCCATCGGTCATTGCTCTGTATCTGGCAACCAACCGATATATGGTTGCGTCCTCCAAATTCGGAACGGGGGTTAGCGCCTGCCTTTTGAAGTTCATGGAAAACAACACGTCATCTATGATCTTCATAATAGCCTTGCACTCTGTTTTCTTCCCCTCTGCCTTATTGGAGTAAACATTGATTTCAAACATGACCTGCGCCATTTCAGCACTCCCGGTCATTCTCTCCGATACAACGGAATTGTCACTTTGCGTGATACTCACGTGAGGGAACTCAGAAGGAGCTTGTACATATTCCCCGGCAATATTGATACTGGGAAACTTCTCACGTAAGACTCTTGCAATGCGGGTATAAACCTCATTTTCGCAATCAATCATACGTACACCCTCCTTGCGATTTCCTCAAATTTGTCCTGTAATTCTCTTACTGTCAGGTACATACTCATGTTGGCAGGGTTGCCGTAAGTGTGAATTTCCCCGGCGTGTTTTCCCTCTGTGATAACCTCACCATTGCTTCCGGGTTCTCCTGTATACCGCCAGCCCTTTTCAAGCCGTCCCAACTTATACCCATACGCTCCACGAACCATGCCGTTTTCAGCAGCTTCCGGGTGATTGTCCGGGTATCTTACACCAGTACCAAATTCAATGAACAGAGTCGCACTGCCAATCGCCATGACCGCAACCTTGTTTTCACCCCTATCTTCCATCTGACAGGTAACATCATTCGTGCCGTCATAGACTGCCTGACCGAACTTCGCAGAAGCAATCTCAACTCCTTCATCCGCAAGGGCTTTCAGAAATTCTTTCGTCTTATCTGTCAGCCACTTCTTGTAGTCATTGAGTTCCTTTATCGCCCGATCAATGCTTTGTTCATTAAGCCGTACCTTAATAACCCGTTTCTTCACGATACCTTCACCTTGCTTACTGCATAGGATATAGCGTTCAAAGACTTTGCCACACGGCGTACCTTGTAGTCAAACTTCGGTTTCCCACCCTCAAACTCAGGCTCTTTATCAATAAACAGCACCGTGTTTTCATCAATGGGACACGTCATATTATCAGTAATGAGAACTTTGTCATAGGACTCCAAACTGCCAAACATTTCAGCCTGTGCATACCCCGTAGCCGGGGACACGCTGCACATCAATTTCACGGCTTCTCCGTAGCCTACACCGTACTCGCCTGTTTCATAGCCGTCATCATCCATGATCGGTTGCCGATCAGAATACAGGCAGTAGTAAACGGGAGTCAGATTTCGTTTCATCAGCTTCATCCGATCACCCCCGCCATCGGGACAATTCTTCGCAACAGCGTAGGTGGAATATCACCGTCCTCATAAGAACGGGACACGCCGTTTTCGCTATGTGCGGTTTCTCCCTCTGCACCACGCTTGTTTAGCATATAAGCAGCGATTTCAACGTGAGTAGTATGGTAGGGGGCAGGGACTTCCTCTGTCCCCGTACCATACGGATAGGCTTTAGAGATCACCACGCCTTTAGCAAGCGTCAGATAGGTGGACAGCACATCAGCGTCCGTTTCACCTGTCATACTTTTCAGCATGGTCAGCTTTGCTTCATCAGTCATGTTGTCCACCCTCCTTCTTGCTATTATCAGCCAGTGGTTGTAGTGCCCTTGAAGTCAGCGGCGTTCGCCACAAAAACGCTACGGCTGTAAGTAGGCTTCGTAAAGTCAGTGCTGATACCCGTAAACTTGCCGTGATACCATTCGGGGCCATGGTCAAGACCGATCTGACCGAAAAGCTGATACTTCTCACCAGCGCCAGTCTTTGCAAGCTGCTCAAGGAAGAAGTTGCCCTTGCCCGGAACAGGCTGATAAACAGGAGCCAGAACATCAAGGTTCAGAAGCAGCGCAGTACCAGCAGGCAGGCACTCACCCAGATACAGGTAAACCACGCCAATAGGAGTGACCACACTGGACAGTGCAATACCGTTGATCTCACGTGCGGCAGGAACCACAGTCAGACCGTTCTGAACAGCGTCCGCATTGATCTGGAACAGGGTGATAGCGTCACACCACAGACACAGACCGTCAGTAGGAGCGTTCGCACCGTAAATCTTCTTCACCATGTCGGCAATATCCCACAGACCAAGGGGCTTAGACTTCATGGCAATCGTGTTGGTAGTGATTGCCGTGACAAGTCCACGGGTCTTATTGATAGTTGCGTCAGTGGTAGCCTTGTTGTACACACCGTTGATGAAGGTGTACTCAATGTCACGGTTGATCTTCTGGATTTTTGCCGCTACCTGAAAATCCAGTTCGCTCATGGGATTTGCCTGCTGGTTTTCAATGTTGATACCAGACAGAGTACCCATATTGCTCTGCTTCGCATAAGAAATACCAACAGACTCCTGAAAAATCTGGGTCACATTGGTTTTCTGCTCACGGGTCACAACAGTAGCGTCAGGGGCAGTCAGAGAAGCGGTTTCACTGATTGCAGGCTGAGAACCTTCACCGCCCGCAGTGTACTCCTGACCCGTAACGAACTCAACATGGTTCGTGGTTTTCGCCTTACTACCGATAATGGAAGAAAGCGGGGTACGCACGTTACCCTTGTTAAACAGCATACCAGAATAGTTCAGTACGCCAAAACTGGTTGCAAATACGTCAGCCATTTTCTTTTACCTCCAAAAATTATTCTTTCGTCTGGTTAGCGGCTTCATCCTGCGCTTTCAGACGGGTATAGTATGCGGCAGCGGACATATTACCGCTTGCCTGTGCTTCTGCGATCTTCTTAGCATAATCCACGCCGCCAGTCTCAGAACCCGCCGTAGGACGAGGGGTTTTCTTCATCATGTCAGCCTGAATTGCTTTCTTCTGGACTTCCAGATATTTGTTCTGGTTTGCCATCACCTTATCCATGTCACCATCCACCATAGCGGTAGCGGTTTCAGTGGCAAGGCTTTCATCGTAGCCCATAGCCAGAAGTTTTGCCTTGCGTTCGGAAAGTGCGATAGACCGTTTCAGGTCTGCATTTTCCTGTACCAGATTGTCATGTTCTTCCTTCTGGGCAGCAGCGGCAGCTTCGTCATCCGTCTGCTTAGTCCGCAACTGCTTCTTATAATCAGCAGCTTCGGAGTTCGCCTTAGACAGTGCGGCTTTCAGTCGATTAACCTCTGCGTCATTTCCAGTGCCAACCGTTTCCAGCGCAGCGGAAATTTCATCTTCGGTCATACCTTCCTTATAGGCTTTACCCAGCAAATCACTCAAATAACTCATGTCAAAGTCCTCCTTGCGTTTAATCGGTGGTTCACTCCACTCTGTTTTCCGTTTTATCCTCTTGTCTTGAGTTTGCGTTTTGTAGGTGTTCCCTCACCATGTCAAGCAGGTTATCCCGCTATTCATCAGTTGTCAGCTTTACAATACAACGACAATTCACATTGTTTTCCGCTTTTGTAAAGCGTCCGGGGTAGGGTGCATGATCTCCGTCATATGCAAAAAATTCTTCTTCCAGCGGAACGGACTGCCCCTCAAGATACTTGTGAGTTTCCCGGACTTTATTATCCTTCACTGTGTACCAGTTCTTAGTTACGCCAAAACCACCGTTATTCACATAATCCGTAGCACCGTCCTGAACAGCAGCGTTGTAAACTCTGTGATATTCAGACTCTACCAACGCAATCAACCCGGACAAATCGTTGTCGGCTACATGATCGGCAATTCGGTCAGCAAAGGTTTTTCCCTCAATCACCAGATAGATTGCCTGCTCCATCTGCTCCACATTTACATCCAGTTCCGTAGTCAGCATGGACGCAGCGGCTTGTATACCAAGGGTGTACCCGTTTATTAGGAAAGAGAGAATGTCATCGGTGATCTGGTTCAGCCGTGCGGCAAGATCGCCGCCTGCCATGCGGTAGCTTGTGGTGGTAAGCACGTTGAGTTCATCAAGTGCGGTAAGATAACTGGAAATTACTTCATCCATTGGCTTTTCCTCAAAAGAAAATGGGACTATGAGCGTCTTACCACTCACAGTCCCATTGGACATATCAGAACCCTTGTTCTGATTAAACCTTATCGGTTTCTTTCATTTTCAGTTTTCGCTTGATCTCAACAATGGCTACCTTGCCCTGTTCAATCAGAAGTTCCACTCTGCTCCCGTGTTTCAGCAGTGTTTCCATCTGTTCCACCATTTCCTTCGTTATTACCGGGGTCATTGGTATCCTCTCCCTTCATCTGATTTTGCTTATCCATCAACTCCTGCGCTTTCTTCTCCTGTTCCTCCACATACTCAGCGCTTAACGCATAAGCAAGATCGGAGTCCACAAACAAACCGCAGTGTTCAAACGCAAGGCGAGGATGAATTTTTGTGTTTTTCAACATCAAATCAAGCACCTGCGCCTTTTGCAGGATATTTTCATAATTTCGTCTGGTGAAGCGGATTTCAATGTTGCACACCTTCAAATCCATTTCAACCAGAGTACGGCAGATATTCAGCACCAGTTTCAAGAACCGCCGTTCCGATTTCTTGAACATCAATTCGCTGTCCTTCGCTCTTGCTTCGGCAGCAGACCAACCGTCACGCATGATAACCGCAGACCCGGTATCACTTGTGGAAGAACCGCCGTTGCGGTTCGGCATACCACAGATAGTCAATACCGTCTGGTACATATGGTCTACAAGCGTCTGGGTTTCTCCCTGATTGAGAGAGTTAATCAAGTAAGATACTTCCGCTTTCAACTGCGGGTCAATATCCTTAAACTTGATTGCTCCTTCTTCACGCAACTGCTTGAAGTCATCAGAGGAAATATCCACGTTATGAAACAGCATAAGTGCCTGAATGAACTGCTCCACGCCGTCCAAACGGTTACTGTCTGTCAGGTTGATAGCGTCCAGCAGGGGAATAACCAACTCAAACGCTCCAATACGGGCGAGATTAAGCGGGTATTCGATGATCGGTATATCTCCCAGAATATGATACTGGTGGTCGATCACCTTAGACTCCACGATCTCAAAATATTCATACCGGGTGTAGCAGGAGTAGTGAACCACGCCGTTTTCATCCACCACGTACTTCACGCCCAGAACAGGCTTGTTACCCAGCCCGTTATTATACACCACAAAAGTATTTCGGGGGTCAAGCGTGTAAATCTCAAACGGGGAGTCATCTTCCTCTCCTTCTTCATCAGGAAGCACCATCCTGAAAGATGTTCCGCAGATATGGAACCAGTCAGCCAACTCTTTGTCCTTCGCAGGCTTTTCCTCTGCAAATACAAATTCGTTAAGCTGATTGATAGCGTCCGCAATGTTATCCGCATTACCACGGGAAACATATTGCAGCGGTTCACCCATCAGATACCCAGACTTGAACGAAACAATTTCGTTTGCCCTGTTCTCTACAATGTGATTGCAGATTTCAGGTCTGACCTGTTTCTCTCTGTTCAACACGGGCTGTCTGCCCTTGTAGTAGTGCCATAGGTACTGAATTTCACTGCGATTTTTCCAGTGCGTAGGCAATGCCTTACGCAGGACAGTTACCACGTTATCAATGGTCACTTCCGTCTGATCGGTCTTAATCATTCGTCTACCATGCAGTAACACGCCCACGCACCTCCTTTACGCACAGTATTCCTTGCTATTATTATACAAACATTCAATGCTTTTGTCAAGATATATCTGAATGATAGCATTGGAGATTTTGAAAATATTTTATACGGGGCGCTTGAAAATCTCAACTTTTGCCCCCACAAGCCCACGGAGTTCATTTTCCAGCAGAGAAAGAGAGTCAGGAGCGTCATCATGCGGCACTTTACCAGACCGGGTGTAGGTAATGACCTGCTTCATAAATTCCGCATACTGACTGTTCCGTGCATACAGAGACGGGTCTTTGAAGTAGAAGTGCTTGAGGATGTTGTCAGACGCAAACTCAATACGGGTCTGCTTGTTGCTGATCGTCCTCTTTGTGCGGATATTGCACACATACTTCTTCTCCATCAAAATCTGCTGCACGTCACGGGCAAAGTAAGTACCTGCATTGTTGGACTCAAATGTTCCAGCCACAACCTTGTTATCCATCAGTGCCTTTGCACATTCGGGCTTTGTGATCTCCGGGGGAGAGTCATCGAACACCACGTCTATGATATAGACTTCATCGTCATACACCGCAGCGATAGGCATTGCACAGTAGTCTGCGCCAGAGTCCGCAGTATCACAGACGGCAATAATACTGTCCGGGTCACGATCAACCGGGAGTTCAAAGAAGCGGTTCAAGCTGCTCTCAGGAAACAAAAGTCCCTTTGCTTCAAACGGCTGCTGCTGGAACTCAGACTCAAACTGCTCCGCAGAAAGCATATCTCTCTGGTCGCGGAAATACTGGGTAGTGAAAATCTTCTTGCCCTCTCTCATGTACTCAAAGTTGCTTTCATCCGTCACCGGGTCAAGGGCAGGGGTTTCAATGATCTTGCAACGCTTTCCTTGCTTTTGCATTTCCTCCTGTAAGTGTCCAATGGGGTCATACAGAGAATACCGTGTACCGCAGATAACGATGGGCGTACCTTCAATAGCACGTCCGATAATATCACCAGAAATGACCTCCCATTTATCGTCAAGCCGCTGTCTGTTCTTCGCTTCCTCACGTCCTTCCACACAGTCATCCAGATACAGAAGGTTGGTTGCTTCGGACAAGCCTACCTGTCTTGCGTCAATAGAACGGCACATGACCGTAGGGAAACGAGATTTGTGCAGCAGGTTAATAATCTTCGTGTCAGCGTTGGTCTGTACCAGCTTGCTTTCCGGGAAAATGTCATAGAAGTGATAGTCACTGGGCGTTTGCAGATATTCCAGACAACCCAGATAGAAAGACTTTACAAGATCATCACCCGTACCTTCCATCAGCGTAGAACGGTCTGGGTACTTACCAGACAGCATATTGGTAAAATTGATACCCAACTGGGACTTGCCCGCACGTTTCGGCATGGAAATGGAGAGAAAGTCCAGCTTTCCGTCCAAGATTTCCTGATAAGCGTCTACATACCGCTTGAGGTAGTGACGGCGGGGCTGATAAAACTTCTTATCCAGCGGCTTACCCCACTCCACTGCTTGCAGGTAATCGTCAAAGTAATGTGGAGCGGAAAACAGCAGGGAACGGAACAAAAAATCATTAAACCGCTCCGCAATTTCAAATTTGCTCTGTCCTACCGCAGACCGCAGAGCAAGCGCCGCCTGCGCTCTCAGCGCATGGTTCCATTCGTGTGCTACTGCAAAATCTATCTTTTCATACTCCCGGCACAGATCGAACAGGTCATTGTACGGTTCAATCTCAAGCGGACGGGCATGAATAGCTTTCTCAATGCTGTCTTTCAGCTTTAGATAATTCATAATCTACCTCCTTGCATAAAAATAGGGACTGCCCGTAATAGACAGTCCCATTGGACAACCCCTCAACACTTTTCGGGTTATTTTCTGTATTCAAAAATTCCATTTGCAAATATGTACCCATTTATATCTTCCCGAAAGTTACTGCGTATGAGATACGGCTTAAAACTATCAGCCCTAACTACATAAGCAGTAGGTAACGGAGTTTCGATAATCTGGATTTTGCATTTGTAATTATGAGCGATTGCCTTCGCAAAAGACTCAGCTTCGGTTTCGGTATTAAATGGCTCACTAACAAGTATACCATTTTCTTTTAGTTTCCCTAAATTGGTAGGGTACATTTTCACGTATTCTTTCATATGCTTTCCCATGATGGGCGAACAATCCCATATTTAACATGGACGAGTTTTGGTGCTTGTTGCTTGAATATCTTGCACCCTATGTACAGCAACAGAGCCAATGCCAGCATTACAGCGTCAATAAGCGGGACAAAACCGCAGAGGATAAAGAACTTGCACAATAGCCAGCTTCCCTTGCACATGGTTATAAATATCTTTCGCATACCGTCTACGGCGTATATGAAGATAAACACAAGCAGGTCTACCATGGTTCTACCTCCTACTCCACTTCAAAAGACCCCTCAGGAACTTCCGTGTCTTGAGGAACCAGTACGATTTTATATCCAGCGATAGCAAGCATTTCATTTAGCTTTGTTACGCTGACATTCTTTTGTTTGAACCGTTCACTCAGCACATTACTCTTAATGCCCAACTGGTCACAAATGTCCGTTGGTCTGAGATCACGGATTTTCATAATCTCCTTGTAAGCGTCCATCGTTTTCATAAGCTACCTCCTGTTTGACTCTATGCTACCACAGTTATATCTGAATGTCAAGATATATCTGAGGTCTTTTTTTATTTTTGCGGATTTTTGAGTAGGGTAAGTAGGGTATTTTCGATTTTTCCTATAAGTTCTCTTAGAAGAAGCCCTACTAAGAAAAGTTATGGGAATTTTTGAATTTACCCTACTAACCCTACTGGACTGGAACAGGATGAACCAAACTTTTTTATTTTTGCGGAACTTTCGACACTCACCCGCCCCGCCCGGAGGGGGTGCAAATCCCCCGCCCCCGGTGCAGCCGCCCGCCGTCCGGGGCGGTTGCGCTCTGCTGCTGATCGGCTCACGCTTTGAAAAAAATCTCAGAAATATCTGAAAAACCTCTTGACAACTCAGAAATATCTGATATACTATACTCAACAGCTCAGATAAATCTGAGTAGCAGAGAAGCCCGAAAACATCGGTTTTCAATGCTGAACCAATCAAGAAATCAAGCAGCCGGGCAGGTTGCACAAACAGCCCAGAAGGGCAGGAGGAAAAGACAATGACAGTATTTGAAAAGATGATTGCAGAACTGGAAGCCCGCAACGACCGCAGCGCATGGAATAAGGGCGTAACCCTTTACGCCGTGGAGCTGGTGGAAGAACTGGAAGAACGGGCAGAATATGAAGGACGCAACCCGGAAGCCGGGAAAGAGTGCCGGGAATGGATGTTAAACGGTGCGCAGGATTGGAACGCTTATAGCTGGGGCGGTTCCTCCCTGATCTATAACGGGGACATAGCCGAACGCCTTTGCACCCCGTCCGAACTCAAGAAAACCCGCAACGGCGAACGCAGACCGAACAGCCGGGAAGAATGGCTTGACACTCAGGCAAGAGCGCTATTTCAGGCTTGCAACCGTGTAGCCCGCTTGTATCGCTCCATAGTGACGGAATAAGGAAGGAGGGGCAGACAATGAGAAAGTACACACAAAAGGAACTGCGCCAGCTTGTACGGTTGGGAGTTGCAGAGGACTACACCCACAAGCCCAGCGAATACGCCCAGGCATTGAACAGGCTTGAAAAGGTGGGTTATAGCATGGGCGTGTACGGTCTAAATGGTGGATTAGTGCAAGACCCGGAAACGGGTACATTGTACGCCATTATTGGACGCTGTACAAATCTATTCATAGTGTTTTGACCCGTTGCGGCGGGTATAAATAGCCAGTTAAGCCGCAAGCGCCCCGGCATTATGCCGGGAGTCTGGAACAGTCCAGAAAACAGAATGGAGGTATTACGCATGAAATACGATAATTGTAAAAACTGCGTTTCCCAGTGTGAACACGCCGGGAAAGATCGGGAATTTGTTTGCATGGGCGGGAAGTCCTGCAAAGTGACAGAGCATGAAAACGCCGTGTATAACTATTTCAATACGGTTATTCTTAATAGTTGGACATGGCAGCGCCTGACCGATGACGAAAAAGAACGCTTTAAGACCTGCATAGACTTTAGCAGAATTAAAGGAACGGCACGGCAGCGGGTGGAAGTGCTTAACATGGTATACGCTGCATTTTTGCAGGGTGTAGGCTATAAGCCCATAGGATGGAGAGAAACCAACCCGGAAGCCCCGCAGTTTTAACCCACAGCCCCGGAAACGGGGCTATTTCTTTAGGAGGTGCAAACGATTGAAAAGAGAATGGACAACCCCACAAGGGCAATATTATAGCCTGTATGCGGATATGCTCAAACAGCCGCATTTACTTATAGCAGGCGCAACGGGCAGCGGTAAAAGCGTAGTTATAAACGGCATACTTTACACCGCTTTATATAACAGTCCTGCCGCCGTGGAACTGATCTTGATTGACCCTAAACGGGTTGAATTGATCGACTATGCGCAGCTTCCCCACACGCTGAAATATGCCAGTGAACCGGGGGACATGGTGCAGGCGTTAGAACTGGCTATAACCATCACAGAACGCCGCTACAAGGCTATGCAAGCCCGCCACACAAAGAAATATAACGGTGGGGCGGTGTATGTCATCATTGACGAATTAGCCGACCTGATGACCACCAACCGCCGACAGGTGCAGCCGCTTTTGCAACGCCTTGCACAGATCGGACGGGCGGCAAACGTCCACATTATAGCCGCCACACAATGCCCGCTTTCCGCTGTCATTCCTACCCCAATCAAAGTAAACTTTGATAGCCGGGTAGGACTCAGGACACGCAGCAAGCAAGACAGTCGTAATATTTTAGGCGTGGGCGGGTGTGAACTGCTTCCCCGGTATGGTCAAGGCTACTACATGACCCCGGAGGGCTTGACGCTGTACAATATCCCCATGCAGACCCCGGAGGACTTGCAAGCCCTCTTGACCTACTGGAAACACGCCAGACCCCGCACACGGTTATTTTAACGCCAGACAGCCCCGAACAGGTTCACAGCCTGCCGGGGCTTTATTGTGTCCATATGCCCGCAGAAGCCCCAGAGCGCCCGCAGGGGCGTTTATACACCGTAGGGAAGGAAAGACACGCAGACGGGCAGAAACGCCGCCAGAGGGCAGCGGGCAAGCTCAGAGGGGCAAAGGATGACCGCAGACCGCCAGAGGACGCAAAGAAACCCCAGCAAAGCCGCCACGCCTTGCCGGGGTTGTTTCGTTGGTTTGGTTGATCTCCGATCAGTCAGCGGGGCTTTCTGCGACCTTCTGAGGAATTTCAAGAACTTCGCTTTCTGCCCCTTCTGCGCTTTCTGGAAGTTCTGCAACACCATAAGTTGCGTCAAGATACTTCTGTTTGAGTGCTTCTGCGTCCTTCTGCTCTCCAAGCGGGCTTGCGTTCGGAGTGAGGACAACTTCCTGCTGATCTTTCATGCCGTCATAGTTTTTCTGCCAAAAAATGCCCGTGACAGGGTTGACCTTGCCGTCCTCCATCAAACCTTCCCGGTACATTGCACAAAATTGACGAACTTTTTTGATAAAGTCGGTTCGGGCAGGGTTCCCTAAATTGCGGTTTTCCCATTCCCACGCCGTACCCTTATCAATACCAATAGCAGCATATGCCGCCTGATTGCCTATCTTCATATCCCATTCTGCACACAGCTTCAAATAACGCTCAAAACGTCTTTCCATTTCTGCAACGTCATTAAGGTCTAACGGCTCAGTCGGAAGAATAGCCTGCATGAACATGATACGCCGTGTGTTGTAACCAACCTCCAACGGCGGGTTATGATCTTGAATGATAGGGGACTTATCAGACGGCTTACTCCCTGCCGCTGCTTTCTGTCTGGGCTTCGTGTCCTTCGCCCCTACTGTTCTTGCCATTCTGCTTTACCTCCTTCTGCCCCTTCTGGGCTTTCTGCTTCTTCTGAGCGGCTTTCGTCTTTTCTGCCTGCTCTCGCTTCCATCTTTCAACATAGCTTTCCATTGCTTTCTGCTCCTTTCTGTGTTCCCAGTAGGGTAAGTAGGGTAAAATCGTTTTTTCCCATAACTTTTTATAGATACGCGCGTACTAAGAGAAGTTATAGCAAAATTGAAAAATACCCTACTAACCCTACTGAGTTGTAATCAAATTTTGAAAAAGTTTCTGCAAATAACCCTACTTACCCTACTCAGATTGCTTTAAGCCCAAGCCACGGAACACAGTCACGCCGCTGCTTACGCCCTTTTCTGCATACCATTCCGGGTGTGCGGTTACTTCTGCGTTGAATTTCTTCATGCTGCATACATAGTAGCCGTTGCTCTTGCACCAGATTTTGTAGGTGTCATAGAGGTTCTTTGCCCGTGTGCTTACATCATCGTTCTGCTCACACTTTTCCTCAAGGAACTGCAATACAAGATCGTTGTCCTTCTCATACTGCTTTACCACCGCTTTCATCGGCTCAGACATACGCAGACCGAAACGGCGGTACTTGAAGTAGCCAGCCACCAACCAAGTAAAGATACCCTTCATAGCGTCCTGACTCTCAAAGAAGTCCTTCAAGCCCTTATCCTGTTCTGCGTCCGTAAAGTGACGGTTGAACTCGATCACACGGACACGATCAGAAGCGAACAGGGATTTATCCTTGACAGCGGGCAGGTCATTACAGGACAGCCACATGGTAAACTGCGGCTTGAATGTGATAGCTTCCTGATACAGTTCACGGGCGGTAATATCCTCGCCACCTGTGTACTGTTTGATAGTAGCTTCATCCAACTTACCCGATGTATCAGACTCAGACATTGTAACCATACGCTTGCCCTTGAGTCTGGCAAGTACGGGGTTCGCTGCTTCTGCGTTTCTCTGACGGTCTGCCTTGCAAATCAGTTCCACCGGGGCAACCGTGGAGTAGTCACCAAGCAAGTGCTGGATAGCGTCAAGCAACGTGGATTTTCCGTTTCTGGTGGTCTTGCCGTGCAAGATAAACATACATTCTTCCTTGCCAGTGCCAAGGATGGAATAGCCCAAAGCCCGTTGCAGGTAGTCAGCCTTGTCCTTGTCGTTCTGGGTGACTTCTGCTATAAACTGTTCCCAACGTTCGCAGCGTACATCCTGCAAACTGTATTCAAAGTTGGTCTGCATGGTCAAGAAGTCATCCCACTTATGTTCACGGAATGTCATGCTTTCCAGATCATAAGTACCGTTCTGGCAGTTCACCAGATAGGGGTGAGTGTCAAACATAGCGGCGGCGATCTTCATAGAGTCCGCAGCGTCCTTCATCAGACGATCACGAAAACGCCTGTCACCCATCTTGCTGACAAAACTCATGTACTCCTTCCGCTTGTCATCGTCTGTGATCTCACCGCAGTACAGCGCCATCAGACGGACGAACTCTTTGATCTTCGCAGATACCAGCAGGGAACCTACATCCTTTGTCCATTTGCCGCCGTCATAAGTATACCAAGACTTTGCTTCTGGGCAGAAACGGGTGTCCTTGTTGTAGCACTCACTGAACAGGTCAGCCATACCAGCTTCATCCCAAGAATAGCCCGTAGAGTTGTCCTGATACTGGGTTTCTGGGTGATGATCTTTGATGTAGTACAGCTTTTCACTGATCTCCACGGACGTTACATAGCGTCCATTGGAGAGTTGAAACAATTCATCAGCCATCTTATTTCCTCCCTTCTTACAAATTTCTATCCAAATTGCGGTGAATGGCTTCCAGTCGCTTTCTGCTCAAACGGGGTTGCGTGAGAACTTCATGCAGGGCGTTCATGGTATCTACCAACATTGCCCGGTAGCCGTCAGCGATTTTCTCATAGTCATCACCGTCATCATAGCTACCATTCAGTTCTGCAAGAATTTCTTCGTAAAGTTCTTCGCAGTCCCGACCAAGGTTTTCACGGATGATTTTCTGCAATGTATCAGCTTCGGTTTCCCCGGCAAAGATATATTCCGTAGAACCATTCTCAAGATAGAGTGTACGTGCCATAGTTCTCACCCCCTATTCCTGAACATGAGGGCGGTGTACAACAGACACGCTCCAAGCCATTGCAGACTGGTAGCATGATTGCCCTTGTCGATAATATTGACAATCAGACTTCCCAATGCACCTACTACCATAAGCGCCGGGAACAGTATTCTCAAAACATTCATTTCCGTTACCTCCTGTATCTGGTTACGCTGTCACAGATTGTTTGCAGTTCCCGGTCATGGAGCGGGGGCTTGCAAGCCTGCTCATTGACAATTTGCAGTTCCCGGTAAATCTGCTGTTTTGTATATCCCGTATTGTGCATAGCACCCGCAAGGGAAGTCAGCGATAGGTTTCTGCCGCCTGAAATGATTTCCGGGTAGTCTGGGCGAATAAATACCTTTGTCCCTTCTGGCTTACGGAATACAGGCTGATATATTCTTCTCACCATCTGAGTCTGATTTCCTGTCCGCTCTACCTCCGGGAAGTATTTCTGCACCACATAGTCAATGGCTTTCTGGTTCTCCACAATTTCAGGAAAGATCAATACCCTCCCAGTCATAATGAAGAACCGTCTTGCCTTGTAAATCTCTACGCCTTTCAGGTTATTTCTGCCTGAGAATGGGAGATTGCCCCGTAGCAGAATATGTACGCCACGCCCACTTTTGGATTTTTCGGTGTAGGACTGGCAGGCTTTCATAATATCCGCACAGATTGGAGTCATTAAGCCGTCCTCAAATCCCACGTCAATATCAATTCCCACCAGTCCTGTATCTGCAAACACAAAACCAACGTGGTCATACACACCGTTCTCTACCGCCGCCTGTGCCTGATCGAAACTTCCCCAAGTATCAGGGGCGGTAGAGGAAGCGGCTTTCCGCTCAAAGGATTTCATCGGGATTTTGGAAGTGTCCCAAGCACAGACCCACTGATTGAGTTTCTTTAATTCTTCTGGTATTTTGGTATAGTCCATCATCCCGGTACACTCCTTATTCCGTAATCAATTCGCTGTATGGCAGACTTTCAATCCATGCACAGAAGGTGTGCCATTCCGTCAGCTTGTGGTTTCGGCGGGCATGATAGATGTTTTTGAGTACCGCATAGTTAAGCTGCACGGTGCGCTTCTGGTTGTAACTGGTAGGCAAAAGCTGTATCATCTGCCACCAGTAGGTTTTATCCTTTGTATCAAGGAAGCAGTGGCGGGCTTCATTCAGTGCCATCAGCACACCTTCAAATGCGGCGTAGTACATCGGGTCACAGTTCGTAGTACCTTTGACAATTTGTTCAATGCTGAAATCATCAAAAGTGAACTCTTTTGCGGCGATCTTGTGCATGGTGGAACAGGAATTAGCCACAGTCCCTACCTTATAGGTATCATATTCCTTCCACCAGTACAGCGGGGCGGTCACATCTGCGGTCACGGTAATCATCCGCAGATACTTCCCGTGATCGGTTCCTGCTGCTCCCAGCGTTTTCATCAGCGCCATATCGTTGTCACCAACTACAAAGGCAGGAAGATCATCAGGATTGTTGCAATAGGTAGTACATCCGTCACCTTCATCCTCGTAGCAGGGACAATTCTTGCAAGGCGGGTCATTATCCCGACCAAAGCACCACACACTATCAGACTTGTCCCAAGAGTTCTTAGGATTTCTCATACCCCGGATAGCTGCTTCCCAGCCGTAGGTTACGGTTTCCTCAATCTTAATCACAGGTCACACCATCCCTTCTGCGAATACGCATATAATTTTTATACTCAATTCCCTGCATTTCTGCGGCTTTGTGCAGGGCTTTCTTTTTCGTAGTGTATCGGCGGGTCAGAGGGGTCTTTTCCTCTCCCACACGGCACACATAATACTGACTACTGCCTTTTTCCTTAGATACAGTGTATTCCAGTACCATTTTAGCTGCTTCCTCCTTAATTCTCTGCATGAGATAGTCAGCGTCCAGTGTTGTCATACTTTCGTAATAGGAAGAACGGAAGAACTTCTCTATCTCATTGATGTTGCAATTACTTCGGGGGGGGGACAAAACCTGCCAGCAGTTCAAAATAGTCGATTGCGGCACGTTCAATAATTGCGTTGGTCAGTGCGGTGTAATCCCAGTCCATCACATAGATTTCCTTTCCGCAATTTCAGCCATCTTCGCAGCGTTCAGCCGGGTGTCCCCATGTACCCTGCTGTAAGAAAGATAGCCGTTCATGCGGTCAATCTTCGTGAGGTTGGTGCTACCACATACCGGGCAAATATCCATTTCAAGCTGCTGGTGTCCGCAGTCATCACAGTAGGCAAGAGAGAGGTTCACGCCCTCATAAAAGCCCTTCTTCATGGCTCTGCGAACCAGAGTTCTTACAGCGTCAATGTTGTAGCCGATAGGGTATCTTACGTACTGGATTTTCCCGCCGTTCAGCAAATCCCAGAAACGTCCTTCCAAGTCCTGCTTCTGAATGGGAGTGATGTTCTCCGTAACATGACAGTGGAAAGAATTACTCACATAAGGACGATCAGAAACATTTTCGATAATCCCGTATTTCTTTCGGAACTGCTCAACCTGCAAACCGCACAGGCTTTCAGCCGGGGTTCCGTAAATTGCATACAACCAACCATCTTCCTTCTTGTACTGGTTGACCTTCTGGTTGATATGCTCCATGACTTCAAGGGCAAATTGCCCATCCTCTGCAATGGATTTTCCGTTGTAAAGTTCCTGCAACTCATTGAGGGCAGTAATGCCAAAGGAAGCGGTCATGGGTTTCAGAAGCGGCTTGATCTTGTCATGCGGGTTCAGGTGTCCACCGTAGAAACCGCCCTCACAGAAAGCAATGGGGTTTACACTGGCTCTCATTTCGCCCACATAGTCATAAGTACGCTTGTGAATACCTCTAATCATTTCCAGATAGAAGTCAAGCACTTCATAGAAATCCTTGTTTTCCTGTCTGGCTTTTGCCAAGATCATAGGCAAATGCAGGCTTACAGCACCGACATTGAAGCGTCCTACGAATACGGGCTTGTCATCAGCGTCAGCCGGGGCAGCCCCGCCACGCTCAAACCACGGAGAGAGGAACGCACGGCAACCCATAGGGGAAACAACCCTGCCGTACTTCTTGTACATTTCAGCTACATAGCCGTCACCTGTCAAGGATAGCCAATCGGGGTACATAGTCTTTGCGCTGCACTGAATACCCGCTTCAAACACATCCTCGTTCACGCAGCCCTCGCCGTGAAGGTTCTCGTCATAGAGGAATACCAGCTTCGGAAACAGTACAGGCTTCTTGTTACCCGGCTTTCCCTGCCCATTCTGGTGAACTCTCAGGAAGGTTTTGCTTGCCATCTTACCAAAGGTGTCAGTAGCCAGTCCAAAGGTCATTGTAATAAACGGGTAATCACCACGGGAACTGCCTACGGTATTCAGCTTCATTTCGATACCCTGAAAACCCTGCTCAAAATCACGCTGTACCTTGTTCAGCGCATGTTCCCGGCTCAACTGCTCTGCGGTATCGTGGTCAGCCATCAGGTGGAAAGCCATATCCATGTATTCCTCACGGTACTTGTCATAGGACTTGACCGCATACGGAGAAAGGATTTTGTCTACCTCCGGGACAGTGAACCCGCCGTACTGCTGAGAAGCGGTTGCCAGAATAATGTCACCAAGCACGTCAAACGCTGTATCAAGGGACTTCGGTTCGTTGTACCAGACGTTGCCCATTTCAAAGCCGCCCTGCATGATCGAACCCACATCACACAAACAGCAGTTGATTGTGTCCAGTCTTGCGGACTGATCGTGGATGTAAATGTAGCCCTCTTTGCAAGCCTGTAATTCATCTTTCGTCATAAAGAACCTGCGGTACAGACGCTTGTTGAGTTCATTGAAGATCAGACAGCGTTTGGTTGCTACCAGTGCGGAGTCCGTGTTTGCGTTCTCCTTATCTCCGATAAAACGGATGGACTGGCTCTTAATGTAGACTTCATCCATCAAGTGGACAAAATCCTTTTTGTAGTTGCGGTAGTCCTTGTAGGATTTAGCCACCTTCGGGTTAAAGTCCTCAAGCACCTGCTCCATGATATTGTGCATTTCACTTACAGGAATTTCTTCAAGTCCCTTTGCCTTGATAATGCGGACAACCGCCGCAACAATGTCATGGAACTGGCTGTCATCCAGTGTTACCATTACACGGGAAGCAGACTTCGTAACTGCATTAACGATTTTCTGACCGTCAAATTCTTCCAGTGTGCCATCTTTCTTAATAACTTTCATGGAGAACAATCCTCCCTTCCTTGAGTGTTCGTTGTACGTCAATGACCTTCTGATTGGTACTTCCCGCCCAAGGATAGGTCACATCTTTCAGTTCCGTTACGAACCTCCCGTCTACCAGTACGTCCACGAATTTCATCATATGGTACATCATGGGGTCATCTTTAACTTCTTGCCATGTGTACCCGGTATAGACCCAAATCGTTTTATCGGGAAAGTTCTTTTTGATCTCTGCCATCAAGTCCGCTACCTCTGCCCGGTTCGCCGGGTGGAGAGGATCACCGCCTGAAAAGGTAATTCCCGCAACGTAATCCTTGCGTAACTCAGTGTAGATTTCTTCTTTTTCCTTCAAGCTGAATGGCAAACCGTCAGCAAAATTCCACGTGACGGGGTTCTGACAGTCCTTGCAGTGGTGGTTACACCCTGCAACCCAGAGGACTACCCGCAACCCGTCCCCGTTGCTCATATCGTCATGGGTAATGTTGTGATAATTCATCACACATCACCCGCTGCACGGTGATTGGATTTTTCCGGGTCAAATCCTTCCGGGTATCGGGCTTTCAGCTTGTCAATGTTCTGCTGCATGATTGCGTCCATGTTCCAGCCGAACGAATGACAAATCATAGCCACGTACCACAGCACATCACCGATCTCCTTTTGAGCGTGTTCAGCGTCAAGAGGTTTTTCATGGAAAATCCACTTCTTCACCATATCGTTGAACTCTCCAACCTCACCAGACAGTCCCAGACAGCCGTTCAGGATACCACCCATATCCACTTCCGGGTCTTGCACATAATTGTCTACCATCGTAGACAGGCGGTAGGTAGCGTTGCCATCGTTGGTTCTCATGGCAAGCTGCTGATACTCTTTACCGTTCATTGCTTTCGTCCTCCTTACTGTAATGCAGGGCAACCGCTACGATAACGGAAACTCCCAAAATAAAGCCGATCAGAAATGCGGCTATAATACTTCCCATGCTCATTGACCTCCTATCCTACATTTACCTGTTTTTGAAATAAAGCATTGGAGAGTTCAGGCGTACATCCATCCCTCTCCGCAGCTTATCTGCCGGGTTATCCCAGAATACTGTTCAGGTCAAAGGGCTTCTTACCGCCAGTCTTTGTAGCGGTAGCGGGCTTCTCAGCAGCCTTTTCCTTCTTTGCCGGGGCAGAAGTAGGAGTGGCGGGTTCTTCATCAAAACCATCCGCAGGCTCTTTATCCCCCAGACGGACGAACTTGAGCATTTTGCCGGGTGTACGGTTGCTCTCAACTTCTTCATGGTCAACCTCACAACGGATGAAGCAGCCAACCAAATCCTCATGGTCAATCTCAGTCAGGTTGAAGTCCCCCAGTGCCACTTTTGCAAAGTAACTGAAAGCGTTCAAACCGCCCTGATTGGGTTCTCCGTCCTTATTCAGGAGAGAGAAACGTTCCACGTGCTTTTGCCCGTTGGCAAGCTGCATGGTAATTTCCATCTTGCCAAAGTCCTCTTTGTAGTTGACCCCCGTGATCTTGAAAACGTGGATTCCCTTCGGAATGAGGGAAAAACCCTCGCTCAATCCAATCTTAGCCATTGTATTTTCCTCCTTTAGATTTTGTGGTTCTCAGACTGTTGCGTCTGCTTTTCGTCCAGATCACCGCAAGGGTGATAGACTGCTCTATGAACAGAGTCGCAAGGACTCCGAACAAGACCGGGTTTACATACATGGTGCTTTACTCCTTCTTTTCTTTCGGTGTCAGGCGATACGTAACGGTTTCCTTCGTCTTGTACTTATCCAGCACACCGTCTTTTTTCATAGCAGCTTCGTCAATCTTCATCGACACGCTACGGGCAGTCACCCACTCATACTTAGAACCTTTGACAATGACCTGCTTGTCACCATCCCGGAACTGCCCAACACAGGCTTCCTTAATAAGGTCTTTCAGCGTTTTCAGGCGCTTTTCATCGTCAGCGGTTTCCGCAGCAACCTTATCCAACTTATCCTGCAACTGCTCCGCTTCTGCGATCATAGCGTCAAGATCACTATCTGGGGACAGTGAGTTGGCACGGAGAACCTTGAGAATGTCAGCGTCCTTCTTCTCGTCATACTTAGGAGAAACGCCGCCCTCCACGTGGTCTTTCCACCACTTTTCAACCTTCTTGATCGTTTTCTTCATATTGGGGTATCTCTCCGATACCTTGAAGGAACGCTCAAAGGTATTCTCAGGTGTCACCACAAACTTATCCGGGGCTTCGTAGTCCTTGTCACCCAGAATGGTGCAGACCATAATCACATCATCTACGCCCAGCAGATAGGCGTACAACGCAGCCTGCAAAGCGTAATACTCAGGCACGTCATCAAGCCAGTCCTCTGCCCGTTTGGTGGTTTTCATTTCCATCACGGTAGTAGGCTTGCCATCCTTGTCCACAAACAGGTAGTCCCACATACCGCCGAAAATAGGTTCGTCCTTGAAGAAGTCACCCCACGTTTTCTTGAAGTAGTCCGCTCCGTATACATCGGTAGGAGTAATCAGCTTCTTCCAGAAGTATTTTTCCTTCATGTACTCAGCCTGCTTCGGCTCAATGGTCTTACCAGCAATAGTGTAGATCGTGTCCTCAAAGGGTTCCTCATAGGTTCTGGTAATTGCACACCACGCATTGAACGGGGTAGTCCATGCGTTCAGCCCCATAATGGCGGCGAACCTTGTGCCCGTACACTTTTTAGGACGGGCAGGCGGTGTAATGGAGATTGTACCATTATCATTCCACTTCATAGCGGGCTACCTCCTTACACGTAATTGCGCCACAGCTTTGCGAACTTGCTCTTGCCGTCAGCGTCTTTGTGGTTCAGACGGGTATAGCCCGCTCTGAGCATATTGTGTCTTGCGATACTTCTTTTCAGCTTTCTCATTGCTTCTGTTCCTCCAATTCAATATATTTGTCCAGATACCAGCGGGCTTTCTTAACATCCTCCACGCCGTTCTTCCGCTTGTGACGGTAAAGATACTTGAGGGCGTTGCACACGCAAAAATTCTGAGTGGCTTCTACGCCCTGAGTTTCCACCATCACGTCAATACACTCAAACCGCCCGGTTTCGTAGTGAGAAGGATGGTTTACGTTGTCTGCCATGCCTTATTCCTCCCCATACTGGCTGATAATCTCCTTGAGGTTATCGCACAGGGAAGTGCAGGCAGAAGCGGTAATATTGGTGAACCCATCGGTTTTCATGGCAATCTGCTGGACAAATTCTTCCTGATCTTCGTCCTTGTCCATCAATTCCTTGCAGAGGGTCTTGAGTTCGGCAACCTGCTTCTCACTGGCAGCACCGTCAGCACTGGTCAGTTCCTTCTTTGCTTCCTCACGCTCTGCCACGGTAGCCGGGGCTTTTTTGCCCTTCTTCTCCTTCTTTGCAGGAGCGGCAGCAGCGGCTTCTTCCGCAAACTCGTTGTCATCTTCCGTGGTGTCATCCGTACCCAGCGCAGCGTCAATTTCATCAGGCTCCGTAATATCCAGAACCGTCATCCAAAGGTAACGGCGCAGATAGGTGATGGAGGAACCAAGCGCCTGCATGGGGTTGGTTACTTCCTTGCCCTGATTGGAAATGATCGGCTTGACCTCACGGTAGGGTACGCTGAAAGCGATAGGCGCTTCTTCCGGGTTGTCAGTGTTGAACACATTCATGGTAGCCGTAGTGTCCGTAAACTCAATGTTGGTGGTCAGACCCACACGGGCAAAGATACGAATTGCGGGCGGCACAATGTCCTCCAATTCAAAATACTTGAACTCAAGGTGCATATTCTTACCCGACTTCGTAACCTTCTGGTTCAGGAAATACAGTCGTGCTTTCGCCAACTTCTGACGAACATTCATTGTTTCATAGATATTAGCCATTGCTCTTACCCTCCTTACATTTCAATACGGTTAATGCCGTACTCTACTGCACATTCATGTTCGATCTTGCAACCACGGGCTTCATCCCAACCCTCTGCAAAGTAGGCAACATCCGCAGTAGACAGCAGCTTCAAACTTTCTCCCAGATACCACAGGGGTTTAGCGTCAGCCGGGGCGTTCTGGAAGAAAGAGTCAATCACTTCAACCTCGCCGCCAATCAGCTTCTTTGCGGTCTTGATAGCCTGCTCACGAACGGCAAGAATTTCTGCGTCACTCTTACCCTTCATCGGCTGAGAAATAAACAGCTTCGTAATCTTTTCCTCCACGATCTCCCAGCGGTCATCCATGACCATCAGCAGATCACGGGGAAACAGCAAAATCGTAGGTACTTCCTGCCCTTCCTCAAAGTGGTTCATAATCACGCCGTCCTTCATATACCAATAGGCGTTCTTCCACGTAGACAGCTTGATCTTCTTACCCTCTTTCAGGGCGGCTTCACATTCAGCGAATTTCATTGTATTATCCTCCTTAATCGAACATAGCCAAGGATTTCTTCTTGAGAGAGTTAATCCTTCGGGTGTTTTTCCGGGGCGGCTTCACGCCCAAGAAATCATTGATGTACTTTTTTGCCAGTTTCAAGTACCAGTTCCGATCAATAACCTCAACCGTAAGCTGATTGTTATTGTCGATAACACAGTGCTTCGGCATACTGGCTACCTTCTGGTCATTACCCGTGACAGCATGGGTCTTGTATAACGTCCCCTTGCTTCGGTCAGCCGTGGCGTATACCCGATTTACCTTCTGAACAGTCACTTTTGTGTCTCCGTCCATCCAGTAGCAGCCCGTGTACTTACCACCAACCTTTGCAATCATCTGGAAGTCCAGAATGCTATCACAGGCATTGATGGTTTCTTCCGGGGTAGTGCCGTCAACAAAGAACTGTTTGATTGCTCTTGCTACCACCACAGCGTTGTTGTTGATATTGAACGCTCCACCGCTCATGTTGTCCCATGCGGGCAGCCCCATCTTCGTGAAGTCCATGTTGCCGTTGGTCAGGATACCTCTCACCAACTGACCGCCCTTCACCTTCGGTTTGCCGCCGCCTACGGGAACTTCCACGTAGTTGTTCACGTCCTTCTGAACAATCTTCTGGATGAAATCTTCTTCCAGTTCAAACCCGGTTCTGTCCTGCCACTCCTGCGTGATCTCCTGCCACTTTGCTTCATCGGAATTGTCAAAACTCACCATGATACCATCCGTGTTAAGCTGGATGATCTTGAGTGTCGGACACTCCTGCACAAGATGTTCAGAGAGTTCAAGCAGAAGCAACTGCCCGGTAATGCACACGGAACGTCCCATCAGCGGGTCATACAGGTCATTGTAGGCAACCCCGTTCCTGCCGTTGAGCATGGTTCCGTAGGTGGTGTTCAGTACCAGCTTGAGTGCGTTTGCCGTGTCCTTGTCCCCGGCTTTCTTTGCCTTAACTCTGTTCTCAAGAGTTTGGGCGAATACAGCAGGGGAAGGAATGTTTCTACTGCAAAAACCATACTGCTGTCCTTCGGACAATGGCAGCGTCATCAGGTGCGGGTAGTAGCTTGCAACGTCCTTGTTTCGGATTGAGCGGGTTCCCGTGGCTTCCTCCGTGTATGTAGGGATAGCACCGTGAATACCTCCGTATGCCAAGGTAACAATGCAATCACCGATCATCAGTTCAAGGCTTGCTCCCTTGATTTTCTTCCCGTCCTCGTCATAGCCGCCGAACAAATCAACGTCCGGGATATTCGGGTCATGCAGTCGATCAAAGAAATCGAATACCTCTTGCGGAATGAACTCACGCCGTAACTTGTCGGGGTATTGGTAGTTTCGTTCATCCGTCCAAGGCTTAGAGGGCTTTTGCGCTTGCAAATACACGGAAGTCAGCTTCGCATTAGTCATATAGACAGCGTTGCGTTCATCCAGCCCCCGGACACGCCCCAGAGTTGCCTTGTTCTGTAAGTAGTTCTGACGTAGATGATAGAGAATTTCAGTAGCGTCCACATCGTACTTGCAGTATTTAATGGTCTGCTGCAATTCTTCTTCCGTCAGCCTGCGGTCAATGTTGAAGTCCACTTCGGTTTCCTCAATGGGAATACCCAAATGACCTTCAATCCCTTTCAGGGAAAGTCCATCCTGACAGTCATCCATCAGATCGAAACTGTGAAAGTACACCCGGTAGTCACGCAGCAGGGGAATATCCCAGCCGTCCAATTCTTCCACGATAATAAGATCGTTGACCTGCTTCACCGTTTCCGGGTCTGCTCCAATCATTACCGCTTTGAGAATGTGGTTATCGTAGTGCTTGTTGTTGAACCCGCCAAGGAATGGGTCTTGTTCCATAAAAGCAATCACAGCGTCATTGTCATTATGAATGATCGTGTACTGCCCGGTTTCCACTTCCTTAAACACAAACAACCAGTCATGGGCGAATACCTCACAGTCAAATATGAATGTGCCTTTAATCATCGGTTTTACCTCCTTTCCTTGTTCCTTTGCATTTTTTCAAATAAGCATTGGAAAATTTACAGGTCTAATAAAGCCAGTGCTTTCTTCTGCAAGGCAGATACCTTCGTCTGAGTGGGTATCATCTGCGAAAACACACTCATAAGAACCTGTTTTACAATACTGTTGCCAGCTTGCTTATAAAGCTGAGTATTGCTATTGACTGACGCTGCTTTCTCATAATCGGAGTCATCAAACCCCATCAACCGCCAACATTCCAGCGGAGTGAGTTTGCGAATACGAACCAGATAAAGTTCGCCGTCAATCTCATAAATGAATTTCTCCAACACACATGGGTTGCTTGAGGTGGTAAGTGTCGGACACACACGCCCTTGCTCAATCACCCTTCCTCTGCGTGTCTGCGAATTAGGACAGTTCAAATCTGCTCCCCCCCCTAACTCACATTCGATGTAGCCCTGTTTTGTAGCCTGTCTTACCTTGACAGTGGACTTTTCTTCGATACTCTGTACTTCCAGAATGTGATTATCCTTCTGCACAGTAGTAATGGTGTTACACAGCCCGTCCGTTCTGGGTTCAGCCCGCCTATGTTCGTTGTAGCCATGGTGAATTTCATGGGCTTCATACGCTTTACGCAGCTTCTTTCCTTCTTCGGTACGAACCATTCTTAATGCCGCTGTTTCGATAATCTTCACTCCATTTCTCAATGCGGTAGCACCGCAGTTAGTAGTCAGTGTGGTCATGGTGCGTTGGTCAGCACGGACAGCGGAATTATAGTCATCGTAAATTATCTTCTGAATTTCCATGACTTTAGGTTGTATTCCCCCCCCTGCACAAGTTGGAATGGTAGGAGATAAACCACCTGCACCATATACCCGGTTGGCACTTTCAAAGGTATGGTCTACTTCATTATCCATGCAACCGATAATTTCAATTTTCGGCATTTCTTCTCCCTTCCTCACAGATTGAAATGCGTTGGCAGTCAAGGACGGCGTTACTTCCGTAGTTGGACAGTCCTTTGTAGTCCCTTGCCATGAGTGTGCCTGCATTGTCTGTGAATTTTGCGTCTGGGGTTCGGCTTTCATCGGAACTGGCACAGTTGCGGACAATGATTGTGTCCCCCCCTGAGTCATTTCAGCAGGGTTAATCTTGCCATCCAAAATCAGACGGTCAATCAAATCCTTTGCTTTATCAGACGTTAGGTAGTATTTCTCGTCCACATCTGTTTCCAAGTAATCAGCCATCACTTTTTCCAGAGGGATGACGGTAGGGAACTCAAAAGTGTAGCCACCCAAGATACTGACTGCAATGCAACGGTTTCTGGACTGAGGTATGCCAAAGTTCATAGCATTCAAATCCTGCCAGAAAGTTGTATACCCTCTTGACTCAAGATAGTCCAACCAGTTCTGGAAATCGGGCATATTCTTCTTTGAGTGTACCTGCGGTACATTCTCCATTACAAGGACTTGAGGAAGGTTCTCGGTTTCGTTCAACAATCGCTCAACTTCCCAGAGTAGACCAGACCGTGTACCACTGCCCTTTGTCATACCCTTACCTTTACCTGCCACAGACAAGTCCTGACAAGGGAAGGAATAGGTCATCATGTACACATACTGGTCAGTGTCCACAATTCCCAAATCATTACCCTTGATTTTCGTAATATCCATCGTAGTGAAGTTCGTTCCGTGGATTGCGTTATAACTGGCAACTGGGTACTTGTCGAACTCTACCACCCGGTAGTGTTCAAAATCCGCTCCAATATCACGCAACGCCATAGCCTGACTACCCACGCCTGCGAACAACTCAATCAGACGGATAGGTTTGGTTATTGTAAATTTCATGTGCGTCCTCCGTTCCACGCCACATAAAGTGGCGTGATTTTAGATAGTGATTTTGAAAGCGGGACGCACACCGAGAGCGGTAGAAGCGCCGGTGTAGTTCGCAAGGCCGCCGGCGTTGACATAGCAAAAGAGAGCAGCGTAGTCCTCAGTCTTGTTCTGCAACCAGCACCATTCCCAGATACCAGTCTTGTTGCCCTGAAAACCAATACGGTTACGGCGGTCTTTCATCGGCTCCCACTGCTGAACACTGTCATCTTCCTGCTCACCGTAGATATTCTCACCGAACATTTCACGCTCCGTAGCCAGACGCAGGAAGTCACCGTTGTCAAAAGCAACCATCTTCTCACGGATTTCAGCCGGGAAGCGGTCAAGGATTTCACCGTTCAGTTTCTTTCTCAGTTCGCAGGATTTATAGCCACCACGGTTGCTGTCAGTACGGTTCATGCGGTACTCCTTCTTCAATGCGTCCACAAAGTAGAAGATCATACCGTCATCCTCCTGCTTCACAGCAAGGGCTTCCACTTCCTCACCGTCATTGAGGGTGAAACCGATCACGTCACCCACCTTGTAACCGTTCTCAGCGGCGGTTTCAATCGTTCTGAACAACTTCATTGTTGAGTCCTCCTTAAATTCATAATTATTCATTGATTATGCAACCGCATTTGCGGTAGCTTGCACAGCGTTTCTTGTAAGACTTTAGCAGGGACTTGATGGAGTCCACATAGTCATAGACAAGGGGCTGCTGCTTGCCCTCAAAGGTTCTTGCTACCCGTCCCACGCTCTGTACGATTACTGCGTAATCCTTCTGAGGGGTGGTTAGGTAAAGCCTGTCCAGTCTGGGAATGTCCAGACCTTCTTTTGCAAGGGAATACGTTGCGAACAGATAACGCTTATCCCCGGTTCTCAGATCCTCTATTGCCTGTTCCCGCTTTGCTTTAAGGGTTTTCGTGGTCATCTTTCCGTCAATGACCGCCGCCTGCCGTTTCAGTGCCGAGGGCAACTGAGAGTAGAGATACTTCAAATGGTCAACCCTCTCCGATAAGATCAGGTTGTAATGGTCACGGTTGCCCGTGAGATCGTCCAGAATAAGCCTATTTCGCTGTTCATGCTCTGTCAGGTAAGAAATCATCCTTGCGTAATTCACTGTGCCGTCTGTATTCAGGAAACATGGGTTCAGGTTGACTCCCGTACCCTTCGGTTTGACCGTAACGGTCATAACTCTGGACTTGACCGCTTCGTCCGGGACTGTATAAACCACTTCACCAAGCATGGCGTATGTAGCCTTGATAAGTCCGTCTGCTCTGTGAACCGTTGCCGATAGACCGTACTTGTGCCTTGCCCGCAGGCTGTTCAGCACCTTAGAGAACTGGGTGATTGCCGTAGGTGTGCCGCTTACACGGTGACATTCATCCACGATAATGCAGTCCCATTCATCCCTGTACTGGTCTAAGTCCACCTTGCACATGGTCTGGATTGTGGCAAAGGTCATCGTCTTACCGATATTCACCTTGCCCTCCGTGATTGTGCCAAGCAGAGAAGGGTCAATGTACTGTTCCGCTCTGGTCTTACTCTGGGTCAGCAGGTCTTTTGTATGAGTCAGCCATAGAGTTTTCAGCCTGTCCTTGCAGGCAATGGCTATACCCATCTGTGTTTTTCCCGAACCAGCGGGGGACTGTAAGATACCATAGTGATTGACGATCATCTTGTTCACGGCAATCTCCTGATAGTCATACAGCGGAACATTCCCGCCGAACTCCACATACTCTTGTGGGGCGAATGTTGTTACTACCTCTGCGTCCTGTATCAGTGGCATAAGATTTCTCAAGCACCCAAAGGGGAGAATGAGGTCATCACCGTTCACACTGTACAGAAACAGTTGCCGGGGCGTGTTCCCCGTCCACAAGTGCATACGCACTTTCTTTTGGTAGTCTGGGTTCGCCAGTTCCAGATTTTCCTTGCACCAGTCCATGATCTCAGAGGACGGGTCAGTAATTCTCAGATAACTTCCTACTTCTACTAACATCCACTGTCCTCCATGAACTTCAACCATTCCTCAAGGGTACGGTACATAGGAAACTCTCTTTCTCTGATCGTTCCTTCCCCGTAGAGTTGCCGTAGACAAAGATCATCGAAACTCACCATGTAAATGCTGTCATCAGCCAGCTTCATAGCAAAGTAGCAATGTTCATTCCCACGGGCTTCCCACAGGGTCATTGCCCCTTCCTGATTGCCCTCAATCCGGGACAGAGGAAAACGGTTGTTCTGACACACCTTGCAGTCGATCAGGACGGCGATATTGTTCTTGACCGCTATCACGTCCGCAGGCTGTCCAATCTGGTTCTGGGCTAAGTTGTGCGACCACCAGCCGTTGTCTGCCAGAAGTCCGCACAGTTCGTTTTCAAAGCTGTTCCCCAGCTTCCGATTGCTTGTCATGTGCGTCCCTCCATTCGTACTCTTTGCCGTACTCCTTCCTGTACCATTCCTCAAAGTCTTTTCGGTGTTCCTCAACCTTGAAGTACTCCCGAACCTTCCTCACCAGAATGTCACAGAACGGGTTGTCTTGCAGCAGACTTTCCAGCATTAGTCATCGTGGACGAACACTCTACCGCTTTCATAGGTGTCCAGAATGTTCTTCGCTTCCTGAACGATAGAGTCTGCTTTTGCTCCCTTGCGAGTCCCGGCAAAGATTGAACTCACTTCGGTCTTGTCCGTCTTGATACCCTTGTTGTCCAACTGGAAGATCAGCCAAGTAAACGATAGACGGTTGTTCTTCAAGCGTTCACGGATTTTGTTAAGTTCTTCCACGGTCATTACCTCCCTTCTATTTTGAAATCGTATCAACAATAGTTGACAAATGCAACTCCAATGCTTATAATATAGGTGTCGAGTCCATATTGCATTGGAAACCTGCCGGGGGCAAAATTTACGCCTTTGACAGGCGGGTTTTTTGCACCCTTTTGTAAACAACTCTTGTTGACAGTTCATATTGTATCAGAGTCAACTAAGATTGTCAAGGGGTATTTCTTAAATTTTTGAGATTTATTTTGAGGGAGGATTTATCCATGACTTTCTATGATCGTTACGAACAGCTATGCTCTGAGCGCAATATGCGTCCGCAAACCCCGGAAATGCTTGATATTGCAGGTGTTACCTCTGGTTCCGTATCGGGTTGGAAGAAGGGAGCATTACCGAAAACAGAAGTTTTATGTCGTCTTGCCAGCTACTTTCAAGTAACTACTGATTATCTCCTGTGCCTTAGTGAACTAAGAAACCCACAAGCCTATACCCTATCTGAACACGAACAGCTCCTTATCAATGCTTTCCGTTCCGCAGACGCAGCAGGTCAGCAGAATATCATCTTCGCTTGCCAGCTTGAACTTCGCAAAAGTGGAAAAGGGGAAGCAACAAATGTCGGATAATAGACTTTATTGAGTGGAGGAAGAACCATGTATGAAGATATAAAAAATGTCTGCCTGTATGTGCGGTATTCCAGCAGCAACCAGACAGAACAATCCATTGAAGGACAAACCAGAGTATGCCGTGAGTTTTGCGAACGTCACGGATTTAGAGTTGTAGATATATACGCAGACCGGGCTACCTCTGCCAGCAAGGATATTGAGAAGCGTACCTCTTTTCTCAAGATGATTAAGGACAGTGAGAAGCATATCTTTGACGCAGTGATCGTCTATAAGTTGGACAGATTTGCCCGCTCCCGCTATGACAGCGCAACCTACAAGTACCGCCTGAGGAAGAACGGCGTACAGCTTATCTCAGCAACAGAGAATATCAGCAACGACCCGGAAGGTATTATCCTTGAGTCCGTGCTTGAGGGTATGGCTGAGTTTTACAGTGCGGAACTCTCTCAGAAAATCCACCGTGGCTTGCGTGAGTCTGCTTACAAGCACAACTCCACGGGCGGTCATATTCCTCTGGGGTACAAGACTGAGGGCAAGAAACTGGTGATAGATGAAGATACCGCTCATATTGTCCGGGAAGCGTTCACCATGTATGCGGAAGGTCATACCGTAGCTGAGATTTGCCGTCTGTTTAACGCCAAAGGCTATAAGACTTCCAAGGGCGCAAAGTTTGGCAAAAGTTCTTTCAGCAAAATCCTTCACAACGAAAAGTATATAGGAACTTATAAATTCAATGACTATCAGGCAGAGGATGTAATCCCACCAATCATTGACAAAGAAACTTTTGATAAGGTGCAAAGACGTATGAAATCGAACACCAAGCACTCAGGAACCTATAAAGCCAAAAGGGTATACCTGCTCTCAGGTAAGCTATTCTGCGGTCACTGCGGTTATAGCATGAACGCAAGCTGCAACACCAACGGCTACACTTACTACGAATGTTACGGAAAGAAAAGTCTAAAGGCAGACTGCTCCAAGAAAAACCTGCGGAAAGATCATATTGAGGACGTGGTGGTTCAAGACGCTCTCTCCCTGCTCACCCCGGAAAACATTGAGAAGATTGCCACCATTGCTGTTCAGACCAACACCAAGGATGTAGAAGCAACCACCAACATTCCTGCCCTGCGTGGCAGACTGCACGAAACCAGACTGTCCCTTGAGAATATCACCAAGGCGATTGAAACCGGGGCTGCTCCTGAAACTCTGGTAAAGCGCATGGTTGAGTTGGAGAAAGAAAAGAAACTGCTGGAAGGTGAACTCAAGAATGAGGAAAAGGGTACACTGCTTCTGGAAAAGGCAGAGGTTATCTACTGGCTGAACAAGTTCAAGGACGGAGATATAAATGACGATGATTTCAGAAAGATACTCATTGATTTGTTCGTGAACTCCGTCACCGTATGGGACGAACCTGACGGCGGTTTCAAAGTGACTATTGCTTACAACCTCACCTCTCTGCAACAAAAAACGTACCGCCTACCTAAAGGCGGTACGCAGTCGGATTTAGACTCCAAAACACCAGTTATGAAGTCAAATCCGATTATTGAGGGAACGGTGATGTATCACACCACCGTCCACCATTTTAAGCGTTGGGACAGGTCTTAATCGGGGATTTTGAGTTTCTGCCCCGCATAGATCGTCTGACTGGTCAGCCCGCTCAGATTGTAGATTTCCTTCCAGCGGCTACCACTGCCCAGATATTTCTTTGCAATGTCCCAAAGGGTATCACCCTTCTTGACAGTGTAAGTAATGTAGGCAGGCTTTTCCTCCTGCGGAGTAGTGGCTACCACAGTACCGCCACTCTCCGTAGTGATATAAGCGTCCGCAAACCCGGCAGCTTTCACACGGGTCAGTTGTGCTTCTGCGTTGGCTTTCACACTGTAAGCCCCGATCTGTACCTTGTAGAGATTGCCGACCTTCTTAATCAGTGCGTCAAATCCCTTCGCCTGAACCGCTGCAAGCTGTCTGTTGGCATTGTCCAGTTTGGAAAAAGCACCAACCTGTACACGGTACAGACCATCCGTAGCAGTCGCTTTCTGAGCGTATTTGTCGTAGTAGGTCTGCCCATAGCCTGCACGTTTCTTCTGTGCCGTTTCGCCCTGATCGGCAGGACGCTCATACTGAGTCAGCACAGCATTGGACGCTTCCAGAATGGACGTAGCCCCGGCAAGGGTGGTCATCATGGACTTGTAGCCCTGCATTTCCTCCCACATGAAATCAAGCTGCATAGCGAGATCACCAATGGATTTACCCGCAGAGTGAGCGTGTGCCAGAAGTGCTTGCTTACGACTCCAATACGTCCACTGTACCAGACCGTAGCCTGCGGAGTCCTTCACAAAGTTAGTGTAAGTACCATTGTCCACGGCGGCGGTATAGGTAGCGTCCGTATAGCCCAGCTTCTTTTCATAGGTGTTCTGCAAATTGGTAGGCTTGAAACTAGACTCAGCGTACAGATTGCCCATGATACCAGCCACGGCATAGTCATTCAGCCCCTTGCCTTTAAGGTAATCCCAAATCACCTTGTCGTTACCGTCCGTAGACGTTTCCGGGGTTGCTGGGGTAACAGTAGTGCCACCCAGCTTGTCCGTTACCTGCTTTGCAAGATCACCCAGACGGTTATACAGCCAATCGCCGGGGCAACTCTTGTTGGCGAACCACCTATGAACGGTCAGCACCATTTCATCGGACTTCGGGGAATAATTGAGCGTTTTCGTCTTATCCCCCAGCCACAGCAGCTTACTCTTTCCGTTGCGCTTACAAATGTCCACGCAGAGTTCAATCAGTTTTTCGTAGACAACATCCTTGAACGCATACGGGTGAGTGGTATCACTGGCACACTCAATGGTAATGGCTCTCTGATCGTTGGCATTGGAGGACGAACACCAAGAGCGGTTCTTTTCCTCCACGTACATACCCACTCTACCATCTACGCCAATACCATACTGGCAGGACGCTTGACGGGAAGTAGGATAGAAGATGTTGCCCAGAGTTTCCACGCTGCACTGCCCCACAACACAGTGTGGGGTAATGCGGTCAATAGCGTGGGTTCTCTGCCCAGAATGATTGGGACTGAGTTTCGTATATGCCACAAGCGGGCTATTCGTATACGCCATGATCTTAGTCCTCCTTCTTCGGTACTTCGTAGGTCATTGCCTGTGCGGAGTCAGACACACCAGCGGTAGTGGGGTCAGCCACAACACCCAGAATGGTCAGAACGGCAAACAGCGCATTGACCACGGCAAGCAGCTTATCGCCCAGTTCGCCAAGGTTCAGCGTAAAGCCGAACACGGCAGCTACCACCTGCACCAGAAGCAGAATGGCAGGGATAAGGGACAGCCAGAAATTCTTGTTCTTGATACGTACCTTCCAGTTGATGTTCATAATCGTTACCTCCTTAAGATTAGAAAAGGGGCTACAAGTGCGTTCAGCACTCATAGCCCCATTGGACTAACCGGGAGCCTTTGTCCCGGTATGTTCACTTGTTACTGGGAAAGCTCATGTTTCCCGTCCAGACCGTCCAGTCTGTGATGTGCAGACTTTGTGGACTGTTCCACAATAATCAGTCTATCCCTCAAGTCCTGAATATCGTTTCTCATGTTCCGCATATCAGACTTAATCTCATTTACGCCATTATTGATATTCTCCAACTTTACAATGAGGGTGGTCATTTCAGACGCTTCCTTCTTGTCATCACTGGTTTTGTTCCGCTTGATACCAACGATACCAACCACGGCGGCAATACACAAGGACAAGAAAGAAATGAGAATAGGGATGTCAACCTGCATTGTGATTTCTCCTTTACCTATGTGTTACGCCGTGTATTCCTCCCACCCAGTCGGGTAAGCGTCTGGACTCCAAACATTACCGTCAATGGTGGAACGATACAGCTTGCCGTTGTAGCTTACAATATCACCCTTATTGTAAGCGTCCGTTGCTCCAAGCGGTTGAACCCATTCAGGGTAGCCACCTTCGGTCACACCAATCTTTTTATAAAGACTGGTTGCAGTGTCGGGTGTCCACTGCTCTGCGCTGGTATGGTCTTGCAGCACCTGATAAAGTTGAGGATCACCAACAGAGTTGACCCCGTAGCTGAACACTTCCTTTGTAGTGTACGCTCTGCCCACCTCATAGGCAGGGAATACAGAGGGAATTTCCAGCATTTTATCAAGCTGAGTTTCCACATCCAGTGTCCCCACAAACATTTGCAGGGCTTTCCGCATTTCAAGAGCGGCTTGCATAATATCACTCATGGTTTACACCTCCTTTCCAGTCAGCAGAACAGCCATTGCCTGACGGAGTTCCTCAATCGTGCGATCTCTGGCTTCCTCCGCTTTCTGCTGCTCAGACTTTTCAGCCAGAACAATCCAAGATCGTCCATTTTCCACACGGTTGCACACAAGGAACATATCCGTGTAAGACTGCGTGGTAGTACCATCGTTGATAGCAACCTTAGCCAGATTATCTTCAAACACGGAGTCCTTAATGACCCCTTCGGCAATAAAATTGTTGCCGTTCAGTTCCAGATTTTCCAGCTTCGTGCCGTCATGTAGCGTGATTGTGTACATTGCTGTAACCCCCCTTCTTTAACTGTTCGTACAGAGAGTTCATGTTTTCTCTCTGACGTTTACTCATTATGCGGTAGTGGTTCTGAAACCAAGACTTGAACAAATCGTCAAATTCCTTTTCAGATAGTTTGTGGACAAGTTTCTTCATTTTCCTTCTCATGGTAGTCAACCTCTTAGGGTTGATCTTCTGGATAACCCGCCCCGTTTCGGTAAGTGAATACTGCACTTGCAGGAAACGCCACATACTTGAAAGTTTACAAATCCGGGTCTTACGGGTATTTACCGTAATACCTAAGTCCTTTGCAATAGCAATTATCCCTTGAAGTAATTCCTCAAGAAACTCTTTGCTCTCATGGATAGCATAACTGTCATCCATGTACCGCCCGTAGAATTTCACGCCCTTTACAATTTTGACGTAATTGTCAATCGGTATCGGATAGATAATCCCGGCTACCTGCGCTACCTGATCTCCAATGTTCAGGTGTTTGCACATATACTTCTCACCAGTCAGCAGGGACTTGTCCACTTTCTGATATTCCAGTGAGTTAAACACTCTGTCCATACACCCGGCATATTCTTCGTCACTCATGTACGATACATCCACTTTTGAGCGATCAATGATCTTTCGCAGAAAGTCTAACGCCCGTTCATCCGTTATGTACTTCTCAAATTGTTCCATCAGACGGTCATGCCGTATGTTGTCGTAATACTTTGAGAAGTCGATCAGCAGGATATAGCCGTCATTACTACGGTGCTTCTGGTAATACTTTCGCAAGTGTACCAGTAATCGCTTCCGGGTGAAGTCTATCCCTCTGCCCCTGACGCTTGCACCATTGTCATAGATCAGATACTTCCTCACAGCGGGTGTCAGAATTTCATCACACAACGCGTGTTTTGATACCCTGTCCCGTACCTGCTCACCAGTAATACGCCGTTCTTTCCCTCTTTCGTGTAGGGTAAATTCAACGCTGGACTGAAATTTGTAATCACCACTTTCAAGTTCCTTCTGTAAGCCAGCCAGTTCAATCAGATAATTCATTTCAAATCTCTGCACCTGCGGCTTCCAATCACTACCTTGTTTAGCCCGTAGAAAACTTTCATAGAGCAAATTTCCATCAAATATTTCACGTGGATAACCGCAGTTCTCGTAAGAAGCGGTATCGTGTTTAGCATTTACCATATTGGAAGGACAATCTCTCCTTTCTCTACCCGCAGACCGCTCAAATGGCTATTAAACTGCGGAATTGAAATCGGGACGCACACCGTTAGCGTTAGAAGCGTTGTTGTTGTTCGCATTGCCGTTGTTGTTGACATTGCAAAAGTTAGCAGCGGAATTGGAGATTGCCCCTTTGAATTTGTTGTCTGCTTTCCTCCAACCCTTAATCAGGTTAATTTCTGTCTGTATCATTTCACCAAACCGCAGATAGGCGTTCACGTCAACGGGCAGGGTTTCAATCGCATACTGCAATTCCTGCGCCAAGCGGTAGCACTGTCCGATAGCTTCGTCTTGATGAAGTCTGCGCTGTACCAATTCCTCATAGCAGGTTGGATAGATACTGTTTGCAATGAAAACCTCTTTCGTGATCTCACGCAGACAGTCTACGATGACCTGTCTTTCGTCATAAACAAACCAGTCATCAAAGGACGCATACTTCTGTTTCAGACGATCATAGCGCTCCTGCTCCGTTTCCGTCAATTCGGTGTAGTTTCTACCGCCGAACATCTTTGCCAGACGCTTATCTCCCTTTTCGTAACTGTACCCAAAATCCCGCAGAAGAAGGTCTGTGATTTCCCTCCGCAGTTTGTACAGGTGGTGAAATACCTCAAACTGGGACGCTTTACGTTTGCTCTTTAATACAGACATACTTGATACCTCCTACTGCACCCCACAAGGGGGTGCAGATTTTTGATTAAGATTTAATAGAGAAAGCGGGACGCACCCCGGCAGCGGGAGAAGCGTTGCCGGTGCTCGCAGCGCCGTAGCCGTAGACACCGCAAAAGGAAGCAGCGGAAGCAACGTCACGCAGCCAGAACCACGCACGGTTAGAGATCATATCGGGTCTGTGCGCAAACAGCGGATATTGACTCTTATCAACCGTGTACTGAGCCGCCCAGTTCGTACCTTGTGTACAGTTGGCAAAAACCTTGCCGCCATATACATTCTGTTCCGTCATCAGTTCCACGGTGCTGTCATACCAGCTACCCGCAGACTCATAGCCATTCGTAACGGCGTTCTTGAGATATTGACGGTGGTTCAAAATATGGGCAGACCCAAACGCATTATTGATCGTGGTCTTTGCCGCACTCAAGCCCGTAGTGTACATCTTAGACCCTACATATGCGCCCGTGGTAACGTTCGTGTCATTCATCACGTGCGTATACATATTGCCGTCTGGGACAAGCGTAACATGGTGCGTGTCGCAGGATGTATCGCCCGTCTTATAATAGTAGTCAAAGGCAGCGATACGATAGGTCACACCGCCAATCACCCAGTAGTCACCGATGTACATATCCTCAAACGTGCCAGCGGCGATTGCCGCCCACTGTGCAGCGGTAACGCTTGTACCAAGGTTCTTGCCACGATAAATAGCATTATGTGCGCCAGCGTTGTTATAAAGCAATGCCGCCACCAGTGCTGCACTCTCCTGTGCTTCCGTTGCGCTCTCAGCAGCGGCAGTAGCGGAGTTCGCCGCCGCAGTCTGAGCATTACCCGCCGCAGTTGCTTTCTCAGTAGCAGTGGTAGCAGAGTTCGCAGCGTTAGTAGCAGAGGTAGCCGCCGCACTCTTAGAGGAAGCAGCGGCAGTAGCGGAGTTCGCCGCCGCAGTTGCCTTTTCAGTGGCAGTTGCCGCCGCATTAGCAGCTTTCGTTGCGTTATCCTCCACACTTTCCATATTCTCTGCCAGCTCATTCATGGCAGCGTTCATCTGGTTTGCGTCCGCAGCCCCAAAGAAAGAGTCATCTTTCTGGGAATAAACTGTTACGTCCTCAAAAGATACAGTGCCGTCAGAATTGGTAATCTGCCTGTACTTTCGATTGCCGTTCCATACTGCGTCTTTGTAATTAGTAGGCAAATCTGTCCATGCCATATTAGAAACCTCCTTTAATCCCAAAATTCCACTGGAACATCCGTCTGCCCTTACTCTGGTTCGTGATTTTATCGTAAAGGTCAAGGATTGCTCCTTCCAGACGGTTCAGTTCCGCAAAGTCCATCGTGTTTCCGTTTTCAACGTAGGTAGGCGCAGTACCGTAGGACTGTTTCAGTGTATTTTGGTTGATTGTGTTCAGATTTGCTTCAAGCTGATTGATTTCATCGGCATAGAAGTAATCCTTCGCCGTCCTGTCCGTACCAAGAGAAACGATACTGAACTCGTCATACAGCGTGATTGCCAAATCTCTCAGGCAGTCCAGATTATTCTTGATACGGTTAAAATCAGTGGCGTTAAACCTGTCACCGCTATACACACCGTTTGCGTCCACAGCACCATGCCAGTCCGTTTTAGGTGTCTGCCACATTGCTATCCCTCCAATCTCCGGGCAGTGATCTTACCAGAAAAAGCCTGACTGAAATTCAACGTTGCCCGGTAGATCGTTACTTTCATGTTGTCCCGGAACTCGTTTTCCTGATAGACAATATCGTTCACGTCAATTTCCGGGTTTCCTCTGGTATTGTACTCATACTCAATGCCAGCGGAATAATAGTCGGCAATCCACTCAGCAAGGTCATTTGCCATCGTCATGTCAGAGATCAGCGGGTTTTCCCACTTGACCGTCTTGCCACGCTCATGCAGTTTTACAGTGGCATACCGCTCAATCACCTTATATCGGTAGCCCCATACCTCAAACTGATATGTACCCGCCGTAGTGAATTTCACGGTCACATAGTAGTTGCCGCTTGCAGTGATACTCACCTTATCGCTTGCGGCTTCATCCAATGTAGCCCTGTACCCGTAGGACGCTGCACCAAGGAAAAATGTCATTTCTTCCCCGGCAGTGACCGTAACTTCCTCACTGATAAGGCTTTCTTCTGGGTTGCCCGTCTGGTAACTGTAACAGGGGACGATGACCTCTTTGACAACCTCCTGCTTGATAGCTTTCGGAGAGGAAGTCATATCGCCCTTTGTCATGGTGAAGTTGGTTACATCACCAAATGCAAAGCTGTTCAGCACGATACGGTTAAACGGTTCAGCCGTTCCAGTAAACTCTACCTTCATTGTGTCAAAATCATCAAAAGTATGGATAATAACCATTTCCTTTGTGATTTCATCATCAACCGTGTATTCCTCTACCAGATTGCCAGTATTATAGGTTCGTATCACCATCCCGGAAGGAAGGGCATTGCCGAACACCAGCTTCACGCCGTAGTACATACAGATTGCTTCCTGCGTTACCGTCAATACAGGGTTCGTGGTGAACGTCCCATCTGCCCCGGAAATAGCGCTGGACACAAAGCCTGTGTTCAATCCTCTTTCCAAACTTCGGGGTAGAAAGAACATTCCACCGTCTACCACGGTATAACCCGTTGCCAACGTTGCATATTCATCCTTGCTATCATTGGTCAGAACCGCAGATACCTTAGAATACGGTGCTTCTCCGTTGGAGGAAACGCTTGCTTCGGGCGCAAAGTTGGACTTGATCTGTACCACACCGTCACGGGATTGGGTTAGGACACAACGGCAAGCGTTGGCTATAATCTGCAAGGCTTCTTTGCACTTGACTCTGGGCAGAGGATTTTTTGTGTACAGGTTTTTCAGTCTGGGGTCAAGGTAATAATCGCTGATACCTGCAATCTGCAAAATCTCTACCGCCAAATTGAAGTAGCTTGTGCCTGCGGCATTATAAGCTCCATGATAATACTCTGTGTCCATACTTCTGAATACGTCCTGACAGCGGATGGTTGCAGAGTAGTCATCAGACTCCCATTCGGAACAAATCAGGTGATTTCCCTTAATCCATTCCACACCGCCGCCGTTTGGCAACTGATACCCGTAGAACACATCCATTTCCTGTCCTGTTTCCAAGAAGTTGATAGCGGAACGTGGGTTATCCACATTAAAGTATTTGTCGTAGTTTTTCAGCGTCACCGTAAAGTCGATCTGCGGAATATCCGCACCGATAGGGGACACATAACTATCCAGCATGGAGTCCATCACAGAGTCATTGTAGTAGACCAAGCCGTAGCCGAACATAATAGAGTAGATACGCAGCCTGCTTTTCAGGTTCTTCATTTTATAGAAGGTCAAGGTCAGAGAAGTTGTATTTTCAAACACTTCCTCCGTGCTTACCTCAGACTGTGTATTATCCCGGAACTCTACAACCTGTCCGTGGTCGCTGGCAATATCAAAATCCACCGGGTAGTTTTCGCCAAAGTTGATAGTGATACCCTTGAAGTCCGTTGCCGCAATGTTCAGGTTAATAACCAGAGAGAAGTTTCCCTCGGAAATCAGGTTTTCACTGGTCAGTCCCGTATCATAATACCCGCCAACAGCCGTACCACGGGGCAGAAAGAACATGGAGCCATCTACCTTTGTGAAGTTTTCCTCTAAAGTAGCGTAGGTTGTCGTGTCTGTCCGTTTGCCGAAAATGTTATCCGTTTTAGTGAACCGGGTGAACGCACCATCACCAATCTTAGCTTTCGCCTGTGCTTCCTGATTGATTAGACCAAAGGAAAGCATGATGTAGGCACGTTCACGGAGAGAGGACTTCATGCTCTCCCGGTATGCCGTAGAAACCTTTTGCACTCAGTCCACCTCCTATTCACCAACGTCAATCAGGTTGACCCGACAGTTCCGATAGTGTGTCGGCTTGCCGCTGTCATCCACATAATACGGTTCAGCGGTTCGATCACCGCAGTACATCTTGATTGTGATAAATTCGTTCGTCACTGGGTCAGGGAAGGTAACGTACACAAAGAAGTTGGACAGCAATGTAAGTATCGTACTCCACTGCTCTGCGGTCAGCCACGCCCATTCAAGGTTGTTGATCTTATACTGGTCACGTCCTACACGCTGTCCTACCACAGTACCATTTGCGTCACGCCCAGCGTCAACAATCGTAGTGACGATAGGCTCAACGCCACGTTTAGGGGACGGAAGTTCGTACCCGTTGATCGCCAAGTATGCCATTTTCCATCCCCTCCTTTACGTGGTAAATCGATAGCCGTTTGCGTTCTGCTGAGTTACCACAGCGTCCGTGACGGTCTTATTACCGATCTGTACCGTAGTCTGTTCCTTCTTATTTGCCTGACGGTTTATATCGTTTGCCATCTGGGACATAGTGCTTTGCACGTATTCCTCATAGAAATCTGCCAGCGCACGTCTGAACCCTTCGTAACTGATACCGTCATGGTCATCATCAGGCAATCCGTTCCGTACCTTATCGGCAAGAGTGTCCATCCACTCCGTATGATTTTCCAGCGGAAGAACGGCTTCCCGTCCAGCTTCACCGCCGCCAAGGAAGTTATTTCCCATCATACCGAAAATCTGTGCGCCGTCCAGAATACCGCCCTTTGCGTACCATTTCAGACTAAACCCCTTCGGGTAGTTGAAACTTTTACCGAACGCAGTAACAGTACCCCAGTTGACTTCAATGTGCGGAAGTTTGATGTTCAGTGTAGTCCACAGTGTACCCACTGCATTACTCCACCACGTCTTAACGTTGTTCCACCATGTACGTGCGGCATTTATGATGGACACGCCCACGGACAGGTTTCCAACCTTGCCAGCCCACCATGTCTTGACGTTAGACCACCATGTGGAAGCGTCATTCCTTACGGACGTAGTGAACTGCTGAACGGCTCCGACCTTGCCAGACCACCAGCTTTTCACATTGTTCCACCATGTACTTGCCTGATTAGCCACATTGGTTGTAAAGTTCTGAACGGCTCCAACCTTGCCAGCCC
>ERZ808286.215-NODE-215-length-44544-cov-22.487873_pt1 | contig 44544 bp, 61 predicted proteins | sample MGYA00521276_ERZ808286 | MGnify/ENA primary metagenome ERZ808286 (study PRJEB31516, sample SAMN03275607) | gut metagenome | biome: mammalia-associated habitat; material: feces | host: Papio cynocephalus | place: Kenya | collected 2012-08-01 ... | reverse complement strand
CGTCTGCCGGTTGGTCAAACTAACCGTACCCGTGGAAGAACCTAAGACTTCCCCCACAAAATTTTTATCCCCCCCCCACTGGAATGGTTTAAAAAACTATAAATCTATCCCAGACGGGGGGGCTTTATATAAGAAAAAAAGCAGCAAAAAAACAAAAAAACCATTGAAAATTATTATAGTATATACTATAATAATTATAGTTGAAGAGAGGTAAAAAACTCTCAAAGGAGCTTTAAAAATGAAATTTAAAACAACAAGAAAAGAAATTGTCAACAACTACTCTAATATTAGAGCTGTTGGGTATTGTGATCTTTATTATTTATTAAGTTTTAAAAATCCAAGTGCTTACACTTGCGGCGTTTATGGTTGGAATTTTGACGTTTACGCCTTAGATGGCTTAACAATTTGCACAGGTTATAGAAATATGCCAGGCAAAGCAGCGCAAAGTATTAAAGAATATGAAGCGAAGGCAAAAAAAATCTTTAATAGTTGCAAAGACTGGAAAGAGAAAGAAAAAGAAATAAATAAACTTCTTCAAAAATTTTGTGAATTGAATAAATAGAAAGGAGAGAAAAATGCACAATTACAACTATGATAATGCAGGTGGGGGCTATAATCATGCTCTAAGAATGTCCAACAGGGCTGTTGATGCTTACGAAAATGGCGAGAAGCCTTTATATAAATGGACAAAAGCAGAATTGGATAAGGCTATTAAGGGGCAAGAGTTAGAAGAAGATATAATAGAAGCTTTTATTAGTCTGCCTTTGAAGGCTAAAAAAACTCTTTTGCATGAAACTTCTTACCACCATACAGGAGTGAATTACAAAAAAACATATTTTTATAGTTTGAATTATTTGGGAAATTTTAGTCTTAAAGATGTTTTGAGGTTCAAAAAAGAGTGGGAAGAATACGAAAAGAAAAAAAAGAGTTACCCCCCAAAAAAAGAAGAACTAGAAAAGGTCTTGAAACCGAATCAGGTAATAAGCATTCAACCTTTTTTCACCTTCATTCATACTTATGGCAACGCCTTTAAAGGGGTAAAAATTCCTAAAAAGATTCGTAATTTTTGCCAACAAAAACTTGAGTATTCATATAGTGGAAATGCATATATCCAAGGGCAGAAGCCAAGAGATATATTTGTCCCTGAGGGTTTGAAGCGTTTAGAATGTCATTACCCAGAAAAATCAAAAATTGAAATCTCTTTGACTGAGTACAATTTTAGGGAAGAAGAGTATAAAATTGTTGAAAGTTTGACTTTTAATAATTGCCATCAAGGCTTTTTGATGTCTGTAAAACTTTTGGAATCATATATTAAGGGGAGTTATACAAACTCTTTAATTGCTGCCGAAGAAGTGGCGGAGCGCCCTTTTCGCCCTTTTTTGTATCATGAGAATTAAATAGGATAGAAAAAGTATTTTTAAAAAATAAGGAGATAGATATGTACGAAAACGGATATGGTCTTTAGCTAGAAAAAACAGGAAATGGAGAGAGTTATGAGGTTTATAGCTCTCTAGAGGAAGCAAAGAGAGCAGCAGAGGAAGAGTGGGGGATAGATATCTCAAACTCCAAAAAGGAAGTAAGCCTCGGGATAGGAGAGGCACATGGTAAAACTTGGTTTGTTGTTGCTTCTGAAGATATTTTTACAAATTGCACAGTTGCCGATTTAGACGACTGGGAAAATTGGTACGAGGAAGATTTAAAAACCTTTCTCAAAAGAATGGGAAAATTTACAAAGTAAAGGAGCTTTAAAAATGACAGGTAAAGAGATTAAGGCAGTTAGAGAGTGGTATCAAAACAGATACCACCTCGATAGAGCTTATGTGAATCGTTGACTCTCAATGGCTGACGTCGTCAATAATAATTTTGACGGTGTTACCCCCCCCAGAGGGGCTAGAGGTAAATTTGATTACCTCTAAGGCTCCTTGCGAGAAAATCGCAAGGACTATAATAAACCCCTCTAAATGAGGGGGAAAAAGTATTTTACTTTTTTTAAATCTATCATTAAAGGAGGTTAAAAGAATGCACCAACTCCAAAGGTGATAGAGTAAGAGTTGAGATCTAAGAGAGTGTCTTTAGACCAATCTTTCAAGTCTTTTTTAAGGATACCAACTTCTCCGATAAGAGAGTTATGAAGAAGAACTCCTGTAGATAAGCCAAGTCTAATCTCTAGTGGATTCCATTCGCCAATCATCTTATAAAAGAATCGAGGCTTCATGGTTTCTTTTTTGAGATCTTCATAAGCTTGAATAGCAGCTTCTTTTTCTGAAGAAGTAGCCTCATAGCCGACGTCCATCTCTTCTGTTCCAACTTCTAAATCTGTAATGGCATCCTGAAGGACATCTCTAGGAATCTCTACAGTATTAGAGGTATTCGGACAAATTGTTGATGGCTCTGTCGACTCTATCTCTTCCTTTGTTGTAGGTTTTGTCACCAAGTCCTCTAAAAGGGGGGTTGTACCTGATTTTGTTTTTGGTGATACTGGCCAAGCCATAAGAGAGCAAAGAGCCAAAGAGAAAAGAACCAAAGTAATAAAGATAGTTTTTTTCATTATTTGTCTCCTTCTTTTTCATCTTCATCTTCCTTGATTGGGTTTTTTCTGCATTCTTCTAAAAGGGCAACAATTCCTTCTGCTGCCTGATGAGATGTAAGAGAGCCATTTGTGGCAAGATAATTAGAGATGGCTTCGACTGTATTCTCTCTAACTGTCATGTGTAACTCAATCTGACTTGGCTTATAAACAAAATAAGCAAAGCAAACAGTAAGAATGAGAGATACCAGCCAAAAAGCAAGTCGAAGTAGCATTACGTCAACAGTTTCACTTCTTGATGTAAAAAGGAACATGAAGTCACAAAAGACAATCAGCATGATAAGAATCCAATACTTTGGTGTAAGGCGATATCTGTATTTATCAACTTTATCAAAAATATTGTAAAAGACGATAAAAAGAACACCGTAGATTGTTGCACTAGTTATAAAATCAAGTGCAAAGTTGATACCAAAAGCAAGACCGAATGCTGTCGAAATTAGAACGCCAGCAAGAAAAGTAAAGATGTAGACTATAAGTCTAGGAATCTTCATTTCCTTTTTTTCTTTTACTTTTTCTTCCATATTTAAATCTCCTATAGGGTTGAAGAATCAAAAAAAAGCTTTATGGAAAAGGGCTATAAATTGCTCTCCATAAAGTTCCCAAAGAGAGCGAAGAAGAGCAAGAAACAAAGGGGCAATGATTTTCCAAAGAATTTCAATTAAATCAAAAGTTTTTTTATGTTTTTTCTTTTCGCTCATAGAGATAGAATAAGAAAAAGATAAGAAAAATAAATTAAAAAAGGGATAAAATAGGAGAGAATATAAGAATGAAGTACGAATCAACAAGAAAAGCTATAAGCAAATACAAAAAAGAAACTCATAGTGTTCTTGTCTTTTTTTCAAAAGAAGATGAGCCACTTTTCCAAAAAGTAGAAGAAAAGGCAAAAGGAGAAAACATAGCAAAGTCTGCCTATATAAGAAAAATACTTCGAGAGACCTTAGAGAGATAGCATACTAAATAGACTTAAAAAAGTATTTTGATTATATAGAGTTGACAGAGAATTAAAGCTAGCTTATCCAGAAGCTCTCGTGATAAAAGCAACTCACTCTCTCTCATTACATATGATATAGAAAAAAACTCTCTGAGAAGAGACGACAAAACTCAGAGAGAAATTTAAAGGAGGATTCTCAGAATGAAGAATCACCCTTAATATACACTATTTAAATGAATTAATCTTTGAAGTTGCCCCGCCAAGAAAAAATAAATAAAAATATTTTTAAAAAGATGTTGACATGTTTGTTAGTATATACTAGTATATATGTATAAATAAGGAGAAAAAGATGAAAGTGTATGGCGTTTTAAAAGAGTCTGGTCAATGGAGATTCTACAGGTGTGAGAAGTATCTCGACATTGAATTGTCGGATGCTTACTTGGCTCAAGATGGAGAAGATTCCAAATATATGGCATTGAACATGTGGTCAAGCTTGGCTAAAGCTGACCAAAAGAGGGCAAGAATTTCTGCCATTGAAAGAGAAGTGACAGAAGAAGACATTGCAAGAGTGAAAGAAGAATGCGAAGCCGAAACAGAAAAAGAGGCATTAGAACTCTTAATTAGTGAATGCCCCTTTAATACCATCTTTTCCATCACATGGGATAGTGAACAAGAAAAAGAGGAGGAAGAAGATGAGGACTGAAGCTTTAAAGGAAGCACAGAAGAGGCACAGAGAAGAAATCATTCAGTTCAATCTTTCCTTCTCACCCTCTGAGAGAGAACTATACAATAAGGCTAAGGATAAGGCAGAAGAAGAAGGCATCTCCTTAAATGCTTTAATAAAAACAGCCTTAGCACAGATGCTGCACTAATGCAGCATTTTTTTGCCAAAAATTTAAAAAAACTTTTTCTATTTATGTTGACATACTTTAATATATATACTAGTATATATGTATAAATAAGGAGATAAAGAGATGTCTAATTACAGTGAGTATTTAAAAGAAAAAGCAAAGAAAGAAGATGATTTCTTCTTTGGAGAAGGGAATAAGAAGATGTGCAGTAACAAATACTACACATACAAACATGTCTTAGATAATGACACAATCATTATTAATACTAACAATGTTAGAACAATACAGAAGGGAACACAGTTTGTTCTTGTTGTAGGAGACAAAGAGGCTGTCTATCTTAAGACATGGCAAGTTTTAAAGACTCGCAATTATGATGAGGGTTTAAGCTTTTGGACTATAAAGCTCAGCAGAGCTTATTTCAAGGTCTATACCTTTAAAACAAGATTTGATGATTTTTGTTTTGAAGGAAAGGTAGACTCTTTCGATTCTCTTCTTGAAATTGCTAAAGAGCAAGATGAAGAGAATATGAAGATTGCTAATGACTTCATGAGCTGGAGAGTTATAATGTAATAAGAAAAAGAGGAGCATTAGCCCCTCTTTTTTATTTGAATAGACTGTATATCATCCTCTTTCTCTTCTTTGTCAAAGAATTCATTACGATGCTTTTCTAATTGACCGATGAGAATGTAAATCTCATACACTCCGATGTATATAGTGATCTAAATCCTACAGAGTTATTGTAAAATAAAAATCCCTGGTAACCCAGGGAACTTGATAACTTTGTTACACAGCTACCAAATGTGAATATTTAAATCCACAACATCATAGTTTAAATCGGGTAATCCCCAATCTTTGCTGCCTATTCGGCAGAAACTCTGTCGACAAGAATACAATAAAGCATTAACACTCCATTGTCAACAAGTATTTTCTACACCCCCTGCCCCCTCTGAATGCCCGAGGGGGCTTTTGTTTTTACTTTCTATAAGAGAGAATTTCTTTAAGTTCAGACTCCGTAATCTTGCCTTTTCTAAAGCAGTCTCTTACTTGACTCTCTGTCCATAATCCTTGCAAGTAGTAACTCTTAGCCTTCAGATACCAATTCATTGTTATTAGCCTCCTCATGTGGTATTTCTATATCAGTCATAAGAGAGATATAGTCTAAATCTGCTCTAAGCTTAGCATTCTCATTCCTAAGCCTAACATTTTCAATTTCTAGCTGTGCTTCTCTGGGTGTCAATATTTGCATATAAGCTCCTTGCATATATTATTAGCCTTGTTTCTAGGTGTCGGCTATTACCTTTTCTAATATGTGAGAGATAGCTCTCCAATTGCTCTCTAAGTTTATTATAGCTCTTTTTCTTATAACACTTCTTCAATATATATCTTTCATGCTTTACACTCTTTGGATTTGCTTTCATATAGATAGAGCCATTAGAATTAAGGGTATAGAAAAAGCCAAGAAAATAAAAAGATTTAGAAATTGGTTTTATATGCGTCTTTTCTAAGTTAAGAGTTAATCCTAATTCTTCTATTTCTAACTTGATTCTCTCTAAGCAAAAAGAGAGGTAATCTTTGTCATGGTAAATTATAAGTAAATCATCTTGATATCTAATGTAATATTTGATATGCAATTTCTCTTTTATAAAGTGGTCAAGCTTATCTAAATAAGACACGCCAAGTATTTGTACCATTTGAGAACCTGCATAGAATGTGTAGGGATACTGTGTATCTAGGACTTCTTTGACTCTTAAATAGAGATGATATGGCAGTTTTTCTTCAAAAAGAGATAAGGCTTTATCGAGAGGGATAGATTGATAGTATGAATGAATATCTATTTGTAATACATAGCCATTTAAGCTATGATTGCAGTAGAAATTCCATAAATATTTTTTGACTAGTTCTCTAGCCTTATCTGTGCCTTTTCCTTTTTGAGAGGCTGTATTAGCATAAATAAAGGATTTAGTCATATATGGATAAATCAAATCATTAATTAGCCCTTGATAAACTCTTTCCTTAAATGTCGTGGCTAATACCGTCCTGCGTTTAGGATAGTAGATTTCTACAGGATGTGGTGTTGTAGAATGAAATTTGTCTAGAGAAATCTCATTTACTAATTTGGCTATATTTCTTACGCCATTGAGACAATAAGCTTTAACAGAGGGCTTCCAATAGACTCCCTTAGTCTTCTTTAGCATGGTATCAAAGAGAGCATTAAAGAGTTGCTCTTCATTGGCTTCGGGTATCTCTAAGAGAGAATCTTGAGTGTGAAGAGCTGAATTGTTCGTCATTTCTGACAGGGTTAGAACTCCTTGTTGTAAGATTTCTTGAGGACTATACTTGGATAGCCTTCTATTCAAGAGTATCTTCTTCAATCGGGAGCGATCTGTTCGCATTCCTAGCGTTGTTGTTGTTGACGTTGCCATTGTTGTTGACGTTCCACGCATTGTAGGCGTTGTTGCGATTACAAGAGCGAATAATAGCCCTAACCCACAAGCATATTATCATAAAGAGACTTGCAATACAAATGCCACTTAGAGATGTATTCCCTATTTTTTAAGATTAAACAAACCCATGAATGCTCTTTCTTACATCTCCACTTAAAACACCTTCTTGCAAGCATTATCAATCCTTCAAGATTTGTACACAATCTCATAGCTTTAATTTGACAATCTCTTCTTTCTCTCCAATTCTCTTCTGTAATTTGCCCCTTAGAGTAGGGAACTGAATTAGCATAAAAGACAAGCTTGTAAATCTCTAAGCTACTCTCAATTATCATATCAGCAAGAAACGCAAAGGAAGAGGACTGCACCTTGTCTGATTGAGTGCTTTCTACTGCTCTTCTAACTAATTGAATACACAGCTCTATGCATTCAAATTTATTAGTGCTCTCTGTCTCTTTAACATTCCTTAAATCTTTGGGTATCGACATTTTTTCTTTCCTTTACAGGGGAAGCTTTCGCTCCCCTGATTATTTGATTAATCGATTAAATTACTACAAGCGGGAGCGATCTGTACGCACGCCTAGCGACGTTGCCGTAGACGCCGCCATTGCTGTAGACGTACCACGCATCGTAGGCGAAGTCGCGATAACAAGAGCGAAGTCTATACCAGTTCGCTTGTTTACTAATCAAGTCATATTTGATTAATCCTGCATTAGCATTCTCTGTCCCCCAACCGTTTGGCGAATCTTTGCCGACATAATCTTTGTTAAGCGGGAGATAAGCTCCTTCTACGCCTGAAGCTTGAGGTGTGATATACATCTCCTCAAGAGAAGGTATGAAGCATCTAAGATAGTCTGTTGTATAAGATGAAGAAGCATTGCCTTGAGCCGTGTTTCTTGCTGTCTTGACCTGTACTGTCTTTAGAATCGATACAAATTCCTCATCAAAGCAAGAGAGGAAGCCGTCGTAGGTAGCAAGGGCATCAGGTGCACAATCCCAACCGTCTGTAGCTGTCCACCACTCATTTTTAGGTGCTGTAGAATCGAAGAATTGCTTAATTGCAGAATAGAAGTACTCGTTTAAGCCATAGAAGGTTTCTTGCATAGAAGAGAGATTGCCATTCCTTGCCACATAACCGAGAGTGCCTAAGTTGGTTCCACCTTCTGCTGTTCCCTCTGTGGCTGATACTGTTTCTAGAACAGTCTTACCCTCTGCATCCATAACTCTAATCTTGAGATTGTCTGCATTAGTTATCGAGTCTTGAAAATTTCTAAACCCTGCAATTTTGCCACCACTAGGAACAGCCTTAGTGAGAGTGAAATTCCAACTGAGATGGTCAGCCGTTAGATTGCTACCCCAAGCTTGACCAAAAGTGATGTTATAAGTCCCTGCTGCTAACCCCTGTGGACACTTAAGAAAAGCTCTATACTGTGAGAATTGTACCTGCTGTGGTATTAAGTAGAGAGCCTGCAAGATAGGACGGACATGCTTAGAACCGTCGGGATAGGTCACCTCTCTTCCTGTATCAGCCACTTGCCATGGAAATTGGTAGGTCTGATTATTGTAATGGAAAGGTGTGTAGAATGTAGTGCCTACTGGGTAGACGTCACCAAATTTACCTTGCTCAATTAATGCTAAGACTGTAGCCCAAGTCTTATCTTGTGTTTTGTAAAGAGCCAAATCCTCGACTAGGTTAGAGTATTTGATGTACTTACCGGTATTGTCATTACCGATAGCTAAGAATTTGTCGTCTTGTTGTGGCTTATCCATTGGTGTGTTGCACTGGATAGAATTCTTGCTAATCTCGTTTAAGATTTCTTGTGTTGTTGCCATTTAGTTTGTCTCCTATATATCTAAGACTTTGAGTAGAACAGTATTATCACCTATAACCCCGACATCACCTGTCTGTGGATTTTCGTAAACTACGAAATTGTAAGAAACAAACTGACAAGTCTTAGAAATATTGCCATTTGTCTCATCTGTAATTAATACTGTGCAAATATCTCCGTTCTTTGGCACTTGATTAAGTCTGCCTTCCTTGAGAATGGCATTTATACCATTTTCATTAAGAGAATATCTTGAGATATCTCTTTCGATTGTGAGATTCTTTGATGTAATCTTTATTTTCATATTGTACCTCCACGTCCTGCATTTAGTAATTCAGCAGTAATTAATTGCCCTGTCAGTCTATTACCACCATTGTAGGGATTCTCATACAGAGTTAATTTATGCCCCTTAGTGCAATCTGTTTTTCCTGCATAAAGATACCATGTATCCCCACTATCAATCTGTGTTCCTTCGGTGCTTCTTATTCTGTACCACCCTTCACCTTTCGAGTTAACAGTCTCTGTTGTGCTTGTATTCCAACCATAAGTCTTGGATAAAAGAGTGTCGATAACGTTGCCACTTGCATCTAATCTCTCTACTCTCATTGTTGCACCACCTAAGATGCCACAGTGGATAGTAAGTGTAACTAAAGGAGACCCACTTGAACGGTGGGAGTACCAAACTCTGCTAGGTGTCCAACCATTGCCTTGAGTTGTAAGTGTATCAAAGTGAGCAGAATTTGTGTTATTAAGTTCAGATGCTGTAATCGATATTCCTTTAGAAAAACTCATTTAATTTGCTACTGCCCCCCATATACCTATATCATCCTCTTTTCCATTAACATAAACATGGAGTCCGTCAGACCTTGCTTGCAATCGTACATTGTAATCTGCGCTCGACGAATTCGGATTATTATCAGTATGGAAGTCGAGATATTGCCCAACTTCCATAACTCCGTCATCTTTGATATACGCATAGCGATTAACAGGTTTGGAGTTGAGATTGGAGGTAGCAACATTTTCTGCATTCACCGTCTCTGCATACACATTATTGAACTTCCGGTTAGGAGAGCCAATGTTGGCTGAGGTGGTCTTTGCTTCGATATTTCCTGTTATTAGCTTTTCATTGGCAGTAATTTCTCGTCCTGTGATAGTGTCATATGGAGTGATATTTCCGATATCTCTTGCGGATGCTTCTTCTCCGTCCACCTCTTTAGGATTTAAATCTCCGGTATAAACTCCCTTAGCTGTAGCATTTGGCGTAAATGTAATAGCTAGAGCTGTCTTGTTTTTGACGAACCATGAGCTATTTGCATATTCTGTATCGTTAATTCTAAGAGATTGAGGAGAAGTTGTTACCTTACTTGGCTTGCCGCTGTATGCAGGGATGACTTTATCGCCGTTGCTGTATGGTGTTCGTACAGTATAGGATTCTACGGATGCACTAGCTAAGGAAAGATAAATTGCGGTCTGGGTAAAGAGAGTTGGAATACGCCGATAAGTATCCATATCGGAAGGAATGGTGGAAGGAAGGTTAAGGTTCAATTCCGTGTTTATGACCTTTGCATTGGTTACATCTGTAATAACGCATGGTAGAGCGTTATCAATTGTGCCTTGATAGCCATAAGATTGGCTATCAAAAACTAGAATATCTTGAGAGTATGATTTGCTAGTCATATCGATATAACAAGCACAACCTTTACCATTAAAAACCCAAGTACGATTATCATTTACAAAATTGTATCCATTTGAAAAAACAATCTTATCTAAAAAATAAAGGCTAGTATTTAAATTAGTTTGAACAATTACAGAGGAGTTACTATTATACTCAATTATTTTTTTAGTCTTTCCATAAACAGTTTTTATAATAGTTTTTGTACTTTCAATGTATTCAAGGACAATAACATATTTATTTGATATAGGGAACATTTCACATTTTGTAGTGGCATCAGATACTAAAAATTCTATAGTAGAAGACGAAGTAATATTTGCAAAATTAAATCTACCTACAGTCTTATTGTCAACACAAAAATAAAGATAATCTCCCACTTCACAAAATTTTGTTTCCCCAAATTCTTTACTGTAAGGAATTGTGACTTTATCAGAACCAACTTTAAAAAAAACATATTTAGCATCATCTTTGTAGAAAAAGGCACACATTATATTATAAAGAAAAATATTGCCTTTAGTGACATAAAAAGCTCTAAGCCTGTCATAAGTTATTTCTGATATCCCTATTTCAAGATTTTGAAAACTTATTTCATTATTATCTTCATCATAACTTAGTGCCCAAGGAGTGTTGTCGGAAACAAATGTCGGTCGTCCCTGATTATTAATCGGATTTCTGATAATATTTAAAATCTCTCTATATGTAGTTTGATTTTTAAATGTAGTTCCGTCTGTAGTGAAAGTTAGATAAGTTGTACTTTCGTCCTTTTTGCAATAAAGAAAAACTAAAATTGAAGTATTACCAACTGTAATAGTCAAGAAGCTAAAACCTGAAGTAATAGCTCTTGAATCAGAATATTCAAGTTGACTTACGGCTGTCCATTCAGTCAAATCAGATGATTTGTAAATTTGTATACTACGAAGAAAAGTAATTGCTTGATAAAAATTACCTTTAAAATAACAAGTATCAAGAATATTACTATTTTCTTGCGGCCAAAAAAGTACACCAAAACGTCTATAATACTCAAAATTATTCTCATTAAAGAAACTATTATCTGTGTTATTTAGAATTTTAACATTTGAATAATCACCTAATTTGGAGAAGGGAACTAACGAATTTGCCGTCGTGCTTTTTATTTTTGTTTTTAATTGAGACGCAAGATAATACTTGTTCGTATCATCAACACTTCCAATTGAAATTGCCTCTCCCGCTTCATTTTTATCAATTGTCGATAATACATCATTATCGAGAGTGCCATTGATTGTAAGGTATACTGTGTTTAGAGTTTTGACGTCTAATTTATCAGCCGTAACACTGCCGTCTAAGAGTATTTTATCAGCTCTAATAAGGATATTACCTTCACCATCCTTTTCAGAGATAACAATACCGTTGTACTTAACGACTTTTTCACCATTTACGGTTTCTACGGTCAAAGCTATCTTGTTAGCCGTCTGCTCTATAGAGCTTTCTATAGAGCTAATCTTATTATTATAAACAGTCTGATTGACCTTAGTAGTTATAGCCGTGAAGTTGGCGTTAATTGCTGTAGTATTTGATGTTACCCTCTCGTTTGTATCATCTATACTAGCCATAAGGTAACTTATATCAGTACCAGCTAAGACTGGCGTTCCCCATGCTGACGAGCTAATACTTCCTCCTGCCGGTACTACTTGAGTTCTCATCCATAAGTATTTTCCACCCGCAATAGAAGGAACGGTATCGCTCCATACACCACCTTGTTGAGTCGTATCTGACGTGGAAGCATAGTATTGAAAAGCTGTGTATTGACCATTTAGTCCGTTTTTGCCGTCCCTTCCACTAAAGAGTATTGGTGTTCCATTTGGTGTATACTTACACCAAAGGTAAGGGTAATCATCACTCTTGGCTTTAATAACTTCGTCCCATTCGACAAAATTGTAGAGTGCAAAGTCGCCAATCAATTTGGAGTCAAACTGTACATACTTATCAGAATACATCCATACTCGGTTGGTGTCTTTAGGGGTAAAAACATCTTCAGAACTAGACCAAGCAAAAAGCATTGGTTCTGCTTCTTTTGGTGTATAGACTTTTTTAATATAAACAGTTTTTATCAGAGAACCTAATTCTCCGTCTAAATCTTTATAGGTTATCGTTAGAATGACACTAGCAGAATCCTTTAGCATTACAGAATCTGTAGTGCCCTTTATCGTGTCTAGTTCTATTTCAGTATTAGTGATACCGTTTTCGGCTCTAGTGATATAAAAGTTGCCATTTTCAAGAGAGCTACCATAAGCTACGCATGTCAACTTTTCTCCTCTTTGCATTAGTACTACTTTGGCATTAATTGTCGTATATTCTTTTGAAGAGATTATGCCATATTGGTCTGCTACTAAAAGAAAAGTATAAGTATCAATATAACTTTCTACTGGGCTTTTCCCATCTTTACCGTCAGTAACTATTTTTTTAGGAATTGACCATTTTTCTTTGGTGATTGTACCTGTTTGTACGTTTTCACCAAGGATTGCTGATACAGTGGCGTTTGTTCCCCACAAAGCTTTACCATTAAAATCGGGTAGAGTAGTACTCCAACCTGAAAGAGAACCTATAACTTCTCCTGAATAAAAATCATAAGTGATTTCACTTTGAGGAGTTTCAGGAATTTCATCACTTCTTTTATAAAGAAGAACCGTTGTTGTTGTTAAGCCGTTTTCTCCTTTAGTTCCGTTTTCGGACATGACTGTAGGAGTAGTCCATTCATTTGGTTGAATATCATCTATATCTTTATTCCCAAAGGCAGTCGCTGATGTGCAATATAGAGGGTTTTTTCCATTAGGTACTGTCCTAGACCAACCATTCAGACACTCTTCCAAAGTCTTACCATCAACACCTGATGAAAGAGAATTATTTTTAAATGTAAAAAATAATTTGTTTATTCCTGTTGTCTCTATAGCTGTTAGGCTTCTTTTGTATAAAGTAATAACAAAAGATGAATAACCATCTCTGACATTTACTGCTGTTTCACTTGCACTACCAATTCTCATTTTGTTTCTACCTCACAAAGATATGTCGAACTCACGCCAACTTTAGAGCTTCTAATTAGAATAGCTTTATTACTATTTGTGTTTATACCTAAACTTTCTAGTTGTGTATTTGTTGGCTTTTCGTAAACAAAAGATTCATCACTTTGCTTATGCCAAGTATAATCATACAGAGCACCATTAGAATCTATTTCAACTCCATTTTTATACACACGGCAAATCCAAATAGATATATCCAAATCGTTTTTGAAAATATTGCCATTGAGCATTTCTATACTGAGATTCCAAAAACTGCCCTCTTGTCCTGTAGCCCCATAAACACCCGAAAGATAAATTTTTTCTTCTTGAGTATTATCTGTATAAGTAATAATTTCTTTTTTCCATAAAAAACGATTAGTTTCTGTAATTTCTTGTGGCTGTGGATTCCATAGGGGATTACTACTTTCAGGTGCTGAAGCTTTATTGTTAGCTATATAATATGTGATAAGATTTTTAATCCCTTTTCCATTGCCGGCAGAAGAAGAGTTACCCCACGACTCGACAGTATATCTGTTCCATTCGCTAACTCCTACCCCTATGTAAGCTGTTTGAATATAATCATCTCTTATAAAAGAAATTGTCTCACTTACAACTAAAGATGCCTGTCCATAGTTGGTCTTTTTATGGGAAGCAATCACTAAATCTCCTAAAACAGTCTCGTTGCCGTTCTCTTTCCATTTGGAAATGAAGCGTGAGTTTTTCTTAAAATGCCAATAAAATTGAGCAAATTTATCGGCGTGCTCTTTAGTATAAATGTTAGAGCTATTATATTCTTCAGGGTTTTTACTACTTGAAGGAATTTTAATAAAACATTCTTTATTTTTATATAAAACCTTACCTGATATATCAAAGTGATTTATCGAAACATCATAACTAGTTTTATTCTTTAAAAGAATCCAAGCTTTCGTAGAATAATAAAGCGGGTTTGCAGTCATTCCTAAACTTGTAAGGATAGGAAAATCAAAAGTATCGGAAATTTTTAAAGCTGTTGTATAATCTACTTTTTCATTCTTACTGTCATACTTATAAGCAATTAGCGTTAATTGGGGTTCTGTTACATCCACAATGGCTAAATCTGCATTTTGAGTTCTAGAAATTTTGGTATTATAAGCCCTATCAAGTAAGGAATCGTTATATTCTTGATAGGTAGCCTCTAAATCTCCGTTTTCAGGATAATAAACATTGCTTTTTACAATATCGCCATAAAGTCCGCCGTCAGAATCTTGAGAAAGAGAAGAAACACCATTATAAACGGAAGCTTCTTTTTCTTCTAGGGTTGCATACGTAATCTTTAATCCGTCATTGTCTAATATACTAGCACTCGTTTTAATACCCTCACTTGAAAGAGAAAAGGAAGAGATGACTTTTTTAATGCTATTATCATCTTTCCATTTGAGAGCTTTTATTTGAGCCTTACCATTTAAATTAGTGTCTAATACATAACCACCACATTCAAATAGGAGTGTATCAATTAGCGTTCTATAGTCTTCACTATCTTCTTTATCAACAATAAAAGCAGAAATAGTTATATTGTCAGTATCACTTATACCCCCCTCAACATAATCCATACCCGACTTTTCAAGTAGAGCATAGACTATTTCGGATACCTTCTTGTTTCTAAATCTCATATATTCTTCTGGCTGTTTGTCTAGATATAATGTAGATAAATCAACAAGAGAAAGAGAACAAGAAGAAGGAATTCTTTTTGTTTCTATCTCTAAAGAAGATTTATCTAAAACGCCATAAAAATATAATTCGTTCGTCGAAGAGGAAATTATACAGTAAACAGTTTCATTAGCAATAATCATGCTTAAAAAAGAAGACCAAAGAGTAATGTTTGCAGAAGGAGAGAGTGTTATATTCGCCTTATCGATTGCACTCTTGAAACTTGTAGTACATAAATTGTGTTCGATAGTTGTTTCTTTACTACTGATAATACCTGAGTAATCAATCCAAGAAGAATTATTGCTAGAAAATTTATATACCATAGCTTTAATATACCATAGAATAAGAACTATTCCCATTACGGAATGTTTCTTTCATCTGTCTAATTACTTCTTTCGCCAAAGATTCCTTATCTGTATCAGCGCCGTTTATAATGATTTGTATATCGCCATTTGATATCGTGGTTGTCCTCGCATTTGTTCTGTAATCGATAAGATTTCCTTCACTAGCTTTAATCGTTTCGACTCTATCAAGACTACTCATACCCATGGCGTCTCTATATAATGCTTCATACTCGCTAGCATTTATTAAACCTTTTTCTTTCATGCTATTAAGAAAAGATAAATCCACATCTTTCTTTTCTGTATTTTTATCAATATTCATGGTATAGCTCTGAATCTTATCTATAGATTCTTGCATCTTCTTGTATCTTGCATTGGCATTTCCTTCGATATCAGTACTTGCCCATTCTTCCGCCCATGAAGTGTCTACCTTGCCGATGTCGACAAATGGGATTTTATTAAGAATGTCTATAACACCATTAACCAAATCCAAGAATCCTTTAGATATCCAACCAACAGCCCACTTTACAGAATCTTGAATAATACCTGTAAGAACATTAAGCATTCCAATTACCCACGTAATAGCAATGGCTAATGCTTTAAAGATAGGATACAAAGCTTCAAAAACGGGTAGAAAAACAGATTGAATTAAATCGCCTAACAACTCCAACATTGGTAATAATGGCTCTAAGAACGCATTTAAAATTGGAAGAATTGAGTCTGAGACAATACTAGCTAATTGAGTGAAAACTTCCGTTTGAGTGATTAAATTGAGAAGAGATGCATATAGTCCACCATTAAAAATATTTGCTAACTCATCAAAGACTGAAAGGACTTTATTTGTAGCTTGAATATTTTCTTTTTCTTGTATACTTTCCTTATATACTTCTCTTATGTAGTCTAACAATTCTTTTTGTTCATCTGATAATGTTCCATTCTCCGAGGTAGTAATAAAGAAATTGTTAAGGTCCGAGAAGGAATCTTTTAATGCAGTTTGTAATTCTGTTAAAGCTTCTTCTTTCATGTCACTAAAAAATAGATCCCATGAGACTTGTTCTCCTGAAAGAAAATTATATGGATGAATTTCGTTATCTTTATTATTTTTAAAAAGTGACTCAAAATATGCGCCAGCTTTTTTTCTCATATCTAAAATTGTTGCAGTCTCATTTTCGACTAGACTATTCATAGAAGATATAAATGTTGAATAAGTTTTATCTGAAGCCCCCATTTTGGAATACAAATTATCATATGTAGTCATGAGACTTTGGGCATAACTCTGTTTATCACTCTTTAATTCTTCTCTTTTTCCCTCTAAAGCTTTTCTTTCTTCATTCGTTTTGTAAATATCTTCTAGAAGGTCTATAACCTTATCAATCTTTTTGTCGCCAATATTTGCATCTTTCATTACTTCTTTCATTTGTTCTGGTGTAGCATTGAAAATAAGCATTATATCACTTAAATACTTAAAGAGTTTATCATCATCAAATTTTATGCCACCTAAATTATTCCTGTAATTATGTGTGAGATTTTTCAAAATAGTAGAATAGTCTTCTTTAGTGCGAATATCATAAACATTCCCACCATCTCCTGTTTTAAGAAAATTCTCTTTTGCTTTAGCAGCTTTATTTGTAGCTTCTAAAATTTCAAGCCACCATTTTTTTATTGGAGAAAAGATTTTATTTACATCTTTTCCTAAATTTTCTTTATATTCTTTTGTGGCTTCATTTAGCCTTCTCGTAATATTCTCTGTACTATCAAGAGTTTTTATCATATCACCTTGTGATTTGTAGGCTTTTTCTTGTAGCAACTCTAATCTGGCTTGTACTTGAGCATATTGCAAAGATGACCCTGTAAGCCTATCTAGTCCTTTTTTCTGCAACTTAGTTTTTACTTCTGCTTGCGTGATTACATAGCCAAGCTTTCTAAAATTTTCAACGTTTCCTGCAAGACCAGAAGCGATACTCTGGAAAGTTTGTTCCATATCGCCAGTAATGTTTTTGTAAGAAATGATATCTAAAGCAGTTTTTGCAGCAGTTTCTCCGAACGCCAAAGCTTCTTTATCTGTAGCACCATAACCAATAACAAGGTCACCAAAAGTTCCTAATGCTTTTTGCGCAGTACTTGTCGCCATACCGAATGAAGAAGCCAAAGTACTAGCTGTTTTGATAGCTGCAGAACTAACATTTTCAAACGTTGTGATAAAAAGGTTATATGTTTCCTCTGCTTCACTAGCTACTTGAGCACTTTCTTTTATTAAATTTATTACAGATGTAAATACTTTTCGGATACCCCATACAACGACTTGTGCAGACACGAAAGACTTAACCAAGTTGCTCATTCTTTCGTTTAAAGGTGTTCTACTAGCTTCCTTCATGGTTTTTTCAAGAGTTTTCATCTTGTTAGCTAGTTCGATAGTTTTCGTGCTTGTTACACCTTCTACTTCGATTGTCTTGCTTAATTCTGAAGACAAGGCGTCATATTCCATTTGGGCAATAGAGCCTGTTTGCCCTAATACCTGGGCTTTAAGATAGTCTATATTTTGGCTATTTGCAGTTTTTAGAGAACCTTTAAAATTTGTTAAAGACTTCTCTTTTTGTGCAACCGCTTTTGCCCTGTTTTGCTCTTTTATGGCATCATTAAGTTTCTTTTGGCTTGATGTTAATCTAGTTGTAAGAGCGTTCAAATTTTGTAATTCACCACTCCACGAACCACCACCAATTCCATCAGAGATTAAATTCTGTAACTCTTTTTCGAGAGATACAACTTCTTTTTTATAAGCTTTCAAAGACTCGGCATTAGAGCCAAAAGAAAGAACTTGTCTATCAATCGCATTAAGATATTTATTGACGGTATCTGTAAAGCCGCTTGTACCCGTCTTTATTGAAGACAAGGCAAGCTCATACTCTTTAGAGCCTTCAACTAAACGTCCAAGGCTGTTTTGTCCTTGGACTATGGATACATTATATTTTTTTAATTCATTTCTTAAGGTGCTAACACTCTTTGCTGAATAGTCAACTGATTGAGATAGTTTTTCAAATTCTTGCTGTGCTCCTTTATCGTCTGCAATGATACCGATTCTCAAATCCATGCTCATTTTCGTGTTTTCTCCATTTCCCAAGCATCAAAGCTTGATTCTTCTGATTTTAGAATTTTAATTATATCAAGTACGCACCTACGTTCATGTAACCAACCGCTAGCATTTGGAGTACCTCCAAATGCGCAATAGCTAGAATACAAATCCATAGCAAGATAAAAAAAATCTGTTTTTAGGGCTTGAATATCTTCAAATTGTAAAGCTCCATATTCCCATTCCCCTTTTTCATTTTTTATCCCTCGCATAGGATAATATGGGGGGTAGTCTGACTCATCAAGAAAAGAGGATTGCATCTCAAAATATTTTAATCGAAGGGCTTGGTAGCCCAACTTTAGTTTTTTACTTCTTCTCCTGTCAAATCAGCCCCTGCCACGATATGTGCGTAAATACTAGCCATGAGAGAAGAAACAAACGTTCCAGGTAGAGCAAGCAAAAGTTGTGGGGTAACTTCTACTTCTTTTCCCGTTTTTTCATCTGTAATATTAATTCCTTCAATCTTCTTTACATGGTCAATGACTATAGCTTCCATATTCTGGTTGCCCTTTCTATCCATATACTTAGTCATTTCTCCACTAGTAAGATATGTGCAAACAACCTTAATATCTTTATCTTCCTCTAATGGATAAAAAACGTGTTCTAATTCAGGAATTGCCTTACCCTTGTCATTTTCTTTAAAAAGTGCCTTCAAATTATACATAGTATTCTCCTTTAATGATTTATCTTTTAATAGGGGGGAGAGGGTAGCTCTCCCCTGATTTCAATTAAGCTGTAGGTCTTCCTGTCTTGAATGCAGCAGAAAGGAACGCAGAAGTTGCCTTTATCTGTAAATTGCCACCTTTATAGTTGTTTTCATCAGTGTAGTTACCTGTGTAATCAACATCAAAAGACTGAGAAGAGCCATACTCTCCACCAATTGAAAGGTTAGAGAAAATAGCTGGAACAACAGAAAATTCAAGAAGGTCTCCTTCTTTTGCATTTCTTAAATTCCAACCGATAACAAGTAAATCTTTCTCTGTGGTATTTGCAGCTTCGTAAGTAATTGTATCACCGTCTATCTGCGTAATAGGTACAAATCTTTTTTTGAGCTCATTAATACCAGTTGGAGCTGTAGTACTTAAAGCTTCTGTTATATTAGCTCCGCTAATAGAACCACTCTGTGAAACTTGTCCGTCTGTGACATTGTTTGTACTTTCGTCATAATCAATTGTCACGTCAACAATATTTTTGGAGTAGGAAAGGCTCTTGCCTGTTGCTTGTCCTAAAAAGAGAAGAGGGATTTTTACGCAAGAATCCCCTTCCTTTAATGTTGTTGCTTTTGTAACAAAGAAAGGGCTCATTACAGGGACGCTGCCAAAGGCACTAGCAGAATCTGCTTTTCCTGTAACAATTATAAAGTCTCCAACAGCGACAGTTGTAGCAGTTGTTGGTGTACTTCCGATAAATGCTAAAGACTGTCTACCGTCTCGTGCTTGTGAATTAGCCATTAATATGAATCTCCTATTGCCACTGTGGGTAATCCAAAGTGGCATCTATGCGACTTTTTAGTAAAAAGAAACAACCGTTATAATCGCCGTTACTATTCATAATAACAAGTGAAGAATTGTCGATTATGTCATATAAACTAAAAAGATTATTCGAAAAATATTCTAATAATGCCGAGTAATACTTTTCCGTGAGCTCTAAACTTTCGGTATCAAAACTATCATTAACAAAAAGATTTATAGTTGTGTAACATTCCCAACCATTTTCAACTTGTTTGACAGTAGTACCATTTTCAACAGAAGGATAAATAGCCAAGGTTAAGTCAGATGATTCAACAAAAGAATAAATATCAGTTACTTCATTCAACCCTTTTAAATTTTGAGCTTTGAGAAACTCGTTTAGTTCCTCTTTAACTTTGCTCTTTAACCTGATATAAAATTCTCTTGGTGTCATTTAATAACCTCTTTTATCTTTTCTTCTGTGCGTTTAATTGCTGTAGGAATTGCACTCTCTATACATTTCGTCTCGCTGTCATAAAGATTATAGCCTTTTCTGACATAACCTTTAGGTAACCTATGAAATCTAAAATTATCAGAACCAAAGAAAGGAGAATTTTTTCTCCATATTGCTGTTTGCTCAAAAAGATTCATCATAAGAGATGAAACATAAGCTCTCTTTACACTACGTGAAAAGGAAGTTTTACTTCTTAAAGCATGGGCAGTTTCAAAGGAATAATTAATAAGTCTTCTACCATTCTTTGCTTTCCAACCTTGCTTAGAAAACCTTGTTGTATGCAATACATTAACACCATTCTTCCTTACATAATTTTGATTACCAAAAGAGAAGCGTTTTTCTTCTAATGTGACCATCTTTTCTCTGCCATAAAAAGCTGTTCTTGCGACAACATCTCCTACAGCCTTTGAAGTAACATTAGAAAGACCTAATAAATCTTGTCTTAATTTTTCAAAATCTTGATTCTTAATAAAGATAATATTAGGCATTCTTTATCTCTCCAAGTTCTAGTGTTAATATGCCACTTTCAGCGCCTCTAACAACGAGAATCTTATAACTTCGTTCTTTAATGGTAATAACTTTACCAAGTAAAATTTTTGTAGGGTCTGATATACTTTGCACTTCGTTAATGGATAATTGAAATCTTCTTTTTTCTATCGGTGTAGCAGTAGAATAAGAAACAATCTTTCGATCAACATAACTCCCTGAACAAAAGATTCCATGAACAGAAAGTTTGTCGTTTTCCGATAGTTCTATTACCGATAATTCGCTGAACGGAGAAGAAGCGATTATGTTTTGCCATTGTGCATTAATATCAAAACCCATACACACCACCAATTAAGAAATAGAAGTTAAAACTCCATAGTTATCAATACCAGTGATAATTGGACATGGGCTTGTCTGCCCCTGAATCATGGTAACAACTAAAGCACCTCTGTCCTTTCCATAGACTGTATATACTTCGTTTGCTGCGACCTGTCCCTGAACACCACCTACGTTAGCGAGAACACCACAATAGCCCATTACTCCAATTGGTTCACCAAGTAAGAGAGCCTTTCCTTTTGGAATAAAATATGTGCTTCCGTCAACTGTGCCATAATATGCGTAAACTTTTAAATTACCACTTCCAACAGAAGGAATAACACCAAGGTAAGCAAATCCATCAGCATCTGCACCAACTGTATCAAGCATAGTATTGATGTTTCTTGTATCAAGAACAGATTTCCAACCTGTACCTGCTGCAAGAGTGATAGCGTCTTCAGGATTCAAGAGAAGAGTATTAATCATATGTCCTTTTTTGATTAAAGGAAGACATGCTTTAGATAATACTTCGATAGGCTTAGTTGAAAGAGTTGCGCCACTAAGAGCAAGGTTACTTGCTGTTACAGGGAATGACTGTTCGCCACCATTCTTTGTAGTGAACTTACCTGTAAAAACAGCATCAGAAACAACCTTTTGCTTTGCATAAGCGAATGTCTTTGCCATTCTGTCACGAACCTTTGCAGCAAGATAAAGTTCTCTTTCTTCGACAGACCAAGGTTTATCGAGTGGTTCTTCAAAAAGTCTTCTCTGTGCGTCAGAAAGCTTTATCTCCTGCTCTGGGAAGAAATACTGCCCCTGAATATAAGATTCGTTAAAAGGAGTCTTATAATTTACTCTTGTTGGGTCTTCGCCTCTTGCGGCTTCTTCAGGAATAGATACGCCATAATCTTCATAGCTAAGTCTAATAACATCCTGATCTGTGCCTATCTCACCTGCAAAAAATTTCTTAGTGAATCCATCATAAACTTTTGGACCAGCAGAAGCCTTTACGCTAACTCTTGCTAAGCCCTGAGTGAGAGCTTCATAATTTGCCATATTACTTAATCTCCTTTACGTGTAAAAATGCGATATTCGAGAGTCCGCCGACTTCATTCAAAATCCACGCTGGTGCTTTGGTTGCTGTATAGCCTACAGCCTCATAAAGTGCTTCAATAAAAACCTCTCCGGCGACAATAGCTTTGACATCCTTTGCAGTTTCTCCAACAGTTGTGTCTTCGACGCAAACGGCAACTCTTTTAGCTGGTTTAGTTGCTGTTGCTGTTAAATCAGTTGAAACTGCAATTGGAGAATAAGTGCCAGTTCCGTCACTAAGAAGAATAGTTCCTTCTTTAATTGCAGTATCTGCGGTTGCCTTAACTGATACGTTATCAGTACGACTAACAACAGGATTCCAGATGTGTGGTTTTCTTGTGATTTCCATATTATTTATTCTCCTTGTTTAAGTTATCAGCAGCAGCGAGATATGGGTTTCCGATATCATCTTTTGCAACTGGATTTTTAACTTCTTGTGCTTTTTCTGAAATATCAACAATAGGTTTTAGTGCCTCTTTTTCAGCTAATACTTTTGCATTCTCTTCGTTTGCTAGAGCAAGCACATCTAATGCGACATCTGCGGCACTCTTACCTTCCTCTATCGCTTTGTCAATCAACGCCGAGCAATAGGGTTTTCTTAGAGCGTTTAAAGCAGAGATACGATTCCTTTCCTCACTTAAAACGCTAGCTAAAAGTGAAGAATCTACAGAACATAAAGCTTTAAATTCACTAGCTCTTTGTTCTGCTGTCATGGAAGCATAGTCCATATTCTCTCCTTCGCTCTCAATAAGAGAGCTAATATCATTTATAAACTCCTCATAGGAGGATAATTTATCTATAAGTCCAACTTCTAAAGCTTCTTTTCCGAGAACGGTAGAGCCTTCCAACGTTTTGATTTTCTCAACGTTTTCTACCCCTCTAAAAAATACAAGAGCCTCGAAATAACCGTCTTCCAATTCATCTAATCTTGTTTGTATTTGTTTTTCCCCTTCTTCTGTAAAAGGAGAGAGATTCTTTTTTTGAGCGTTTTTAGACCTAAAAATTTTTGAAAGAAAACCATTTTTCTTTTCATATTCTGAATAGTCCGTAGCCTGGCAAATAACACCACAACATCCTACCTCCGCAAAAGGCGAAGAATAAACTCTAGAACAAGCGGCTGCAAGAAGGTAACTAGCGGAACAAGCAAGCGAATCAGTATAAGCATAAATAGATTTTGTTTGTGCTTTTTCATGAATATATTTTGCAGTCTCCATTAAACCTGCAACTTCTCCCCCAGGAGAATTTATTGAAAGAACAATAATTTTAACTTCAGTATCATGTATGGCTCTTTCGATTGTTGCCTTTAAAGATAAATAAGCAGAATTTGTAAAAAAATAAGAAGAATTATAAATAGTAGGCGAATTAAGTGCTACAACCGCAATTCCTTCTTCACTTGTTGTGTAATTAAACTCTGTAAAAGAACTAAATTCCCTTATCTGTTGCATGTCTTCTTGATTACGAACCATTGCTATCATTGTCTATCATCTCCTTTTCTTTTTTGAGTCTGTCGGCTGTTTCTTCAAAATCTTTGCCATAAAGATTTCTTACTGCCATTTCATGAGTGCAAAAACCTGCTTCAACAGCTGTTTTGTAAGCATTGACTTCTTGTACAGGATTAATCGATACTCCACCTTGTCCGATCCATGTTGCACTAAGCCAAGCTTTCTTTACTCTTTCATTTCCATCCATATATCCTGGAGCGTTTATCTCTCCAATACGAATGCCATAATCTGTAACTTGCTCCCATACAGGTTGACAGAAATTATCAGCCATATCTTTTCTGTAAATAGTGAATCCTTTTTCAGCACAACCAAGAGAGCCACGTGAAGCAGAGAAAGAAGCCGTAAAAGATTCTTTTAGAATCTCTCTAGGGATAGACATTGCTGCTCCAATCTGATCGAGCATAGAATCAATAAACGCGCCATAGTCAGTTGAAGGAGCTGTACTTTCTACAAGTTTGACTTTTTCGCCTTGAGCGAGACTGACAGCATTGCCACTACTTAAAGCAAAACCTATATCAGAAATGTCTTCTTTTCCTGTTAGTTCTTGCGCTTGTCTACTCAAATTTTCAATAGTAGGGTAGAAAGTGTTGCTTTCTGCAACTTCTGGTTCGTGCTCAATAAAAACAGTAAAAAGAGATTGGACTAAAGCTTTTTGGATTGTTGCTCTTGTAAACACTGTTGTGTCAAGAATAGCATCTCTTACAGATGCCAAGAGGGGAATACCTCTTACCTGATTTGCCTCTACAATATTTAAGGCAATCAAAGAAAATTCTTCAAACCCACGATTATATTTATAGAAAAGTTTAGAAGAAAAGGTATCGTGAAGATTGTCATCTGACTGAGCTATCCAATAGCCTCTTTCCTTTCCTTTTTCATCTAATTCAACCCCACCAATTCTTTTTTTTGTATCCAAACTAGTTGTAGGAGAATAAACACTATTACCAGAAATGAGTTGAATTGCAGGCTTATAAGCATTATATTTACTACGATAATAACGGTGAAGAAGAACATCACCACTATCAAGAATATTTCTTAAAGCAATCCTTTGTAATTGCACGAAAGTATTTCTTTTGTAATAATCAAAATCTTTCGTATCTGTAATGTATCTCCAAAAACTTTCTGCTTGACTTGTGAATCTTTTATATTCTTCATCAGATACATTTAGAAGACTTCTCTCTGGAGCTGATTGAGGAAAGAGTCCTTGACCTAACGTGAACTGTATGACTCTGTCAGTTATTGCTTTCCCTATAGCTGTTTCATTGGATAATTTTTTAGAAGAATATTGAGCCTCTTTAAGATTGTATGAAACATCAGCATTAATATCTGTCTGATAGAATGGTCTGAAAGCTTGACTTGTCTTATTGGTTCTATCAGGAGAATAAACATTAGACACTAGAAAATACCTCCAAGAATCATGCCATTACGACCTTCGTATGAAGAAATAATTCTTTCACAAACAGCTATTTCTTTTTCAAGCTCTTTAATAACGGTTGTGAGTTCTAGTGCAGATAGCATTCTGACACTTCGTCTGTCTTCTCCATTTTGAAGATTATATTCAACAACGCCACCATTCGTTAGAGCATTCATTCGAGCAGAATATGCTTCTTTTCGCTGTTCAATTAATTCTTGTTTTCTTTCGATAGCTTCTGCCTTTGTCATACTCTCTTTATAAAACATTTACCCCCCTACTTGCCAAAAAAAGAAGGAGAAAAAGGGAGTTTTTTTGACAGATACAAAGAAGGGGGGTATTATTTAATTATGACCCCTATACTTATTCACATTTCAGAATCGGGAGTTTTTAAAGAAACTAAATACATGAAGAGTACTAAGGAGGCAATCAAGTACCTTAGAACTAACGGGTGTACCTTTAAAAATTCAACACTTTATAACCTCGAAGATTGTTCTGTCATTCTAACTTCAGGAGCAACTTTGTACGAAATTGAAGAAGACCTAATTAAAAATGGAACAAGGATAAAAAATGCCAAAGAATGAAAATGAATATAAAGAATCTTTTAAACAAAATGGAAAAGAATATATTTCAACAAGAGCGTTTTCAGAAAGAACTAGTATCCCAATGGATACAATTCAAAAACTTTGTAAAAGAGGTAAATTGAATTTTATAAAAGTTGGAGCTAGAAGGTTTCTTTGTTGGGAGAGTGAAAGCAAAAGACTTGAATTTTTGATTCAAGAAAACCAAAAAAGAGGTGTAATGCATTTTTTTGCGGGAAGGGGCAAAAAAACACCAAGAACAAATAGTGAAGTACAAGAAACAAAAGAAATACAAGACCTAGAAGAAATACAAGACCTAAAAGAGGTTGATAGTACAGACGCGAAACAACTTTTAAAAAACTTTGACGAGAATGATTTTAAAGATTGCTTGCTGCTATCAAAAGACCTTGACGGAAATACTATTATTGTAACCGATACAGAAGGAAAACCGGTATTAGATTGGAAAATGGTTGATAGAAAAATTACGGCACTAATTCGTAATCTCGAATTAAAAAGAAAAGAAAATGAATTAATTGCCAAAGATGATGTGATTCAATTCTTATCTATGGTTTTTACCAAAACAAGACAAAAAATAACATCAATTCCACCCCGTTTTGCTTCTCGTTTTGCTTCTTTTTTTCAAAAAGAAACTAAAACTGATTTATCAAATGAGACTAAAACCAACATAAAAACTATGCTTGAAACAGAGGCTAAACATATTCTGGCTGACATTACTAAAGATATAGAAGAGAGTAGTTTCGATAATGATTAAAAAGAATGACCTCTACGAATTAATTAGTACAATTAAAGTTTCTCTAGCAGTTCCAAAAGAAGATGATATCCCAACATGGTTGAGTAAGAATTTATATCTGCCTTCGGATACAGCAGAACCAGGTATTTACAATCCCGATAGAGCACCTTATCAAAAAAAAGTTCTAGAATGTGCCTCTCCTTCTAATCCAACAAGAAGGATAACCCTTTGTTTTGGTACACAAATGGGAAAAACATTAATAGAAGAAGGAATTATGGCTTATTACATTGCTTGTGTTCCTCAACCACAAGCTTTTGCTTTTTCTAATAGAGGAGAACTTGATGAATTTGTTAAATTAAAATTTGACCCTCTTTTAAACTCAAATTTAGCCATTAAGGCGAAATTCGGAGAAGGAACAAACCGAACAGGTAATACCCTTGCTGAAAAGCAATACGCAGGAGGTTTTATTCGTTTTGTACCAGCCAATGTTGAAGCTAGTATGAGGTCTTATTCTGTTTCTGTGTTGATTATGGATGAAAAAGACACATATCCTTTAGATGTAGGAAAAAATGGAGACCCAAGCACTCAGTTAATTTCAAGAACTAACGCCTTTCATGACCAAAGAAAAATTATTGAATCATCAACTCCAAACAATGAAGAAAGCCACATTTTGAGCGATTTGGAAAAATCTACATATAATGTCTTCAAAGTTCCATGTCCACATTGTAATGAATATTTCGCATTAGATTGGTCTTACATGAAATGGGAAGAAACTAAAGCAAATGCAAATTCTGTCGTTAGAAATGTACATATGGTTTGTCCTAATTGCGGAGAGAAAATATATAACATTGATAAAAATTATATGCTGCCAAGGGGAAAGTGGGAGTCAACAAACCCAAATGCGAACGAGGAACATCAAGGTTTTTATCTCCCTAGTCTATATGCGCCTGTTGGTTGGCTTAGTTGGGAAAGCTTAGCGCAACAGTATTCAGATGCCATGAATGAGAAAACAGAAAGCAAGAAAAGAACAGCGTTAGTTGCTTTCTATAATACTAAGCTTTGTCAACAATATAAGGTTGGAATGGATAAACCTCGGGCTTTAGATCTATACGAAAGAAGCCAAGGAAGTTGCTTTAGAAGGGGAGTCATTCCTTCTTGGGTTGCAATCGTTACAACGGCAAGTGACGTTCAGAAGAATCGTATTGAAACTTGTATAATGGGTTGGGGGGGAAGAGGTAGACATATTAATTTTGAACACCGTATTTTTCCTATTAATCCAAATGAAACAATGGAAGATACTGAAAACTCTGCATGGACTAATTATTGTAGAGAAATTGTATACGCAACCTTTACAAGAGAAGACGGAGTAATAATAACTCCAATTGCCCACGCAATCGATAGAAGCTATCTTCCAAATACTGTTGACCTATTCTACCAAAAATATGGAAATACTACTCTTTTTCCAGTTAGAGGTATGAACAAAGAAGTTGCAAGAGGAGAATTGATAGCAACCCAAAGATATAAAAAGAATTATGGTCAACTCTATTATGATGTGCCTGTCGACAACATAAAAGCAAACGTATATAAGAATCTTCTCTTAGATGAAAATGGTGATTATGAAAAAACGGAATTTTGCTCTGATTATTCAAGAGAGTATTATGAACAGCTTTGCGCTGAATCCTTAAAATGGAATCCAAACACAAAAAGATATGAATGGTTTAAGGATAGAGATAGAAACGAAATTCTGGACTGTTATGTTTATAGTTATGCCCTCTATTACTACCTTAAGCTTAATGCTTTAACTGATGAACAATGGGAACAAATACTAATACAGCAGCAACAGCAAAATAAAACAATAAAAAATACAAAAGCAAGAAGGCAAATATCAAAAGGAATCGAATTTTGATAATAAAAAAAACCTGTCACAATATTTTGCAACATAATGACAGGTGTTAGCTTTAAAAATGTATTCAAAATATAAAACAAACAACATAAGTTGTCAATAAAACCCCTTCTATTTTAGAAGGGGAAAACTTTTGTCTGAAATAAAAAGAAAAGGAGTTATTTGGAACAATTATATTTTATCAAATAAAAGAAACTGTGTCTAAAAAATCTCTCTGCTTTTTAAGGAGAAAAGATTTATTCCATGCAGAGAGAAGAGAACTCTATCTATAATTATAATATACCACAAATGTTTAAAATTCAACAAAAATATACAAAAGTATACAAAATTAAATAAAAGCTAGTAAAACTAATCTAGCCAAACAAAATCTTCAGAAGAAGACTCTTTATTAATTATTTCTTCAATTTTTTTAGATACTTCTAACAATGCTTTTAGATATATATGTGTATATCCTTGTTGAACCTTGTTCCTATCCTGATGATGCCAACCAAAATATTCTTGAACAAGAACATCTTTTACTCCCGACTCTAAGAGCTTAGTGTTAAGAGCGTGTCTTAGTTTATGTGGAGAAAAAGATATATCATCATCTATACCTGCCATTGCTCTGGTGTAATTAAAAGAATCTGTCCAAACAGAATTACCTGTCTTCATGAGGAAATCTTCATCATTTTTCTTATATTTCCATAATCGTTCGCCAGTGCTTTTAGCCAATGGTATTATTCTCATAATCCCCCATTTAGGAGCTTCTAAGATTGTTAAGTTTTCGTCTTTCCAACTTTGAGATATGTCTAGAACATAAACTATCTTTCCGTTAATCTGTGCTCTCTTTAGCTGTTTTCCTTGTATGGCACTTAATTCGGCTCTCCTAAGCCCCGTTGTTAAGAGAATATAGAATTTATCCATTTCTATAGTAGAACGAAAATATGAAGGTTCTTTGGCTATTCTAGAAAGTTCTTCAAATTGGAGAATCTTCACATCTCTCTTTTTAACCTTAATTCCCTTCATCCTAAAAGTGACAGGTATAGAAATATACCCCATTGAGTATGCCCAACTAAGAATTCCCTTATACGTACAAAAAGTGTCGTCAGCAATATACCTATAACCATATTCTTTTATAACGATATCTCTAACCCTATCACAAAAAGATTTGTCTATATCCTTTATCTTAGTATTAAGCATATCAGAAGGAAGTAAATCTAATAAATGCTTAACCCTCGCAGCTTCATTCTTTGCATAACGAAGGGTATAATCATCCTCTGTCTTTTGAGCCATGATATATTTAGGGTTGGTTTCGGTTGAAGCAAAGACTCTTAATAATGCAACCAATTTCGAGGGGTCTTTGGATTGAGCTTTCTTTAAATATTCATCCCTAAACTTTTCTGCTTCTTCTTTATCTGTCTTCCCTGTCGCAATATTTCGTCTCTCTCCATTTATCATGTATTTGAAATAATAATGTTTTTTTATCTTGAAAACAGAAGGGATTTTAGGCAAGATAGCCACCTTTTTGTCTATCAAAGTATCAGATAGACACTTTTTTACTTTTTCCATACGCTCTTAACTCCTTATCTTAAAAGAAATTAAAAGCTTTGGGCGGTATAAGGATTGAACTTATGACTTCCACCACGTCAAGCTTTTTTGTACTTCTTTTAAATGTTACTTATGTTGTTTAATTCCTTATAAATAAGTAACATAAGTAACAAAATAAAACAAGATAAGGCACATAAAAAACATTGATAGCCACTAGATAGACATTTTTTTATTAGAGATAGCCAAAATATATCTATTTAATAGGGTGAATAAACTCGACTGTTACAATAAAGAGAGGTACAACCTGAATAAATCAGGTTGTTTAGAAAATTAGATTAATTAGTATTATTTTTTTTCATAATTCAGAAAAAAATTATGTTTTTTTGAGCTTTCATATTTTTTTACTATATTTAGTCCGTAAAACCTTTGACTTTTAATTGCTTTAATATGGTGCTCTCGATGTCTCTGCTTCGATTATAAAGTTCAAAGCCTTTTAATGCATCACCTTTAATAATTACTGTATTGGTTACTCTACCCGATAATGCACTAGCCCCCCCTTGGTCGTATTTCCTCTATGGGTTTATTCAAACTGTTATTCCCTGCATAATGAACAATTAAGGAATTACTATCAAAGGTACGATTCAAGTAACCTAGATTGTTCAAAAAGTTTGCACAATCCGTGTTACTATTTTCTTCTCCTTCCTCAAAGCCATTTAGAGTGTCAATTACAAATAAATCTACTTGGTTTATACCTTTTGTTTTTAGTGCTTTAGCTAATATCTCTGTGTTTCTTTTGGAGAGTTTTATATCTCCATTTGAGACTAAGCCATATTCCTTTAGGTCTAAGAGAAGAAACTTCCCGTCTATGTCCTTAATATTCTTACCGTTATATTGCAACCACCCTTTGATTCTAATCATTAGAGAACTAGCGTTTCCCTCGGAGTAAAGATAAAAGATTTTTCTATCTTCACTAACAGAAGTTATTTTCTTTCCATGCCATTGAGTAGCCCCCGTGGCATAAGATAGACACCAATCTAGGGTTACAAATGATTTACCTGTATTTTCAAATGCCACAAGAAGGTTAATTGAATTACCTTTTTGAATACATCCTTCAGTGACAACTCTCCCGCCTAAAGACGGGAGTATTCTCGCATGGATTTTATAATAAAACCTTCCTTTTTGAGTTCACTTTATATTTTATATACAATATAATTTTTTTAGAAGGTTTAGTCAACAAAATAATTACTTATAATGCAAAGAGATAGTTGCTAAAAAGTTGCTGAAGGTTGCTAAAATCGGTTGAAATCGGTTGAAATCGATTGAATCTGAAAATTATCTGATTTTATCTGATTTTATCTGAACTGTTTTTTGAAAAGCAAAAAAAGAGGAGCTATTTGTTTTGCTCCTCTTTCTCATTTTCTCTTAAGAATGTTTCTATTATCGCTTCTATCATTTTTTGTTGAGGTTCTGTTAGACTCCTGATGTTACTAGCTAATCTACCAACATCAGGACTTAATTTAATCGATCCATTACCTGTTAAAATATAGTCAACATTAATTCCTTTTTTGTCTAATGCTCTTACGAACTTTGGATTCAAAGGTCTTTCGTTCCTTTCCATTTTACTATATTGTGAATGAGAAATTTGCAACAAACTTGCGAATTGTCGTTGGTCAAGTCGTAAGAAATCACGAGCTTCACGCAACCTTTCTCCTGCTCCATTGACCAAACCATAAAGTGTAGGCATTTTTTACATCTCCTTTACAAACGCAATAATAACAAAGAAAAAGGCTAACGTCTACGCACTTTTAAGCCTTTTTCTTATAAAAAAGTGTTGCTTATTTTTCTTAACGGTCTATAATGGTTTATGTAAATGGTCTTAATTAGCCGTTTGCACTCTATCAATAAAAAAAGGAGAAAAGGAAATGGACAATACTGAACTTGTTCAAAAAATTGGAAAATTAACGCCAGAGCAACAAAATTGCATTGAAAACTTAGTCTTGATAATGGCTAGTAATGGAGATGAATGGATTCCTGTAAAAAATGCCGCATCAATTCTAGGTGTCTCATCTATGACCATTAGAAGAAAAATAGAAGAAGGTGTGATTCGATACAGAAAAAATTCAACAAGAAAAACTTTAGTATCGCTTGTCGATATAGCAAACCTAAAAAATTAAAAACAAAAGGAGAACTCACATTTATGGCTTTTAATCCTAAAAGCACATTAACCATTAAAAATAATGGTTTAAAAATTGCTCTCTACGGAGAGAGTGGAGTTGGTAAAACATGGCAAATATCTACGTTAGATAGTCCATTTATCATCTCTTCAGAAAAAGGACTTCTGACACTTTCGTCTTTAGGAATGGATATTCCTTATGTCGAAATCTCCAGCCTTAAAGATTTACAAGAAGCAAGAGAATATCTTAATAGTGACGAATATTATGATGCTTATAACACTCTTGTTATCGATAGTGTTACAGAGATTGCAGATATCATTCTACAAAAAGAAAAGGAAAACACAAAAGATGGCAGACAAGCTTACGGCAGTGCACAAGACCAAGTAATAAGAGAATTAAGAGAGTTCTTCAACATTGAAGAAAAAGACATTGTAATGATTTTTAAATCAGGAAGAGTTGAAGACCAAGACACGCTTAGGACTTCTTACATTCCAATTGCCGTATCAGACAAATTCTCTAGCAGAATTCCGTATCTTTTCGACGAAGTTCTAGCTTTAAGAGTTAGAAAAGATTCAGAAGGTCAAATAACAAGATATATCCAAGCTTTTAATGATGGAAATTATTCTTGCAAAGATAGGTCCGGACAACTTTATCCAGAAGAAGAAGCCAGTTTAGGTGAAATTATAAGAGTAATTAAAGGAGCAAAAGGTGAAGGAAAAGAATGAAATCATTTTTACTGGAGAAGAAAGTAAAGAACTCGATAACAGTATCGAAAGATATCTCGAACTTAAAAAGACAAAAGATGAAGCAGATAAAGCTATGACAAAAATCCTGTCTTCATGGGAAGAAATGATAGGAGTCTCTCCTGACGAACCAAAGACAGGTAGTATCAATCTTGTTGGTGCAGATAAAAAGGTAAAGGTTGAATTTAAAATGACAAAATCCATAAACAGAGATTTTGCTATTAAAGAGTGTGAAAAGAACAACTTAAGCATCTTAGACTTATTCAACGTCAAACTTGATTATCCCAAACAGAGCAATCTCGATGTAATCGAGCATTGGAACGAAAAAGACAAAGGAATAGCACTAAGTATCATAGAAAGTGCAACAACAACAAAAAGAACCAAATCAGGTGTAGTTATCAAATAAGGAGAATAAAAAGATGGCTAGAATGAATGCAGAAATAAATTATGAAAATTTACCAAAGAATGAATATGAAACAATTAAACCAGGTAAATATGAAGCTTTTATTAGTGAATGCAAAGAAACTATAACAAAAAATGAAGACAACTTTATGTTAGTCTTTACCTTTAAAATTACAAATGAATGTGACTTTAGAGGACGTATTATTTCGTATAATATCCTAACAACCTTTAACAACTTAAATAAGGCTGAAGAGACAAAGAAGGCTTGCGGTCAAAAGCTTTCAGAACTAATGAATGCTATTCATTTGTGTCAAAACATAGAAGATACAGACCAATTCTTAAATAATGTCCCTGTCGAAATAGAGATTGAAGTCGATACAAATGGATACAACAGGATAAAGAGAGTTAGACCACTAGCAAGTACAGCTCCAAAAACAACTCCAATTTCAAGAGTAGCTCCAACATCTGTTCAAAATACAACACCTAGCAGACCTCTTCCTCGAAGAAGAATCACACAAGAAGGATAAAGATGAAACTAGAGAACGCTATCAAAAAAAACAAAGTTGTAAACATTGATTCTTTCTTGTGTTCTACTACAGAAACCCCCTCATCTCGTATGGGGGCTTCTTCTATAGCCATTAAATGTGAAAGAGCTTGTTGGCTTTCTTTTCATTGGACCATAACAAGGACAATAGAACCAAGAATACATAGAATTTTTGAAGTAGGAAAAATCTATGAAGATATGATGAAATCCTACTTAGAAAAAAGCTTAGGAATTGAGATTAAATATACTGGAAAGGAACAAATAAAAGAAGAGATATCTCCTCATTTTGTTTGTATGCCAGATGGAATAATTCTCGAAGGAGTTCCTACAGCAGAAAAAACAATCCATACATGGGAATGCAAAAGCTGTAATAAAGAGACTTACACGAAACTAGTCAAAAATGGACTCGAATTAGCAAAGCCCGAATATTATGTTCAAACTCAATGTGAAATGTATGCAGCATCTCTTTTCTTAAAGAAGAAAGTCGAGAGAGCCTTCTTTACTGCTCTTTGTAAAGATAATGAAGAAATCTATGCAGAAAGAATCGACTTTGACGAAGATACTCTGAATACCTATCTCGCCAAAGCCGAAAGAATAAGAACAGCTAATACTTTACCAAATCCAATCAGCGAAGACCCTACATTTTTTTTATGCAAAATGTGTCCTTACTCTACTTTTTGTTTTTTAACACATGAAATAAAAAACATCAACTGTAGGACATGTACCCACTCAACACCCGAAAAAGATGGGACATGGAGTTGTGCATTAGATAAAATGTATGATTGGAAGATAGGAGCTTTAGACAAAAAATGGCAAGAAGTGGGATGTGATTATCATGCTTTCAATCCGTCTTTAATGTTTAATTATCCTCATGTAGCAGAATGCTCTACAGAAACAAGTGTGGCTTTCGAAAATCCTAGTACAGGTGAAATTATCATAAATGGTATAGACGGAATCTCTAGTGAAGAATTTCTAAAAACTATGACTCCTCAAAAACAAAAAGGAGAAGCAATAGAATGGAATTAAGAGATTATCAAGAAAAAGCTATCAATGAAATATTTGATAGCTTGACAGGAAAAATTGAGGGCAGAGAAGGTCTTTGCCCTTGCGTTGTTGCACCAACAGGAAGTGGAAAGAGCGTTATTATAGCATCCTTCATTTCTCGTGCTATTAACTATTGGTCTGATTTTAAAATTTTGATGCTTACACATCAAAAAGAGTTAATAGAACAGGATGTAGATAAATTACAACAATTAAAGCCAAGTTTAGATGTTGGTATTTATTCTGCATCTCTTAAAAGAAAAGAATTAAAGCAAGTTACATTTGCGAGTATTCAAAGCATCATTAAAGAGAAAGAAAATCTTTATGATTATTTTGATTGCATCATTGTAGATGAATGTCACCTTATTAATAATGATGAGGAAGGCAGATATCAAGATTTTTTCAAGAATCAACCTAGAGCAATAATCATCGGTTTTACGGCAACTCCATACAGAATGAGCCAAGGAAGATTAGTTGAAGATGGTAATATCTTTGATTACTACATCCAAACAATCGGAATATTAGAATTGCAAAAAAGAGGATATCTTTCACGTTTAACAACGAAGGATGTTCTTACAAAGATAGATACTTCTCACATAAAAATAACAGCAGGAGAATTTAACGACAAAGATTTAGACGAAAACATAAACCAATACACAACCAACCAAGCCATTGCTGAAGAGATTGTAAGAAAACTTAATTACTATAACAGATATCATTGTGTAGTTTTTTGTTCTTCTATTGCTCATTCAGAGAACATAGCAGCATTACTTAACGACATGGATATTCCTTCTGCAAGCATAGACGGAAAGATGAGTAAAAAAGATAGAGAACAAACAATAGATCTCTTTAAAAATGGAACAATTCGAGCTTTAGTTAACGTTTCTATTTTAACAACAGGATTTGATTTTCCAAGCATAGATGCAGTTGTTTTAATTAGACCAACTCTTTCTACAGGGCTATATCTTCAAATGGTTGGAAGAGGCTTGAGAGTCGCCAAAGGAAAAGAGAACTGTCTTCTTTTGGATTTTGGGGAAAATGTAGAAAGACATGGAACTCTTAGCAATCCGAGTATAAACATTCAAAAAAAAGGTAAATCAAAAGGTCAAGGATTAGCTCCAATAAAGGTTTGTCCAAAATGTTTGGAAGTCGTTGAAAAAAATGAATACTTTTGTCCTTCTTGTGGCTATGAATTTCCTATGAAAAGTGCTGTTGATATAGTTAAGCCTAGACATCTTTTCTATGGAGACCCAAATGGAGACGAAGAAGAAAATGGGACTATTAGACCTTACTTCATTTACGCTTGGAATTGGATAAAAGGCATAGGGGCAAAAGAACCGCATAATGAGAGGTGGGAAGTAACCTATTACTGCTCGAATTACTCAAAAGAAATAAAAGAGTACATCATAACGGATGATAGAATTTCTCCATGGTTAAGAAAAAAAACAAGAGATAGAATGTTCTATTTTTGTTCCAAGTTCGGAATAAATATTCAAGATTTTATATTCAAAAGTGGTGGAATTGACTTTAATTCTCTTACAATGGAATTAAGAGAAAAAGAGCCTCCGGTAATAATTTATACCCAAAAAAATAAGAATGGATATAACGAAGTTTTAGATATTGTTACACAGGGAGAATATCACCATTACTCCGAAATATACCAAGAAGAAGAAAACGCAATATCTGAAAAACAGAAAGAAATAATGGAAGGAACAAAATGAAACTAAACAATTCAATAAAATATCAACCATTAAAAGAAACAACATCCGAGCCAATTTCTTTTGAGAGTTTTTGCGATTCAAATTTAGGTGCCGTTCCTTTCAATGTTTATATTGATGATAAGATTCACCGTTTTGGAGAGAAAAAGAAATATTGGTATGTTCTTCATGAAAGCAAGAGAGGAACAGGAACAATCTATGGTTATTGTGGAGATTGGTCTAGCTTTGAAAATAAAGAAATATTCTTCTGTTCAAAAAATACTGGTTTAACTCTTCAAGAGAAAGAAGATTTAAAAATAACACAAATAAGAATTGAACAATTTAGAAAAGCAGAGCAAGAAGAAAAAAAAAGGGAAATGCTAGAATATTACAACGCATTACCTATTCCTGATTCACACCCTTACTTAGAAAAGAAAAACGCCTTAGTGATGTCAGATTTAAGAATTGACGGAGATTCTCTCATAATTCCTTTATACAATAACAAGGGAGAAATCCAATCACTACAAAAAATTAAACATAATGGGGATAAATCTTTTTTTACAGGGATATCTACTTCTGGTGTTAGATATATTTTTTATGGAGATAAAAAGAATCCAACTTTCCTTTGTGAAGGATATGCCACTGGTTCGAGCATTTTTGAAGCTACAAATTCAACCGTAATTTGTGCCATGAATGCAGGGAATCTCCCAAAGGTCTCGAAAGATTACAAAGGAGCTATTGTTGTTGCAGACAATGACGGAGAAAAAGGAGCAGGAGAAGAATACGCGAAAAAATGCGAAGGTTGTGATTATATTCTCATACCAGAAGAAGGAAAAGATGCAAATGATTATGTCAATGAATTTGGCTTAGAGAAATTAAAAGAGCTTCTTTTACCTACAACAAAAGAGGAAGAAGAAGAATATTCCATTCTTGTCTCTGATTTATTAGAAGCACCGAAGTTTTCTCCTTATCTAATCAAAAAAATGTTTTCAAAAGGTCAAATAGGAGCGGTGATAGGAGCATCTGGGTCAGGTAAAACTTTTACCGTTCTAGATATGGCATTAACGTTATCTAGTGGACTACCTACATGGAATGGTCATAAATGTCATAAAGCCAATGTTTATTACCTTTGTGGTGAAGGCTTTGATGGTATAAAAAACCGAGTTAGGGCTTGGTCTATTGAGCACCAATTAAGCAAAGAAGAATTAGGAAATTTTAGTGTATCGAAATATCCGAAAGATATAACAAATCCTAATGATCTAGCTTTCCTTATAAAAAATATTGAAAAGAAGAAATCCCGTTGGGGAAGTATCGATTTAATTGTTATTGACACATACAATCAATTCAATTCAGGAGATGAAAATGCAGCAGATGCTGCCCATGCGTTTTTGGCAAACGTTAGAGAATTAGCCAAAGAAGATGACCCATGTATAATTCTAATTCACCATACTGGCGTTAGCGCAGATGCGCAAAAGAGAGCTAGAGGAAGTAGCGTTATTACAGGTGCTGTAGATTTTATGTTCTTAATAGAGAAAGACGCAGATAACGCACAATTTCTCTCTCTTAGCACGCTAAAGCAAAAAGACCAAAAAATCGAAGAGCCAATGGGCTTTATGCTTAAAGAAATACCTCTCGGTTGGTATGACGAAGATGGCGAAGAATATACATCTGTAGTTATTGCTTCTAGAGAATGGGAAGAAGCCAAGATAATAATTTCACCGACATTTGAAATTTATTCACTCTTTAAGGATTATTTGGTCAAAGAACTATGCCATACATATGTAGAAGATAACGGATATTGGCTAGTGCCAAGGTCTGATTTAGAGGACTTTGTAATGCTCTATGAAAGAGTGAAAAACAACAATGAAATAACAAGAGAAACAGCTTATAGAAGTCTTCAAAAAGACAGAAAAATAGGCAAACTTTTTGGCGATTTATTAGAAAAAGGAGATACAAATTACTGGCATGTCAAATTACCAAAGTTATATAAAAATAATATGTATTCAGGACATTAGGACAACGTTAGGACAAGACTATTTGTCTTAACGTCCTAAAACGAGCGCACGCTCAAAAATTTTAGGACGACGCCCCTTATATACATCCTTCGTAGAAGGAGTATAAGGGTTGTCCTAAAAATAAAAAGAGCGGGGGGGTGTCCTGTCCTAAAAAAAAAGGAAGTTTAGGACAAGAGATTTTAGGACAAGTTTAGGACAACGATTTTGGGAGGAAAAATAAAAATGGGAAAACATGACGAATTACACATTCAAGCTCAATGCTTTAGATATCTTCGTTCACTTGGTATCTTCTGTCATTCAGTACCAAATGAAGCATATGGAAGAAGCATGATTGCACAGCAACAACTCATGGCTTCAGGGTTAGTTCCAGGTGTTGCCGATATGATTGTCTGGTGGAAGAAGAATGATAGAGTTCAAATTGGCTATATTGAGTTCAAAACAAAAACAGGAAAACAAAGCCAATATCAAAAAACCTTTGAAACAAAATGCAAAATCAATGGCATTAGATATGATCTCGTCAGAAGTCTGTCTGACCTTGAAAAAGTCGTAAAGGACATTGAGTTAGAAAATAATCTTCTTTTTTAATCCGTAAAGGCTAATTAGGGCTTTACAAAAAGCCTTTTTAATCCTTATAATAAACTTATGAAAATTAAAAGAGAAAACGGAATTTGGAGTATGGAGCTAAGAGGTTTGTTTCTTTGGGCAAACTCTTTGGAAAAATTATTTGATATGGCAAGGGTTTTGTTATGAGTAGCTATTTTGGAGTTTGCGAATTTAAAAATGGTAGCCAGTACAAAGTTGGCTTCTATTCAACAAGAGCCTTCGCTAAAAAGAAGATGGCAGCACTAATTAAGGATCACTACCGAAAAGCAGAAATAACAGAACGCGGTGGTGTTAGCAGGATTGTTATCTATGATGTTTCTTGTTTGTCTAAGAAGAATGGGCAAGAGATAGAGCTAGCAGAAATAAACAAAAAAATACAGGGTTAAAATGAAGATTTGGTGTATGTTTGAGCAGTCAGGAACTTTTAAGAATGAAGCTAAAAAACTAGGGCTTGACGCTGTCGACTTAGATATTCTTAACGACTTTGGCGAAACTGATTATAAAATCGATTTGTTTGAGGAAATAAGAAAAGCCTACGATAAAAAGCCCTCAATCTTTGATAAAGTCAATAAAGATGATTATATCCTTGCTTTTTTCCCTTGTACTCGTTTTGAAGACCAATTTCAACTTTTTCTAAGGGGGGAAGCTTTTCAACAAAAAAACTATACCGATATAGAGAAAATAGAATATGCACGAAAAATTTTTGATGAAGTCAATTCCATGTATCAACTAGTTTCAAAACTTATGCTTGTTTGTTTATGGGGGGGGGCAAAAATTGATAATTGAAAATCCATATAGCACACAACATATGCTTGTTAGGTATTTCCCCATTAAATCTAAAGTAATCCACAAAGATAGAAGTTTATATGGCGATTACTTTGTAAAACCAACGCAATATTGGTTTGTAAATTGCGAGCCTAAAAATAATTTTTTTCTTGAGGACATTTCTTACTCTGGAAGAATTAAAACAATAAATAAAACTCACAACAAAGTAGAAAGGAGTTTAATTAGTAAGGCTTACGCAAATCGTTTTTTAAGAGAATTTGTGATTTAAGACATGAAATTACACCACTTTTAATAAAAAGTCGTCCTACGGCTTAAGAAAGTGGCTTAGAGAGGAGATTAGAGAATGGATAGATTAGTAGAATGGCAAGAAGACGCTATGGAGTGGCTAATTGAGGCTTGGAAGAAGAGCCATGCAATTTGCAATGTTGTTTTAAAAAAAGGCGACTGCAAACAGTGTCCTTTGCATTGGGGACTAGATGATAAAGACCCATGCTTAGGGGGACTCTTGGATGCAATTTACGAGTATATAGTAGAGTGGCATAAACAAAGAGATAAGGAGGCAGAGGAGGAAGAAAATGAAGAATAAGAGAGTTTTAAGAAGAACTAAAGCATGGTTGATTTATGCAATGGACAAGACTAGCAAGGTAGAAGGGGCTAATCCATATTACATGGCTTACTCGAAGGTACTAAGGAATATTGTTTCTGAAGAGATTCGATACAAGAAGGAAGATAAAGTTGAATTTGAGAAGCAATGGGAGTGAAGTATGGAAGGAATTGACATTTACACAATTGGAGTAACAGGAATTATCGTGCTCTTTGCACTAGTCATCATTTTGTTAGTGATGCTAATTAAAGACCAAGCAAAGGTTACATATAGGCAACAGGCTCTAGAAGAGAGGACATCAAGAGAGCTTGAGAGCTTCAGAGAGAGAGTTAAGAGCCTAGAGAGGAGAGAAAGGAATGACTGAAACGGAAGAGAATAAGTTATATATAGAATTTAAAGCAGAATGCAAAGCAAAGCACTACAGGTGTTCAAATGCTTGTGATACTTATAACTCCGAAGATAGGGACTGTGAGATATATGGAGATAGTCATCCGCCCTACTCTCACTGTCAAGAGGCATTTGAAACATGGCTAGAAAGGAAGGAGAAATAGATGAGTAACATATTTATTGCAGTCTTAACTCTAACCGACATTGTCATGTGCATAGGTTTCTTTGTAATGGGGAAAATCATTGAAGAGCTAGAAGACAGAGTGAAGGCTTGCGAAAGCTACAATAAATTAGACGAAAAAGAAATCATGGAATTGAAAGGCAGATGCCGAGATTTAGAAGAAAAGATTGAGGAGAATTGAGAATGAAATACACATATGAAGATATTATTATTAACCCTAACGACAAAAGACTAGAGGGGGCAGTTGGAAAGCAAGTGTACCTTGATTCAAGTGCCCTTGATGTTTTGAGACAGGCAAACGAAAAAGGAATCCCAGACATCTTAACGGCAATTAACAAAGAGATAGCTTGCCCCTTTGACGGGGTCAATTACGGCTATCCTTTCGTCATCATCAAGAAAAAAAAGAAACTAGCTGAAAGCAAGAAGGAGCAATCAAATGGCTGAATACACATACAAGGATGTAATAATTGACCCACAAGACAAGAGGCTAAAAGGGGCTATTGGAAAGGAAGTTTACTATGACGATAAACCCATACTTGCGGTACAGTATGCAAATCAAAATGTAAAGACTGGCACTCTGATAAGACTAAATAAAAAAGGCGAGCAGTTCCCTTTTTGCGTTCAGAGAAGAGAAACTGAAGATAAATTTGACTATCTTTGCATCATTATCAAGAGAGAACCCGAAGTCAAGTATGTCCCTTTTGATTTATCGAAAAAGGAAGACAGGGACTTTCTTAGAGGGAAGTGGGTAAAAAAGAAAGATACGGAGGATGAATATCAGCTTACCCTTTTTACGCACGTGGGTTATTTATGGCTAGCTTTAGCCAATAATGGGCAAGATTTTTATGATTACTTTACATTCCTTGACGGCACACCAGTCGGGAAGAAGGTGGAGGAGTAAAACATGTCTAGGAGTACAAAGAGACCGTATCTTCACTGTGTAGGGTTTAAGCATAAATATCAAAGAGTATTCAGAGACTTGTCTCGGAGGCTAATCAGACGAAAAGGCAAGTCTGCTCTTAAGGATTGCATGAGTGAGCATGATTTAGAAAATGCAGACTATGTCTATCAAAAAGGCACATCATTCAAAGATGGATTTGACGAGTGGTGCTTGCCTTCTGACGGACATCAAAAATATGTCAAAGGTGAAAAGGAGGTGAGAAAATGACCGAAACAATTTACGAGATAATTAAAGAAAGAGATTTAGAAGAGTTTGAGAAGAAAGTCACTAAAGCTTTAAACAATGGTTTTGTATTGCAAGGCAATCTTGTTTTAAATGACGACTACTACTTACAAGCCGTAACAAGACAGATACCTTATATTCCCCCTTATAATGCCATGAAAACTACCACTGCAAAAGATTAGCAAAAGAGGAGAATAAAGCGTGAAAGTAACTATTGAAGTAGAAATAACCAAAGCTGACGTATCGGCTCTTTACAAAGCTTTAGAAGTAGCTGATGAAGGCTATGTGCACATTACAGACAACATGGTGAGACTTGTGAGGGCGTTAGACTATGCTCTCACTGATAAGGAACAGGTCTTTGTTCCACAGACCTTTCGAGTCGAAGATAAGGAGAGTACAAATGAAGAGCATAGCTGATATAGAAAAGACTTATTACTCTCATGACTACAATCTCTGTGCGTTTAAGGTCTTAGAGCCTAAGCACTGGACTAATTATGGAGTAGTAAGATGACAGTAGAAGAAGGGAAGAACTACTTAAAGACTAGACCGGATTTAACAAAGAAGGTTTGGGTAATCAACGCTGGCTTTGATAATAAGGTAAATGTACTCAAAGTTGGCGAAACTAGATACCCGTTGAAGGATGTTTACTTAGTCGGAAATACATTTGTTTACAAAGGAAAGGAGATAACAATATGTTAACAATAGGAATTATAGTTTTTCTGATAGTTGTAATGTTCCTTTACTTTTTCTTTGGTACACGACTGCAGAAAAAGGAAGAGGAGATGATAGAGAAGTACAAAGAGGGGGATAGAAGCCAATATGACAGGTGAAACTTGTAAGACTTGCTCACATTATCGTCGTCGTTGGTGCGACTTAGAGGGGTGTATCATGGAAAGAACAAATCAAGCTTGCGAAGATTATACCCCCAAAACTTGCAATGATTGTATAATGTGCGTGTACCATTCAACAAAATATTCATGTAGCATGTTTAACAGAAAGGTATCGCCAAAAGATTATTGTGAGCATTTTAAGAAAGCTAAGTATAAGGCTTACTTAGACAATAGACTTAGTACTCCGAGGGCAAGAGCATGAGTAGAGAGACAGAGAGAGAAGTAGACAAGGTACTTTTTAGAGAGATTAAGGAAGGGACAGAAGATTTACTTAACTCTGTCTCTTTCATGAGGGATGAACTTATGAGGCACTTTGACAGGGAAAAGGTGGTTGATATCACGTCGTCCACACTTTTTAAATGTAAAGATTTACAGAAGAAGATAGATAGATTCTACGGGAGGTTAAAGAGAAAATGAAATACTCTTTTGATGATATCATTATCAATCCACGTGACCCTAGAATTTTAATTGGCTCTAAATATTATTGTGGCATAGCGCCAACAGTTGCTCTTAGAAACGCCAATGAAAAAAACAAAACAATGAAACTTATTAAAATAAAAGAAACAGCTCTCAATCCCTTTGTTTTATGGGGGGGGGCTACTTGTTGTTTGGTTAAGCCAAAGGAGGAATAGAGGGTGAAGCTATTTAAACTTATATTTTATATTATAGCAATAGTTACTCTAGTGGTTACATGTGACAATGTTCAAGCCATTAGAGATAAGTATGTGGAGACGCCTTCATTCTATGAAGAGTCTGTTAAAAATATCTTAAAGAAGGTAAACAATGACAGTGGGACAGATTTACAAAATACCAGCAGGGAGTGAAGGAATCCCTTTGAAAGAACTTGGCATAGATAACGAATTTCAAATTCCTTATCTCTTACCAGTTTGGATTAGCGATAAAAATAAACATGTAGGTTTCATTTCTGAAAGTCAAAAAAATAATTTTATAAGACAAACTTTTTACAAATATACTATAGATCTTGAGCTTTTTCATGACTTAGTTAAGGATAAAAAGATTAATATGAGAAACTTATCTACTATGACTTGTGGCAACGATAGAACTATAGAGAGAAAAATAAATAACAATCGTGATTTCAATTACGAACAAGCTTTGAAAATTTCAAAAGTTCTAGCAATTGACTTAAAGAAGCTTTTTAATGAGAAAAAACCTTCAAAAAATGCAAAATACACGAATAAATAAGCCAAAGTCGAACATAAAGGACGAGTTTGTTGGAGTTTGACCTAGAGAGAAAGTAACGGCGTCTGCCGGT
>ERZ808286.213-NODE-213-length-44745-cov-4.986574_pt1 | contig 44745 bp, 45 predicted proteins | sample MGYA00521276_ERZ808286 | MGnify/ENA primary metagenome ERZ808286 (study PRJEB31516, sample SAMN03275607) | gut metagenome | biome: mammalia-associated habitat; material: feces | host: Papio cynocephalus | place: Kenya | collected 2012-08-01 ... | reverse complement strand
GGGACTCGAAGAACTGGACCGTCGTCGTCACGATGACCGGTGCATCCCAATTCTCAGACGCGAGGCGTGACTGCTGGGTTTCTTTTGCCGGATCGAAGTTGGAATGGTGCTCTAGAACGTTTTCCACACCAAGAAACTTCCGCAACGTGTCTGCCGTCTGTTCGATAATAGAAGTGTAGGGTATAACGTAAATGATGCGCCTCTTACCGAACTTCCGCGCATGGCGGAAGGCGAACGCCATCGACGAAAGCGTCTTGCCGCCACCTGTTGGCACGGTTAGCGAGAAAAGCCCGGGAGACTCTTCCGCGGCATGTTCGCAGGCAGCACGAATCTCCGCCCGGATGCGATTCACCTCCGTATCCGGCGCCTCCGCCTGTTTGGAGTCCAGCTTTGCAAAAAAAGCTTTCTCCAATTCACCGAGTTGCGGATAGGTTCCGCGTTGTTCGCCTCGTTCGGCATCCATAAACGCCTCGGTATCAAGAAAGTCTGCATCGACAAGACACGAATAAAGCATTCGAATCCACAATGAAAGGCCTATCCCGTTCGGCGGGAACCGGAATGGCGAACCTGGCAGGACACAATCCTTTCCGTGCGTGGAAATCCACTCTTGCACGCTTCGTTCTTCCAAGACACCCTTTTCCATCTCAAGGCGCACGGCCAGCGCACCATTGGGAGTTGCGCCGCCAATCCAGTCCGCGAGCCCGGCATGATGTCCCGCGACACAGTAGGCAAGAATGCGTCCCAGAGGACCAAACTTCTGGACGGCCCAACACGCTCCCGCCCCCGAATGCGAATGATCCGAAGCGTCATAATCCACATCTGTCAAACCATTTACTCGCGCCAAATACGATTGAAACGACTGCCGTGCCTTGCCGAGGTCGTGCAGCTCGCCCAAGAGCCGTGCCCAGGCTTCCGAAGCAAATGGTTTCGCAAACAAGCCCGCACGCTCTGCCACCTGCCCCAGATGCTCCTCCAGCAGCTGCCAGGCTTCCCGCGGGCGGCCTGGCAAGCTGTGCGCACAATATAAACCCATACTCATACCTGTACCTTAACACATCATCCGTAAAAGTTCAACCACCCCCCCCCGGTACACGGTTTACGCTGATGGGCACTTCGCTCCGTTCCTGAAGCAGAGCCTCTATCTTCCCCAATAAATCACCGGCCGGCCAAACATTTTTCGGTCAATCATATACCTCTGCTCTCGGCTGACGGCAAAGCGCAAAACGATCCGATGGCTAACCCATCCGCTAAACAGCCCTTTCCGAACCCAGGGCGATGTGATACGAAGCCGCCCCGAGTTTGCCTCAAAGCCGGGGCGGATTGATAGGAAAGCCGGGGCGAGCCGCGAACCCCTGCCAGCCCCAGGGAGAGCGGATATCCCCCGCGCGGTTCACCTCTGAACAGAATCAAACCGCACTAGCAACCGCATTCCATACACCCAGGACATCGGTATTTCCCCGCATTTTCCCAGACGTTCCAGCGTGCCGCTGTATCCATCGAGGTATCCGCCCCACCTGTCGGCTGACAGCCCTCGCAGATTATGCTAAGCTCTTTTTGTAACCGAAAGGAGCACGCCAATGTTTGACATTCAGTTCCAGGGCGCCGCCCGTACGACCACCGGCTCCATGCATATTGTAGACGTCAACGGGTTGCGGATTCTGTTGGATTGCGGCCTGTATCAGGGGCACCGTAAGGAGGCCTTTGAGCGTAACCGCCAATTGGCCGTAGACGCCGCTTCTGTAGACTGCGTTTTGCTCTCGCATGCGCACATTGATCATAGCGGCAACCTTCCCTCGCTTGTCCGCGCCGGATATCACGGCTCCATTTACACAACGGAGGCTACGCGTGATTTGTGTAACCCCATGCTCCGCGATTGCGCTTATATCACGAATCATGATGTCGAAATTGTCAACCGCCGCCGTAAAGCCGAGGGTAAACGCCTCTTTGAGCCGCTTTACAGCGAGCAGGATGTGGAACGGACGCTCGCGCAAATGCAGGGCGTGCCTTACAAACGCGCCATTGATCTTGGCCACGGCGTAAGCGCCGTGTTTCACAACGCCGGGCACATCCTCGGCTCAGCGTTGGTGGAACTCCTTGCCAGGCAGCCTAACGGCACCTTCCGCCGACTGCTTTTTTCTGGCGATCTCGGCCAGCCTGGGCAGCCGATTATCCCCCCGCCCGATGTGGTGGAAGGAGCAGATATTTTGCTCGTGGAATCGACCTATGCCGACCGCGACCATCCGCCGCGCGCGAACATCTCCGGGCGCCTGCGTGACTATGTGCAGGATATTGCCCAGCAGCATGCCAAGCTTATCATTCCCGCCTTCAGCGTTGGCCGCACACAGCAAATCCTCTTTTTCCTAAATGCCCTCCTCCGCGAACGAAAAATCCCGCAAATCCCCATCTACGTGGATTCGCCCCTCTCCCTTAAGGCCACCGAAATCTATGCCCGCCACACAGCCTGTTATGGCGAAGCTGCCAGCGCTCTGCTGCGCCGAGGCATTGAGCTCTTCAAAATGCCGGGGCTGCAATTCCTCGCTACGGCCGATCAATCCAAGCAGCTCAACCACGCCAAGGGCCCCATGATTATCATCGCCGCCAGCGGTATGTGTGAAGGCGGGCGGATTCTCCACCATCTGCAAAACGGCGTGGGCGACCCGCGCAACATCATTCTGATTGTCGGTTATCAGGCCGAGGGCACGCTGGGGCGGCGCATTGTTGAGCTGCAAAGCCCCCTGCGCATCCTTGGCGACACCTTTGAGCTTCAGGCGCGTGTCCACACCATCAATGCCCTTTCCGCACATGCCGACCGTACGGCGCTTCGGGAATGGGTACGGGCTGTCAACGAAAAAAAGACCGTCAAGCACGTCTTTGCTGTTCATGGCGAAGTAGAAAAAGTGGATGCCATGTGTCAAATCCTGCGTGAAGAGGGCTATCCCTCCCCTGTTGCTCCAGCCCCAGGCGCCATTTACAAAGGGCTTTAGCGCCCCCTACTCACCATGCGCACAAGCCGCCCTCTGCATATGGAGTGCGGCTTTTCTGTACACAAGAGGTAAAAAATGCCCCCGAGCGGAATCCGCTTCGGGGGCTGAGGGAGGGGATGTAATGAGAGTCGAAATACATAGGATAAACCTACGCTCGACAATGCAAAGAATATCACTTTGCCAGACGAGAAGTCAATAGTAAAAAACGCCTCTTATCCATGCATACGATTGTATGCAGCCAACCAGACACTTATTGGCCTGATACCTGCCCTGCGGCTGCCATTTTTCCCTTCCGCACAGCGGCCATACCAAGCGGCGACTCGCTCCCCTCTGCCACGGCATGAATCACCAGCCTGGGAATCGGCGAGGCAAACGCATCCGAAGCATCTCCCCCAAGCGTAAAAAACCCAATCCCGGCTTCTGCCTCAGGGAAAACAAGCTGTTCATCCCGAATCGCAGGCGCACCATTCACTCGCAGCTCCACCCCGCCCGCGCCCAAATAAGCCGCCGTGAGCGTTTGCGTGCCGGAAGGCAGCACGAACACATGGCCGGAAACACGCTTTTCTCCCGTGGCCGAATTCCGCAGGAAAAAGCGGCAAACACCCTTTGAGGTACGCATCAAAGCGATTTCCCATGTACCGGCGCGCCAAGCTAACAACACGCCAGGGCGGCTCTGCTCCGGCACCGTCAGGCGACAAGTAAACGACAGCTTCCGTTTCGGCACAAAGCCACCGATCACCAACGGCGCACGGCGAATCGCCACGCGGCCGTCGGGCGCCACACGGGCATCTTCCGGGAGTATCCCCCGCGCCTGTTTATCCGCAAACGTTAAGTGCATAAACGCCCGTTCCCGGTTGTTCACACGCAGTCCATTGCCGGCGATTTCCGGGTTTTGCCACACCTTTACATAATCTATGGCAAAGGCGGCCGGATACCCCGCACCATCCCCGGGGGGCGGATTGGCCATTCCGCCCAGGGCAAGATTCAGCAGCAAATGCTGATAATGTTCACGGAATGGCAGCAGCCCGGAATCCGGATTGCGCATGGAATCGACCCGTTTTTCAATGATGAGGCGCCCATCAAACGTCAGACGAATCACCTCCGGCGTCCACTCCATCCCATACGTATGCCATGCCGCGCGGTTAAAGTCCGTTTGATCCAGATCCTCACACCACAGCGTTTTACCCTGATGAAGATATTTCGGCCCCTGCCAGCCGTCGCCCCAATGAAAGGTGCCATAAACGGTTCGTCTGCCGGCCTGACGCGCCGGAGCACCGCCATTTTCACGCGTGGCGAACTCCATCACATCAATTTCACCGCAGCGCGGCCAATCAATGGTGGCAGCCGCACGGTTGAATGCCAGCGGGTTATTCAGCTGGATATGCGAAGCGTCCTGAACTGTGCCCAAAAGCCAGATCGCCGGCCAGATGCCAGAAGCCACATTGAAGCGCGCTCGAACTTCCAATCGGCCAAAGCGCATGGAAAACTTGCCAAAGGAATTGACCGCCCCCGAAGCATACGGCATGGTTTTGCGATTATAGCGCCAATCGCGCCGAGTAGTATCCGAACCGAAAAAAGGGTTTCGATACCCGCCCTTGCGGAAGGTTGCCGTCAGTTTCAGCGCGCCTCGGTCAATTGACACGTGCGATGCATCGTCCAAATACAACTGAGCGGCGCGTTCATTCCGCGTCAGCCCCGTCTCGGGCGTCCATTTGGAACGGTCAAAAGTTGTGAAGTCATCTTTCCAAACCAGCACCTCCGCCGCCATTGCCGCGGCGCTCCCGAGCACGACCGCAATTCCTACCAACCAGCTCCGCATCGTTCGCCTCTTTCTCCCCTTATACTCCAGCCTGTTACTTCAAGAGCAGAAACACACCGCCGCCTATCCCCACAGCCAAACAATAAAAACCAAAACGCCAGAAGGCATGGCGCCCCAGAAGCTGCACCATCCAGGCCACACTGGCATAACCCACCGCCGCAGAAATGCCAAAACCCACCACAGCCAACGGCCAGGAGAGCCCCTCAAATGCTCCGCCGCCCGAGCCGTGAAACGTCTTCATTACATGCAGCGCATTACCGCCCAGCACCACCGGCACCACCATGAGAAACGAAAAGGCCGCCGCATCGGTTGACCCCACCCCCAGAAACCGCGACATGGCAATGGTGCAGCCGCTCCGCGACACCCCAGGAAGCATCGCTACCGCCTGCGCCACCCCCATCAACAACCCACGTATCGGCGAAACCTCACGCCCTTCATCCCGCCCCCAAACCCGCGTGGCTAGCAGTAAACAACCAGTAAACACCAGCGCTCCGCAAACAAACAGCGGGCATTCCGCCAGCCTTTCCAGCGGCTCCTCAAACAGCAGCCCAACCACCACGGCTGGAATCATTGAAACCACAATGGCAAAAGCAAAGCGCCAGGCCTTCACCTCCCGCCGCCACAAACCCGTTGCCACAGACCCAATCAGCCGTCGATAATAGAGACACACCGCCACCAACGTGCCGCCATGGAGCAGCAATTCCACCCCTAGCCCGCTCATGGCGTTAAATCCAAGCGCCGCCTTCGCCAGCACCAAATGCCCCGAAGAGCTCACCGGCAAAAACTCCGTAAGCCCCTGAACAAGCGCCAACACCGCCATCTGCACCACCTGCGCAAACCCTTCCATAAGTGCCGCTCCCCGATTATGCCTGAACCATGGCCGCCCAATCCGGCACTTTGGCATCCAGCTGTTCCGGCTCAACCACTGCCAGCGACAGCGCCGCCGGCGTCAGTAATTGCTGGGCCAGCCCCTGAATATCTTCCGCCCGCACGGCCTGCCACCCTGCCAGCATGACCTCCGGATCCGCCGGCAGGCCGAAAAGAAGCCGCGTTGCGGCCCAGCCGATCGGGGTTCCATCCATTCGGAGCCGAAATCGTCCACATAAATAATCCCGCGTACGGCGAAGCTCCGCCGCGCCTACCGGGCATTCTGCCAACCGGCGCACCTCCGCCAAAATCGCACGGGCGCACCGTTCAGCCTTAGCCGGCGCACACCCCGCCGAAATCGACAGCGCTCCAAAGTCCACCCCCTGCGACACCCCGCTACTCACGCTGTAACACAATCCGCGCCGCTCACGGATACTTTGGAACAGCCGCGACATCATCGTCTCCCCAAGCAGACAGGAAAGCATCGACAACGCCGGTTGAGGCGCCGCCTCCGCCGCCCCCGGCACCCGCCATCCAAACGCCAGCTGCGTTTGCTGAACACTCCGGCGTATCACTGAAAGCCGCTCCTGCGGAATCACTCGGGAAAAGGGCTCCGGCTCCCGCAGTATACGCGGATTCCGCAACCGCCCAGCCAGCGCCGACACCGCCTTCACACACGCTTCATGATCCACCCGCCCCGCAAAGGAAAATAATGTTCTGCACGGCGCATACTGCGCCTTGCGATAAGCCAGCACCTCCGCCCGCGGCATCGTCAGCACGCCCATCATCGGCCCCAGAATTGGCCGCCCCAATGGGTGCCCTGCCCACAACTGCGCTGCCAGCCGATCCATCACCAGGCTGTCGGGCTGATCGTCATACATTCGGATTTCTTCAGTAATCACCTGCCGTTCCCGCTCAAACTCCCGCGGCTCGAATGTAGACTGATAAAAAAGATCCCCCAACACGTCAAGCGCCACCCCCAACTTGTCGTAGGGCACCACCGCATAATAACACGTGTGATCACGATCGGTATACGCATTAAGCACGCCTCCCTGCCCCTCAATGGCCTGGGAAATCCCCTTGGCCGTACGCGTAGGCGTGCCCTTAAACAACATATGCTCGATAAAGTGGCTTGCGCCATTCAGCCGTTCAGGCTCGTTCCGGCTCCCCACGCGTACATGAATGGCCACCCGGACACCCTCCGCTTCCGGCTTCGCCAGCGACACCACCCGGATCCCATTCGATAACTCCGTTACATGCAATGTATCCAACATGCCTAACCCCTCATGCCTTCCCTGCTTTTTCCTGCGCCGTTTGGCCAGACACAAGCGCCCGCCCCTCTCGGGTGCGGGCGCAGTCTCTCCCGTTACGATTGCCCGGGCGACCATTCCGCCGTTACCGGCCCCTGTTTCCCGGGCGCATAAATCGGACGCGCCGTAATCGGAGCCGCATGATGGCTCTCTGAACCATCGCGCGGCCCATCCGCCTGCGTCCGCGCCCACCGCTGCGCAACCGGCTTTTCCTGCCGAGGCGCCTGCCCATACGGTGCCTCCTCCCGCCGATACTCACCGCGGCCATGCGGCCTGAACCGCGGCTCCCGCGTTGGCCGAAGCCCATGCGAAGCCTTGGGGGACAAACCTTTTTCTCCCGGCCGAACCGCCGTCTGAACCAATGGAGCGGCCTTCGAAACCGGTGTTTCCGGTGCAACCGTTTTTTCTGCAGAGGCCTGCTGCTCAGGCTCAGGAGCCTTCACCTGATCGCCCGCCGCCGACCCAGCGTTCTCATGAGACGTTTCACTCGAAGGCGTCTGCGGCCGGCTTGCCCGCGCCCCACGCTCACCGCGCCGCGCAAGCGGAGCCGGGGGCGGCAGCTCGGCATACATCCACTCTTCCGGCATGATGCATTTCAACGGCTCGTTGATATACTTCTCAATGTCAGGGATAATGAAGCTCTCATCCTCATCCGCAAAGGAGATGGCGGTGCCCGAGTGCCCCGCACGCCCCGTGCGGCCAATCCGGTGAACATAATCCTCCGGCTCATAAGGGAAGTCATAATTCACCACAAAGGCAATATCATCCACATGGATTCCGCGGCCGGCCACGTCGGTGGCCACCACCGTCCGCACTTTCCCAGAACGGAAGGCGTCGAGAATCTTAAGCCGCTTCACCTGGTTCACATCTCCGGAAAGCACCTCGCAGGGAATCCCGCGCCGGCGCAGATTTTCTGCGATACGTTCAGTAGAAAACTTACGGTTGCAGAAAATAATCGTCCGCGCCTCAGGATAATGCGCCAAATGGTTATAGAGCAGCTTAAACTTCTCGTCAGAGCGCGCAATATAAACAATCTGCCGGACGGTATCGGTAGCGAGGCTTTCGGACTCAATCTCCACACGCACCGGATCGCGCATCCACATGGCCGCCAGATTCATTACCGTTTCGTTCAGCGTAGCAGAATAAAGCATCGTACACCGGTGGTCTCGATCCGGCAACCGGTTCACGATAGCACGGACATCTGGAATGAAGCCCATATCCAGCATCCGATCCGCTTCATCAATCACCAGCGTATCAACCTGCCGCAAATCCACAATATGGTTGCGCACATAATCTTTCAGACGCCCGGGCGTGGCCACAAGCAAATCTACCGGAGCTTCCTCCAGTTCACGCCGCTGGCGGTCATAATCCATGCCGCCATAGACCGCAAGCGAGCGGACATCTCCGCAATACTTCCCTAGCGCCTCCGCATCTTTACAAATCTGAATCACCAGCTCACGCGTAGGCGCAAGAATCAGCGCACGCGGCGTGCCGGGTGTCAGATTACGCTTTTCCGGCGTGCGCAGATAACGCGTCAGCACCGCAATCAAAAACGCCGCCGTTTTGCCTGTTCCCGTCTGCGCTCGGCCAGCCACATTCTTCCCGGCCAGCGAATATTCCAGCGACTGCGCCTGAATCGGCGTGCAATACTGAAACCCCAAATCCGCCACCGCGTGCAAGATCTCACCCGGCAGCCCAAAATCCACAAAGCGTTTTTTTCCTTCGGCCTCTGGCACCTGATAGCTCGTCGGATCCCACGCCGCATGCGCCTCGGCATACGCCTTCAGCTGCTCAGGCGTAAATGCTCCGCCCGGGCGTGAGGCGCCTGCCGGCGTATTCCGCGGCTCGCGATCCACCGAGCGCGGCCGGTCTGAGGCTCGGTCATACCCGCGCCGCCCGCCTTCAGAGCGCGTCCGCCGCGGCGGCCGCTGACGCCCGTTTTCCGGAGAACCATTGTCTGCGGCGCGAACCGTCTCTTCTGCCCGAGGCCGCCGACTGCTGCGTTCCGAACGGGCAGCTCCCGGACGAGCCGACCGCGACCGCGTGGGGCCGCCGCGCCCTGCCGAATCCGCCCCTATCGATTCACCACCCGTCGGGCGGGCTCCACGTTTGCGCGGCCGTTTACGGTTCCCCGCAGCGGGAGCCTCGCGCGGCTGCTCCGCAGGCGCCATGCCCAACATTGACTTAATCTTGGAAAGAAAACCCATGACGAGGCATCCTCCATGCTAAAAGATGACGCCAGGCTTAGGCGGCTAATCCGCCCGAAACTCCCAGACTGAAAGCGAAAGAAGGGCGACGTCCTCCAAGCGAAGACGTCCGCCCCCTTCGGAAAACCGGCGGAAACCCGCCGAGGCCATTAGCGCTTCGAGAACTGGAAGCGGGCGCGGGCGCCGCGCTGACCGGGCTTTTTACGCTCTTTCATGCGCGAATCGCGGGTGAGGCACCCAGCCTTCTTGAGAACTTCGCGCAGAGCAGGATCCAGCGTGCAGAGCGCACGGGAAACGGCATGACGCATAGCGCCAGCCTGACCCGCGATTCCGCCGCCGTTTGCAGAGACGAGAACATCGTACTTGCCGGCGAGATCCGTCATCGCGAAAGGCTGGTTGATGTAAGCGCGGAGCGATTCGCTTGGGATGTAACGCTCAATTTCAACGCCGTTAATGATCCACTTGCCCGAGCCGGAAACGAGGCGCGCGTGCGCCACAGCGGTTTTACGGCGGCCAGTACCTTTGGAAAGTTCGTTAGCCATGGAAAATCAATCCTTTCAGAAGGTTCAGATGCTGAGGGGTTCGGGCTTCTGAGCCGCGTGCGGATGTTCCGCGCCGGCGAACACTTTCAGGCGCGTCATACGAATCTTCGCGGTATTGTTCTTCGGGAGCATCCCCCAAACCGCATCGGAAATCAAGCGGGTGGGATTCTTCTCACGGATCACGGATGCGGGGGTCTTGGAAAGGCCGCCGCGCCAACCCGTGAAGTCCACATACTGCTTCTGCTCTTCCTTCTTACCAGTGAGTGCCACCTGCTGGGCATTGATCACAATCACGAACGCGCCGGTATCCACCGAAGGAGCGAAGTCGGGGCGGTCTTTACCGCGAAGCACGTTGGCCACTTTCACAGCCAGACGGCCGAGCGGCTTGTTCGCCGCGTCAATGATATACCACTTGCGGCTGTTGTTATCGGGCAACTCAGGGAGAGTCGTCTTAGTCATGTTTTTACCCTGTCTTTCTTAAGTTTGGGCTCACATCTGCCCGCTTTCATCGGTCCGGCGAGCGGGAGCCCCTGGTTTCTGCGGATTCTGCCGGGGCAAAACAACAGGGAGTTGGGGTCGTGTTCTGCCAATTCCGCACAAACGTCTCAGTACCATATCATATTCTGGAGAGGTTCTGCAACTTTTTTCTCTGCCCGGGCGATGTCTTATGTAAAAATCCGCCACACGTCATGAGAAGCTGAACAAAGAGCCGCGCCGCGCAGGATGGAAAACCACGCTGAGTTCACCTTAAACCCGCCCCGGATCTGTCCAAGCCACGTCGGGGCAGGTTCAAATGCCCCAGTGTGGAATAGAGGAATCCCGGCGCCGCGGGCTTCAGTTCGTAAAGCTTGGCCTTCCACTGCCATGAACCGAACAGCAACCCCTTCAGCGCACACGGCGCCGCATGCGGAAATCCCTTCTGCCGCGTTTCCCCTGCTCGGCGCAGCGGGAAACCAACGGAGCGCGGCAATTAGCGGTTCTCAACCGTATAGTTGCCCACACGGCGGATACGATGTTTGCGCAGATTGGCCATGCGCGTGAAAGCGGTTGGGTTTTCTGTTTTGGCTTTATTCAACACACGGGCAGCTTGACGCCTCGAAAGACGAAATGCCTGCCCTAGTGCGGCCTGCGTGATGGGAAGATGAAGGCGGCCAGGTTCACCGCGGTGTGCCCACGCCTGAACCATTTCAACTTCGCGCGGGGTCAGGTTTGGAAAGGCTGCGACAAGTGCCTCATGAAGGGTTTCCGCTCGAATATCAAGCCCGGCCAAATGGTTGATTTCATCCCGCTCGCGCCCAAGCGCATCTGCCCGGCAGCACGCAGCGGCGCCGCAGGGAAACGCTTCGGCAGAACGATAGAGGCAAACCGAGCGTCCAATTTTCCGATGCGCAGGTTCGACCCATTGGCGCAAGTCTTCCCAGGTTACCGGGCAGTCGGCTGCCGGAGAAGGAACCGGCGGGGCAAGCAGGAGGCAGCGCACGTTTTGCCGAGTCTGAAGCGCAGCTGCAACGCGGAGCAGCTCAACCCGCGATTGCGGGCGGAGCAAGCATGTTTCTTCGCCTTCGGGGGCATGTGGGCAAGCGCATGTCCTGAGTTCAGGCACGCTGGGGGCGAGGGGCTCCGCCCCTTCAAACAAATAAGGGAACATCTCGCACACTCCGGTTACGGGGTGGACCAGGCGAGAGAGGTCAACGCGCCAACAGCCTCGAAGGTGGCGAGGGAAAGTGTGGCGCGAAGCATAGGGCAGCGACCTTCGTAAAGTTCTGCCGTGTAAGCATGGCGGGCTGAAACAGGCGTCATGGAGAAAGCCACGGAGAGCAAGTGCGGCGGCCAAGGCTCACCGGTCACATCCAGTTCTTCAAAGCCATCGCCGCACCAGAGGCGCCTAGAAAGGGATGTTGGGCTGCCCGCCTCCTGCCAGCTGATGCCTTTTAATGCAAGAGCCGCCCAGGGTGCAGAAGAATAGGTCGGGCGGCGGGCAGAAACCGAAAGAAAACGCAGCGGAGCCAGCTGGAACGGACGAAAGGTAAAGGGTTCCGCAGGGCGGCGGGCAGGAAACAACGTTCCGTTCAATGCGGGGAGCCAATCAAAAACGGTGCTGCGGCTGGGGCCGGAGAGATAGAGCCGGCCGCAAACGCCATCAGCAATAACCAGCTCGGCATCGCGGGGAATATAGGTGATCGAACCCGGGCGGCCCTGTTCATAGGTTGCGGCGCGTTTCCGGCGGGAAGCTCCGTGCAGGAAAGCACAGACCCAGACGTTGGGGCGTGGGGAACTGAACAGAGCTGTAACCGAGGAGACACCGCATCCATCGGCCATGGCCGAGCTTAAGCGCCGGCGTGCAGCTTCCGTTTCCGGAGGCGTAAACCCTGCGGGGAGCGGCAGACAAAGATGACTTCGCGGAGCGCGCAGAGCTATGCTCCCGCGCGGCATAAACAGACAATTCATAATTTCGCTTTCTCCTACAAACAAAAAGGTAGGCTTAAGGTCGATAAGGTTGCCGTTTATTATATCAAAAGGTCTGCGTACGGAGAGAACGGGTGGCAGCGGTCAGGGCGCACCAGGCGGTAAAACATCTCCTGAAAAGGCCTCACGCAACAGCTTCAGAAATGTTTCTGCCGCACGGGAAAAACGCTGCCCTTTTTTCCAAACCACATTCAGCCCGGAATCAAGATTGGGCAAAAAGGGGCGGAAACAGAGTGCACTGTTCTCAGAAAACTCAACCAACCCTTCCAACGCCAAGGCACACCCCAGCCCAGCTTCAACCATCAGGGCGGCATTATAGATGAGATTATAGGTGGCCACCACGTTCAGCTCATTGAACCGTTCACCGAACCACGCCTCGAACGGATTCCGTCCAGCGGCAGGCTGCCCCTCACCCACGCGGGAGACCAGCACCGGCACGCCAAGCAGGTCTTCAGGCGTCAGAGTAACTTTTTTCGCAAGGGGATTATCTCGGCGCAACACCACGCCCCAACGGTTCCCGACAGGGAGGGAAAACCCGTCATAACGCGAGACGTCAACCGGCTGAATCAGCACGCCAAAGTCGAGCGTACCCTTGTCAAGCCGCTCCATCACATCGGCAGCATTTCCGCTGAACATATGATAGCGCACAGCTGGGTACCGGCGGCGAGCCTCAGCCATGACCCGAATAATCGAGCGCATGGCAGGCGTTTCGCCGCCGCCAATATAAACTTTCCCTCCCACCGAAGCGCCCATGGCATTAAACTCCGCCTCTGTTTTCCCCACCAGGTCGCAGATTTCTTCTGCCCGTTTAAGCAACAACAGCCCCTCCGGCGTCAATTCCACCTGCCGCCGCCCACGCACAAACAACGCCTGCCCCAGCTCGGCCTCAAGCTCCTGCAGCTGCCGCGACAACGTTGGCTGTGTGATGTGCAGCGCCTCCGCCGCACGTAAAATGGTTCCTTCCCGCGCCACCGCAAGAAAATACCGCAGAACCCGAAACTCCATAACGCCCCTCCGTAGCAGGTCAAAAGCATAGCAAAAACATGCCTAAAAGGCATATTTCCTATAGAAACAAAGTATTTGCACCCCTTATTTTCTCGCGCTATAGTAATACCCAAATCCTCTTCAGTGAGAAAGGATCGCACGCTATGGACACCCTCTCCTCAGCCATGACGTTCAGATGCCGCACCTCGGCTTTACCGTCTCTGTCAGGCGCCACCCTTAAAGAGCGCCATCTCGAAATCAGCCGCTGCAGCAATGATACAAAACCAACCATTGCAGCGTCTTTCTGATCAACGGTCTAAACCCAAATCCCCAGGAGTCCGCCATGAAAATCCTCTTTTTCACACTCATGATTACCCTGCTCACCCTGTCAACCGGAAAGGCTGCCCCCGCCATGCACCCACTCACCCCCAAAGAAGCAACCCTCATTACCATCGCCGCCCAAACCGCCCGCGGCAACATCGATGCACTCACTCCCGCACTGCGTCAAGCCCTTGATGTCGGCATCCCCCTTGAAGACCTTAAGGAAATCCTTACTCAACTTTACGCTTACTGCGGCTTCCCCAGAAGTCTCAATGCCCTTCAAGCACTCATGACTGTGGCCAACGAACGCGCCGTCAACGGCCTCCCTACCACGCAGGGGTGTACGCCCTCCCCACTCCCCAATGAATCAAGCCTCCGCTTCGGCACCGAAAACCAGACCAAACTCTGCGGCCGCCCCGTAACCGGCCCACTCTTCGACTTTGCCCCCGCCATCGATACCTATCTGAAAGCACATCTCTTCGGCGACATCTTCGGGCGCGACAATCTTGATTGGCGTACCCGTGAGCTCGCTACGATTGCCGCCCTAGCCGCCATGCCCGGCGTAGAAAGCCAGCTCCGCGCCCATATCCGCATCGGCAAGCAAAACGGCCTCACCGAAGCGCACATTCAAGCCATTTTGGAAACCGTTGCCGGCAATGCCTTCGGCGTGCCCACACTCAGCCCCTTCCCCGTGGGGCAGGAAAACACCGCCTACGCCCAATACTTCAGCGGCAAATCTTACCTTGCCCGCCTCACCCGCGATACCCGGCTGAATGCCCCTGCGGCCAACGTCACATTCGAGCCCGGATGCCGCAACAACTGGCACCGACACACCGGCGGCCAGCTCCTCATTGCCGTGGGCGGCATCGGCTTTTATCAGGAACGCGGAAAACCGGCGCGCAAGCTTCTTCCCGGCGATGTCGTCGAAGTCCCTCCGGATACCGATCACTGGCACGGTGCCGCTCCAGCCTCCTGGTTCTCCCACCTGGCCATCGAATGCAACCCTGCCGCCAACAAAAACACTTGGCTTGAACCCGTCTCCAATGCCGACTACGCAGCCGCAACAAAAGAATAACCCCCTCTCTGCGCCCATTCAAAGCCTTTCATCCACCCCCGCATGTGCCCCCATGAACCCGGACGCATCTTCCTTAAATCTCTTCTCGGCGCGGCTGTTGGAACCTCCGCCCGCCCCCTCTGCAGCCCACCCTCCGCCGCGCCAAACGTGCCTTTATGGGAAACCCGAAGCCTCCGTTCCATGCGTGTCTCCTGCATCGGCCTGGGATGCGTAGACTCCTGCCCCGTAGGCTACTACGGGCAAATAAGTGAAAAAGCCGACATTCTACGGCTCATCCGCCAGGCCGCCGATGCCGGCGTCACCCTCTTCGATACTGCCGAAATCTATGGGATGCGCGTAAGCGAGGCTTGGCTCGGCGAAGCACTTCACCCCATCCGAAACCAAGTCAACATCGAAACAAAGTTCGGCTTTGCCGTGGAAGAAGGCACCGGCACGCTCAACAGCCAGCCCGATCACCTTCGGCGCGCCGTAGAAGGATCCCTTAAACGCCTGCGCACCGACCATATCGATCTTCTCTTTCAGCATCGCGTAGATCCGGCTACCCCTATTGAAACCGTTGCCGAAACCGTTGGCAAGCTCATCCGCGAAGGAAAGGTGCTTCGGTGGGGGCTATCCGAGGCCTCTGCCTCCACCATCCGCCGCGCACATGCGGTTCAGCCCCTCTCCGCCGTAGAAAGCGAATACGCCATCTGGTGGCGGGAACCGGAAACCAAAATCTTTCCCACCCTTCAAGCGCTCGGCATCGGGTTCGTGGCCTACGCCCCCATTGGCCGCGGCTATCTCACCGGGCGCTTCTCCCCCGAAAGCCGCTTTGCCCTACCCGATCGACGCGCCGTCCTGCCGCGCTTCACGCCGGAAGCGCTCAAACACAATGAACCCTTCCTCTCCCTTGTCCGCCAATGGGCGGGGCACGCAAAAACCTCACCCCCGTACAATTCTCCCTGGCCTGAATCCTCTCCCGCCACCCCTGGATTGTCCCCATCCCTGGCACTACCAACCCCACCCACCTCCGCGAGCTCCTGGGAGCCAAAAACGCCCGCCTCACCCCGGAAGAACTCCACGCCTTCGATACGGCCTGTACACGCATTCCCCTCATGGGGCACCGCACCAACGCCGCCATCGAAGCTCAAATTGACCACTCCTAGCTGACGCTTGCCGCACCAGCCAACGCGTTTTCCCGCACAAGAAAATGCAGCGCTTCCGAGCGCTCACAGGGCTCAACGGGTGGCGCTATATCCAAAAACTCCCCATTCCGCCAAACGCTACCAGCCATGAAACGCCGCGCCTTTCTCACCGCCGCCTGCGCAGCCACCCTCAGCAGTGCCCTGCCAGTCCTACTCAAGCTCCTCGCCATGAAACATCCTTGTCATCACCGGAAGCCCACGTCTTAAAGGCAACTCCAACACCCTTGCCGAACACTTCATTCGCGGCACCGCCGAAGCCGGACACACCGTCTCACATTTCGATGCTGCATTTAAACATGTCCGCCCCTGTACCGGGTGCAATAGCTGCGGCATAAACGGCCTCTGCATCTTCAAAGAGGCCTTTGAGAAAAACCTTCGCCCCCGTCTCGTACGGGCAGACTGCGTGGTCTTCTCCACACCCATGTATTACTTCGGATTCTCGGCACAGATTAAAGACCGCAATCGACCGTATACCCTCAATGGTTCCCTTCACTCCCCAAAAAAGGGCTGCCTTCTCATGACTTATGCAACCATTCAGAAAAGGAAGAACGCCCCCTCTCCCTCCCCTACGATATGCTTTTGGATTATCTTGGCTGGAGCGATGCCGGGCGTGTCATTGCTCCCGGAGTCTGGCCTATTTCCTGAACACCCAACTTCCCGAGCAAGCCTACCACCTAAGGCACTCGTCTGAACCGCCCCCAAGTTTCCTGGCACCCTTAAAACACCCTCCCGCTTTCCTCGCCACACACATCACATAGGGATAACACAAGCAAAGAATAGCTCACAAAACACCCCCGGAATCATACAAACAATATCCGGTGATTCTCGCTGCAACAAAATGGCAGGGCGAGAATTCGCCCTGCCATGTCATATTCCTCGGCTCAAAAACCGGCTTCAGACTGCGCGACGGCGAAGCGCCAACCCGGCCACGCCGAGCGCAAGCAGCACCAACGCCGTCGGCTCTGGAACCAACGTTCCTGTAAACTCCGGCGCATAGGGCGTATATGTGCCCGTCCCAGGACCCACATCAGACGTCCAAGAGTCCTTCAAGTCCGAAGCATTCATCTGCCCTATAGCATAATTCCCTGCATCATCAAAGAGTACAAGGAAGTAAGTGCCTGTCTCCGACTTACTGGTGACTGCCGTCCAGCGATCCACATCCCCATCACTGGCGTCGAAGCTCCACTCCGATGAACCCGATGCATCCGTCACGTTTGTATAGCCCTCATAGGCCGTCCCGCTCTTGGCCAGAGCCAGCAACGCATCCGCATTTGCAGAGGAATCAACGGTCTCGGTGTAAATCAATGCGCCGCCCGTCACCTTCGTGCCCCAATCGGCATCCACAGGAGCCGTCCAGTTGAGCGCCACGGCCTGCAAACAGGCGGCCAACCCAACCATTGCGAACATTAAAAAGACTTTTTTCATTCTCACCCTTCCTTCACAACAAACGGTCTTATTTCACACGGCGGCGAAGCGCCAGCCCCGCAACACCCAAAGCAAGCAGCGCTAACGCCGTCGGCTCCGGAGCCTGCGGCGCAGCCCACGTGCCGCCCAAAAAGGCTTCAAGATCGATGTACTCTCCGGCTTCCGGAATGCTGCCTGCAGAGCCGCCGGCCACATTATCCTTATAGATGCCATTGGTGCCGCCGGCCACATAACTCTTACCGCCGGCCACTGCCCACTGCGCGGGATCATTTTTGTTCACCACGAAGACATAGTAGAAACCGGTTGTTACACCATCCAGCTTAGTATCGCTGAAGTATCCATTCGCGGCAGCTGCCGTGCCGCCCACTTCCGCTGCCGTATCAAACGAGGCAGACGTGGACTTCGTATACCCGGAAGCCGCAGTAGCGCCGCTTGTATTTGTGTACATAGACGCATAGTCCGTCACCGCTGTTTCGGAATAAACGAAGTAGATACTTCCGATCTCGCTCACCCAGCCTGCATCTGCATCACTGTTCGGGAGATTCCACGACACCGTTACGGCCTGAAGCGCCGCAACGGCAGAAACCGTCATCAATGCCAATAGCGTTTTCATGTGCGCCATCCTTACTTGGCGTAATAGTAAAAGGCTTCACCGGCGAGAATCGGCTTCTCTGTATCGGCGATCGTGGTGCCATCCGGGGCTTTCCACGCCGTCTTGGTGCGGCGATAGCGAAGATAGTTAGCAGAGCCGGCCTTGATCACCAGCACCTGATCTCCGGTCTGGGGGCCGCCCTCTACAATGTCACTCAGACCGATTGCCTCAGCACCGTCATTCTTCATCGGCGTCATGGCGCCGGAGGTTCCGCGAGCAGGCGCCGTGCGCGTGCGCGCCTGGCCGCAATAGGTGATCTGTGTTTCTGCGGCCGCAGTATCGCCCGATTGCGTAGAAACGTCTGATTCCTCAGCACCGGTCGTGCCACCATTCTTAAGCCAAAGAATATCGCCCGGTTTGAGCGCCGCCGCGCCTTCGGTCTGAACCCAAGTCAACGCACCATCCTGCATGGTCAGCGTGTAATTCGGCTTGCCGCCAAACGTTCCATCCTCAGCGAGAATGGAAATCTGAGCACCTTCGTTGTAAATGGACGTGGGGAAAAGGGACGTCACGTCAATGGAGCCACCCGTGCCGCCGGTGATGTCAAATGCATTCACAGGCACACAAATAAACTGCCACCCGGTGCTGCTGGCACGGATCTCTTTCTGAACCACCACCGCATGATTGTTCCCGGTAACCGAAGCTGCCGAAAGAAACCCCGCAGCCATCAATCCGGCGAGCATTGCAACTGTTACTTTCATTTTCGTCTCCTTATACGTCCAACGAGCCTCATTGCCGCACATGCGGAAACACATGGAACGAATCCTGTCAATGGGCTTCTCCCATCTGTACGGCACCTAGTGTACCGCTTTCCAAAAACTTCTGTCAAGAAACAGTTTCTCTTTTTTATAAAAAATCGTACACAGAACACGGCAGCGTTCTTCGTTGTCTGCCGGAACTGACCGTAAGCCGTCCAATTCGCAGCCCCGCCCCATTCGGCAGTGCGGAAAACGCCACGTAAATAACCGCCCTCGCCAGTTTAACGGCTGCCTTTGCCTGCACTCATTCCGCCGCACCTAGGAAATCTCGGCACGGAAAACACATTTTCCCACATCATATAATAAATCCTCCCCATCCACACACTCGCCGTAAACGCCAAGCAGTCTCTCATTTCGTATGCTCAATCCGTGCAGTGCGGCAGCCGAAACGGAGAAGACCTCGGGCCGCCCCACGTTCGCGGCAAACTTGCCCTGGCCTGGTGGCAGACTCGAGGCTGGTTTGAGACGAATCCAAAGCGCCATTCTCCGCCCCGATTCTTTTCTACCCCTATCCCAACGTGTAAGCCATAACGGTGCATCCATACTTTTGGTATACTTGCATGCCGAAAGGAGTCAACGATTATGACGGAACTGAATGAACGCATTTCTGCGAAACTGAATGATCTGCGCGGGATGCTGCAAGCTGACGGCGGCGATTTGGAGCTGATTGACATTGAGGGGAAAACGGTTCATCTGCGCCTGCGCGGAGCGTGCGGGTGCTGCCCCCATGCCATGATGACGCTCAAGAGCGGCATTGAGCGAGTACTCCGCGAGGAGATCGACCCAGAGATCACCGTTGAGCGCGTGATGTAATCTCATGCCTCATTCCCGGGCGTTGCGAACACTGGCTGACACGGCCGCCCTCGCGGCCGAGCTCGCGCCGTGTCTCGCGCCGGGAGGGGCGCTTTTCCTAACCGGCGACCTGGGAGCTGGAAAAACCACTTTCGTTCAGGCACTGGCGCGGGTGTATGGCATCACACGCACCGTTACCAGCCCAACCTTTGCCCTGGCCAACGAATATCCGCTGCCCACAGGCGAAAAGCTGATTCACTTTGACCTCTATCGCCTGGCCTCACCCATGGGGTTGTATGACCTTGGGCTGGAGGATGCTCTGGAGCGCGGCGCCCGGTTGGCCATTGAATGGCCGGAGCGGGCACAAACGGTTCTGGATTTGGAGCTGCCCAAACGGCTGCGCCTGCATCTAACTCATTTGGAAAACAACGAGCGACACGCCGAGTGGTTTGAAGAAGACATCCGTTTTCCCCGCCCGACTGCCGCAGGGGCGCAGCCATGAATGCGGAGCCGCTGGAAGCTCGAATCATTGAATTGGAGTCGCTCCTCGCACGGCAGGAGCGGCTGATGGATGATCTGAGCGGAGAAATTCTTCGCCTGAACCGATTGGTGGAGCTCTTGTCGCGGCGGCTTGAAGCACATGAGGCGCGCCATGCCGTGCCGGACAGCATCCGCCCGCTAACAGAAGAAGTGCCGCCTCCGCATTATTAAGCAACAAATCAAGGCTTGTTTCCCAAGCGAACGGGCTCCGCAGCTGCGGAGCCCGTTCGCCTTTCAAGAGCCATCCACGCCCCTCATCGAGACCGGAGCGCGGAGGTAAGCGGGCGCAACCGAAGCAGCGTGTCCACCCCCAGTGTCTGCCGTTCCACCGGAGTGAACGTCATCGCCTGCGCCAACGCACGCGGCGCCAAACCAAACCCGGGACGGGCGCCCACACCTAGCACCTTGGGTGCATAAATCAACACCAGTTCATCCACCAGTCCAGCTTCCAACAACGCCCCGGCAAGCTTTCCCCCGCCCTCACACAAAACATCCCGTACACCGCGGGCACAAAGCGTTCGAAGCATGGCCCGAAGATCCTGCCCGTCATAACCCAAATCGCGCGAGGCCACCCACGTGTGATCATCCACTTCCGCAGGGTCTATCGCGTGAGCACGATCCACCAACACACGGATCTTCCGGGGGGCGCCAGGCAGGTGCGGCTGAAGCGAAGGGTGGTCTGCCCGCACGGTGCCCGCACCGACCATTACGGCATCCACGCGGGCACGCTGCTGTTGCACCCAAGCATAGGTTTCCGGTCCGGTAATCCACCGGGAAGAACCGGCCGCATCGGCAATAAACCCATCGAGTGTGAGCGCCAATTTCAAGCGCAGGTAAGGCAGCCCGAGCGTCATGGCCTTAGCAAAGGGAGCGATCAGCTCAAGACAACGGCGATGCACCTCTCCTTCTGCCACGTCTGCCTGAATTCCCGCGCGGCGGAGCAGCTCCACGGCTCGCCCCGCATGGCGCGGATTCGGATCAAGGCACCCCATAACCACCCGTTTCAGGCGGCGAGCGCGAATCAAATCGCAGCAGGGCGGCGTCCGTCCTGTAGTGGAACACGGTTCAAGGGTTACGTAAAGCGTGGCTCCTGCGGGGTCTTCCCGACAGGCAGCCAAGGCATTGACCTCCGCATGCGGTTCGCCTGCCCGATGATGCGCACCCTCTCCTAGAATACGCCCATCGCGGACGCAGACCGCACCCACGGCGGGGTTGGGCGCCGTTTGCCCCACATAGGCCTCAGCCAGTGCAACGGCGCGCAGAAGGAAGCGGGCGTCCTGCTCATTCATTTTGATCTGTCAGCGATAGCGGCAGGGATGCCGTAGCCTCAGAGCGGTTGGGCTGATTCCAAGGGATATCGGAACGGCGGGCGGCAATGCTTTGATTCACGCATCCGCAAAGCGCCAACACACCGGTCAACAAAAGAAACAAGAGAGCTTTCATGGGGCGTAGTTTAGCAAAAAGCCGGAGCGTCCGGTCAGCATAAACACTCACCCTCTATCCGCGTGGGGTGGAAAACCATCGGCTTGCCGCGCTCCGCCGCACCTGTCAGGCGGCAGCGCAGACGCTCTGCGCTCCACCCTTCCCACGCGCCCCCCCGCATCCGTTCCGGGATAACCGTGAGCGGGCGGTTGAGGAAACGTGGCAGCACGCGGCGGCGCGTTTCTTCCGCCGCATGGGTCAACTGAGCAGCACGGGCATGAATCAGATGCTGAGGCACCTGATTGGGAAAAGCGGCAGCGGGTGTGCCTGGACGGCGGGAATAGGGGAAAATATGCGCCCCGGTGAACGGATAAGCGGAAAGGAATGCCTGCGAAGCGGCCGCATCGGCCTCCGTCTCGCCCGGCAGCCCGGCGATCCAATCGGCACTCAGCCCGCACAGCGGCAGCGTCTCGCCAATGAAGTCGAAAACACGGTGCAGGTCGGCCGCCGTGTATCGCCGCCCCATCCGCCGCAGAAGCGCATCAGAAACGGTCTGCACCGGCAGATGAAGAAACGCGCACAGCCGCCCGCCGCTGGCCGCAATCAGGCGGATCCAGTCCGCATCATTCAAGATACACGGCTCTACCGAACTGATCCGGAAACGCCCCTCCCCGCGCACATCGCACAAGCGACGCAGCAATTCTGTAAAGTCCGCCCCCGAGACGGGGTCTCGATAAAGCGCCAGATGACACCCGGTAAGCGTAATTTCCCGATAGCCCGCGGCGAAGAGCGCTTCTGCCCGTTTCAACAGGGCGGGTAACGGCTCCGAGACCGGCGCACCCCGCAAATGAGGAACAATGCAGTATGCACAAAACTGGTCGCATCCATCCTGCACCACCAACGAGGCGCGTGTTTTCAAGCGCGGCAGAAAAACCGGGGCAGGCGCCGCGCCTGATGCCCCCAGAAAGGCCAGCACCGCCGCCACCCACTCCGACTTACGTTCGTGCGGCAAACACAAATCTGCCACGCCGGGAGGCAAGAGTTTGGCTGCGCACCCGCTCAATATGATTTTTACCCCCGGGCGACGGGTTCGAAACGCACGTAAAGCCTTGAGCACTTCATGCGCCGCCGGCTCCGTCACCGCACATGAATGCACACAGACCACTTCCGCCGACTCCTTCGGGGCGGCGGGGAATCCCTGCTCAGCCAGCGCCGCCTGCCAGGCGGCGGCCTCCGCCTGATTTAACCGGCACCCGTAAACCCAAAACGCCACCGACGGGCGGGCAGCAGGCAAATGGGAGGAGCCGCTCATCGATCCCCCTCCCGCCGATCACGAGCAATAGGAACAAACTGCCCTGGTTCAAATGCTCGGCGCAAAACACGCTCGGCATAGGCGGCTCGAAACGCCCGCCCATCATGCAGCGGATCTGTCCGCCCGCTATACCGCTGAAGCGCCGTCCGCCACGAGTCAAAATAGGCGCCCGGGCGGCGAGAAACAGCCTGCCCAGAGGCGCCGAACCCCTTCCGCGCCAGATAATCAATCCCCGCGCGAAGGTTCCCCTCCAGGGAGCCTTCATTCCGCCGCTCCGGCTTTTTAAGCCCCAAATCGGCCTTTGCCTCCACCCAATCTCCAGGAACGTTCACCTGCAGGGGATCCACTTCCCATGCGGCGAGGGAGCGCGGTCCGCGCCCGCCGCTTTCTTCAATCATCAGCGCCTTCACAATGGCGGGGGCAAGCTCCGGAAGCACCACGGCCTGTCCGGGAGCCGCGCCCACATGTTCGATTCGGTTGGCGTTAAAGGCCGCCGTCAGGCGTAGAATCAGCGCGTCGTGTTTCTGATAGCGGTCATCCTCAAAGCCGGAGAATACCGGCACGCCGGAAACTGCGGGAATATAATCCTCCAACGCTGCCTGCGGCAGCTTCGCCAGCGGCGTCCGCCCAAACATCATCCGGAAAAAGGTTTCAAACCGAACAACCAGTTCCTCTTCTTCGCGCAAGACAAACCGGCGATCCAAATGAAAGCGGCCATAACGATCGAACGGATATCGCCGCCCCAGCCACTCCAAATAGAATCGAAGCGCAGCATCGGAGGGAACACTCTCCTCCTCGTTGGCCAACGCCAGCCAGAACGCGCGTGCCGCCGCCCGCCGGCACACCTGCACCTGCAGGGCATCCACGCGCAGAAAGAGATCGCACACGCCCGGAAGCTCCGTCTCCGCCAAGGGGACTGACGTGCACACGGGAAGTACGCGCGCGGCCTCCGTTCCATGTACTGGCAGCACCCGCAGCTCCGCTGCCGAAAGCGCGGCGGCCACTCCAACCATCAATCCGCAAATCGCCCGCCTCACCGCTTTCTCCCGACAAACCAGAAAGGCTCATAGGTAAGCGACACCCCGCCGGGAACTGCAAACTGCTCAGCATACGCGCGGGCAAACGTTTCCATCCGGCCGCGCGTCCAAGGCGTAGCATCCGCCGCCCCCGTGGCCGTTACGCCTGTGGCCTTCAAATGGCGCAGCACCGCGAATCCATCCGGGAATGTAAGCGCCTGCCGCTCCTGCGCAGTTTCTACCGGCTCAAACCCATCCGCCAATGCCTCCACAAACTGCGCGAAAGAAGGATACTCCAGTCCTTTTCCGGAAAGGGCGGCCGTTTCCTGAAGCGTTGCCGGCCCGAAACAGGAAACCGCCAGCCAACCGCCCGTTGGAAGCACCGCTGCGCACCGCTGGGCAAAGGCGCCCAAATCGCCAAACCACTGCACCGCCGAAGCCGAAGCGACCACGTCGAAAACGCCCGGCCACTCCAACGTGCGGGCATCCCCGGGGAAGAACCGCGCCCGCGGCACGTTAGCAAAACACACAGCCATTTCCGGGCATAAATCGTTCACCACCAACTCGGCAGGGGCAAAGCGCGCCATCAACTGCCGGGAAAGCAGCCCCGTGCCGCACCCAATCTCCAAGATTCTGGGTGCCAGGCCATGAAAATAACGCCCCAGCAGCCCGGCCAGCCGCTCTGCCGCCGCACGCTGCACCACAGCTTCTGCCTCATAGGTAGAGACCGCGCGGGCAAAGCGCGAAAGAAGCACCGGCGTACCGATCATGGTTTCTCCCCGCGCAGCAGCACCCGAAAAATCTCCGGCGCCCAATGCGCCCCGGGGCGAATTTCCGCCTGCGGGAATGCTGCCTGCTGCGCTGCAAGCGGAAAAATCCGGTCGCCCATACAGGCGATCGCCCGCGACCAGGGGAAAGACACGTCCGGCCGCGCACGAATCGCCGCCCCCAACGCTGCCAATTCTCCCCGAAGGTCTTCCACGCTCCGCTCGGGAGCCGCCTTCAAGAAGTCCTGCATCGCCGCCGCTCCGCCGCACATCCGCCGACGGAAACGGGCGAGCCCAGCCTCGGAAAACCCTTCGAGCGTGCCGCGGAAAACCGCTTCCGGGATACCGCGCTCGTCATCAATCGGCCAGGGCGTGCCATTCACCGCCGTGGCCGATGCCACCGGCTGCCCGGCCAGCACCTGCTGCGCCGCCCACACGCCCATACTCCAAGCCACCGCATGCACCGGCCGCCCCTGCGGAAGCGCAAGCCCAGCCTCCGGCAAGTGCGTATAATCCCATACCAGCAGTACATCCACTGCTCCCAGCATGGGCAGAAACGGCCTGGGATCCATCCCCCAACCCGCGAAAAAAACAATCAGGCAATCCTTGGCCTGCCCCTGAAACATCTGCATCTTCACACGCCCATTCTATCATAACCGATTCTTCTATGGCGTTCTCCGCACCAGAAGCCTCGCAGACAGTCCCCCGATTCTCATCCTCCGCCCCAATCAGGTCTTACACCTGCTCCAGCTTGAATTTGACGCACATACGGTGAGCATGGGGAATAGGATGGAAAAGCTGACGTGGGGAGGGTTTGAAGGTTTTTTGGCGGGATGGTATCGAATGGTATGATTGAGCATAAAAGGGAGAAAAGGGGCATTATCCATGACGTTGAGAATCGCTTGAGATTTTGAGGGTATAGTCTCAACGTCATGGATAGCAGATGCGGCGGCTTGCAAGCAGATTGCCTAGAATCTAATACCCTGGGGCGACTTCACCTCAAAGCCGGAGCAGATTCCATGCGTGCCCGGTGCGGCGTAAACAGACACCCGGCCGGAGGATATTATCCACAGGGAGCCGGCTTCTCCGCTTCGCGAAACCCAAATCAACGCCCGGTCTGCCCCTTTGGCACGGCAGCGGGCGCACGCAGCGCAGCGCATTCAGCGGGAGAGAGTTCGCGGAAACGCCCCGGCATCAAGCGCCCAAGCGTCAACCCGGAAAGGGAAACCCGTTTCAGGCGGAGCACCCGCAGGCCAACCTGTTCGCACATGAGGCGAATTTGGCGGTGTCGCCCCTCTGAGAGCGTAAAACGAAGGCGTTTGGAAGTTATCGGCTCCACAAGGACGGGGCGTATTGCATAGCCCTCCAGCGTCATCGAGCCGCGCAAGCGCGCCACCTGCGCAGGCGTTGGCGCAGGGGAAACATCCACCTCATACACCTTTTTGTGGCCAAAGCGCGGGTGCGTAAGCGCCTGAATGAGCGCACCATCGTTGGAAATCAGCAAGAGTCCTTCACTCGCCTTATCCAGCCGCCCCACGGGAACCAGGCGAAGCGAAAAACGGTCAAACGCCTCCAAGACGCTCCGAGAGCCCTGACCATCGGTGGAGCAGACCTCCCCTGCAGGCTTGTAGTAGAGGAACGTACGCAGCGGTTCGGGGGCTGAGAGCGGGCGGCCATCCAGCGTAATGTTAGCCTCGGGAAGCACACGGGCGCCCGGTTCAAAAACCGTTCGGCCATCCACCGCCACACGCCCCTCCCGAATCAGCTCGGCAGCACCGCGCCGCGAAGCCGCTCCGCGCGCGGCCAGCACATTCTGAAGGCGTTCCCCGACCTGCGGCGTCACACGCATGTTTCCCCCCGGCCGCTCCAACGCAGCGGCGCGGCCAATGCCAGCACCCGCTCAAACTCTGCGCGGGTACGGGTAATTTTGAGCGCATTCCAAAGGCTTCCGCCGTTAACAAACGTAGGGGCAAGATAAGCCCACAGTTCTTTGAGGCGCCCCAACAGCGCATGATCGCCCGGAGCTTCTGCGGCGAAACGGGCGAACAGATCGGCGTGCCAGGCATGGAAACGCGCCCAGTCGCGCGTATCGGCCTGTGCACGCAAACTTTCAACCAGGAAGGGATTGGCCACCACCCCGCGGCCAATCATCCAGCGATGGATGGAAGGGAAACGCGATGACAAGCGCGCAAAGTCCGCCGGCGTGCACAAGTCGCCATTATAAACCAGCGGCAGGGTACAAGCCTCGGCCACCGCGGCAAAGGCCTCCAGATCCACCGTTCCGGTATACATCTGGCGCGCGGTGCGCGGGTGAACGCACAGTTCACGGAGAGGAAATTGCAGAATGGCCGGGAGGCGTTTGGGAAGCAGCGAAGCATCATCGAGCCCCAGTCGCACCTTAAGCGAAAAGTGCCCCTCCCCCAATTCGTCGCACCCGGCCTCCAACATCGCACACAGGGTGTATTCATCCCTGAGCAGGCCTGCGCCGCGTCCTTTTTTGGCCACGAATGGCCAGGGACAGCCCGCATTCAGATCCACATCAACATACCCCAAAGCCTTCATTGCACGCAGCATCACACGCAGTTGTGCAGGGTCTTTTCCGATGACCTGAGGGGTCAGCGGGAGCCCGGCAGGCTGAACTTCAGGATCAATGCCCCGAAGCAGCTCCGGTTTAACGCGATCCCCAGGCACCGTAGCAATAAACGGCGCCACGGCGCGGTCGAGCCCATTCATATGGGCGCAGAATGCCTGCCGGAAACACAGCTCCGTGACGCCCCGAAGCGGTGCCAGAATAAACACATGATCAGGGGAACGCGGCATCAGAGATTGGCGAAGGGGTTGTTAGAGAAGCCGCCGGAGCGCGGCGGATGGGCGGCGGCGGGGGAGGCTCCAGACCGAGCGCCTGCCGGGCGGCGGGGCGCCGCTCCTTTACGCTCCGGCCGCGCGGAAAGCGAAATCCGTTTACGGGCGAGATCCACGTCCAGCACACGCACCTTGAGCTTGTCGCCGGGCTTGACGACATCGGCGGGGTCGCGAACATACTGCTCGGAAAGTTCGGAGACGTGAACGAGGCCATCCTGGTGAACGCCGATATCCACAAAGGCGCCAAAGGCCGTTACGTTGGTAACCACGCCCTCCAGCGTCATCCCCGGGCGGACGTCCTCGATCGTGCAAACATCTTCGCGGAAAGCGGGCGGCTCAAAGGCTGCACGCGGATCGCGCCCGGGCTTGCGCAATTCATCCAGAATATCTTTAAGCGTGGGGAGACCGACATCCTCAGAGACATAGCGGGCTATCTGGATTTTCCCAACGGCCTCAGCATTGCCCACGAGCGCCTCCAGCGACAGCCCGGCATCGGCGGCCATTCGCTGCACCAAGGCATACCGTTCAGGGTGAACAGCCGAACGGTCAAGCGGATTCGCAGCGCCGCGAATACGCAAAAAGCCCGCACACTGCTCGAAGGTTTTGGCTCCCAAGCCAGGCACCCGCAGCAATTCGCTCCGAGAAGCAAAAGCCCCATGCGTGTTGCGGTAGTCCACAATCCGCGCTGCCACTGCCGGGCCAATACCGGAAACACGCGTAAGCAGCGGGGCACTGGCGGTATTCAGCTCCACCCCCACGCGGTTCACACAGCTCACCACCACCTCGTCAAGCTTGGTGGCCAGAAGCGTTTGGTTGACATCGTGCTGATATTGCCCCACACCGATGGCCTTGGGGTCGATCTTGACCAGCTCAGCGAGCGGATCCTGCAAACGCCGCCCAATGGAGATCGCGCCGCGCACGGTCAGATCCAGATCCGGGAATTCCGCGCGGGCGACTTCACTGGCGGAGTAAACGGAGGCGCCGGCCTCATTCACCGGCACCACAAGGATCTCTTCATTCCCCGTGCGCTTCAGTACTTGACGAATGAACCGTTCGGTTTCGCGCCCGGCTGTGCCGTTGCCCACGGCCACGGCGCGGGGATGGCAGGCCGCCACCAGTTTCAACAGCTCCACGGCAGCCTGCGCTTCGCGCTGCGACCCCTGCGCCAGATAGATGACGGTATTGCACAGAAACTTGCCGGTTGCATCAAGCGCCACACACTTGCATCCCGTGCGCACGCCGGGATCCACCGCCACAACCGCCTCTTCGCCAAGAGGCGCCTGCAGGAGCAAATGGCGAAGGTTCTCCGCAAAAACCTCCACAGCCGCCACATCTGCCCGGCGTTTGAGCTCTACAGCCACATCCAACTCCACGCCTGGAGCAATCAGCCGCTTGCACGCGTCCTGAACAGCCTGACGCAGCTGCTCTGCCCACGGGCTGCCTTCGCGTAAAGCAAAGAGCTCCAGTGCGCGGCGCACAGTCGGCTCCCAATCCACCGGCAGCGAAACGCGCAGCACCCCTTCCGCTTCGCCGCGCTTGATGGCCAGAAAACGATGCGACGGAAGCTCCGCAAGCGGCTCCTCAAAGTCGTAATACTGCTCAAACTTGGTGGGCTGAACCGGCGGCGGATCGACCACTTCGGACCGGAGTGAACCGTGGCGGGCGAGATACTCACGCGCGAATCCACGCACTTCAGCGTGTTCAGCAACGGCCTCGGCCACGATATCGCGGGCGCCCTTGAGTGCGGCAGCCGCATCGGGCACCTCCCTGGCAAGATCCACGAAGGGGGCAGCGGCGTCCTCCGGCACTTCCCCGCCCTGCGCCAAAATCAGCTGAGCCAAGGGCTCTAACCCGCGTTCACGGGCAATCATGGCGCGTGTTCGGCGCTTGGGGCGGTAAGGCAGATAGAGATCTTCCAGCGCCGTGCGGGTTTTACAGGCCAGAATCTGCGCTTTGAGCGTATCGGTCAGTTTACCCTGCTGAATGATGGAAGCGAGGATGGTTTCCCGGCGGGCTTCAAGCTCACGGTGATAGGCCAGCCGTTCCTGAATGGCGCCAATCTGAACTTCATCAAGATTACCGTGGGCTTCCTTGCGATAACGCGCAATAAAAGGCACCGTGGCGCCTTCTTCAAAGAGACGGGCAACCGCGGCAACCTGGCGTGGGGAAAGATTGAGTTCTTGGGCAATATCTGCGGAAAAATCCATGGCGAGTAATCCGGAGAAAGGAATGAAAACAGGCCGCAACCACGCCCGCCGCATAGCGGAGGCGTCTCAGGAACCGGCTTCTCAATGAATCAGCCAATTTTGATATCCGCTTTGGCACGAAGCTCGGCTACATGATCGGCCACAGCCTGACCGCGCTTGGCATGGAAGAGAAACTCGCGCACGCGGTCGTGGATTTCATCCAGTGTGGGCTGATGCCCCTTCTCTTCGTTGGTCTTGACAATAATGTGATAACCAAACTGCGTTTCCAGAATATCGGAGACGGTGTTGAGTGCGAGATTAAAGGCAACGTCTTCAAAGGGCTTAACCATCATGCCGCGGCCAAACCACCCAAGCGATCCGCCGTTAGATTTGCCGCTGGGGCAATCCGAATGCGCCTTTGCCTCATCAGCGAAAGTAGACTGACCGCTGACGATACGCTCGCGGATAGCGGCAAGCTTGGCCTTGGCCTCCGCTTTGGCCGCCTCATCGGCGCCATTGGGCTTCACCAGAATGTGCTGCGCCAGAACACGATCCTGCGTCTGATACTCGGCCTGATGCGCCTCGTAGTGCGCCTTGATTTCCTCCTCCGTGGGTTGAGGCACAGCAGCGCAGATCTGCTCAATCAGCTTGTTGATCATGGCGCCCTGCCGGAGCTCCTGCTTAAAGCCCTCCACCGTCAGCCCCTGCGCCTCAATCGCCTTTACCAGCTTGTCGCGATCGCCGCCAAACTGCCCAATATATGTTTCAAACTGCGCATCCAGCTCCTCGCCGGAGACAGGAATCTGCAGGCGTTTGGCCTCATCAATCAGAAGCTTGGTGCCGATCGCCTGATCCAAGGCGCGGGCACGGAGCGTATCAAGCTGTTCACGAATCTGATGTTCCGGGAGCCCTTGCTGTTGATAAAAGTGAATCAACCGCTGCAATTCAAAGTCCACCGCCTCCTGAGGGATGGGTTCTCCATTCACCGTTGCCACAACTGCTGCCATAACTGTCCTGCCTTTCCTGAGTCAAACAAATACGTTCAGTTTATCAAAATCCGCGCACCGCTTCCCACCTCGATATGTTCCCGGGCAGGATGTAAAAATACCCGGGCGGAATCGGAGCAAAGCCGTCCCCGGGTCTACAGCGAAAGCGGGGCGAACCAAGGATAGAGCCGGGGCGGCTCTGGTTAACACCTCGGCGCGGCCGAACCCAACGCAAAGGCGCGGGCGGCATTTCCACACCCCGCCTCGGCGCTCAGGCTTGATAACACGGGAAACGGTTGGCAGGCGCAGGCGATTGTGTTATCCTTTGACTCATGCGAAGAATGTTAGTTGTTTTGGCTGTCTTGACCGGTGCATTGGCGCTGGCTCAGGCGCGTGATTTTGGCGCCTTCCGAAAGCCAATTCCGCCAACAGGGAACGCCGATCTGCGGTGGCTGGATGCCGCGCTCTACGATTCCGGTTTTCTCTTTAACAAAGACGTTCGCGAGGCCTACTTCGATCACTGTATGCGCCTAGTAGCGCCGAGCCTGCACTTTAATGAATCTACCTGGGACTGGCTGGAAAAGCACCCAGCTGTTTTCAACGCCGCCTTCGCTTTGGAATACCCGCCGAATCCAAACGTCATACACAACTTCGTCAAGCTGGCCAAGCTGGTGGGGCCTGTCTATGCAGAAAAATATCAGCAGCTGCTGATTGCCTACGCTGTGCAATACCGCGGTTCACGCCTGTTGGACAGCTCATTGGCCGCCGACCGCTACGGCATTGTCAATTCCCGCAATCTCACGTGGGATCCGAAGCGTAAAGAAGAGCTGGAGAAACAGGTTTTGGCGCGAAAAGGGTGGTCCGTCAATCACGATGTGGCCGTGCCCGACCGCGCCGCCTTTGCCAAAGACACCAACGGGCGGCTCTTTCAGGATGAACAGGAACGGCTGGATTATCTAACCCGACTGCACAGGCAGTTTGATCTGGGAAGCGATGAAGACGCCAAGCGGACGGTAAACTGGCTCAAGCGCCACGGAAAAACAAAAATCTTTGAGTTGATGGGGCTCAACCGCCTGCCGTTCTACAACAAAACAGGTATTCAGCTTTCAGAAGGGCGGGAGCCCAAAAGCCTGCCGTGGGAGAAAATTGCCCACGCAGCCGGGCGTTTCCCGCCGCGAATGGAAGGCTCCATCGTGGATAATCTGTGCCTGCACATCATGCGCTATGAAGAGAAAGGCGCGGAGCGTTCCGGGCTCTTTCCACTGTCGCGCACGCCATGGCCGCTTCTCCTGTTGTTGACGCAGAAAGATCCGGTAGATGAATCGACCTTCTGGTGGAGCTACTATAAAGGCAAGGGAAATGTTCCGGGATATGCCACCTATTCCTTTGACTACACCAAGCCGGAAATCCGCTATCAAGACGCTGAGTGGGATCCAAACGCCACGCCGCGGATCTTGACCGATGGCGGCGTTTGCGGGCGCCTCTCCACCATGGCGGAGTTTGCGCAGCGCTCCATCGGAACGCCGGCTCAGGGCATGGGGCAGCCCGGGCACCGCGCCTTTATGACATATGCTTTCCAGGGCGGCAAATTCTCCGCCCAGATGCACCACTCCGTTGACACCATCGACGTCTCAACTGTGGGGTGGCATCTGCCGCCGATTTACGGCCCGGTTACCGACCCCAAAACCAAGCTGACCGGGTTCGCCAAAATGACCCCTGCCAACTGTAAAGACAATTATCTGCGCAGTAATATCCGCTGGCACATCGGCCTATGCGAAGCCATGAACCTGGGGCTGGCCAACTGGGAAGATTCGCGCATGGCCATGCTCATTCTGGATCTCTACACCGCCAACAAAGACCCTGCGCTGAATGCCAGCACCGAGCAGCAGGAAGCCATGCTTCGCTCCGCGCTCCTGTTGAACATCGCCAACACCGACATTGTCTTCCGACTGGCCGCCATCCGCAAGGGAAATGCTTCAAAAATCCTCGATCTGATGCAGGGCTTCGCCAATACATTCGTTTCCGTGGCCGATGGCGCCACAGGCGCCACAGCACTTGCCCGCAACACCGATTTCGGCGGTACGCAGGCCGGTGCAGATCTCACCGCACTCATGCGCAACCAATTCACCAACACCTCCCCCAGAAACCAGAAAAAGGTTAAAAACGAATGGGCGCTCTTCGTCCGTAACGCCATCTTCATGGGCGCGTTCACCAATATTCCGGATGAGGGGGACGCCCGTTACTACAAGAACCGAATGCAGTGGGTGTTAGACAAAAACGCCTATGCCAAAGCCGTTGAAGAAGAATTGAAATACCAGAAGAAGCTGGGCAATTCACCCTTCCTGGCGGAGGTTCAACGGCTGAACGACAAGTATGACAAGGTGCGTTTGGCCGCCGCACGGGACAAAACCCGCAACGTAAAGGAAGAGCGCCAACGGCAACAGGCCGAAGATAACGCCTGGTAACTGCGGGAATGCCCCGCCATTGGTTCTCATGAGTTCTGCCATGTTTCTATTCAGCCGCCGCAAACGCAATCAACCCCTCATCGTTCCCCGCGCGGAACACATCCTCTCCCGGCGTGATATCGATGCCGATGCGCTGAAAGTGCTCTACCGCCTCTCAGCCCGTAACCATGCAGCCTATCTCGTAGGCGGGAGCGTACGCGACCTGCTGCTGGGGCGGAAGCCAAAAGACTTCGACGTCGGCACCGATGCCCGCCCAAACGAAATCCGCCGTGAGTTTCGGAACTGTTTTCTCGTGGGGCGGCGTTTCCGCTTGGCACACATCGTTTTCGGTAAAAAAGTAATCGAAACCGCCACCTTCCGCAAAGCACCCGATGCCACTGCCGTCCAAGACGAGCACGGCCTCTATCAACTGGAAGACAACACATTCGGAACGCCGGAAGAAGATGCCCTGCGCCGCGACTTCACCGTCAACGGCCTCTTTTACGATATCAAAACCTTCTCCATTATCGACTACGTAGGCGGGCTGAAAGATCTGAAGGCGCGGGTCATCCGATCTATCGGCGACCCAGCCATTCGGTTCCGTGAAGACCCCGTGCGGATGATGCGAGCCGTGCGCTTTGCCGCCAAGCTTGGGTTTGACATCTGCCCGGCAGATATCCGCGCCATGCGCCGTTATGCCGCCGAGCTGAACAACGCTTCCTCTTCGCGCCTGTGCGAGGAGATTCAGCGGCTCTTTGTCCGCGGCGCCTCCGAGCGGTCAATCCGCCTGGCTTATGCGTATGGCCTGCTGGATGTGCTTCTGCCAAGTCTGGCCGCCTGGATGCGTGCCGCCCCTGCCCACGCCGAGCGCATATGGCAGGCTCTGGCCGCTCTCGATGCCCTCCCCGAAACACAGGAGCCCACGGCCGCAACGGCCTTCGCTGCCCTCTATTACCCCCTTGCCCAGGATTTGCTGGCACAGGCGCGGGGCGCCGCCGGTACGCTCAAGCGCGGAGCGGACCGCCGGTTATACCGAATAGCAGCCGAACAGGCGCTTGCTCCAATTGTCAAACGATATCGTCTGCCCCGCACGGTATGGATGACCGCCGCAGACATCTTGGAGCTGTCCTCGCGCTTTGCCGCACCGCCTTCCCCCACCTCTGCACGGGATCTTCGATTTGTAAACCACGCCCTCTTCCCGGAGCTTTCCATTGGAGCGCATCTATTAGCGCAGCTGGAGCCGGGAAAACCCTGGTGCTTCGAGGCCTGGGAGGCGTTCTACCGTGAAGCCGGCCCCTTATCCCGCCTGGCTGAGGGCGAAACCTTGCAGGCTCGCCCGAATCCGCATCGGCGGCGCGTGCGACGCCGATCGCGGAAACCAAAAATCGATGCCCCGGCGAACCCCGAAGACCCGGCTCTGATTGAACCCTCTCCGGCAGAGGCTGAAGCCTGACCAAACAGGAAGCCCTCCTTCTCCGGCAAAAGGCTGCGCACCGTTGAACTAACGGTGCGCATTGTTTTTGATTACAACTCTTTGATAAAAAGGCGCCGCAGAAGAGAATCCTCCGCAATCACCCCAGAAAAGATCAGGGCGCACAGCACCGTTACGCATACGCCTGCCAAAAGCACGCCCAGTGCGTTGGCAACATAAAAACGATGACGGCTGAACCCCAGCAGGAAGGCGCCGACCGCGCCGGTAACGGCGCCGGTTCCTGGCAGCGGCACCCCGATAAACAAGGCCAGCCCCGGCTCCCCGTATTTCTCCACAAGAGGGCGCAGCTTTTCCCGCCGTTTCTCCACACACGGCCACACCTGCCGGTCAAACCATTTCCATCGCCGCAAGGCGTGTAATCCCGGCGCCAACAGTTCATACACCACGATCCCAAGCACCACATTGGCCGCAATGCAGATCAGCGCAACCACCCACCCGCTCATCGGGCACGGAGTCCAAGCCATGCCCAGCAGCTCGGCCACCTTTCGGCACGCCGGATCGAGCGCAAAAAAGCCCAACGGAATGGAAGCACGCAGTTCCAAAGCCGGGATACAGGTAACGACAACAAGAAGCAAAACCGCAAGCACCCAATTCACCCTCGTCCTCCCGTTCCGCAGATCAAAGTGAGCCCATAATCACCCACACAAGATAGCCTACCCAGCCCGCAAGCAGCACCCAGCCCCAAATCCGGCTCCAGCCCATCGAATATTGCACCGGGCGCCCCCGCCCGCTCACGGCCAGCAGCGCCAAGCCGGGGAGCCAAAGCACTAATGTTGAAAGCAGGAGGCTCACCACATCACGCGACCACAGCGTGGCCGGCGTATCCGCCACGGCCAACGGGTGTATTGCCAGCGCCATCCCCGCAACGATACACAGATTGAAACAGTTGGAGCCCACAATATTCCCCAACGCCACATCCGAGAATCCCTTGCGCATGGCCGCCACGGAAGCCATCAGCTCCGGAAGACTCGTCCCGGTAGCCACAACCGTCAGCCCGGTAATCAACTCTGCGGTCGCCGCATCCATCCCAAGCAGCCGCGTCAGACGAAGTGCCAGCCAGGAAGCCGACCAAACCAGAAACTGTGAAGCCGCCAACAACGCCGCCAACCCGCCAACTGTATACCCAGCCGCCCGACGAAGCGTCATCTCCGGCAGCTCAACCGGCGACACCTCGCGCCGGCCATCCCATATCCGATAGACCAGAAACAGCAAAAAGGCCCCTATCAGCACCAAGCCATCCCCGACAGACAGCCGCCCATCCAGCGCCATGGCCGCCATCAGCACCGTCATCACCAGCAAAAAGGGCAAATCCTTCAAAAAGACCCCCCGATGAATCGCCACCGGCGCAATCAGCATGGAGACACCCAAAATCAACAATACGTTGACCACATTACTGCCGTAGGCATTACCCAACGCAAGCATCGGCGCCCCCTGCGCAGCCGAAAGCATCGAAACGCAAAGCTCCGGCGCACTCGTGCCAAAGCCCACAATCACAAACCCGACAATCAACGGCGACAGATGCAGTTTTCGGGCCAGCCCAACCGCCCCTTCAACAAACACATCCGCACTCTTCGCCAAAATAGCCAGTTCGACTACAAGACAAACCAACTGCCCGCATATGCACGCCCATTCGGCCATTGCTTACTCCTTTCGCGCCCCTTTCACAAAACACCCTGTTCGCCACTCCCCTATGAGCATCGACTCCTGCTCTTCCAGCCCCTGCTTTCTGAACGCTTCCCGAACCTCCGGATAAAGCGAATCCAGAATCCCCGAGGCAATCAACGCCCCCCCCGGCAGCACCGCACACGCCACTTCCGCAGCATAGGAAATCAACACAGGCCCCAGAATATTCGCCAGCACCACAGCCCCCTGATCCAGATTGGCCGCCAGATCCCGCACCTCATAAGGAATGACCTCGCCATTGAGCGCGGCATTCTCCCGCGCCACCGCCACCGCATCCGGGTCATAATCAAACCCGCGCACATGCGTGAACCCAAGCTTCCTGGCCGCAATGGAGAGAATCCCGCTCCCGCACCCCATATCCAGCACCGGGCGCGCCAAATCTCCTGTGGCCAGCGCATCCAGAAAACGCAGACAGGCCTGCGTCGTCGGATGCTTGCCCGTGCCAAAGCTCATGCCCGGATCCAACGTAACCACCGCCTCGCCGGGAGCCGCCTCATACCGCTCCCATGAAGGGCGAATGACCACCCGCTCTGAAACGTGCTCCACATGGAAGAAACGCTTCCAGGCCTCCGTCCAATCCGCGGCCGCCAGCCGCTCCTGCGTCACATCCAGCGGAAGCCCGGCCAACGCCGCCGCCTGCCGAATCTGTTCAATCACGGCAGGTACCGTCTCTGCCTGCTCAAGAAAAACCTCCAGCCGCGCCGTATGCGTTTCAATATCTTCCCACACCGTGGGTGTGAAGGCATCCGCATCCAACAGCTCCAACAACACATCCGCCGCCTCTGGCGATGGCAACAACGCGGAAACAACCGTAAGATCAGCAGGTTTCATCATGCCCCCCAGTATATCACAGCCGCGCCTCTCCATGATGCGGTTTTTCAGCGCGCCCACGCGTCTCCGGCTCCAGAGGCATACCCACACGCGCCCCGGCAACCTGCGTACGGCCAAGCCCTCCTCCCACGCGCACAGGAAAACCGTTCAGGCGTCCGCCTCGGGACACACCGTTGCCACCGCCATGGCAGAAATTCCTTCCCGCCGCCCAATAGCGCCCAGCCCCTCCACCGTTGTGGCCTTCACGGAAACCGCCTCCACCGCCAACCCCATGGCATGTGCCAGACGGCAGCGCATCTCCGGAAGATACGGCATCAGCTTCGGCCGCTCGGCCAACACCGTGGCATCCACATTGACTGGCCGCCAGCCCCGCCGCCGTAAAATCGCCATTACCTCACGAAGCAGAAACACACTGTCCGCCCCCTCCCAACGCGCGTCCGAATCCGGAAAATGCTGCCCTATATCCCCTGCGGCAACCGCCCCCAGAAGCGCATCCATAATCGCATGCGTCAGCACATCCGCATCTGAGTGCCCTAGCAGCCCCACCTCGTGCGGAATCTCCACGCCGCCCAGAATCAGCTTGCGATGCGCCACCAATCGGTGCGTATCAAACCCAATCCCCGAACGCATCATCTTCTCCTCCCAACGCGTTAACGCAACGGCTCCGAAATCGATGGATCCAGAAGCTGAACCGCCATATGGCTGTCGTGCCCGCGCCCGGAGCGATACCGCCACAGCACCTGTTTCCCGGGCGTTACCTCAAACGCGCCCACCCCTTTGCCATAGGCATAACACCCCACCACCAAATGGCCATTCGGCAGCAGATGAATCCCTGTCATGTTTTTAATCGGCAGCCCCGACTCCGCCGCCGTAAACTCCCATAAGAGCGCATGCCCCGGCGACCACTTCTGAATCCGATCCAGGCACGACACATACACATTCCCCTGCGCATCACACACCGCAGCGAAGGCCAGATTCGGCACCTTCTGCTGCCACACACACACACCCTGCGCGTCATAGATCTCCACCGTGTTCGCCCCAGAGCGGCAAATCAGCGTCCGGCCGTCTGCTAGCCGCCGCACCATGCGCAGCGTCTGATGGCGGTTCTTCTGGTTCAGCGGCACGCGGATCTCCCGCGACTTCTGCCCCTGTGCATCCACTTCAAAGACCGTGCCCGTGCTGTTCTCACTAATCAGCGTATGGCCATTGGCCAGCCGCTGACAGGAAAAGACTCCGCCGCCCGTTTTCTCTTTTGCCTGATACTGCCACACCCGCTTCCCCTGCGCATCGCACTCATAAGCCTCGCCCGTAGCCGCCAGCAGGTGCCCATTCGGCAGCCGCCACCCATCATTGCTGTTGCCGCCCTTCCAGCGCTGCATCTCCGAACCGTCCGGCGCAATCACAGCATAATACCCATTTCCTGCCAGAAAGAGCGGATACGCCGGCTTTCCCCCTTCAAACCCGCCGCCCGCCGCCGCATACACGCCGCCGCACACGCCCCAGAACAGCATCGCCAAACAGATTGTCAACCGCCGCATATCCGGCCTCCTTTCAAAAACAGAAGGCGCGCACACGCACGCCCCCATTGTGCCCCCAGCGGGCACAACTGCTGTGTTTTCTGGCCACCCCGCCTGGGGACGGCCTGTTTCATGCCTTCGGCGTCTGTTCCCCCTCGGCAGGCGAATCAAACAGCTCGCGCTTGATCTCATCGGCCTTCCCGGCCGCCGCCTCGTTGCCCTCTTTGAGTCCCTTCTTGAACTCGCCCGAGGAGCGCCCAAGCGCCCGGGCAATCTCCGGAATCTTCTTGGCGCCAAACACCAACGCAATAATGAGAACCACAATTAAAATCTGCCATAATCCGGGGCGCATCTCTGCCTCCTTTACGTCTTTAACGCATGTTCCTGCTATCGATAGACGCGAACGGCTCGTGCCGCCGCCCGATCTGCCTCTCGGCGTTTCACCGTCTCCCGGCGATCAAACTGGTTCTTGCCTTGGCAAAGCGCCAGCTCCACCTTCACTTTACCCCTCGGGCTGAGGTAGAGCTTCAAAGGGATAAGCGAGAGCCCTTTCTGCTCCACCTTGGCGCGGAGCCGAAGAATCTCTGCCTTGTGCATCAGCAGCCGGCGTGTCCGCAGTGCCTCATGATTGAACCGGTTGCCAAACGCATAAGGCGGAATCCGCACCTGCATCAGCCACAGTTGGTTTGCATCATCAATTTTGCACCATGCGCCCAGCAGGCCGCCCTCCCCATTGCGGAGCACCTTGACTTCCGTGCCCACCAACTCAATTCCGGCCTCAAAACGCTCCAGAATAGTATAATCATGCGCGGCCTTACGGTTCACCACAAGGGCGCCCGCAGCGGCCGCATGTTTCTTGCCGGAAGCCATGATTGCAAACAGCGCCTGACGTTACGCGCGGCGCCCCCAGCGTGCCTGAGCCTCCTGATGCTCCGCTACCGCCTGCATGTCTACCTGCGCCACCACCAGCCCTTCGGCAATCTCACGCAGCGCAATGTCGCTCTTATCCTCATACCTGTCAATCGGCCGCAGGAAAGGGCGCTCCCCGCGGTTCAGCTGCTTGGTGCGCTGAGAGACCAGATTGACCAGCACCGGGATGCTGGGAACACGCGCACGAGCCTTTTCGAGCATTTCAAGATTCATGAGTTTCCTCCAAACAACGTGCAGGTTATTGGGCAGGCACCGCCGGAGCCGCAGGCAGTTCCGGCGCGGCAGGCGCTTCCGGCACAGGCGCCGCCGGGCGATCCGCCAGTGAGGCACCCTTAACGCCGCCGCGCATCAAAAACGCGATCAACAGGGTGTTGAGAATCAAAATCACGCCCAGAACAGCCGTTGTGCGTGTGAGCACGTTCCCCGTCCGCCCGCCGAAAACTTCTTCGCCAAAGCCGCCGCCAAAGGCCGCGCCCATCCCGCCGGATTGATCTTTCGGGGGCTGAAGCATCACGACAGCCACCATCAAAAGCGCCACCAGCGCCTCCAGTACAAACAGAATGCCAAGCAGAAACGTCATCTCAGGTCAGTCCTTTCCGTGCACAATCGCGCAAAAGCTATCACAACCCGCCCCCCTTTGTCAAGGCGGCTTCGGACGAGCCACCGCAGAAGAACCGTTCGCCCCGCCAAGCAAACGCCTGCTGCGGCTCGCTCACTCTGTACCCGGACAGAAAGACCCTTGCAAGGCAGCCCCAGGGTGTAAAGCAAGGAATCGGCAGAGCGTTTCCGCCTTTTTCTCCAGAATCTTGAGCGGAACACCGCCGCCACCAGGCGAAGCAGAGAAACCAGCGAGCGGCCCGCAGTCAACCTCGTAGCAGCTCTGCCCTGCTCCCGCCCATGCAGCCCGGCCGCCGAGCGCCGTTTCGGAAGTGAAAGCGGGCGCATCCCGCAAGGGGCGCACCCGCTAAAACGAACACCACGCAGAGGAGCTTCGGCTTACTTGCTGAAAAGCCCTTTTATGCTGTCGCCCAACGCCTTGGCGCCTTCTCCAACCGCATTCGCGCCGCTACTGACGGCATCCTTACTGCCCTGCCCCAGAGAATTGAGACTGGAGCTCAGCCCCTTACCGGAAACAGAAACAGCCTTGACCACGGGAGCGCAGATGGCCTCGATCTTATCCTTGAGCGTGTGGTTATCCACATCATGCAGCGTAAGCGGCGGAAGCGGAATGGGCACCGTAACGAACTTACGGATGGAGACACTATTGTCTTCCATATGGAAGTAAGCGATGCGCACCGCCTTGCCTTCACCCTTCGCCTCTGCATCGTCAGCCTCTTCCTTGACTTCCTCCGCCTCCTCCTTCGCCGCATTAGGATCCACCCCCATCTGCTTCAACAGCGCATCCACATTGGTTGTATCCAAATCAAAGGCATACAGAGCGCGCACGCCGGAGAGCTCAACCGAATCCACGCACAGCTCTTTGGAGAGAAGCGAGCGCATGGCCACATCCACTTCCAACCGGCCAATCCGCGCCAGAGGCGTTTCGCCGTACGGACTCGGCTTGGCCTCCGCGAAAGCCTTGGGGTTGGCCACTTCCACCCCCTCCACGCGCACATAGCCGCCCAGGGGAAGAATCACGCATTTCTCAATGCTCAGGGGCACCCCGAAAGCGCGCGCCGCCGGCACCCCCACATACTTGACCACCGGGCCCAACCCGCCGGCCAGCACAAAAACAATCAGCACAGCCAACACGCACAGCACGGTCAGCACAATGCCACGGACAATTTTCCACAGTTTTTTAAGCGCATTCATGAGACTCTCCTTCTTCGATGGGGGGAGTATACCATAATTCAAAGCGTTGTCAGCAGGAGCCGCGCGGCAGAGAACGGATGAAGCAGCACCTGCTGGCGCGGGGGAATAAACAGCGAGTCCCCGGGGAGCAGGGTTATCGGATACGGGCCGCAATGCGCCACACGCATCTTCCCCTCCGCACAGAAGAGCACCATAAAGCTTTGATCCGTGGTGTGCAGCGTCCGCATCCGGCGGCACAGAAACGTAGCGAAGGAGAAGGCCGGCGTCCGCAGGCGCACCGTCAGCCGCCCCTCCCGCTCCGTTTCAGCAGGGACATACCGCACAGCGAGCTCCGGGCGAACGGCCTGCCGGGCAGCCTCCAGATGCAGAGGGCGTCCGCGCCCCCAATCATCCAGCCGATACGCCGCCGGGCTGGCCTCCTGCACCTCATAAATCAGATTGCCCGGGCCGATGGCATGAACCAGCCCCGGCGGCAGATCAAACAGATCGCCGGTATGCGAAGCGTAAGGCACCAGATGTTCCCGCGCCGTCTCCGCCGTGGTGCCCGGGGTCAGCCCCGCCCACACCTGCGCCCCCGGCTCTGCATGAAGCACGTTCCACATTTCGTGTTTTGGGCGCGTGCCCAGGCAGGCGGCCGCACGGGCATCGGGATGAACCTGAATCGAAAGCGCCGCCGCCGCATCCAGAATCTTGATCAGCAGGGGGAACCGATCCGGCTCCGGCGCCTGCCGCCCCAGCAGATCGCGCCCGAACCGCTGCGTCAGCTCGGCCAGCCCCACGCCTTCGAAAGGGCCATTGACCACCACGGACTCCGCTCCCGGCAGAGCGGAGAGCTCCCAACTCTCTGCGCAATGTTCCGGCGTATTTGCCCGATTATACCGGCGGGCAATGGCCTCTCCGCCCCACACCGCCGTGCGGTAAACCGGGTGAAAAACCAGCGGATAAAGCGCATGTGCACGCATCCTGCCCGCCCCCCTGCGCCTCAGTGCGCCGCCCGCGCCACATAGGCTTCAGCCCGGCGGATAATCGCATCAAAAGGCGCCGCGCCCGCTTCCAGACAGGCCTCAATTGTAGCGGCAATCCGATCAGCCGAAATCCGCCCGGCCAGAAACGCCCGCACCGCCACTTCGTTTGCCAACGTCAGCACCGGGTGCGTCCACGCGCCCTTAGGCAGTGCCTCAAAGACCAGCCGCAGGCAGGGGAAACGCGCCAAATCCGGCGCGGCAAACGTCAGCCCCTGCATCTGCTCCAGCGACACCGGCGGCACCGGCGAATGCGCCGCGCGGTCAGGCCACGTCAGCGCATACTGAATCGGCAGCGCCATATCCGGGCACGCCAGCTGCGCCATCAGAGCCCCGTCTTTGAACTGCACCAACGAATGCACCATGCTCTGCGGATGCACCCACACGCGCAGCTGCTCCGGCTTCAGCGCAAAAAGATGCAGTGCTTCAATCAGCTCCAGCCCCTTGTTCATCATGGTCGCCGAATCCACCGTAACCTTCGGCCCCATCGACCAGCGCGGGTGGTTCAGCGCCTCCGCCACGGAGATCCGCGCCCAGTCAATCTCCGGCCGGGCAAAAAACGGTCCGCCGCTTGCTGTCAAAATCACCTCCGCCACCCGCGCCTCGGCAGGCGGCTCCGTCTCCGCCCCCACCCGCACACACGCCGGCATCGAAGCCCGGCTCTGCAAACATTGAAAAATGGCTGAATGCTCAGAATCCAGCGGCAGCAGGCGCACACCCCGCGCCGCACGCCGCCGCATCACTTCTTCCCCCGCCATCACCAACACTTCTTTGGTGGCCAACGCCACATCATGCCCCGCCTCAATCGCCGCCAGCGTGGGCGCATAACCGGCCATCCCCGCAATCGCCATCACCACCAGATCCGCCTCCGGCAGAGCCGCCAACGCACACAGCGCCGCCTCTCCGTGCGGAATGCCTGCGCTGTTAGGCGCCGCCAACGCCAGATGGCGGACGTTGAAGCGGCGCGCCAGCGCCTGCAGCCCCTGCGCATCGCGTCCCGCCGCCAGCCCCACCACCTCAAACCGTTCCGGATGCGCCGCCGCCACCCGGAGCGTACTCGCTCCAATCGACCCCGTAGCGCCCAAAAGAACCAATCGCCTGCGCATCTCGCCTAGCCGCCGGCATCAAAGGAAACACGCCCCAAGCGTCTGCATGAACAGATAGGCCGCCGGGACAAAAATCAGGCTGTCAAAGGTGTCGAAAAAGCCACCCATCGCCGGAAACAGCGCCGAGGAATCCTTCACCCCGCACTGCCGCTTGAACAGCGACTCCAGCAAATCGCCCAGAATCCCCACCGTCACCACCACCCCAATCGTCAGGAAAAACCATCCGCACGCCGCCGGCGAAGCCGTTGCCTCGCGAAGCATCCCCAGAAACGCCGCCTCCGGGAAAAGATGCGCACACCCAACGGCCGCCGCCGCCGCCGCAAATGAAAACGCATACCCTCCGGCCGTTCCTTCCCAGCTCTTGCCCGGCGAAAGCCGCGGGCACATCTTGTGCCGCCCAAACGCCGAACCGATGAAATACCCGCCCGTATCGCACAGCTTCGTCACCAACACCAGGAAAAAGGCCAGAAAAATCCGCGCCGCCGAATCCCCCGCGCCCGACACCGCTAGCACCAGCAAAAACGAAAGCATAAAGGGAATATACAGAAAACTCACCACCGTCAGCGCCGCCGTCTCCATCGGCCGGGCAATCCGCGCATCCAGCAGCACACGGAAAAACAACCCCGCGCACACCACCGCCAGCACCGCCGGGCGCGCGCCCGCCTGCCCCAGCGTGCACAGCCCCATCTGCCCGGCATACACCAGCGCAAACCACCCTGCTGTAGCCGCCGCCAAGGTTCCAAACGGCAGCCCGTAACCCGCCTTTTTCAACATCGCGCACAGTTCAAACAGGCACACACCCGCCGAAAGCGCCACCAACCCCGCCAACGCCCACACCGGCAAAGCAAAAATCGCCAGCAGCCACACCGCCGCCACGCTCAAACCGCAAATTACACGCTGTTTCGAAGCCATACGCACTCCTGCAAGGGGTTTTCTCTCATTATAGCACACCCGCCGGAACGTGCACGGCCTGCCCGCTCAAACCACGCCGCCGGGCACAAGGAAAAAGACCCCGCACCGAGAGCACCCGTCCCGTAAATCACGGCCTCCACGAAATCAACAGCCGATACCCCGGCTTCAGCCCCTTCACCTCAAGCGTCGCCGCCAGCGTATCCACCACCTCATCCCCGCGCAGCGTCTCATGCTTCAATACATAAAGCCCATCCTGAGACGGACGCCACAGAAACTCGCCCTCTTCCGCGGCCTCCTCCACCACCGCTCCATTCACCCAAAGCCGCACGCGCTCCCCACGCTCCCAGCGCGGGCTGAGCGCCACCGCTTCCGGAAGCTCCGCCAGCCGTGCGCCTAGCCCCGCCTGCGCATCATACGCCATCGGCGAAGACACCCCAAGGCTCGCCGCTTCGGGCGCATCCAATCCCTTCACCTCAAGCGTCGCCGCCAGCGTATCCACCACCTCATCCCCGCGCAGCG
>ERZ808286.211-NODE-211-length-45203-cov-587.189554_pt1 | contig 45203 bp, 45 predicted proteins | sample MGYA00521276_ERZ808286 | MGnify/ENA primary metagenome ERZ808286 (study PRJEB31516, sample SAMN03275607) | gut metagenome | biome: mammalia-associated habitat; material: feces | host: Papio cynocephalus | place: Kenya | collected 2012-08-01 ... | reverse complement strand
GACGGAATGCCACGGGTCGCGCCGGACGGAGTGGCGGATGTCGGGGTCGGCGGGGTCGAACCGTTCGGAGAGCGGGATGACGCGCCCGGCGTCGTCGTAGGTCACAGGCTCCGCGGACTTGATTTGCGCGGGGTCGAGCGCGACATAGGACATGCCGCCAAGTTCCGTATCCTCCACGATGTAGCCGTCCGCGTCCTCGTCACGGGCTCCGTCCCAGAGTTCGTCAAAGGTGGCGCGCGCCGGATTTTCCAGGTCGAGAAACACCGCTTTCGTCTTCGCGGGGTTCGTCGCGACCTTCCCGGACAGGTCGTTGTCGTTGAACCAGAAGCCGATTTTCGCCATGTCCACGTTGCCGCTGTTGGCTTCGGTCTCCGTGCCGAGTTTTTGGCGGTCGAATCGCGTAAAGTCCTCGTCCGTGGCGTGGTAGACGATGCGGGGCAGTCCATCCTCCCCGACGACCTGCGTATTCGGCATGGCGCGTTTCGCGGCTTCGCACACCATGCGCTGGGCCGTCTCCATGTCGCCGCGGCGCACGGCGTCCATGTAGGCGGCATCTTCCTCTGGCGTCACGCGCTGGACGGAGAAGCGGATGTCGGGGTCGGCGGGGTCGAACGCGCCCGTGTTGTCCGTCGCGGACTTGATTTGCGCGGGGTTGATCGCGACGAATATGTCGGACGCTCGCGGACCCCATGTCCTTGTCCAGAAAGCATTGCCGGGGTCGACGACGTCCTTGAACAGTATCCCGTCGTTCCCATTCCCGAGTTCGCGGTTTGCCAGGTTGCGCGTGCTGTCTTTCCACTCTGGATTGTCGACGCGCTCCCCTGTGCGCTTGTCGAACAGCGGGTCTTCCCCGGGTGAAATGAGGTTTCCGTCGTCATCATGTTCGCCCGAGAAATCCCGCCACCAGTTGACTATCCCTTCAAAGCATTCGTCGTAGTTGTCCCAGAGCCCATCTTCGTCATAATGCGGTTCTACACCCGTGTCTTGCGCCCATTCCTTTGCGATGCGTTCTTGCGTGTCATCGTCCAAATCGTAGATGCTGACATAATTGGGATTCTTCTCCCCCATCGGCAGATTATCCCAAGCATTTGACTTCGCGTCCACGATTTTGGGGTTGCGGATGTTCAGGAAGCACGCGTAGGTCTGTGGGTAGGCAAATTCTCCCCCTATGCGGTCGTTTACGTCTCTTCGTACGGGGTCGATTTCATAACCGAGTTCGCCGTCCTCGTTTTCTTTGGCCCTCTGGATTTCGGTTGTATTGGAGTAGGTGGCCGCGATGGAGAGTTCATCAGTAAAGAAGAATCCCCTGTCTTTGACGCCGTCTTCGCGGACCTGGTTGTAATCATCGTCAAATGCCGTAAAGCCACCAGACCTCGTCCCGTGGTACACCACCTTCGGTTCGCCGTTTTCGTCCACGACCTTGGAGGCGTGGACAGGGTCGTTCTCCCAGTCGCCAAACCAACGCTTGAAGGACGGCGTGCGCACCTGCATCCACTGGCGCTCCGTGAGGTTCGTGGGCTTGCCGTTGGGCGCACGCATCCATCCGGGCTTCTTCGTGCCGTCCGGGTTCGTGTAGGCCGCCACCACGGCATCTTCCTCTGGCGTCACGCGCTGGACGGAGTAGCGGGTAATTTCGTTTCGTCTTCTCAGCGCCTCTTCCGTTTCCGCCCCCGTGTATGACTTTGCGTAGTCGAAGAGCGTTTGCAGCTGCTCGTCGGTTTTTGTTCTCAGCGGGTTTTCGTCCGTGTTAAGGCGGTAGTATTTGTAGTAATCCCCATTCCCTATGTTGCACAGGATGTTTGGGTTCAGGACAAGCAGCTCCTTTTCAGAGTATTGATCCCAATCGCCGATCCGAACCGCATCTACGCCCTCGTTCCACAGTTTCTCGATGTCTTTCTCCACGTCTGCGGCGTCGGCGTAGTCGGGCCTGTCGACAATGTTGGCATTCCTTGCCACCACCATCGGGTAGATAGTGGTGTCTCCGTTCCTGTGGTCTCCGAAGGTAGAGGCGGCTCTTTTGGTCTTGGCGACTGAAATTCCCCAGTACGTCTTGCCGTATCCGCCCCCGCCATTCAATTCTGCCCACGTTTTGCCTTTTGCGACGGATGGCACAAGCCCTTTCGCGCGTAGCCAGTTCCCTGTTCCATGCCAGTACATGTGTGCCTTGAATTCGTCGAGTGTGTCGAATTCGGCGATGAGTTTCAGGGCAATGTCCTCGCCGAACAGAGAACCGCGCTTGACCTCTTTTAGGATCTTTTCCTTTGTCCAGCCACCGCGGACTCTTGTCAAAACCGCGCGCGGATCGTATCGCCCGTTTTTGCTCTTTGCCACACCCTTCTCGTATATAGCCTCTGGCGTCACGCGCTGGACGGAGAAGCGTTGCTCGCCGTCTACCCAGTGGTGATCGATGCGCATGTTGTCGTCGCGGAACGAGATGTAGTTCCAGCCGCGCGGGGCGGCGGGGTATTTCATGCCGTCGATGCCCGCGCGGGCGAGAAACTCCGAGGTCGCTTTCGCGTCGCCCGCAAAGACTTGATCGCGCAGGTCGTCATAGACGTTGTCACCTTCATATCCGTTCCCGAAGCGCAGCGCGTCGCGCACCTCCTGTCCTATGCCTTCGGCGTCCGCCTGCTTCTCGATGCGCGCGAGGATTTCCGCGGATATAACCTCGTCCCACTCGAGGAGGCGGCTTTCGTCGCCTTCGGGACGGTCGGTGAACCACGTCTGCTCGTAGACATGCGCGTTTGCACCGGCTTCGCCCGGCATGGATTTTCTGTCCTGTTCACGCGTGGCGTGGTTCTCCGCGACGGCGCGGTTTTTGCTCGCGTACAATCCCCAGCCGAATGCCTGCCTTCCCACTCCCGTGCCGACGGCGCGGAGGGAGGGCTGGTCGTAGTCCGCCGCGCTACCCGTGTAGAGGCGGGAGACCGAGTGTCGGGCGATGTCGTCGGCGATTACGGCTCTTGCGAGGGCGCGTTCTCCGGCGGTGGGTTCTCCGCCCGCGCGTCCTCCGCTTCCGCCAGTCGCACGAGCGGGCCTATCTTGTCCCGCATCACCTTCGTCCATTGGCTGCACGGGGGTTTTTGCCTGCTCCGATTCGGGGTCGGGGGTGACGTAGGGTGCGACGGGGGAGCCGTCCGGGTTCTTCGGGGTCGTGTCGCGCTCGGCGCGAGAGAGGAGTTGGAGCGGGGTTGCGGGCGCGAAGCCCGGGAGCGCGGTCTGCGCGTCCACGGCCTGCTTGGCGGCGAGTTCGGCGTAGCGGTCTATGGCCGCGCCGAAGCGTCCGTTCTCGAGGAGGCGGGCGAGAGCCTGCTGTACGGGGGTCGCGGACGCGGAGAAGAGGTCGGTCTGCGCGAGGTGGTCGGAGAGGGTGAGCCGCGGGTTGCGGCGGGCTTCCACGCGCCAGGCGATATACTGCAGGGCGGCTTCGCGCACGTCCGGGACGATGTCGTAGGAGGCGCGTCCGTCCTTGAGGGCGAGGAGGCGTCCGGCGGACTTCATGAGGGCGTTGAGGAGCGTGCCCGTGGAGAGTTCGTCTCCCTTTTCGAGGAGGTTGCGCACCATGGAGCGGACGCGTTCGTCGTCGCCGAAGAGGGCGGTCATGAGGGCGCGTCGGACGCGCAGGGCGGCTTCCGGGGTGGGGGTGCCGTCGGCGTTCGTAAGCCCCGTCGCGCCCACGGCGTCGAGGAACGCGCCCATGAATTCGCGGTTGGAGGCGGCGAGGAGATTGCCGTTCGCGTCCGGCGCGTAGAGACGCATCAGGGCGGGGGTGATGGCGCGGGCGTCCGATTCGGCGTATTCCGCGCCGGAGCGCTCGAGCCCGCCCCAACGGTTTGAGCGTTCGGCGAAGCGGGCGAGATCGGCGTGGTTCTTGAGCCCGCCCGTGATGCGGGAAACGAGGACGGGGTTCTTCATCCCGGCGGGAGACGCGGGAATGCCCTGCTTGCGGCATTCTTCGTTTATGGCGTCCAGGTATTCGCTGTAGCGGCCTTCGCGGGCGAGTGTCTCAAGCATGCGCTTGCGGCCGTGCCCGGAGACGATGCGGAGACCGCCGCCGACGATGGGCGCGCCGTCGTCGGACTTCGTGCCGGGGAAGAGCGCGAGGGGCTGGAACGTGCCTTTGCGGGTTTTCTCCAGTACCTGCATGTCGGTGGCGACGCGGGAGCGGTCGCGCATCTGCACGGTGCGGTCGTCGGTGGATTCGACGAGGTCGGCGAGGGGGGCCCACAGGGTTTCCGTCTCCACCTTCATGGAGTAGTCGGGGGTGAAGATGGTGCGCTTGAGGTCGACGCGGCGCGGGGTGGACGCTTCGGCTTCGCGCGGGGAGGAGGAGACTTTATCCAGCCCCTCCTGCAGGCGGTCGGCGTCCACGGACGCGTCGGTTTCTCGGGCGGGCTTCTCCTCGGACATCTCCTCGGGCTTAGTTTCCTTCTGCGGGGGCGGCGTTTCCTCGGGCGTCTTCTTCTCCTCCGCCTTCGCTTCCTGCGGCTTTTCTTCCGTCTTTGCCGGCTCCTTCTTCTCGGGGGCGGACGCGTCATCGTCAAATTTGATGCCCGCATACTGGGAAAGTCCCGTGAAGTCGCCGCGCTGGATGGCTTCAAACGCCGTCTCGCGCGCCTGTTCGCGCCGGTTGCGGTCGTGTTGCGTCACGGGGGCGGACATGCCGTTCAGGCGGAAGACGGATTTGATGGCGTCCCAGATGCGCTCAAAGAAGCCCATGGCCGCGCGGCGTTCCTCTTCCGTCAGGCGGCGGAAGTCGTACTTGCCGCGGAGGAAGTCCACGAACCCGTCGCCCACGGCTTCCTCGTCCCAGAGTTCGTCCACGCCCTTGCGGGGCGCGCCGAAGAGGGCGGACATGGTCTTGGCGTCTTCCCCGGAGACAAGCCCGAGGTCGCGGGCAAAGCGGGAGATGGCGTGGGAATACTCGTGCGCGAGGGTGGAGTTGCCGCCGACGCGCGTGAAGGGGGAGGGGGCGTTGAGCGCACGCTTGAGCGTGACGAGCGCGTCCGCATTGTATACGACCTTGCCTTCGCCGTCCAGGATGCGGAAGTCGCCGCCTTCCTTGAGGCTGTTCATCTCGAGGTAGGCGGCTTTGTCCTCCTCGGACATGGCGAGGTACTGATTTTCGGTGACGGCGACATTCGCCTTTTGCGCGATGGGGAGGGCGGCGAACTGCTCATCCGTGAGCGTGCCGCCGTCCACGACGCCGTCCTCGCCGATTGCGCCGCGCATGGCTTCGGAGACGGAGGCGGCAAAGCCCCGCGATTCGATGTCGGGGGCGGCAGAGGAGGTTTCGACCACGAAGCTCTTCGTTTCGCCCTTGTCGCCCATGGGGATGGTGACGCGGACGACGTCCTTCGTGGGGACGGCGTCTTGGGCGGTCTGCTCCTCCTCGGCGAGGCGGTTTTTCAGGCGGGCGAGACGCTTGGCGCGTTCGGCGTACTGGCGTTCGGCTTTCCGCTTCTTGGCGTTCTGGGGCATTTCGTCGAGACGGGCTTTCATGCCGGCGAGTTGGGCTTCGAGGGCATCGACCTCGTCCGCGTTCACATGTCGCACCGTCTCGGGGGCGGGGGCGGCCGTATCGGCGACCTGCACCCTCTCCACGCGGGCGTTCGGGTTCACGAGCCTGAAGAGGCCCTCCACGTCAAATGTCGTGTCGTTGCCGATCGGGAGCGCACCGAGTTCGCGGGCGGCGAAGTTTGCGGCCGCGTCCGAATTCGCCCACTTGGCCATGCCGATGGCGTTCTGGCGGAGATCGAGCCACTCGGCGATGACCTGCGATTCCTTCGGGGCGAGCGCGTATTTCGCCGTGATTTCGTCCATGGCGGCGATTGCGCCCGAGCCGTCCTTGACGTGGGCGTCCATGATGGACTGGCAGTCCGCGGCGAAGGCGGCGGTCTGCTTGTTCAGTTGGGCGTCCGGCGCGCCTTTCTCGGGGTCGAAGAGGGTGTTCTTGTAGGTGTTGAGCGCGTGGATTTTCGCCTGCGCCACCTCGACGAGGTCGTCGATGCCGACGGCGGCGTGCCGGGCGCCGGAGAATTTCGCGCCCGTGGATGCGAGGGAGACGAGCCCCATGGCGCCGAGGGAGTCGACAAAGTCGGAGGCGGCCTGCCCGACGGCGGCGTCCATCGCCTTGGAGAGGTCGGCGGAGCGGAGGTATTCGCGCGTCCATCCCTCGAGCCCGCCCTGCATGCCTTCCTCGAGCGATTCCTTCACGGTCTTCTTGAGGACGTCCTTGCCGCCTTCCTTGAGGAGCGTGCCGATGCCCTGCAGTTTGCCCGCGCCCCACGCCTTCTGGAGGACGTTGCCGAGAAGGCGCTTCTTGGCGAGGTTGGAGAGTTCCTTGCCGAAAAGCCCGCCCCACTGGACTTTCTCTATGGCGGCCCACGCCGTCGCGGAGAACGCCTGGAAGAACAGGGCTTTGTCGGGGTCTTCACCCCGGAGGATGAGGTCGTTGCGGACGTCCTGGAATTGCGCGGCGACATTCCACGCGAAGCCCGCCGGGGTGGCGGACATGACCATGTAGGGGAGGGTGGAAATCGCGCCCGAGACGGAGCGGGAGAACCAGCCATAGTCGCCCGCCGCCTTGGGGGAGAGGGCGTCTTCGAGATACAGGCGTTCGCGGCGTTCGCGCAGGTACTGTTCGCGCGGCTTGGCTTCGTCGGCGAGACGGCGGGCGCATTGGGCGTCCACGCGCTCCTTGGCGATTTCGGCGAGATCGGCGTTCGCGTAGTGCCTCGCTTCGGCTTCGCGGGCGAGTTCGCCGGAATCGAGGAGCCGCTTGTACTCGGCTCTCTCCTCGTCGTTCCAGTAGAATTTCGCCGAATCTGAGGAGGAGCGCACCGTCTCGTAGTTCGCCCGAGTGTAGGCGCGGGAGAGGGAGGCTTCCTCGAAGGTGTCTTTCGCGCCCTGCCAGAAGGATTTCACCACCGATGTGAAGGGGAGGACGACATTGTCGCGCAACCACCGGCTTTCCACATGACGGCCGTTGTCGATGAGATAGTTGAGGACGGCGGCGCGCGAGACGTCGCCGCGGATGATGCCGGCGTAGGTGTCCTCGTATTCCTTCGGGAGACCGTCGCCCGAGCGGAGCGAGGCCCGGACGAGTTCCTTCTCCTCGTCCGTGAAATGGTACGCCGCGTCCATGGCGCGGAATGCGCCCAGCCAGTTCTCGCTTTTCATCTTCGCGTTGTGGGCGTCCAGTTCCTCGTCTATCTCCTCGTCCGTCTTCTGCCGGGAGACGAGGGGGCGGTTGTCGACGATCGCGCCCGCCGCGCCTACCGTGTAGGCGGGGGCTTCCCCCTCGCGCTCCGTCACGGTGGGGTCTATCCCCGCCAGTCGCATCATTTCGGCGCGGTCGCCCGCGGCGCAGGCCTTCTCCCACGCCTTGTATTCGGGCGAGGCGATGGCGGCGTAGCCGCGCTGGGAGAGCCCGAAGAGGGCGTTCCCGTACTGCTGCGCGTTGTCGAAGCCCTTGCGGTCGCGCGTCCAGATGTCGCCGCGCGTCGTGCCCACGCCAAAGCGGTCTTGCGTCCACTTGTCGTAGAAGGCGAACGCCTTTTCTTCGTCCTTGGCGTCCCCGGAGTTGTAGAATTCGTAGAGGTCGCGGTCGAGTTCCACGCCGCGGGCGTACTTCTGTTTCGCCTGCAGGTTGTCGAGGAAGTCCAGATAGGCGTCGCGCTTGGGGGTCGCGGGGGTGTCTCCCGCGGCGGGGGTCTCGGGGGCGGGGGCTCCGGACGCGAGGCGCGACAAGCCCTGATAGGAGAGTCCGTTGGACGCCTTGGCCGTGGTTTCGTTGCCGTTCTCGTCGAATTCTTCCATGTTTGCCATCTCCTTAGCGCGTCGTATATCCCGTGTTGCGCGTGATGTTCTTCATGTCCTTGACAATCTCGCTTTCAAAGTCCAGGTTCTCGTCGATCGTAGCTTGCTGTTCCTTGCGCATCGTGCCCGAGACGAGATTATCAAAGTACTTTTTCGTCTCCTCGACGTTCTTCTTGTTGACGCGCTTCCATTCGAGCGCGACATTCATGGCGCGGACGAGGTTCGCGTAGGTGGCGGCCTGCCGACCGCTTTTGACCGTCCACTTGCGGGGCATGTCGCCGCCGCCGGGGAGCGGGGTGGAGGCGTCCACCTTGGCTGTCGGGCGCAGTTCGAAGCGGGTGGTGCCGGGGTTGTAGTGGACGGCGGAGGGGACGAGTTTGCCCGCGATGTCGAGCACGTAGGTTCGGAAGGACTGTCCTTCCTCGTCCAGCGCGGGCTTGGCGACCTTGCAGAGTCCGGCGAACTGCGCACGGGTGACGAGCCCGCTCTGGAGCATCTGCTTCGCGCGGGCGAAGCGTTCTTCCGGGTTGATGTCCACCCACCTGCCGCTCGTCTCGTCATAATAGGAACCCGCTTCGAATTGGGCGAGGGCTGTGTTGTAGTTTTGCTCCCGGAGGGCTTTCAGGCGTTCGGCTTCCGCCTTCGTCTTCGCCGCGGCGAGCGCGTCGTGCGCATTGTCCTCCTTGAAGGCGAGGGCCTGCGCCGTCTTGCGGTAGGAGAGGGCGAGTCCGGAGAGCCCCTGCGCTTCCGCCTTGTCGGCGAGGGCGTAGTAGCCGTTTGCCATGTTCCCGAAGTAGGCGGGTTGGTCGTTCTCGTCCTGGGGGACGGGAGCTTTGAATATTTCCCCCTCCTCCTTCTGGAAGGCATCCTTCGATTCCCTCTCCTGCAGGGACTTCTGGTAGAGACGTTTGCGCGTCCACTTGTCGCGGGCGTTTTCGAGCTGCTTGATTGCGCCCTTGCGGTAGGTTTCCATGTCGCCTTCTTCCGCCCAGTCCTTGCAGAAGTTGTAGGCGGACTTGCCGTCCGGGGTGGGGACGCGGGCGTTCGGAGGAAAGAAGGCGTCGGCGTCCGCGTTTTTGAGGTCCTCGATGCGCGACTTCCAGAGTTTTTCGGCGTTGTCGGGGTCGGCGTCCGCCTGCGCCTCGGTGTCGGTGACGAAGTTGTTCACGCCGATGTCGCACATCTTGCGGGCGTTCGCCCGGAGGATGGCGGCGCGGGCGTCGGGATCCACGATTTGGCGGGCGTCGAGGCTTTTCACGACCGCGGCTCCCCACTGGCTGTAGAGTTCGGGCGAGCCGTCGCCGTCCTTGAGCGTCGCGTACAGGCTCTCGAGGTTGGTGTCCGCGGCGGTGATGGCGTTCTTCTTCTGCGCGGAGAAGGCGGTCTGGGAAATGCGGTTTGCCCACTGTTCCCGGAAGGGTTCGGCGGCGTTCTTGACCTCGGACTGCCACTCGTGGCTCGTGATTTCGTTGTCCTTGAGTTTCTTGTCGAGGAGTTCCCGGTACTTGTCGTTGCACTCCTCGGCCCACTTCTTGGGGTCCGAACCCATGAGTTGCATCTTGCCGGGGGTCTCGCCGTCGCCGTTCATCCAGTCGTTGAATTCGGTGCGGAGTTCGGAAAGCGCGCGGTCGTAGCGGATTTGGTGCTCGTGGTTCACCCACCAGGCGCCCGCTTTGGCGACGTCCATGAGGCCTTCGCCGATGCCGCGGATGCCGCGTGCGGTTTCCCGCGCGGCGGCGGCGTAGCCCTGCGCGGCCTGCGCCGCGCCCGTGTCGAGCATGGGGGAGCGGATCGCGCCGATTTGGTCCAGGCGCTCGCTGCGCATGCGGATGTTGATGACGCCCATTGCGCTTCCTCCTTATTTCGGCACGTTGTAGCCGAGGATGGTCTTTCCGCCGATGGAGTTGTGGATTCCGGCCGCGCCGCCGACGGCCGAGCCGATACCGCCGATGGTCGAGCCGATCGCGCTGACCTTGCTCGCGTTGGCCTGCGCCGTGCCGACCGAGTAGGCGTTCTGCCCCTGCAGGCGGTAGTTTCCGGCGGAAGCCTGCAGCGAGGCTATGTTGTTCTGGTGTTCCCAGAGTTTATTCTTCGTATTCTCGTTGATGGTGGCGATGTCGGCGAGACCTTCCTTCGTGGTCGTGCGGAGAACGTCCGCCACGGTGCCGTTGGAGTTTCCGTCCACAAGGAGTCCGTTCCCGGCGAAGTTGGCGTAGTTTGAGCCGATGTCCTGCGAGAGGAGTCGCATGCGGTTGGCGGCGTCGCGCTCCCCCTGCTCCTGCGTGATGGCGGCGCGTTGGGATTCGACCTGTGCCTGCCGTTCGGCTTCGCGTGCGGAGGCTTCCGCCTGCGCCTGCTGGGCGCGCGCGGAGGCTTTCTGCGCCTGCGCCCCTTGGTAGGCGGAGACGCCTCCCGCGACCGCGCTCACGACGGCCAAGACTCCCATCGTCGCCGAAATCATGTCACACATTTTCGAGTTCCTTTCTGTCTGCCATCAAGATCGTAAACATCGCGCCGTCCACCTTCTTCTCGCAGAGGACGCGCATTTTCATGACGCGTTTGAGCCACTTGATGGACATCGGGTAGAGGTTCATGGGGCAGACGACGATCCTGTCCACCCAGGGCGGGAGGGTTTCAGCCATGGCGGCGAGGACGCGCGGGGAGAGGCGGACAAACTTCTTCTTGCGGGCGTCGACCTTGCGGGTGGAGAGAAACCAGGCGACGCGGACGGGGGCGAGCCACGTGCCGTCTGCCGGAATCAGCCAGCCGCCCGCGCCCAGCAAATCTTCCCCGTCCAGGATGGCCCACACGGGGGAGTGGCGGTCGGGTCGCCGCAGGTTGCCGCCGCCGAAGTCGTGTTCCGCCTTGTCGCCCGGGCGGAGGTTGGCTTCGACCTCGGCGAGGAGTTCGTCCGTCGCCGGGACGAGGCGCACGCCCTCGCCGAGCACGATTTCGGTCTCGGGGGCTTCCGTCATCCGTTTCCTTTCGTCGTCGGGGGGTTGTCGGCGATTTCGACCTGGTAGGTCGTCGCCATGCGGAGGATGTTGAGGGGGGCAAAGTTCTGCGAGACGAGCGTGATTCTGCCGTCGCGGGTGTTGTTGCCGGCGAGTTTGAGCATGCAGTCGCGCGTCGCGTATTTGCCGTGTACGACATCCGCCCCTGTGTTGGAGGCGGTGGCGCGGGCGGTGTCGACGCCTTCGGCGTAGACGGTGAAGTCGCCGGAGTCGAGGACACGCACGTCGACGCCGCGGGCATTCTTGATTTCGGTCTGTATGGATTCCGCGCCGCCCGAGGGCTCGGGACGGACGGTCGTCATCTTCGCCTCGTACTGCCACCCCTCGTACATGTCGCTGTCGGAGTACTTGACGACGGTCTTGCCCGTAAGTCCGTAGTTGCCGTCGAATTTCGTCACGCGGTCGAGGCGCAGTTGCATGCGTCCGTCCACCTCGTCGGACTTTCTGACGGGCAGGTCGTCTCGGGCGCGCCAGAGTTCGCGCACGTCGTTTTTCTCCATGATATAGAAGGTCGCGGTCGTGCCGTTGCGGATTTCGTCCGTCGTGACCACGCCCACGGCCCTCCAGCCGTCGGAGAATACGAAGCGCGACCAGGCGCAGATGTTTTGCTCCTTCATGTAGACGCAGGCGGCGACGGAGCCGTCCTTGAGCGTGCACTCGATCGTGGAGTCGGGGAACTGCTTGTACGCCATGGAGGTAATTTCGTTGTCCTTGAACACCCATTGCGAGAGGACGGAGATGTCGGTCGAGGCGTAGTTGTCGCTCGAGAAGGAGTATTGGAGCGCGACAAGCCCCGTTTTGGCCTTGTTGACGACGATGACCTCGTCTCCAATCAGGACAGGCGGGACGTCCGCGGCGGACGTCATGTCGGAAACTTTGCGGACGGAGACGGTCTTGTGCGTGAGCGCGTTTCCGGACATGGGAGCGATCGACCAGACGGCGTTGTCGCAGAAGACGAGCAGCGTATCGCGCATCTGGACGAGGTGGTGGATTTCCGCACGCTTGATGTCTGCGATTTCAAAGCCGATGGCGTCATCGTCCTGTACCGTCGTGTGCGTCGAGAAGTCGTAGAAGTCGCCCGTGCGGGAAAGCCACACGCCGTTTATCTGGTCCGGCGTATTCGCGAAGACGAGACGCTGCTGGAACATGGAAACGAGGCGAGGCGCGCTCGCATACCGTGAGAAGTTGTTTTCGTTTACGAACCTGTCGTTCGTGTCCTCGACAGGCTCGCGCGTCGCGTCCGGCTGGATGTAGTCGTCGACGAATTCGTACGCGTTCTTTTCCTCGTTCGGGGCTTCCTCGCCGCAGTCGATCGTGCCGATGTAGCCGTACGAGCCTGCGGATTTCTTGTACAGGACGATTTTGTCGGTGGATTTTATTTTTGTGCCGTCGTCTAGCGTCGTTCCGATCTCCACCGTAATGGTGCAGGTATTCCCCCACGGCAGTTTGTAGGTCGCCTTCGCCGCCGTTTCGGCGGGGTAGCCTTCGACGCCGTCCCGGAAGAGCGCGGCTTTGTACGAGACGGTCCTCTTCGCGGGTTTCTCTTTGTCTTCCGTCCACTTGCCCGCGAGCGTCGTAGAGCCCATGACCGGGCGTGGGATCGATTGGTTCCATCCCACGAGGGGGAGTTCCTCCCATGTGGGCGTGGATGCGCCGTAGATTCGTCCGACGACGCTTTTCATCTCTTGCCCTGTGACGGCGTTCGTTTGTCTGAACCAGCCGAGGAGGGAATCGCCTATTTCAATGACGGATACCGGGGCGTAGCCGAGCGTGAGCGAAGAGTTTTCGCCGAGGAAGCGATAGGTCGTGTTGGCGCCGAGGCGGCTGTTCACGATGAGGGCTTTGCCGCCCGGGAAGGAGTAGAGTTTGTCGTTTTCGTCCAGCGAACAGACGAAGTCCGTGCCAGTGCGTTTGGAGATGTAGCCTTGGCGGCGGACGACGAAGTTTTTGAGTTCGGACGCGCCCTGGCGGTAGCGTTCGAGGTCTTGCCGGCCCATAAGTTCGGCGTCGAGACGGCCGCCGACCCAGGAGTTCTGTATGTTCGTCCAAAGGGCCATCAGAGGGGTCTCCTGTATGCGCCGCCGTAGGGGTCGGGGTTGCACGCGGGGCAATCGTCCCACGCGTCGGAGGGTGCATTCGTCTCGGAGGTGTCGCGGAGCTTGGCGTTGGCGAGCGCGACCTGGTAGAGCTGCTCGGAGGAGAGGGCGGCCTGTGCGCTCCCGAGGGCGCGTGCGGCGAGGGCCTTGAGGCGGAGCATGTAGAGGCTTCGCGCCTGCACGTGCCACTTCGACATGTCCTCGACGTCCACGACATAGCGGAGGGCGGCGGTTTCGCCGGAGGCGAAGATGAAGCGGTTTTCGATGCGCCACTCGAGGAGTTTGCCGGCCCTGTCGAGGACGGCGAGGAGGCGGATGGCGCGGGAGGGGAGCGGGCAGACGTAGGGGAGGTGGAGGTGGGAGGCGCTCTCCTCGCGGCGCGTGCCCGGCATGGGCTCGGTGCGCGTGGCAAACGTCCACTCGTGGGCGAGGAGGACGTCCTCGCGGGCGGTCGCCTTGCAGGATTCGATACGGGAGACGATGCTGTCGCAGGAGTAGGGGAGGTCGGTCGCGGGCTTGAAGTCCGCCACGACCGAGGCGATGACCTCCTTCGTCTCCTCGTCCTTGACGGCGGCGAGTTCAGCGTTGAGTTCGTTCGCCTTGGCGACGGCGAGTTTGGTGGCGTATTCCTGCTGGTATAGATTGACGATATTGGCGTCGAAGCCCATGACGGCGGCGAGCTTCGCGCGGGCGAGGGCTTCGTAGGGGGCTTCCCATTGCTTGCGGGCGGACTTGAACGAGGGCCTGGTGTTGTCGTTCGCCCACGCCTTCAACTGGCTTTTGACTTCCCACTCCGCGGCGGGGAGTACGGCGTCCACGCGTCTCGTGTACGCTTCGTAGGCGCGCGCGAGGGCGGGGGAATCGTTGCGGAAGGTGGCGAGAAGCTGGGAGAGGATGGGGTCGGAGATGGTCTTGAGTTTGTCGTTCAGGGCGTCCGTTTTCGCCTGCGCGAGTTTGGTGGCGTACTCCTGCTCGTAGATTTGCACGAGGTTTGCGTCAAAGCCCATGGCGGGGGCGATTTTGGCGCGTATGAGGGCTTCGCAGGGGGGTTCCCAGAGTTTCGCCGGGTTTGAGGCGTAGAGTTTCGCGTTGTCGCTCTGCCAATCCTCGTACTGGGACTTGACCTCTTTCTCGCAGATGGCGGTCGTGTTCGCGATTCTCTGCGTGTAGACGGCGTAGGAGCGCACGAGACTCGCGTCGTCGCCCTTGAAATTCATGAGGAGTTGCGCGAGGATGGGATCCGTGTTGGCGGCGAGTTTGTCGTTGAGGACGCGGATTTCGGCCTGCAGGAGTTTGTCGCGGTAGAGGGAGTCCCAGTTCTTGAGGTCTTCGACGCGGCCGCCGACGGGGACGGCGAGGGCGCGGGCGAGGGCGTAGACGAGCGCATTGCGCATCTTGTAGGGCCACTCGCCGGGGAGGGAGGGGTCTACGTCCGTGCCCCAGTCGAAGGCGTCGTAGACTTCGTGCGCGGAGGAGACGAGGGCGGTGCGTGTATTGAGCCAGTCGACCGTGGGCGTGCCGCCCGACGCGTTGTCCGTCACGGCGTCGAGAGTCTTCCCGACCTGCGCACCGTCGGGTGCGGAGTAGTCCTGCCGGAGAAGCCCGTAGGCTTCCTGCACGATATCTCTTATTTCCGCCGTATAGGTCATTTCGCCTCCATGTCGTCCTAGTCAAAATGTAGCAAAATCACGCCTGTTTGTCAATCCTGCAGGGGCGTCCATTTGCCGAGAGTGTCGATGTTGTAGTTGCAGTTCGGATTCATCCAAAGTTGTACGGCGCGACCTTCGCCGATGCCGAGGATGCCGAGTTTCTCGCCGACGCCCACCACGTCAAACGGGATTTGTTTCTTGCCTGTCCCCGTACTGCGCCGATAGGGAGAGCCGCCTATTCTGTCGACGAGGGGGGAGCTGTAGGCTTCCCGCATCGTCCTGATTTCCGCATTCTTGTAGAGGTGCTCGACGTCTGTCGTCCACACGCTGGACATGAACACGTATCCGGGGCGCTCGTCGACCATGAGCGGGAAGGTGTCCGCCGTCCCATAGACGCGGCTTGTCTTGATGCCATAGGGGTTCGAGTCTTCGGTTATGGGCGGGCATTCGTCGGGAAGCACGAACGCCGCGCCGGCCTCGATGCGATAGTCTGACGGCGGTTCTTTGTCGGAGGCGAAGCGTTGGTATTGGCTCTTGTCCGAAACCATGGTTTCCACCGCCGTCATCGTGTACGACATGATGGTCGAGTGTCCGTCAATCTGTCCGACAGGGGCCGATTTCTGCGAGATTCTCCAGCCTTGCGGGGTGGAGAGCGTGCCGTCGACGCGCGTGCAGTCGTATTCGCCGTCTTCCAGCAGGGACTTGCGGGGGAACCAAAAGACGAGCGGCATGCGGGGCCTTTCATGCCATTGGTGAGGCTTCCACCAGAACCAGTTCGTGTAGTCGACCTTCAGGTTGGGGTCGCTATGCGACGAATCCTCGCCGGGCAGAACCTTGACGACCGTGCTGATGCTGCGCACGGCGCCACAGGTGACGAGCACGATAAAGCCTTCCGTATCGTCGTGGACAAGCCCCCGTTCGATGTAGGGGCGCGCGATCATGAACGACGGGTAGGTGTGGCGGGCGTCACCGTACTTCAGGTAGAGTACAGGTTGCGGCGGCGGGATGTAGAAGGGCGAAGTGGAGTAGTCGAGCCCCTGCTGTGGCTTCACGAGCGTCGGGTTCTTGACGAGTTCCGGGATGAGGTCTTTCGGGAATTCAACTATATCGTCTGACTGTGCCATTCTCGCCGCCTTTCCGTTTTACCGTTCCTGCCGCGTCTGCGGCGCGAATTCGATGTCCACGCGCGTGCGCTTCTGCTCCCGCGCCTGATAGACGCCGAGCGCGGAGGTCGTGTTGGTGACGATGCCTTCCGCCGCGACGGACTTGAGCGCGATATAGTCGCGGTTGACCCAGATCGTCGTCTTGGGGCCCGTGTAGACCGAGAAGACGGGGATGGTGTAGGTGTCCCAGTTGATGTTGCCGAGGCTCGTCGCGGTCGCCGAGGAGGCGACGACGCGCACCCCCGTCGGGATGCTCGAGCACCCCGCGAGGAGGGAGAAGAGCGCGAGGAATGCCATGAGGCCGATGAACAGCATGACGCCGAAGGCCGCGCGGGTGAGGTCGTCCGGGCGCGTCACTTCGCGCTCTCCGTCTCTTCGGCGAGGTCGGCGAGGATGGAACCGCCGACGCTGTCATCGTCCGTGCGCCACTCGGCGTAGGCGAGGCGGAACTTGTCGATGACGTCCGCGAGTTCCTCCTTCGTCGCCTGCAAGTCTTCGGCAGCATTGACGACGGCCGCGAGAGCAAGCGAGGTCTGTAGCCACGCCTTGCGCCACTTCGTGGGGCACCATGTGACAAGGCTCTCCGAGAGCCCCAGCAGTTTGTCGAGAAACGCGATGATTTCCGCGAGGCGGTCCTTGCGGGCCTGCGGAAGGAGCGCGACCGCGCTATTGGCGAGGTCAAGGAGGTAGTCGAGGACGGACTCCTTGCCGCCGAAGAGGAACTTGATTGCGAGTTTGATGTAGCTGATTTTCATTTTCCGTTTTCCTTTTCTGTGTTGACAAAAGACTACGCCGCCGCATCCCAGTGCCGCGGCTCGCCGCATCCCAGTGCGGCGGAAATCGATTGGAGGACGGACGGCGCGAGAGACGCGGTCTTGTGCCGCGCCGCGCGCGTGACGGCGTTGAAGCCGTGGTCGCCGACCGCCCCGTAGATTAGCGCGAGCACTGCGACAACAACAATAAAGGTGATGACGCCCATCGTCCAGCGGAAGGTCAGTTTGGCCGTCGAGGACAGTTCCGCGCAAGTCTGGAAAAGCGTCTTGATGCGCTCGTCCGTCTTCGCGTGATACTCGATCATGTTGTCCTCGACGCGGTCAAGCCTGCCGCGGATTATGTTGCAGTGTTCGCGGTCGCACATTACTCCGCCTCGCTTCCCTTGGGCGGATTCGGGCGCGTAATGTTGACGGTCTGCGTGACGGTCGTGACGCCTTGTGCGCGTTCCGCCTGACGGCGGGCGCGGGCTTCGGCGAGGCGCTTGGGGAGATTGCCGGACGGCGTCGGCTTGCGGACGGGGACGGAGCCCGCGTAGTCGCGCCACTGCAAGCCGTCCTTGTAGGTGACGGTCTTGGTCAGCAAGCCGGTCGCATTCGTCGCGACCTCCGTCTTGACGATTTCGCCGTGCATCTGAGCCCTGTAGCGCGGCGAGGACTGCATCTGGTCGTTGTAGCGGCGTGTGAGCACGGTCAGCACGGTCAGCATGTCTTCGTCCGAGTACGCGGGCAGGGTCGGGGCGCGAACGAAGTCGACCGCGTTGGTGCGGCTGATGACGGTGTCGACGACGTTGGTCACCTTGCCGATGACGCCGGGGTCGATTTTGCCGGCGGTCGCGCCGCCGAGGATGTTGGTGGCGGCGAGGGTCGCCGCGAGGAGTAGCGTGGTCATTCGTTTATTCCTTTCGTTTCGGTTTCGGATTCGTCGGACGCGGGCGCGTCTTCCGCGGCGACGGTCGCCACGGCGTCCTCGCCGAAGCGCAAACGGTCGATGCGGGCGTTGTGCGCCACCTCCTCCGGCGTCAGGGCGCGGGAGTAGATGCGCGTGCAGTAGATTTTAGCCGCATGCGTGCCGCGGCAGGCATTGCCGCTCGTGCGCAGATTCCGCCAGTTTGCGGCCATCCATGTTGTCGGACGGAACCAGTTTGTACTCGTATTCGTCGGCCGCCATACCTCAACCTTCTTCGCACCGTCGTACGATACGTCCATCCATACGCGCGTGGCGGCATCTGCCTCCGTCATGCGCAGGGCGAAGGTGTGCGGCTCGTCCGGCGGAAGCCCCCCGGCAAAAAACCAGCAATAGCCCCAACCGGAGGACGCGAAGTCGTAGACGGAATTCTCCAAATTCCCCGCAGCGTCGCGGTGCACCGAGATGAAAAAGTAAGTGCAATTTGGATTGACGCCCAGAATCGTCGTCCAGTTGGCGCCCGTCCCGCCGGGCACGCGGGCGCGATACGACTGCCGCGCCTCGACCGTCATTGTGCGCCGCGCATACGCATTCGTGAGCGCGGGATAGAGCGCGGTGCGCTCGATGTTCACGAGGGAGCAGACCTGCGACGCCACATTCATGGAGTCCGCGTCCAGATGGTCCGCACCCCACGCGTAAGCCTGCGCGGTCGGGAGGTCGCCGCCGAGCCCCGTCAGATTTTTCCATGACTTCGCCGCGCTGTCGTGCAGTCCCCAGCCGGCGTTCTCGACGCCGTCCCACATCGCAACAAGCCCGTCCTGCACGTAGTCGCGCGCCGTGTAGGCTTTGCCGCTCGGCTGGTTCGGCAGGCTCTTGCCGTCCAGCGCGACGCGCGTCTGCACGGGGATGCCGACGGCAAGCCCGCGGGCGCGTTCGGCGGCGTCGCGTCGCGACTTGCCCCAGTCCGCATGCAGGATGCCGTTCGTTTGCACGCTCGGTCCGGGCGTCCAGTCCGAGTAGACATGCCACGAGTTGCTGACGGCGTTCGCGAAGGGGATGTTCGTCGGGTTGGGGAACGCCGCGAAGGTGGACTGGACAAGCGTCACCCAGTCGCTGTCGTTCGTCGAGTCCGCCGGACGGTAATCCACAAAGACGCTTGCTTCATCCGGGATGATGCGCCGCTCGAACGAGATGTGGACATAGTCGTTGGTGACATAGGACTTGTCTTCGGGGTTGTCGCGGAGCCACCAGCCCTCGCCCGCGTTGGCGTCCGAGTAGCCGATGACGCCGGACTTGCTGATGCCCTCCAAGACGCCGAACGCGAAGCAGGCGGAGAGCACGACCGCCGTGACGCGCTTCGCCGTCTTCGACCCGACCTGCGCCCGGACGATGTCGCGGACATAGCGGCGGACAACCAGGGCGAGAGCGATGACGGAGAGCACCGCCATCACGCATCCGCCCATGAGGAGCAGGAGGTCATGCCATTGGACGGCTTCATCCTGCGCGACAAGCCCGAGCGTCGGTTGGTCCGTGTACCACTTGTACGCGGCCGCGGTTAGAGTAGCGAGTGTCATTCCTGTACCTCCGTTAGCACCAAAAGATTTTTGCCGTTGATTGCTTCGACCGTGATGGAATAGGTCTTGCCGCCGACGATGATTTTCTCAAATTGGACGGGCGCGGTCTGCTTGATATAGGTCTCGCTCCCCTGCTCGTACTGGGCGCAGAAGAAGTACTGGTTGCCCGAGGCGGCGTTGACGGCCGCAGGCACGGTGCAGACGACCTGCCACGCGCCGGACGAGCCGGACCAAACCTCCGTCCACTGCGCGGCGTCCGTCCCGCCCTTTATCCAGCCCGTCTCGCGGACGTACGCAAGCGTGGGAGCGCCGTACAGCGTCGGGTGCTTGGTGGACTCGACATTGTAGGCAATCGTCACCTCGATGCCGCCGTCCGACAGATTCTTGGTCTTGATGGACGCGGCGGACGCGCCCACCAGCACGCGGTCGCCCTTGACGATCTCGAAAAGCGATTTGCCGGTCTCGTCCGAGATGCGAAAATAGGCGTTCGTCGTCCCCGCGCCGTCCGCCTCGACGGACATGCCATTCGCGGTCAGCACCCAAATGCCGCCGGAGGTCGCGACGAACTTCTGCCAGGATAGTCCGCCCGCAAGCGCGACGCGCGGCGACGAAATCCACGTATAACCCTCGGGGGCTTCGCCGCCCGTATGGCTGTCGTAGTTGCCCCACGCGCGATCCGCCTTATCGGCGAGGGCGTCCGCCGCGCTTGTTTTGTAGGCGTCGAACTCCGTGCGCCAACGGTTCCACTTCGTGTTCTCGTTCCACACGACCGTGTAGGCCGCGTTCGTCCCGTCCGGCTTGTAGTCAAACGCGGCCGTCGGCAATCGCTCCCACGCGGTCTCCGCCGTCACGGCGACATTGTAGTTTGTGACGCTGACGCGGAAGCCGTCGCCGGACCACCACGACGCCCAGACGTTGCCCTCCGCGAGCGGGAAGAACCGCGCGTCGGCGGTCTCGGTCGAGTACGCGCCCACGTCTTCCGCGTAGAGGTCGAGGTCTTTGTCAAGTGTGTAGCCGTTAATCGTGCGGGTGGTGGGGACGGCGCCCACCTGCGCGGCCGTCACCTTGTGCGGGTTGTCGGTGCGGGCGGCGTGGTCGGTCGCCGCCTTCTTCGCGTTCGCGGCGGCGGTTGCGTTGGCGGACTCCGCCTTCTTCGCACGCGTCACCTCTGCCGTCAGCGCGGACGCCGTCGCCAAACCATTCGTCACGGACTTGGTCACGTACCCCTTGGCGTCTATCTCCGATTTGCTGTACGCCCCGACCTGCGATGCGGTCACGGCGTGCGGGTTCTTCTTATCGGACTTGTGCGCGGCGATGGCGTCGGCGTTCGCCTTCTCAGCGGCTTTGGCACGCGTCGTTTCTTCCGTGTCTTGCTTGTCGACGTATTCCAGCGTCGCGGTTATCGCGTGCGCGGATGCGACAGCGCACGCCACAACCCCCGCTATCATCAAACTCTTCATCTTACACCTCCTTGTAGGTTCCGTCCTCGATAATGTAGTCGCCCGACCATTCCGCGCCCCAGGCGTTCATCTTATCCGACCACACGAGCGTTTGCTTGGCGTAGTGCTGGACGCCGTTGATGAGATTGGACGGAAGGTAGACGCCGGACTGCAGAGTTGCGGAAAGTTTCGCGAGAACCGTCTCGAGCGCGGACACTTTGGCGTCGACCTCGGCCTTGGTGTACGCGTCCGCGGCCGTGTCGCCGCCCCCGGCTTTCAGAATATCCCCTAGGTTCGTCGCGACCCAGTGCTCGCTGTCGGGAGATCCTGAACTTCCGGCCACGAATGTGTGCGCTTTTATGCAACGATAGAATCCGTTGTAGGCGTTCGACCCATCTGAAGCGTATACTACGTCATTTACTTCGTACGACGCGCCCGAGCGCGGGTTCCACCCGCCTGCGAGGTGAGAGAAACTGGTTTTTTTTCGATCAAGCGAATTGGCTAAGGTGCTCGCGCTGTTTGCGGTCGACAAGGCTTTGCTGGCAGTATCTTGCGCACCAGCCAAGGAGGCTTGGAAATTGTTTACGGTGTTCTCTACGCTTGCTTTGAAGCCCTGCTGCGAGGACATGACGAAATCCAGGATGTCCTCCAGGCTTGTGATGGTCCAGTAGTCCGACCAGCTGTTGCCCACCGTAAACGGCTGGACGTCCGTATTCTCCTTGATGCAGCGGAGGAAGGCGGTCCGCTCCATCGTAGGGTCGCTGATGGTATTGTCTATGTAGTATACGATGTCGCCGATTTTGTATTCGGTCTTGCGGTTCCACGCGTCGGCGAGATTGTTGTATTTGACGCGATCTCTTATGCTCTCGTAAACGTATGTTATGAGCGGGAGCGATTTCGCAACCTGCTGATAATTGCTGCTCGCCAGGTTGCTCCTCAGTTCGACGAACGACTTGCTGTCGGCCGCGTTTCTCAAGGCGGCGTCTATCATCTTCTGGATTTCGTCTGTGGAGATGCAGTGGCACGCGTGATAATCGCCATAGTCAATGCGCACTTGCGCCACTTGGGCGTCCGTGTAGGCTTTGGCCGCACCGACGGCCGAGCCGAGGACGTCGGAATCGAAGTCCTCCAGAAGCCCGTACAGCTTGCCTTCCAAGGCGTAGCAGAAGGCGTGGAACTGGGCAAAGAGCGTATTGAGCGTGACATGGATCCACGCGGACTTCACCTGCTCTCCGTTTGCGTCCTTGATGGGTTCGCCGTTCTCGTCGTAGATGGGTTGCCAGGTGGTGTCGTCGTCCGGGCGCGCGCCGATGGGGTTGTTGTAGAGGGCCTGCCAAAACTTGAGGTTGCGGGGGTAGCCATCCGCATCGCGCGTGCAGGTGAAGACGTAGGCCCCGGCGGGGTACGCCTGCAGGGGGTCGTATTCGATGGCGAGAGTGGTGGGGTCGCCCCACCCGGTTCTGCCTTGGGGTCCGACAAGCCCTTGCGGGCCTTGCGGGCCTTGGATTCCCTGTTCGCCTTGCGGACCTTGCGGGCCGCGCTCGCCCTGCGGGCCTTGCGGGCCTTCGGGTCCTTGCGGGCCGACCGGACCGGGGTCGCCTTTCTCGCCTTGCGGACCTTGGGGGCCGCGCATGGACGCGGTGCCGCCCGTGACGCCGCCGCCGTCGAAGACGAAAGGCGCCCACACGACGGTTGTCATGCCTTCGGCGTGCACGGTCGAGAGGAGGTTGCCGTCCCGGTCTTTTTCGCAGATGGTCGTGAAAAAGGCGAGGGGCGCTGTCGTGCCGGTCCAGCGGTTGCGGAGGTCGGCTCCCCGCAGGTCGAGGACGGTCGGGTCGGCTGAGTTGTCCGCCAGGGGGGTTGTTTTGTCGGAAGAGAAGAGCGTGATGGAGAGCGTATTGCCGCTCGACGGGGTGTAGCCCGTGAATTTGACCGGGGCGGCTTCGCCCAGGAAGAGTGCGCCGTCCGACAGGAACACTTGCCCCGAGGACGGGTCTATCTCAAACGATACCTCTTTCGACATTTTTCTTTCTCCAATGTCAGTTCAGCGCGCCGCGGGATTTGAGGAGGAGCTCGGCGAGTTGCCGGGCCGTCATTTTCGGGGAGTAGGCGATGTGGGCTTCGTCGAGCGCGGCGCGGAGCCCTTCGACCCCGTAGGCTTTCGCCGTCTTTTCGATTTGTTCCTTTTCGGCGTCGGGGGCTTTCGCCGGTAGCGCCGGGGCGGGCGAGCCTTTCGCCTTTACGAGGGGCGAGCCGTCCTCTGCGCGGAAGTTGGCGGCGATGCGGGGCGTGATTTCCCCGGAGTAGTCGAGCGTGTCGCCCGCGTGGAAGACATGCCCGCCCATCTGGGTCGGATAAATGGCCGTGATTCTCATGTTCGTGTTCCGTAAAACCCGCCGCCCCCGCAGACTAACGCTGAGAGGAGAACGAGGGCGGCGGAGAAGGGTTTACTTCGTGGCCGCGTCGCCCGCGGCGGCATCGTCGGCGAGCGGCGGATAGGCCGTCACGGCGGGGACGTCGTCGAAGTCGAAGGCGTCGACGAGACCCGCCGTCACCTTGGCGTCTTCCGAGAGGGCGGTTTCGCCGACCGTGAAGACGAGGCGGACATACCGCTCGTGCGTCGCCGGGAGGAAGGCCGCGACGAGCGTGTTGCCGACCTGCGCGGACGCGAATACGTCCGTCCAGACTTTGCCGTCCGCCGAGGTCAGAACCTTCGTCGAGATCGCGCCCGCCGCGGACGGCGCGCCGACGATCTGTCCGTAGATTTTCAGTTCGCCGTCGATGAGGCGCGTATTGCGCAGGTCGACGATTTTGGAGTTGACGGACGTCTTCGCGGCCTTGGCGACCGTGGTCTCGTTCGCGAACATCAGAAGTTTGTCGAATATCATTTTCTTTTCCTTGTGCTGGTGTGTTGGATTGCGGGGCGGCGAACCGCCCCTATATTTCCGTTCAGGCGAAGGCCGGAACCTTCTCCTCGTTGACGCGCATCGCGTCCTGCAGGCGCACGGGGATGCCGAAGAGTTTGCGCTCCTTGCGGCCCTCCACGTTCTGGAAGGAGATGGCGTTGGCGCGGGTCATGCGCGAGAAGAGCGTGCAGACGCTTTCCCACACGCCCTTGTCCATGTACCACGCCTGCTTGACGCCCTGGTCGTCATAGACGCGCATGGAGAGGCGGTCAATGAGTTCGATGTAGGACGCGCCCTTGTCCGTGCCGTTGAGGATGTCGTCGCGCTGGATGTTGGCGATGCGGCCGGCGTAGCGCGGGTCGCGCACGGCAAGACCCAGCGTCCAGTAGATGTACTGCACGTAGGCCGCGTAGGTGGCGTCGCCGCCGCGATCCGGGTCGTGGACGTTGTCCATGAACTTCTCGCGGATTTCGATGCCGCCCGTCGCGGCGCCCTCCGGGTGGAAGCAGGTGATGGTGTTCGGCGACCAGCCCACGAGCGCGATGGAGCCGAGTTTGTCCTCGGAGGCCTTGTTCGCGCCGCCGCCCTTGCCGAACGCGTCGAGAACGTAGTGCGCCGCATTTTCGTCGCCTTCCTCGCCCGTCGAATAGGACGTATAGTGCTTGAAGAGACCGTTGAAGGCGAGCGGGTTGTCGTCGAGGAGCCCGTAGATGAGGGTGGAGCCCATCTCGAGGCGCATGCCGTTCTGTGCGGACATGATTTCGTCGGCGAGGAGGGCGTTGGCCGCTTCCTTGGACTTGCCCGCGGCGGTGTCGTAGAGTTCCTTGTCGATAAGGATCTTCGTGCCCATGCGGCCGCAGGTCGCCTTCGCGCGGGCCTTGGACGCCTTGTTGGACGGGATGCCGCCGTAGTAGGTCGTCCAGACCGGCTTGGGGATGCCCGTGCGGATCGTCGTTTCGAGCGACGTGCCGTTGTTGGCCTCGATGACGGTGATGTCGTCGAGCATTTCGTTTGCGCGGACGCACATGTCGACGACGCGATGCGCGAAGTTGCCCTTCGGATCGAGACCTTTCAGGAGGTCGGCGTACGTCAGTGCGCGAGTTCCGTTTACTGTCATTTTCTGTTTCCTTGTTTCGTGTTCAGCCGTCCGCTTGCGTCTCACCCGAGAACCCGCGAGGCGGCGAAATCGTCTATTTCCACTGGTCGGCGAGGCCCGAGATGTCGTTGGGGTCGTAGGGGCGGGAGCCGCCGCCCGCGCCCGCGCCTTTCGCGCTGTCCTCCGAGGAGTGGCGCGCGCAGTAGAGAAGCGCCCTGAGCACGGTGATGTCCGAGCCGAGTTCGGTTGTGCAGAGCGCGTCGTACGCGGCGGGGGAGAGATTCTTCTTGCCCCAGGACGACACGAGGCCCAGTTCGTTGCGCGTGAATTCGGAAAAAGCCTTTTCGTTCATCGCCTGCAGGTTCTTGTTGCGGGCGGCGTTCTCCTCCTTGGCGGCCTCCTGCGCCGCTTCGGTCTGCTTGCGCTGGAATGCGGCATAGTCGCGGGCGAGTTCGGCGTAGGTTTCCTTGGGGATGTTGTGCTTCTGGAGCGTCGGAATGAAGGTCTTGGCGAAGGCTTCATCCACCTGCACGTCCTTGAGTTTGGCGAGTTCCGGATCGTCGGCGAGGGCTTTCAAGTAGTCGGCTTCCTGCGCGACGGGGGCGGGGGTTTCGCCGCCCTTGGCTTCCGGGGCCGCGCCGTCGCTTTTCGCCTCGCCTTCCGGGGCCGCGCCGTCGAGGATTGTCTTGACGGGGGCGGGTTCGGGGGTCGCCTCGGGGGCGGGTGCGCCGCCGCTTTCGCCTTCCGGGGACGGGGCTTCTTCCATCAACACGCGTTTATTCAGCGTCGTCATTCTCTTTCATCTCCTTTTGTATGTTGCGGAACGATTCCAGATATTCGCGCTTCGCCAGATCCGCGAGGAGGTTCGCGCCCTCCTCCGTCTGCAGGAGCACGGTTTTCACATGGTCCGAAGCGGCGCGTATGCCGTAGCCGAAATCGGAGCGGGGTCCTTCCTCGCGGGCGAAGAAGGAGAGTTGGGAGAGGACTTCGTAGAGCCACTCGCGGAAATCTCCGTTCCGGGCGAGGTTCGCCGTCAGGCGACGCCACTTCTCGCGGCGTTCGAGTTCCTTTTCCGTCAGCGGCGTGGGGGACGGGTAGATGTTCGAGAAGTCCCTTGTCATTGTCCGGCCCCCAATCCTTTGGCGATGAGCCCGCCCGCGTGTCCTTCGTCCGTCGGGATGGCGCCGAGTTTGGCGACGTCGCCGAGGGAAGCGAGCGCCTGCTGCTGACGCGCGGCGTTCTCGAGGGACTGTCGCTTGGCGCGGATGGCGAGGATGTCGTCCTCCTTGGCGAGGCAGTCGGTCGGGACACCCAGCATCTTGGCGTAGCACCGGATGGTGCCGTCCGTATCGACGAGGTCGAGGGCTTCGGGTTTCGCCTGCGCGAAGCCGCCCGCGAACTGGAGGAAGGTGGAGACGGAGGACATCTGGGACTGCCGGGCGGCGAGGTGGATTTGGGAGACGTACTCAACTTCCGTCTCGCCGCCGATGGAGGCGAGGTCGACGTCGGCGAGGAGGCCGCCTTCCCTGAAATTCGCCTCGTCCGAAAGGGTGTAGTGGACGATGGCGTTCACGAGGGGGTCGAGGAGTTCGTTGTCGAAATTGGTCACGACCGGGTTGAGACGCTCCATGTTTTCCCGCACGAGCGCGTCGATTTCGGTCGCCGTCTTGACGCCGGTCTGGTTTTTCAGCGCGTCGATGGTGGCAAAGGCGGTATTGAAGAAGAGGTCGGCGAGTTGCATTTCCGCCTCCTGCCTGTCCGCGCGGGTCTCGGAGGAATCGGGCGGGGAGGCGAAGATGGGGGCGACCATGGCCTGTCTCTGTTCGCCCATGCGGGCGTAGTTGACTTGCCCGCGGCCGAGGCGCAGTCCCGTATCCTTGAATTCGGAGGCGGCGACGACGGGGGGCTGGGCGCGCAGGCCGGAGAGTTTCAGGATGTCGTACTGGAAGGACTGGATGCCGCGGGCGAGGTCGAGCCCGTCCAGGCCCCTGCCGCGCCCGTAGACGTCGCCGAGTTCGTAGTCCATGCGGGGGGCGACGATGGGCTTCACGGTGAAGCCGGCCGTTTCGAGGATGCCGGCGCGGTCGGAAGAGCCGGGGCTTTCGAGCCAGTAGATTGAGCGGTAGACGAGGCTGTCGTCGAGGTTGAGTTCCTTCGAGATGGGGTCGTAGGCTTTCAGGGGGCCGGTGAGGTTGGGCTCGACGATGTTGTAGATCGTCCAGCGCATGTTGCCCTTGCCGCACCGGGCGGCGTTCTTGACGCACTCGGGGGTCGCTTCCTCGCCGTATTCGGAGATGATTTTGTCGGCCGTCCAGGAGAAGCGTCGCACGACGCGGCAGACCTTGCCGTCTTCGCCGACATCGAGGGCGTAGGTGCCCACGCGCAACGTCTGCGCCCGGACGATGCGTTCGCGGTCGCGCGAGACGAGCATGCAGCCGAAGCCGAAGCAGAGGCAGTGCTCGTAGAGTTTGTAGAGTTGGGGGTAGACGCCGCCGAATGAGAAGGTCCACTCCGTGGCTTCGGTGAGTTTGTCGAGGGCGCGATCCTGGTCGATCGAGGAGGCGCCGCCGCCGCGGGTGCGAAGATGGAACCAGCGGCGCGCGGGGGAGGTGAGGTTGCCGTGGAATCCCGCCGCGCCCTTGCGGAGGCAGTCCATGGGCTTTGTGGTGAGGAAGCGGTTCTTTTCGTCGTAGGCGCTCTCGTCTGCGAGGTTCTCCACGCTTTTCGTGAGTCCCGCCACCCCGGCGGGGTAGAATTCGCGCGCGACCTCGGCGAGGATGCTCTTGCGCTTCGTGTCGAAGTCGTTGAAGAGTTCCTTCGCCTTGCGTTCGCAGTGCTTGCGGATGAGCGCCCAGTCCATGGATTACCCCAGCGTCTTGGAGCCTTGTTCGCCTTGCGCGGAGCCGGTGGAGGAGGAGTTGAGGAGCGAGTTGTTGTAGGTCGAGCGGATGCCGCGGCGGCGCTTGCGCGTCGCCTCGTCCTGCGCGAGTTCCGTATCCTCTGTCGCGTCCGCCGTTTTGGCTACGGCGGGCGTTATGACTTCGGCCGCTTGAATGACCGGCGCCTTCTTGCTGCCCAATCCACCCATGGTGCACCTCTCCTGTATGCGGGAGGTTAGCGCTTCCCCGCGCATTGCCTTTCCCGCGATTCACTTGTCTTCACTGTCCCCGGGCGGAGACGGTCTCCGCCTAGACGGATACCAATTAAGTAAAAATCCGCCGTTTTGTCAAGAGGGTATTTTCCAAAAAAAAAGAGCGACCGCAATCGGGTCGCCCTGGGGCGTTTTTTCCGGAATGTTATTATAACGCTAGGATTGCATTTTGCTTCCGTCACCTCGCAAAGAGGTCGTCGTCCGTCCGCGCGGCGAGCGCGTCCAGCCGCGTCTGTTCGGGGGCGGCGAAGCGCGGGGCGGTCTTGAAGGTCGGGAATTCCATGAACGGCTTCACGTCCGCGTTGCCCATGGAGGCTTGCGCGTCGAGCATGTCGTCGTGCACGACCTGCGGATAGGAAAGGAATTCATCGCGTAGGAAGTCCTGCACGAGGTCGCGCCACGAGCCGTCGTACTGGCGGTAGCGGAGGGCTTCGGGGAGCCACATGAGCCCGGCGCGGTAGAGGGGCTCGAGCGTCTCGATGCGCTGGGCCTTCGGGCCGGAGTTGGACTTCTGGCGGAAGGGCTTCAGGTCGAAATGCCCGCGCCGCGCCATCTCGTCGCGGATGTAGGCGGGGTCGTCCGGGGCGGCGTTTTCCTCGTAGAACACCGTCACGGGACGCCACTTCTCCACGAGTTCGAAGAGTTTGGCGCACCGCTGGGACTGGGTGAGTTTGTCGCGGACGAGGTCGGCCCAGTAGTATCGCCGGTCCGCCCCGAGCCCCACGACCCACATGACGGTGTAGTCGGAGGCGTTCGTCTGCTTCTGCGCGGTGTCGGCGAGGATGTAGTAGTTTATCGGGATTTCCGGCAGTCGCCGGTAGGCGTGTATCCATTCTTCTTTCATGAGGAGTTCTCCGTCTCCGACCGGGGTCTGCATCATCTGCGAGGCCCAGTCCTTGGAGGTCATTTCGGCTTTCTTCTTGTCGAATTCGGCTTGCGGGAGGAGGACGGGCTTGCCGTCCTTGTCGATGCAGACGTGTCGCCTTTCCGTGATGGTGCCCGTCTTGAGCATTTCGTAGTAGGTGTCGTAGAGGGCGTAGCGCGTGCCGATATACCAGTGGCGCGTGCCGTCGAGGGTGCCGAGGTTGAGGGACATCGACCAGGCGTCGGTGGTCTTGCGTATCTGCTCGGGGGTTGTGACGGACTCGGGGGTGACGGTGTCGTCGTAGACGAGGAGGTCGTAGTGGCCGCCCGTGCGCATGCCCGTGACAAGTCCCGAGGTGGAGACCGAGGCTTCCTTGCGGTTCGTCTTTCGCCGGACGGTGAAGTCCGAGACGGTCCACTGGTCGCCGCGCCGGTCGGGGCGGTCGGTCCAGAGGACGTCCGGAAAGCACTTGGCGAGGATGTCGTTTTTCTCGAAGGCGGTTTTGATCTGCGAGGCGAAAGCTTCGGCCGCGCCGGCCTTGTAGGACATGATGCAGACCGTCTTCTCGGGGTTGGCGAGGATATACTGCGCCACCCCGGCGTAGGTTATGATGGTGGACTTGAAGTGGCCGCGGCTCCAGAGGTCGAGGTGCTCGTCGGGGTCGGCTTCGACCTCGCGGCACCGGGCGAGCACCCACGGATGCCACGCCGGGGCGACGTCCAACACCTGCGTGAGGAGAAAGAAGCGGTCGTTCAGGATGAACTCCCGCACGAGCGCGGGGGAGTTGTCGCGCCAGACGCCCGCGTAGATCTGCGCGAGGCCGTCCAGCGGGGCGGCGTGAAGGGTGTCATACTGTTCCTTCGTCATGGCGTTCCCTCCTTTCCTTCGCCTTCCTGTAGAGTTCCTTTCGCCTTTTTGCGCAGGCGTACGCCTCCGCCGCCTGAGCCTTCTTGCATGCCTCGTCCCCGCAGCACTTCTGATTGGGGAATCTCGTCTCGAACGTCCGTCCGCAAAAAATGCAGACGACGGAGCGGGTAGGCATGACGAAAACAAAGTCTTTCTTTCCCATGGTCAATTCTCCTTGACTTGTGAAGATAATCAGATTTTTCGTTTATCTTGGCGTTCCGCATGCCCGGCGAGGAACGCGACAAACTCTTCGTTCGTGCGGCAATATCGTTCCAAAATTTCGTCTTTGTACCACATTTCGCACAAATATCCCTTGCCGATCCCGGCCCAACGCGCCCAAACGAAGGGGGTTCCCGTGTTGGCTTCTGCGGCGAATTCGAACGCCAAACGGGCGCGATCTTCCGATTGGAGGCGGTAGTCCCCCTTGACCTCGATGTAGGCGCCCCGGTAGAGGAAGTCGGGGGTATAGCGCCGCTTCTTCTTGCGGGTGAGGACGATGTGGCAGGGCTCGTAAAGCCCCTCCCCCGCGAGGAGGAGGCGGTTGAAGCGGGTCTCGTTGAGGTTCGGGCCCTTGGGCTTCTTGGTCGCGCGCACCCGGACTTTCCGCCGGATGCGCGCATTGAGTTGCTTGACGGTCAGCATTGTGTCGTTCCTTCGTTTTTGCGCAACGCGGTCTGCTTCCGCACCCTTCCCGCGTCTTCATCGCCGTGCGCGTCTTGGACTTTCTTCCGTTTCTTCACGGCGTCATAGACGATGCTTCCGGTGGCGCTCCTTCCTTTGCGTGTAAAGCCGTTGACGGTCACGCCGTGATTATTCAGCTTGTCCATAAAGTTGTCCATAAAGGCTTCGCTCGTATAGGCGGCCTGCGTCCTCCTCTTGGCCACTTCGTCCTTGAAAACCTCGTAGACGCGTCGTTCGTACATGTCCGCAAGGTCTGTGGCGAATTCGCATATCGCGGGGACGCGGGACTCTCCTTCCGCATCCAACTGGCGTATGCGTTCCACGAGCCGGGCGTCCAGTTTTTCAAACCCGGCCTGCAGTTCATTCTTGTCCTTCTCGGGCAGGTCTTCCACCTTCATGAGCGTGAGGGGCAGTCTCCGCATCGCTTCCCCGGCGCGGCGTGCATCGGCGAGGAGGGCGCGTACGCGCCCGTCCATGTCACGCAGGAACGGCTTTACCTTGTCGATGTCCACTTCCACCTCTTTCCCGAAAAACCTCTTCGTGTCGTTCTTTACGGCCGTCACAATGGCGACCGCCAAGAATGCCGCGGCGCATCCGTATGTGCGTTTCGTGTCCTGTGTCCCGGCTTCTCGTTCCATGTCGCTGTATGTCTCGTACACCTCGACCATGCCGCGTATCTTCTGTATGCTGTCCAGTAGTTCTCCGCTGTCTCTTTCCCACTTCGAAGAGAACCGCAAGATTTCCCCGAACCATGTGCCCTTGAAGACCGCCGGGATTCCCCACTCGTCTGTCTCCACCTTGTTGTTATCGTTGTCGCTCATTGCCTGTCTCCTTCCGTGTTAAAGCCCGAGCAGTCTGCGGGCGAGTTCCTTGCGCTCGTCGACCGTGAGCGACGCCACGAGCGCGTCTACCGGGGTCGCGTCCAGTATTTTTTTCACGTGTATTTTCATGGCCAGCATTGTCTTTTTTCTCCTTGTTTTCGTCTGTGGTTGTTTTCATTTTGGAAACTCGCGCGAGAAGGTATCTAGAATCGAGAGGAGCATGGGGAGGATAAATCCTACGTCCGAACCCCGCGGAGCGATTCTAGACCCCTTCTCGCATCGATTAGAAGGGCAAATCCGGCTCAGCCGCATCCGCCCCCAGAATTCCGGCGTCCGGGACGGCCGGCTCGGGGGCTTTGGCCGTATCGCCGAGGACGGTCGCCTTAAGCCCCGTCACGTCCGGCCAGAACCGCCCGTCGTACTCGCGGCCCTCGAGCGCGAAAACAACCTTGACACGCTGCCCCTCGCGGATGCCCTCGAGCCGATCGGCCGCAGCCTTCTTGAACGTGAAGGGCACGTACTTGGGGTACTTCGTGTCCTCCCCGATGTCGTTCGTCAGCACGAGTTCGCGCTTATAAAACCCCGAGGGGAACGTTTTCACGGGCAGGATCTTGTGGACGATGCCCGTCATTTCGTAGTATTTGTCGTTCTTTTCTTGCATTTTTCTTTTTTCCTTTTTTTCTCCAATTTTGCCTTTCGGCTTCCGTCACCGTGACGAAATTCCTTTGTGCTCCCGGTAGACGCGGGCGCGATCCTCGAAAAGTCCGACGAGCCACCTGTACTCGGTCAGCGTGTTGTCCGGCGGACACGACCACCGCACCGCGCGGGCCGTGGGCGCGAGCCTGTCCATCTGGCGGCAGCATTCGGCCATGGCGTCCGGATTGCGGGGGTCGAGTTTGATCGCACGGGCGACGGCCCAATAATGCCACAGCGCCTTTTCGGCAAGGGCGGCCAGCGTCAGGCGAAGTCCGTCGCCCCCGTTCTCCTCGTCGCCCCCGTCGCAGTCCCGCCAGAAATTGCGGAGGGAGAACGTTTCGTTCCACGCGTCCGCGACTTGCCGGCGCACGTACTGGGCTTCGTCGGACTTCCCGGCGTAAAATGCGTCATGCCGCCGCTTGAGTTCTTCCTGTGCCGGTGCGGGCATGACGATTGCAGCAGATATGTTCATGCGTCTTTCCTTTCGTAATAGTTGCATTGCTCGACGGGGATTGGGTGCTTGCGCAGTTCGGGCGGGATGGTGTAACCCCTCTGGCATTGCCCGCCGACGAATTCGGCGCAGGCATGGCACGGCGCCCAGTCCTTTGCCGTGAAGACGCGGGGGGCGGGTTTTGCCGCCTGCCGTGCTTGGGCTTGGGCTTCGGCGAGTTCTTTTTCGCCGGCCTTGTTGTGCCAGGCGGCGAGCATCGGCCGCCAGTTGGCGTGGTTGATGGCAAGTCCCGAGGTCGTGCGCCATCCGACGGCCTGCATCTTGTTGTACCACCAGCGGGCGTAGGTCTCCGGGATGTTCATCGCCGTGGTGGCGATTGCGACAACCTCCTTGATGGCCGGGACGGTCGGATCTCGAACCTCCCCCTCGACGACCTTGTCAACAGGCAAATCCTCGCGCGTGTGTGCGTGCGCGTTAGCACACACACTATTGGATGGTTGGTTGGTAGGAGGGAGGGATGGAGGGAGGGATGGATGGATGGATGGTGCGGGACACGCGTTTGTCCCCGGGACACCTGTGTTGTCCCCGGGACATTGCGGGACACCTGTGTTGTCCCCGGGACATTGTGGGACATTCGTTTGTCCCCGGGACATTGTGTTGTCCCGTGTTGTCCCCGGGACATTGCGGGACAAGCGGAGATTCCGCTTGCGCTCACGCTCCTTCTCGCGCTGGACTTCCATGCGCTCGTCCATCAATTCGCTGTCGCGCCGGATGATTTTCAGCGCCTGCTGCTGTCCAAAGTCGAGTTCGACCTCCTGTCCGCCAAGGGCGCGGCAGATGTCGCCGAGCCACCTGGAGTCCGTACAGTCCTGCAGGAGGCACCACAGAGATTCTGGCTTGATCATTCTTCCACCTCCGGCTCCGTCAATTCGATTCCGTGCTGTCTAGCGACCTTCCCGAAATGCGATATGGCTTCCTCCGCCATGCCTATTTTAAGTTCCATCTTGGCGAGGCACTCCTTCGGCACGACCCGGCCGTTCAGTTCGACCCACGTGACGAAGCGGCGCTTGTCCAGGACGGCCTGCTCGTAGTCCGCCCGAAGCCTCGCTTCGTCAATTGTCGCCTTGCCGTTCTTCCACGGTCGCCCGATGTACGGGTGACACACATCGTCCTCGGCGAGCAAGACGCCTGCCCACTCGTCGCACCAGCCGCGCCCGGGGACGCGGTCGTCGCGGACGAAGCGGGCGCAGTTTCCGCAGCACTTTTTGTTCTTGTCCATCCCGATTCTCCTCACAAGTAGCTGTTTTCCGCAATCGACATGATACGATCAATCGTATCCTTCCAGTTGTCCTCGTCCGCATCATAGGCCAAATCATAGATTTCGCGGAACTTCTCGCTCATTGCTTCGAGTTCTTCAAGCAAGTCGTCCATGGTGGTTTTCGCCGCGTCGACCTCCCTTTCGTAGTTTTTCAACATGCTCATTTCTCTTCCTCCGTTTCTTCTTCGTTGTCCTTCTCTTTCCACTCGCCCGTCTCCCAGCCGTCCATGTCGTAGGTGCGGCGAGCCCACACCTTGTGGTCGCGCGGGGTGAGGGCGCGGCGGCCCTCGCGCCGCGCGATGACGGCCGCGGCGATGCGGTCGGCGATGTCCAGCGTCTTCATTTCGTCACCTCCTCCTTCTCCGCCACGAGCCGCGCAACCAGGCGCACGAGCACCGCGATGGCGTCGAAGACTTCGTCGATCGCATTGTCGATGTCGCCCTTGGCGTAAGCCGCCCACACCCCCGCCATTTCGCAGGTAAGCAAATCGTCGGGCTCGACGAGCAACAGCTCTTTCTTGCGGGCGAGTTGCTCCCGGCAGAGCGCGAGGTTCGCCTCCGCCGCCTGCGGAGTTTTCGCAGGCAAGCGGTCGACGAAGAGGGGGTGCTTCAGGTACGCCTTGTTGATATGCTCTGTAATTTTGTTGCACATGGACAGTGTCATTTCGCACCCCCCTCGATCTCCTTTGCAACTGCGGCTGTGGATTGGACGAGATCGGCGATCTGCGCGTCCACCTTGTCCCAGTCCGCGTCCGTCAATTTTGCCGTGGCGTCCGTCCCGGCGGACACGAGGAGAAGTGACTTCCACTCGTCCGTCCGCGCCTCCTTCGTCTTCCGATCCATGCCGGGGAGGGCGAGGAATGCCGTCCACGCCTTGACGGCGCGGGGGTTGGGCTGATGCGACATCTTCTTCGCGGGCGTCGGTTTCGGTGCGGGCTCGGTCGGACGAAGCGCATTGGTTGCCTGCGCGGGCGCGGCCACCGTCCGGGCCGGTTCGCCACCGACCTCGTCCGGGTCGAGGCGGCTGTCGTCGATCGCGAAGAGTCCGCACAGGGCGTACTTGCGGGCGTAGGAGGAGCACGCCCCCGTCAATTGCGCACTATCCATCCCCTTCTTGGCGTCTTCCTCGCGGGCCATGCCCACGGTCGAGACCGTGTCGCCCGTTTCTGCATCCACAAATGTCGCCGTCGCCCGCAGGTAAAAGCGGGTGCCGCACTCGCGGATTTCGTCCTCCAAGAGGATGGCCGCCTTCACCGCTTCGAGGTGCGGCTTCGCGGCCTCGAGGATGTCCGAGGCGTTGCGAAACGAGTATCCGCCGAACTTGTTCATGCGTCCCTTGGGGACGCGGAGTTTCTGCTGGACTTCCAGCAGTTTTGCGTAGACTTTCTTTTCCATTTTGCTGTTCCTTTCAGTTTTTAGGATTTGGTTTTGGGATTATGCATGTTAAGCCATGTGCGGGGGATAGGCAAGCGGGCGAACACCCTCATAGCCCGTTTTCCATTCGCCCGCCTCGCGGGCCGCGCGGAGGTCCTTGACCCCCTCGACGATGCGCGTGTCCGCCCGATCGAGCGAGCCTTTCTCGACCTCGTAGACGGCGACGCGGTAGGGGGCTTTCTTCTCGGCGGCGATCAGATAGGCGTGCCCGATCGCGATCCCGGCCGCGCGGCCCGCGCGGAGGTAGAACGCCAGTTGCAGGATGTAGTCTCGGTTGATGGCCTCGCGGGTGAATCCGTCCAAGTCCGCGCAAGTTTTGAGGTCGGCGAGAATCTCCCGCTCGGGGTCGATCCAGTCAAACCGGGCGTGGCAAGGTTCGCCCTCGATTGCGAAGTCCACGACGCGCTCCGCAAGCCCCTGCGAGAGGATGGACGCGGCATCCTTGTGCCGCCAGATCGCCTGGCGCGTCTGCGCGATGACCGCGTAGTCGTTGGGCGTCACAACCGGGTGCGGTTGGACGGCGAGCCAGTCCTTGTAGGCCTTTGTCATCCGCCCATACGGCGTCCCCGTCTTGGGGTTGACCGGGCCCTCGGCGACCATGTACGCGGCGTTGAATGCCGCGTCGCCCTGCAGGATCAGGCAGTGCGCGGCCGAGCCGATGAACATGGCGTCGGTCTGCTCGTCGGCGATCTCCCCCGTCAGTTTCTGGTGGTAGGTGAGCGGGCAGTGGATAAACTCCATCAGCATGTGGCTCGAGAGTTTTGTCCCGCTCTTTGTCTCCGCGTGATATTCCGCTTCGGGCATCACGCGCAGTAGTGCGTTCGTCATTTTTGTTCTCCTTTGTCGTTTGGTTTTCAGATGTCGTATACGTCGCCGAGATCGCGCGGCAGGTTCTTGACCCGGATGCGTCGCGCACGCTCGGCGTATCCCTTGCGCGCAACGTAGTCCCTCATCGCCGGGAGAAGAACCTTCTCCATCAGTTCCGGCGTCTTTTCGTCGTGCCCGGACAGGGTGCACAATCCGCGCAGGCGGCTCCATTCCGCGGAGTTCTTGCGCGAGGTGCGGAAGGTGATTTGGTAGGCGTTGGGATTCCCAGCCTCGTCCAACCGTCCGTTGATTTTTAGTTTTTTCGGCTTTTGCCCTTTGCGTGTCCGTGTCATCTTGTTCTCCTCTGTCTTGGTTGGTTGTTGTACAGAATCCCCGCAAAACCTGTAATACGACGGCTTCTTCCGCCACGCCGTGAACATGTTCCAGCGCGGTCCCGAGCACCAGTCCGGGCACGGCACGGGCTCGTTCGGGTGCTTCGCCTTGTAGGCGGAGTAGTAGATCAAGAGATTCGTGTTGGTGACGGCCGGCGCCCAGGCACTTCTTTTTATTTCCCGGGCAATGGCGCGGTCTCTGCGCTCCTCGGCCAAGCGTTCCTCCCGGAAGCGGCGGTTGGCCTCGCGCTGCCTGGCCCGGCGGATCTCGAGCTCCTCGGGCGTCATGTTGGCGACGCGGCGGCGGTAGGACTCGCGCTGCTGTGTGCGGATGCGCTCGAGCTCCTCGGGCGTCATGTCGGCGCGTCTCTTAGCCATTTGTCGCCGCCTTTCCTTCCTGGACCGCCCAGTCATATTCACCGGACATTTGGTCCGGCGAGAGGCACAGCGCGAGCCAGCACAGCGCGGCCAGCGCGAGGAGCGCAAGCATCTTGATCGCCACGCCCAGAATTTCCTTTATGTTTTCCATTTGCTGTTCCTTTGTTGTTGTCAAATTTTTGGCTTGTAGTTCGGCATTGCTTCGTAGGCGGCTTCGATGTCGGCCGTCTTGAACCGAATCGCCGAATTGGCGCAGGTTGCGTCAAACTTCTTCGCGATCACCTTGCCCTCGGCGACCCACTGCTCCAGCCGTCCCTTTGGGATGGCGAAGTAGCGCGTCGCCTGTTCGCGCGTGCACCACGGGCCGGGCCTCTCGGCGGCGCGTCGCACCGCGTCCAGCCCCGCTTTCCGCGCCTCGAGTTCCTCGGCGAGCGCCCGGTACAGAAGTTCGACCGTCCCCGGTTTCATTTCGTCGCGTCCTTCCGCAGTTTCTTTTCGATTTGCCGTATCGCGATCTGCGCAAGTTCCCGGCCCGCGCTTCTCCCGTTGCCTTTCGCCTGCTCCTTGATCGCGGATGCTATGTCCTTCGGTAGTGGCGTGTAGATGTAGGTTTCGTTCTTCATTGCCATTCTCCTTCCTGGGCGAGGTGATGTGCGCACACTCATTGGCAGCGAAAAACCGAGTACGCGCCCTCCTTCCGCAGGAGGTGTGCGCACACTTCGCGGCCCAAAGATTTGGACCGGATGTCGCTCACGAATTTTTCGGGCGATGTGCCCGCCGCCTTGGCGGCCTTGGACAGATCCGACGTTTTGAGTTTGATTACCTTCAGCATTTTCTTTCTCCTTGGATTATCCGTTGACTTCGCTTTGCCTCACGATCGCCGTGGCTACGCGCAGCTGGTCTTCGTACTCTTTCGTGACTTTGCCTTCGGCGTTGAGGATTCCGGCCTCGCGGGCCGTCGCTTCGATGCCGTGCCAGATGAGATCCGTCATCGTCATGCCCAGCCGTTCCGCCGTGAGAAGCGCGATGGCCTTGCGGAAGGGCTCGACGTATATGCCCATGCGCACGTTGCCTTTCTTGTGCTTTCCTGTTCTCGTTGCCATATTGTTCTCCATTTCTCGCGTGTTCGCCCATCGCGGGCTTTCTGGGGTATAGTATATCATATAGTGTGCGCACACGCAAGTGGTTTTTTCAAAAATTTTGAAATATTCCGAAATGTTTTGAAAAGTTCACAAAACCCCTTGTTTTCGCCCGGTGTTTTGGTATAATGGAGACATGAACATGTCAAAAAATCCTTTCTCTTCCTGCGCACCCCTCGCGCTTGTCGCCTACTGGGTGCTGGGCGTTGTCGTGTACTACGCCCCCATCGCCGTTTTCCACTTCCCGTTCTGGGGAGATCTGCTGGTCCTCGCGGCCCTGTTCATTCCACTCCTGGGCGTCTTCCTCCGGCCCGTCCTGTATATCGTCGCCATGTTCTTCCTCGGGGAGGCGACGGGTCGCGAGGTCGTCGCATTCTGGGTCGCCTTTGCGGTCTATCTATCCCTGGAGTTCATCCCGGCGGTGATCCGTTCCCGCCCGCCATCCGCCAGGTAGGAGTGTTGGAGTGTGTGTTGGAATTTTTGCCATTTCCATGGCTTCCATGCGTGCGGAAACCCCCGAAAACATTGGCATATCACGGGTTTCGGCATGCCAGCCCCCGGTTCGATCCCAGTCAGTCGCACCAGAGAAATCCCCGAAAAGCCCCGTAAAACCGGGGTTTTTGCGAGATGGGGGTGTTGGAGTGGTGTTGGAGTGGTTGAAAGGAGAAAATCATGGCGTTGTTTCTGAGAGGTAATGTCTGGTGGATGGAGTATCGCACGAGCCGCGTGCGGAAAGTGGTCAGCACGGGCTTCCGGAAGGAGCAGAAAGCGCAGGCCCTCGCCGCGTGGAATGCCTTCCGCCTGGCGTTTTCCGCCCGCCCCAAACGCTCCGCCGTCGAGGGGATTCTCGCCGCCATCTATGGCGCGGGTGCGCCGGACGCGGGTCTGCCCCTCGGGTCGGTGTGGCAGATCTACGACGATTGGTGTCAAGGGAAGGGGAGGAAGGTCGCCCGCACGACCTACACGAACCGCAAAAACCTTCTCGCCCGCTTCGTCTCCTGGGCGGAAAAGCGCGGGGCCTACGACATGGGGGATGTTTCGGTCGCCCTCGCGCGCGAATTCGTCGCCTCCCTCGGGCGCGCGAACAAGACCCAACGCACATACTGCGGGTATCTCTCCCAGATGTGGGAGGCCGTCGGACAGTTGCGCCCCGGCGTACACAATCCGTGGAAGGCTGTATCCCCCGACAACGACGGCTCGTCCGTCCGGCGCGAGGCGTTCTCCCCTGACGAGGAGCGGCGCGTTCTCGCCTCCTGCCGGGATAAGGGACACGACTGGCTACTTGCCTCGATTCTCTCCCGCTGGACGGGCCTTCGTTATGGGGATGTCGCCCGACTGGACTGGGGGCAGATCGACCTTGCGCGGCGCACGATCGCCGTCACGCCGTCCAAAACCGCCAAGCACGGGGTGCACCTTCTCCTGCCGATCGCGGACGAACTCCTCGCCGCGCTGCAGTCCCGCCCCGTCCAGGAGGGGTTTGTTCTCCCGGAGCACGCAATGTACTACCCCAAGCCGATGCCCGTCCCGTTCTCCGCCGTTCTCGCTTCCGCCGGATTGGACGCGGAACGGTACACCTTCCACTCCTGGCGGCACACCTTCCGCACCCGTCTTGCCGAGGCTGGCGTCTCCGACGATATTGCCAGGCGCCTGGGTGGGTGGACGAACCTCGCTATGGCGGAACACTACGACCATTCCGTCCGCCTTGTCGAAATGCTGCACGCCGTCAATTCTGCACGCTGACCGTTGACGGGAAACCGCGATTGTGCTATATTGTGACGCGTTGACATATTACCGTTTGTTCGGCCGCGTCCGTGGTTAATCGGCGTGTCCTTTCCCTTAGTAGTTTTCTCCCCCTTTCACGCGGAGGGGGAGTTTTTTTGCCTGTAGGCCGCGACCGCGCGCCATATGCCCGCCGTCGCCACCATTCGCCTGTCCCTTTCGGGGATCTGCAACAGCGCGTTCGCCGCGGCAATGTCAACACGCACGGTTTTTGACCGTCCACGATTCTCCCAGCGTGCGTTCGCCGCATCGATCCGTATCTGCCTGCATTTTTCGGGGTCCTTCATCCTGTACATGGTTCTGTTCTCCTTCCTCTTCGTTCGCGCCCCCGTTTTTCCTCCTGCCGGGATAGGGTCAATTGCGCTTTTTGCGCCGAAAATCGCATTTTTGGCATGTTGCAAAAACCGCCTTGACGGGGTGCGCGAAAATTTGGTATACTGTGTCTCGTCCGGTCGCAAGACCGCGTGAATTAAAACATAATTGACGTTGTCACAGCCAACGCCGAAAGGCGCGATTGTGATAAGATGTATGTCGCCCCCCCTGTTGGATTCGTTGCTGTTCCTTCCGGGGGGGCGCGGTTTGTCAATCCTGTACCCAGCGCCGGTTGTCGCTGTCCCAGGTCGCAACCGGCCGCGCGTCCTGCGTTTCGCGGTCCGGGACGATGTCGCCGTTGTCCAGGCGGCGGCAGTCTTCCGCGGCGTAGATGTCCGGCGTGTGCCACCCTGCCCAGTTATCCCAGTATTCCTGGCACTTGCGGGCCAGGCGCTTCGCGCCCAACAGGGTCGGCGTCCCGCCGTGGCAGAAGAATTCATATTGGCCGCCAATCACGTAGTAGTTGATTTTCTTCATTTTGCTGTTCCTTTCCTCGGGCTTCGGGCGTTGCCACCGCGGCTTCGCCTTTCCCCCGTTGTTTATGCCTATAGTATACCATATTTTTAGCACTGCGTCAATGGGGTTTTTAAAGTTCTTTAACTTTTTTTGGGCAAATAAGGGGTAAATAAGGGCAAATAAAAGCCGCCGAGCCAGCCGCCCCCTATATAGAGGAGTAGCCAGCCCGGTCGGGCGCGCAAAAATTGGCGATTACTGTTTTTTTGGGCCTAGCAACTGCGCCAGTTTGGTCGCGACCGCATCTCCGTCCGCCGCACCTATCCGCAATTCCGCTTTGTCCGGCTCATATAGGCCGAACATTTTGCAGTAGGTGTCTATCAGTCCCTTCGCGGCCGTCAGCCCGCCCACGTCCTGTGCCATGTGGCGTATCTCGTCCGCCATCATTTCGCCCAGGGCGCGTTTGGACAGAAGCGCATCTGAGGACTGCAGGAGGTCGTGCTGGACCGCCGCGATCCGTTCGCGGACTTCCGGGCGGGCGTCGACCTGCTGTGCGGAATTGTACAGGGATCCCGGCGTCGCGTGTTTCGCGCCCGGGTTTGCGGTTTTGTACGCGTCGCGCATGCTAAATCCCAGTGCCCGCTGTTGCGCGTAGATCTCATGCTTTGGATTTGTCAGCGACCCATCCGGATTGTGCAGTTGTCGTTTGGTTGCCATATCAATCCCCCATGTAGTTGTCGTATGCCCGCGCGGCGTGCCGTACGGGTGCGGCGATGTCGCGTCCCAAACGCAGCACGTCCGCTATCAGTTTTTCGGCGGTAACTTCGTCCGCAATGTCGTCCGCCGTGCACAGGCTGACGATGTAGCGGGACGCGTCCGCCAATGCCCTGCCCGCGTGCTGTCCGATGCGGATGGTGCTGTCCACGGCGGGCATGCCACTGGACGCGCCGTAGGTGTCCAGTCCCAGCAGGGGTTTCGCGCCGGCCGAGGCGATCGCCGAGACGAAGAACAGCGGGGCGGTGTTGTTGTCAATCGCGTTCCACAGGAACTCGCGCACCTGCTCCGGAACCTCCACGTCCTCGTTTTCCGGCGGGGGTTCGCCCAGAATCGCGTCCCATGCCGTGCGAACGAGCGTCAGATACGCCGGGACGATAATGGTGTTAATCGCCACGGCCCGCAACAGGCGTCCTTTGGCGGCGGGGTCGCCGCCTGCACGCACGTCGCGCACGGCCTGTATCAGGTAGTTGTTGGACAGCAACTGGGCCGTACGGAACTGGAACAGGATTTTGGATACCGCGCCATTGCCACGCTGCAGGCGGTTTAGATACTCGGACCGCCCTGTCTGCTGGCTGGCCTCGACGGCCGCCCACGTCAGGGCGATGGCCTTGCGCTTGGCGTCCGCGTCCGTATCCCCGCGCCGGATGAACATGTCGCGGGCGTCGCGGTAGAAGCCCTGCGCAATCCACAGGGACGCGCCCTTGTCTGCATATTTGGACAGGGCCATGCCTTTGTCGTAGGCCGTCTCGATTGTGGACATGATGCGCGATTTGGACGGGTGCAGGATGGCGTTTTGCACGTCCTCGGTCCAGCCCATCAGATAGCGGGCGCGGTAGCCGTCGGACTGGACGAGGTCGCGCACGGCGTCCGCGTCCACGTGCAGCATGTACCGGGCTAGGCGGCGGAAGCCAACCGCCTCGTGGCCCAGCATGATGTTGGCCCACACCGGGATGGATGCGGGCTGGGACATTGCGGACGCCAAGTTGCCGCTGATCGCGAAGCGGGCAATCCATGCGCGTGCGTAGTTGATTGCCGACAGGATGCGCGTATCCTCGGGGCGGGCGGCGTCCTGCGCGAGGACGTCGCGCATGTGCCCTGTGACGGCCATCATATCGTCCGACCCGACGTTGCGCCGGGCGGCGTCCTGCACGTCGCGCGACGCCCATGTATCGCGCAGGCGGATGCCCAGCTTGGCGTAGGCGACCGTCTGTGCGTGCATTTCCGCCTGCTCGTCCAGCAATCGAAAGAAGTTGGCGTGCTCGTCAAAATCCCAGCCGTGCGGGACGCGGAGGGACAGGGCGCGCGGAATCGGCGACCACGCGACGACATCCGCGGACAGCCCTTCCACGGGGCGGGCGACGCGTACGGGCACGTACAGCGGGTCTGGGGATACGACCGGGACGCCGGTCACGGCTTCCACGGCGTCCGACAGGGCGGCGCGATTGTCGCGGTACCAGCCCAGCGCGAACGCGTAGAATCGCATGTCGGCGTCCGTCAGCGCGGCGCGAATCATGGACAACTGCGCGAGGCGTCCGTGCTTTTCCGCGTTTGCCTTGTAGTCCGCCTGGACGATGGATGCATACAATTGCAACAGGTTGCCGTAGGTCGGGGTCATGGCGGCGTCCTGCCCGAAGACGGCACGGGCAACTTCCTCCGGCACGGGCTCGGCTGTCAGGTGCCGGACGCCGTCCGCGGCGTTTCCGTAGCAGGCTTTCAGCGCGGCGTTGATGGCGATTTCGTGCCCCATCTTGGTCGCGCGGTACTTGCCGGTCGCCTCGGACAGGGCGGCCTCGGTGTCCGTGATGACGTCCTGCGCGGCGTCCCGTTTCTTGCCGTCCTTGCAGTAGCGTATCAGATTGCGCATTTCGAGGCCGATGTTGCCCACAAACGATTCGACGTACTTCTCCGCGCGGCCCTTCGGCTTCGTCCTCCTGGGGGCGGGTGTGTCGGACATGGCTTCGACGAGCGCGGCCTTGACCTTGTCGTTCTCCGCCTTCTCGGCTTCGCGGCGGGCCTCGAACGCCTGCCGCTTTCCTTGCAGATCGGCGAGGATACGCTCGGTCGCGTCGCGGATTTCGCCCGGCAGGCGGCGGGCGAGCCCACCGTACGCGGCGATGATGGCGCGTTCGGTAGCGGCTTCGCGCACCTTCTCCTCGGTCGCTTTCGCGCCCGCGTCGCCTGTCGCCGTGGGGTTGATGTCGGTTATTTCGCGCAGTTCGGCGTCGCGGGACTGCAGTTTCTCGTCCGACATGGCCAGGATGCGCAGGAGGGTGCGGCCGTACATTTCGGTGCGGCCGTCAATCTTGCGCTTGCCTTCCTCGGTGGTCGCGCTGAACCGTCCCTTCGCACCGACCAACTGCCGGATGCCCGGGTGGACGATGTACTTGCCGTCCGGTCCTTTCTCGCGCCACCCGTCCGTCAGACGGTGCATCAGTTCCTTCCGGGACTGGCGCAATCCGTCCGTGTGGACGGCGTCGTAGACATAGGCGATTTTGCGGCGCACGGCTTTGTAGGTGCGGCAGGTCGCGTCCGATTCCAGTTCGTTGATGACGTGGTCGGCGAAGTTCCGCGCGTGACTACCCGTGGGACTGCCTAGGACGTCCGCGGCGAGGCGGCGCAGAATGTGCGTCGCGGTCTGCTTCAGTTCGCGGATGGCGACGGGGGATTTCCACAGGTCGCGGTTGTTGGTCAGTTCGGGGTGCTTCTGGACGATTTTCTGCGCCGTCCATTCGATCAAGAACGCGGCAAACAGATTCTGGTCCTCGAAGACGGGCGCGATGCGGCGAATGCGGGCGAGGGGAATGCCGCCGATGGCATCCTCATCCATCCCGTTTCCTTCGTCCTCGGACTGGGCTTCCTCGCCTGCCTCCGCCTTCGCGCGGGCGGCTTTGTCTATCGCCTCCTTGCGCTTGCGGGCGTCTTCGGCGTAGCGGGCGCGTCCCATCAGTTCGTCGAATGCGGCGACCTGCTCGGGCGTCGGGTCGGCGACCTCGTCGTTGTCAACATCGGCGAGGAGTTCCTCGTCCGTCTTGCCGTCCGTCTTCTTCTCCTCCGCGCGTTTGGCGCGTTCGGCTTCCAGTCGCGCTTTCTCCTCGGGTGTGCGCTCGAATTCGGCGACCGAGAGGAACGCGTCCGTCAGCGAGATGGGGAGTTCGGCCATCATTTCGGCGGCGGTGAAGCCGTTGGCCGCTTCGAGGTCGCGCGTGCGTTTGGAGGAGATTGCGCGCTCGAGGCGGCGTCCGATCTCGGGATCTGCGGCCTGCGCCGCGCCCGTAATGGCGCGATCCATGGCTTCCTGCATGCGACCCGTCATGCTGGCTTGCGAGAGGTAGCGGTAGAGCTCGGAATCCGCGCGTTCTCCGGCGTCCTTGACGCGTTCGCGCACGGTATCGGCGGCGGATTGCGCCCGGCGGAGGACTTCGGCGGGGTTTTCCTGGACAAATCCGAGGTTGCCGAGGATGTCCTTCGCCTGCTGCGGGGTTATCGTCTTGCCGCCGAGGAGGCGGCGGGCGAGGTAGCCGGTCGCGATGTCTAGCGCGGGCACGGCGTCCTCGCGGCGTCCGCGGCGGACGCTGTGGCGTTCGGGCTGCGTTCTGTCTTCGGCGATGAATTCGCCCAGCGTCTTCTTGCCGTGCTCCCTTGCCACTTCGTCGAGCATTGCGTTCCCTCGGGCGACGCGCTCGTTCCGCCACTCCTCATATTTGGCATCCTTGGACCGTTCCCATTCGGCTTTCGACTTTTGATAGTCCGCTTCCGCATCCGCGTGCCTCTTGTCTGGGGACAATCGTTCCGCCTTCAGGCGTTGCTCTTCGGCAGACAGGCGCGACCACTCCTCGCTGTCCTTGTACGCGGGGTATCCCAGTTTCTTTTGAAGTGCACTGCGTTTCTTCGCCACTTCCCTCTCAGCGTCGAGAAGCGTCTGGAAGCGGTTCTTCTTCTCCTGCAGTTCCTTGGGCGAGTAGTCCTTTTCAAGTACTGCGGCTTTTGCGGGGGCATTGTACCGCAGCCATCCTTCTTTGTCGTTCGTCCGCCACCCGTTGCGAAGGAAGAAGGCTTTCCGAATGTCCCGCAGAGCCCCGTCGTTGCCAACGAACTGCAGGGCGAACTTGACAACAGGGCGTTCCGCCCAGTCTGGCGGGTACATATTGGCGAGCATGACGTCATTGCCGAAGCGCTCCGAGCCGGAATGGTGTTTCTCGATCAGCGCGTCGAGCGCATAGTCGGTCGCCTGCTTGTCTTCCGGGGAGAGATGCGCGTCCTCGCTGTATCCGGCCGCCTGCGCGTATCCGTACTGGACGGAATGCCACGGGTCGCGCCGGACGGAGTGGCGGATGTCGGGGTCGGCGGGG
>ERZ808286.209-NODE-209-length-45526-cov-4.613886_pt1 | contig 45526 bp, 39 predicted proteins | sample MGYA00521276_ERZ808286 | MGnify/ENA primary metagenome ERZ808286 (study PRJEB31516, sample SAMN03275607) | gut metagenome | biome: mammalia-associated habitat; material: feces | host: Papio cynocephalus | place: Kenya | collected 2012-08-01 ... | reverse complement strand
TGATGACAATGCAGCCGTTATTATTGACAATCAAAAACAACCTAAAACAACCTAAAGGTACACGTATTTTCGGACCAATAGCAAGAGAATTAAGAGATAAGGGTTACATGAAGATTATTTCCCTTGCTCCAGAAGTATTATAGGAGGGTATTATGGCAAATTTACATGTTAAAAAAGGCGATACAGTTGTTGTAATTGCTGGTAAAGACAAAGGTAAAACTGGTAAAGTTTTAAGTGCAATGCCTTCTGAAAATGCTGTTGTTGTTGAAAAAGTTAATATTATTAACAAACACAAAAAAGCAAGAAATGCACAAGAACAAGGCGGAATCATTAAAAAAGAAGGTAAGATTAACGCTTCTAATGTTCAAGTTGTTTGCCCTGCTTGCAAAAAAGCAACCAGAATTGCAAATAAAGAAGTTGACGGAAAGAAAGTTAGAATTTGTAAACATTGCGGTGCAAGTCTAGATAAGGCCGTAACTATTAAAAAAGAAACTAAAAAAGCAGATAAGAAAGTTGTAGAAGCAACTAAAGCAGAAAAACCTGCTAAAAAGACTGCTCCTAAAAAGACAGCATCTGCTACAAAAACCGCAAAAACCACAACAACAAAGACTGCAGTAAGAAAGACTGCTGAAAAAGTATAAGGAGTTATGTTATGGAAAGAGAACTTAATAGATTACATGAACATTACATCAAAAACGTAATTCCTGCATTAGAAAAGGAATTAGGTTACACTAATGTAAACGCTGTTCCTAAAATTGAAAAAGTAGTTGTAAACCGTGGCTTAGGCGACTGCAAAGACAATACTCAAGCGTTCAATAAAGCGGTTGACGAATTGGCTGCTATCACCGGACAAAAGCCAGTTGTAACAACATCTAGAAAATCTATCGCTAACTTTAAGTTAAGAGAAGGTATGAAGATTGGTGCAAAAGTTACCCTTCGTGGCGAAACAATGTACGAATTCTTGGACAAACTTATTTCTATCGCTCTTCCAAGAGTTAGAGATTTCCAAGGTATTAACCCAAAAGCATTTGATGGTAAGGGTAATTACGCATTGGGATTAACCGAACAATTAGTTTTCCCAGAAATTAGTTTCGAGAAAATTGATAAAGTTAGAGGTTTAGATATCGTAATAGTTACAACAGCAAAAACTGATAAGGAAGCCAAGGCTTTATTAGAAAAAATTGGCTTACCATTCAAGGCTTAGGTTGTTGGGAGGATAATATGGCAAAGAAAGCATTAAAAGAAAAACAAAGCAAAACTCAAAAGTTTTCTACTAGAGAATATACTCGTTGCAAACTTTGTGGCAGACCACATTCAGTGCTTAAAAAATATGGCATTTGCAGAATCTGCTTCAGAGAACTTGCATACAAAGGCGAGATCCCTGGTGTGAAAAAGAGTAGTTGGTAAGAGGAGGTTTTATTATGATTACTACAGATCCAATAGCAGATATGCTTACTCGTATGCGTAATGCTTTAACAGTAAAACATAAAACCGTTACTGTTCCAGCTAGCAAGATGAAATTAGCTATCGCTGATTTACTTAAAAATGAAGGTTACATAGAAAATTATTCAGTAACTGAAGGTGCTAAAAGTTCAATCGTTATTGACTTAAAATATGGCCCTAACAATCAAAAAGTAATTAATGGTTTAAAGAGAATTTCTAAACCAGGTTTAAGAATTTATGCTAGTTACGAAGACCTACCAAGAGTTCTTAATGGACTAGGTATTGCTATCGTTTCTACAAGCAAAGGTTTAATGACAGACAAGCAAGCTCGCGAACAAAAAATCGGTGGCGAAGTACTTGCTTACGTTTGGTAAGGAGGATTAATATGTCAAGAATTGGAAAAAATCCTATTAATTTACCTGCTGGCGTTGAAGTACTAGTTAATGGTACCGAAATTACAGTTAAAGGACCTAAAGGAACTTTAACTCGTAACATTACTAGCGATATTGCTGTTAATGTTGAAAATAACGAAATCAAAGTCGTTAATAATGGTACAGAAAAAGAATCTAATGTTAGACATGGTTTGTATCGTCAATTAATCAATAATATGGTTATTGGTGTATCACAAGGTTTTTCAAAAACTTTAAAAATCAACGGTGTTGGTTACAAAGCAGTTATGAAAGGCAACGATGTTGAATTAGGTTTGGGTTATTCACATCCTATACTAGTTAAAGCCGAAGAAGGTATTACATTATCTTGCGATAAAGACTCTGTTACCGTTAATGGAATAGATAAAGAAAAGGTTGGACAATTCGCTGCTCGTATCCGTGATTTAAGACCAGTTGAACCATACCATGCTTATGGTGTATATTATGCTGATGAAACCGTAAGACGTAAAGAAATCAAGAGCGGTAAGAAGTAAGAGGTATAAGTTATGATTAATAAAGATAATAAAAACGAACTTAGAAAAAAACGTAGTCTACGTGTTAGAAAGAATATTCACGGTACAGAAGCACGTCCAAGATTAAGCGTTTATAGAAGTTTAAATCACATCTATGCACAAGTTATCAATGATGACAATGGTACTACTATTGCAAGTGCTAACACAATGCAAAAAGATGTTGTTAAACTAATTGAAGGAAAATCTAAAAAAGAAGCTGCTTTCATCGTTGGTGAATGTGTTGCTAAAGCTGCTATGAAGAAAGGTGTTAAGGCTGTTGTATTTGACAGAGCAGGATACCTTTATACTGGCCGTGTTAGTGCACTTGCTGATGGTGCTAGAAATGCAGGTTTAGAGTTTTAAAAGAGGTGTGTTATGCAACAAAATAACGAAAAGAAAGAGAGAAAGTTAAATCCACGCCGTCAACCTAAAGTAGTAGAAAATGATGGACTTGACAAAAAACTTGTTAATGTTAATCGTGTAACTAAGGTTGTTAAGGGTGGTAGAACAATGCGTTTTGCTGCACTTATTGTTGTTGGTGATAAGAATGGTAAAGTAGGAGTTGGTACAGGTAAGGCTGCTGAAGTTCCTAATGCTATTGAAAAAGCAACAGCACGTGCAAAGAAAAATATGGTTAAGATTGCTACTGAAGGAACAACAATTCCACACGAAGTAATCGGTAAATTTGGTAAATGTAGAGTAGTTTTACTTCCATCTAAGGAAGGTTCTGGTGTTATTGCTGGTGGTTCAGTTCGTCCAGTTGTTGAACTTTGTGGTATTAAGGATATTACTGCAAAAATTTATGGTTCTAGAAACAAAATTAACTGCGTAAGAGCAACATTAGATGGTTTAATGCAACTTCGTTCTAAAGAAGACATTGCTGCTTTACGTGGAAAAACTGTAGAAGAAATACTATAGGAGAATTATAATGGCAGAAACAAAGACAACTAAAAAAGTAACAGAAGAAAAAGTTACAAAAACAACCAAAACTGCTACTAAAACAGCAGCAAAAACTACAACAACTAAAAAATCTACAACAACCAAAGCAACTGCTGCTAAAAAAGTAGTTGAACCAAAAACTGAAGTAGTTACTGAAGTTAAAAACGCACCTAAAAAAGTTACTAAAAAAGAAAGTAACAAAAAATTAAGAGTTACATTGATTAGATCTGCAATCGCTTGCAAACCTAACCAAGTAAAAACAGTAAAGGCCCTAGGTCTAAATAAAGTAAATTCTCACAACGACTTGGTTGATAACGAGGCTATCAGAGGTATGATATTCACAGTTAAACACCTAGTTAAAGTTGAAGAGATTTAAGGAGGAAAAGAGTTATGAAACTTAATCAAATGTCTCCTGCTCTAAATTCTACAACAACCAGAAGAAGAATTGGTCGTGGAATAGGTTCTGGGCTTGGTAAAACCAGCGGAAAAGGTCATAAAGGACAAAACGCACGTAGTGGCGGTGGTGTTAGACCTGGGTTTGAAGGTGGTCAAATGCCACTTATCCGTCGTCTTCCAAAAAGAGGCTTTAATAATAAGAGATTCGCTGCAGAATATACAATTATTAATGTTAGCGATTTGAATGTATTCGAAGATAAAACTGTTGTTACAGTTGAATTACTACAAGAAAAAAATATTATTAATAAACTTGCCCCTTATGGATTGAAAGTATTAGGAAATGGAAAATTGGAAAAGGCTTTAACTGTTAAAGCAAATAAATTTACAGAATCTGCAATACAAAAAATCAATAAGGCTGGTGGAAAAGCTGAGGTTCTATAATGTTTAAAACCATAGTAAACGCCTTTAAGGTTAAAGAAATCAGAAATAAGATTCTTATTACTTTAGGACTTTTACTCATTTATAGAGTTGGATGCTGGCTACCAGTTCCAGGATTAATGTTATCCGAATTTTCTAAAGCAATAGGTTCACAAGATTTCTTGTCCCTTATTAGTTCGATTAGTGGTGGAGCATTATCACAAGGTGCTATCCTAGCATTAGGTATATCACCATATATTAGTGCTTCAATCATTATCCAACTATTAACTATTGCAATCCCAAGTCTAGAAAGATTGTCTAAACAGGGAGAAGAAGGTAGAAAACGTATTAGTTTCTACACAAAAATTTGTGCTTTAGTTTTGGCTATTGCACAAGCAGTTGCGATTGTTATATCTTATAAAGACTGTCTTAATACACATATGTTCGGTTATGATACTCCAACTTGGATTATTGGTACATTGGTTTCAATTATATTAATTGCTGGCTCAATGTTCACATATTGGTTGGGTGACCGTATTACCGAATTAGGTATTAGTAATGGTCTATCATTATTAATTTTTGTTGGTATTCTATCATCAGCAGGTACATCAATATTTGCTACTATTAGCGAGATATTTAAAGGTACTTATTCTAATATTATTCAATTAGTAGTATTCTTAATCGCTTTAGTATTAATCTTCGGATTTATAGTATTTATGGATACCGCTGAAAGAAAGATACCTGTTCAGTATGCAAAACAAATTAAAGGTAGAAAAATGTATGGCGGTCAAAGCACATATATTCCTATTAGAGTTAACTCTACTGGGGTTATGCCAATAATTTTTGCAATGAGTTTACTAACATTCCCACAATTACTTATGAGTATATTCTGGCCTAATAGTAAAGCATACGTTTGGTATTCTCAATGGTTAGGTGCAGGTAGTTGGGTATATATTGTGGCTGTTGGTTTATTGATTTTATTCTTTGCATATTTCTGGACACAAGTAACATTTAATCCAGACGATATCGCAAGAAATATTCAGCAAAACGGTGGATTTATTCCAACTGTTAGGGCTGGAAAGCCAACCGCTGATTATTTAAGAAGAATTTCTAATAGAATCACACTATTTGGTGCTGTATTCCTTGCTATTATTGCTATCATTCCAAGTTTGATATTCAAAGGTATTGGTAATGGTGGTTTAGTATCAGCATTTAGTGCTACTGGACTACTTATCGTAGTATCAGTTGCTATTGAAATTAACAATGCACTAGATGTACAGATGAAAGCACGTAATTATAGAGGATTTTTAAAATAGTAAGTTTCAATCAACTCGCCCATTATGGGGTGAGTTGAAAGAAGTGCTATTAAACTAAAATTCAAGGAGAAACTATGAAACTACTTCTTATGGGTCCAGTTGGTAGCGGTAAAGGTACACAAGCCGCACTTATAAGTGAAAAATACAATATTCCACATATATCTACTGGTGAGATATTTAGATGGAACATAAAAAACAATACACAATTAGGACAACTTGTTAAGCCATATATTGAAAAAGGCGAACTAGTTCCTGAAGATATTACATTTGAAATGGTCGAAGATAGATTAAGTAAAGACGATTGTCGTAACGGATTTATTCTAGATGGCTATCCACGTAATATTCAACAAGCCCATGCACTTGATACAATTACTACATTAGATAAAGTTATTATGATTAACATAAGTGAAGATATCATTATTGCTAGATTGTCTAATAGAAGAATGTGTTCACAATGTAATCAACCTACAAGAGTAGAGTGGTTAGTTGATGGAAAATGCGAAAAGTGTGGAGGCGAGGTTTATCAAAGAGATGATGATAAACCAGAAATTATAAAAAATCGTTTAGAAAAACAAGACATTTCTAAAGAAATGATTGAGTTTTACGAAAACAAAGGCATTTTCTATAGTATAGAGTCTACTAATGTTGTTGAAAAAACTTTTGCATTAATAGACGAAGTAATTAAAAAATAGAAGGCAAAATATGATTAAAATAAAAACTGATGCAGAACTTGAAATCCAAAGAGTTGCCTGCAGAATGACAAGAGATACATTATTGGAAGTTGAAAAACATATTAAACCAGGTGTATCAACCAAACAACTAGATAAAATAGCCTATGATTACATAGTAAGTTTAGGCGCTAAACCATCATTTAAAGGTTATGAAGGTTATCCTGCTACAATTTGTGCTTCAATTAATGACGAAATTGTACACGGTATTCCTAGTAAACATCGTATTCTACAAGAAGGCGACATAATCAGTATTGATGTAGGTGCTTGTTACAAAGGTTATCATGGTGATGCTGCTCGAACTTTCCCAGTAGGAAAGATAGATGCAAAGTTAAAGAAACTTATTGATGTTACCAAAGAAAGTTTTTTTGAAGGTATTAAGAATATTCGTGCTGGTAATTTTGTAGGTGATATATCTCACCAAGTACAAACTTATGTAGAAAAGAATGGTTTTTCTATAGTAAGAGAACTTACCGGACATGGTGTTGGAACTGATATGCATGAAGATCCATATGTTCCTAATTATGGAAAAGCAGGATCTGGAGCAAAATTGGTTAAAAATATGGTTATTGCCGTTGAACCTATGGTTAACATGGGAAGTAGGTATGTACAATTTATGCCTGATGGCTGGACTTGTAAAACCCAAGATGGTATGCCTGCAGCACATTACGAAAACACTATTTTGATTACTGAAGATGGTGTTGAAATTTTAACCCTATAATCGGAGGAATATTTAATGTCAAAGTCAGACGTAATTGAAATTGAGGGTGAAGTAGTTGAAGTATTAAGAAATGCTGTATTTAAAGTTAAATTAAGTAACGGATTCATAATTACAGCATACTTAAGCGGTAAATTACATCTTAACAATATAAGAATTTTGGTTGGTGACCAAGTAAAAGTTGAAATGTCGCCATACGACCTAACAAAGGGCCGAATTGTTTGGCGTTTAAAAACTAAAAACTAGGAGGAAAACATGAAAGTAAGACCATCTGTTAAAAAAATGTGTGATAGTTGTAAAGTTATTAAAAGAAATGGAAAAGTTATGGTTATTTGCTCAAAGTATCCTAAACATAAACAAGTTCAAGGCTAGTCACATACTTTAACTTTCAAATTCAAATTTGAAAATAATTGTAAAAGGGGCGGCTGCGCTTAAAAGTATTTAAGTGTTCCCTTTTGCGTTAAATATATAAAGTCCCAATAACAATTGGGCAAAATTAAGATATAACATTATAAATTTAATGGAGGAATAAAATGGCACGTATTGCTGGTGTTGATTTACCAAAAGATAAACGAGTAGAAATTGGTTTAACTTATGTTTATGGTATTGGTAGACAAACTTCTAACAAAATTTTACAATCTACAGGTGTTAACCCTGATACTCGTGTTAAAGATTTAACCGAAGATGAAGTTAACGCGATTAGAACTTACATCGAAAAGAATTGCCAAGTTGAAGGCGATTTACAACGTGAAGTTTCATTAAACATCAAACGTTTACAAGAAATTGGTTGCTATCGTGGTGTTAGACATAGAAAAGGATTACCTGTTCGTGGTCAAAACACAAAACAAAACGCTAGAACCAGAAAAGGTCCAAAGAAAACTGTTTCTAAGGGCAAAACCGCTACTAAAAAGTAAAGGAGATAAATAATGGCTGCTGTTAATAAGAAAACAACTAAAAAAAGAAAAGTTACTAAAAACTTAAATAAAGGTCAAGCACATATCCAAGCATCTTTCAATAACACAATCATTACAATTACTGATGATGCTGGTAATACAGTATCTTGGTGTAGCGCTGGTTCCCTAGGATTAAGTGGATCAAGAAAGAGCACACCATATGCTGCTCAACAAGCAAGTGAAAATGCTGCAAAGGCTGCTAAAGACCAAGGTCTTAACAGTGTTGAAGTATTTGTTAAAGGACCAGGTAATGGCCGTGAAACCGCTATCAGAGCATTACAGGCTGCTGGTCTAGAAGTTACTTCAATTAAGGACGTTTCACCTATTCCACATAATGGATGTCGTCCACCTAAACGTAGAAGAGTATAGTCGATAATACATATTAACGATACATTCTATAAGTTAGAATTAAATTTTAAATTAATAAAATTAAGGAGAGAAATTATTTATGGCAAAATATACAGGTGCAGATTGCAAAATTTGTCGTAGAGAAGGCTGTAAACTATTTTTAAAGGGTGAACGTTGCTTAACTAAAAAATGTTCATTTGAACGCAGACCTAATGTACCAGGTGTACACGGTGCTGCTAGAAAGAAATTAACTGAATATGGTTTACAATTAAGAGAAAAACAAAAAGTTAAACGTGCTTACGGTTTACAAGAAAAACAATTCCGTGGATATTATGATAAAGCATCTACTATGCGTGGTAAAGTTGGTGAAAATATGCTTTCTTTACTAGAACGTAGATTAGACAATGTAGTATACAGAATGGGTATCGGTGCTTCACGTGCTGAAAGCCGTCAAATCGTTAACCATGGTCACATTACTGTTAATGGTAAGAATGTTAATATACCTTCATATCTAGTAAATGTTGACGACGTTATTGCAATTAAAGAAAACAAACGTGAATTAGCAATGTTCAAAGAACTTAAAGATGTTAAAGTTGTTATGCCAAAATGGTTAGAATTTGATAATACAAAACTAACTGGTAAGATTAACGCTTTACCACAAAGAGATGATATTGACTTGAACGTTCAAGAACACTTAATTATTGAGTTGTACTCTAAATAATCCATTAATTAAATGTTTGACACAACTGTTTTTTAAATTAAAAATAATCAAAGTGAGGAAATTTTCGTATGATAGAAATCGAAAAGCCAAAAATTACTTGTGAAGAAACCAATAACGGATGTTTTGCACGTTTTATTGTTGAACCACTAGATCGTGGTTTTGGTATCACTTTAGGTAACTGCTTAAGAAGAGTTCTTCTTTCTGCTTTACCAGGTGCTGCTGCAGTTGGTATTAAAATTAATGGTGTACAACATGAATTTTCAAGCATCAAAGGTGTTATGGAAGATGTAGTTGATATCGTTCTTAATATTAAACAATTAGCAGTAAAAACTACTGACACAAGTCTAGATTTTAAGACAGTATTACGTATAAACAAATATGGTGCTGGCGAAGTTACCGCCGCAGATTTTGAACCAAATGACCAAGTAGAAATACTTAACCCAGATTTACACATTGCTACTCTAGACAATGGTGCTAAATTCGAAATGGAAGTATTCATTGGACGTGGCAGAGGATATGTTCCTGCTGACCAAAACAAAGTTGAAGATGCTCCAATTGGATATATCGCAGTTGATAGTATCTTTACACCTATTAAAAAGGTTAACTACTACGTTAATAATACACGTGTAGGACAAAATATAGACTATGATAAATTAACAATTGAAGTTGAAACTAACGGAACTTTAACTGCAAGAGAAGTTATTTCACTTTCTGCTAAACTTGTTAATGATCATATTGGACTATTTGTAGAACTTGTAGATTCTATGGCTCAAATGGAAACATTGGTTAGTCGTGAAGAAGACAAGCAAACAAAAGTATTAGAAATGACTATAGAAGATATGGACCTTTCCGTAAGAAGTTATAACTGTTTAAAACGTGCAGGTATTTGCACAGTTGAAGACTTAACTAAAAAGTCTGAAAGTGATCTTGCAAAAGTTAAAAACTTAGGAAAACGTTCACTAGAAGAGGTAGCCGAAAAATTACAAAGTTACGGACTATCTTTACGAAATGATGAAGAATAGGAGGAAATATGAGAAAGTTACAAAGACCTACTGATCAACGTACAGCATTATTAAAGAATTTGGCAACTAATCTTCTTTGGTATGGTAGAATTGAAACTACATTTGAAAAAGCCAAAGATGTTCAATCTTATGCTGAAAAGATTTTAACTTCTGCAATCAACAGTTATGAAGATACTGTTAAGACAACTAAAAAAGTTGTTAATGATAAGGGTGTTACTTCTAATCGTGAAGTAATCAATGATGGCCCTAAAAAACTTGCTGCTCGCAGAAGAATTATGGCTAAATTAACTGATATCCAAGAAGTTAGAGCACCTAAAGAATCAAAGAGTGCATTCGTTGCTCGTACACAAGATATCAAGAATCCACTTATTGAAAAGATCTTCAACGTTTATGCTCCAAAATATGCTAAACGTAAAGAAGAATTAGGCAATGGTGGTGGTTATACAAGAGTTATTAAACTTGGAACACGTAATGGTGACAATGCTTTAATGGCTATTGTTGAATTGGTTTAATATCTTAAATATACTTTTAAAATATTATTACAAAGAATTAAATTATAAGAAGGGGTAAGATGCTTTTCTTACTCCTTTTTTTGTGAAATAAAATAGGGGATAAATAATAAGTCTATTAGTACAATAGACTTATTAATAGGAAAATGAGATATTTTAAATATTTATTTATAGTTTGTGCAATATTTCTTTTGACCGGTTGTGGTTCATCTAACAAAGGAGATAATTCGTCAGGACTTGCCTTGGCTGAATCAAATATCGTTTATGCTAGTGATATTAAATTTGATAATGATAAGCATAATTATTTCGTTGGCGAAGAAATAGCACTTAATAATATTAATATTACAGTGTTGCCAAGTAATGCCACTGTTCGACCAACATATAGTATAGATGATACTAGTGTTGCGACAATAATTAATGATAAGATTGTATTTAATAAAACAGGTTCGTTCAAATTAACCGCATCTATTATGATTGGTAATAATACATTTAAAACTGCAACCACAACTTTTACAGTAAGTGTAAAGCCAATATTTGCTACAGATTTAAGTTTTGTTAACGATAATATTATTGTAGATTTAAAAGAAAATGCTTACAATAATCTAACTATATTACCTTTGGATTATAATTGTGACATTACTGTTACAAGTGTTAATGATTGTGTTGAATATAACTATATAACTGGCGAAATTGTACCTATAAAAGTAGGCCAAGATATTGTTAGTGTAGAAGTATCTACTGCTGACCACGTGCATGTTAGTAAAAGTTTTACAGTTACAGTAGTTGATAATCATTATGCTGAAGATATTATTAATATTAAATTTAATAATTTTAAAGTTAATGATAGTGTAACTATGTTTGTAGGCGATACTGGCAATTTTACTTACGATGTTGTTCCGAGTGATTATAATTTATCTAGAGATATAACTATATCTAACGATATACTTTCTATTGTTGATGGCACTTTTACTGCAATTAAATCAGGCGAATGTAATGTTACTATAAAAGTGTTATCCAAAACAGGCGAATTAACAAAATCAATTAATGTAATAGTAAAAGAACCTATTAATACAATAGATTTTGAGTTAAGCCTAGATAACAATAATTGTGAAGAATATTATACAAAAACAACATATATCGTTACAATAAATACTTCATTAAATGATTATTCATTGATTTCATTTAATAATTGCAATTATAAATATATTAGTGATAATAAATTTGAAATTACTTTTAATACAACTGGTAATTATAATATTACTGCTACTTATAATAATATCTGTGATATTTCTAATAAAAATGCAACTAGTGATTTTACTGTCAATGTCTATAATCCAATAACTGGTATTAATTTCTCATTGTTTAATGAACAGGAATTATTACCAAAAGATAATGTCTACACTTTATATTTGCCATCAGAAGATTATTATGATCTTGCTATCAGTGAAAATGAGTTGGTATATACCGATATTAATTTAAGTCATAAAGGTGTTGATGTTAAACCTAATTGCCTTAAATATACTATTGGTGGCGATAGTGTAGAAGTAAAAGGAAATAAACTATATGCAAAGAAATTGGGTATTAGTACATTAACTATAGTTAGCAATGATATTACAAACTATAGTATTTCATACAGTATTAATGTCGAACCTATTAAGGTATCTTCAATTAATGTAGATAATGAAACCATAGACTTATATATCAATGGTGATAAAGGATTAGATATGTATCAACTTAATTATGATGTTGAGCCTATCTATGCAATAGATAAGAATGTAGAAATTGTTTGCGATAGTGACATAATAGAAATTACTGATAACACAATCATTGCTAAATGCAAGGGTAGTGCAATAATTAGTTTAAAATGTGGTGAAGTTATCAAGAATTTAACAGTTAATGTTAAGTATGTTCCTACTCACATCTGCGCATATTTTGATGATAAAATAGTATCAGATAATCAAGAGTTAACTTGTGAATTAAATTCAAGTATTTATTTAACAGGTAGTGTATTCAGCAATCAAATTGAATTAAATGACTACGAAACTATTATATTTGTTAATGACAAAGCAATTGTTAACAATTCTAAATATATATTTGATTCACTAGGTAAATATACTATCAAAGTACAATATTGTGATATGTCTATAACATATTTTGTTAACATTGTTGTGACTAATCCAATAGTTGATTTTGAATTTTTAAATGAAGATGCTACAATTAATTATTACTTTACATCTAATATATTACTTGATTATAAGATAACTCTTAAATATGATGAATATAAATGTACAGATACATTTACAATTGTTAGTAGTAATCCAGAAATTGCATATGTACAAGATAGTGTAGTTAATTTTGTAGGCTGTGGTAATGTTACCATCAGCGCTATATGTAATGATAAAATATTTGATAGTGTAGTATATACTGTAGAATATAAAGAAATTTATTCAATTTCTTCTGTTAATGATTTAATCAATATTGAACCTGATAAAAATTATATTGTCACTGCAGATTTGGATTTTAATAATGTAACCAATGATTATCTTGTAGATAATTATAATGGTGAAATTGATTTTAATAATAAAAAATTAATTAATCTTAAACGTACTATTTTTAATAAATTAGGTATTAATGCAGTTGTGAAAAATATGATGATATCGGGAAGTACATCAATTACTGAAAATACATATGCCAATAATGATTTTACATTAATAGTAAATGATAACTATGGAACAATAGATAATGTTATATTTGATAATTACAATATGACGGTACTTTTGGAAGATATTAATACGGGATATAATTCTTCATTATTATGTATAACTAATAATGGTAATATTAAAAATGTAACATTTAATAATACAGAAATAATCTTTAATAATAAATCTGATAATTTTAAAATTTGTTTTTCATCAATTGCGTCTACCAATAATAATACTATAAGCAATATTACAGGTACGCTTATATCTAGCGGATTTAATAAGTTTGCTGGTATAGTTTTTGATAATAATAAGACTACAAACGACGTAGATATTACTTTGAATCTAACTTGTTGTCAAAGTAGACAACATATTGGTGGAATTGTATATTCTGGAAGAAAAGACTCTACGATTTCTAATATTGATTTAGATATTAATATTACTAAAGATAGTGAAGTTAATGTCAATAAGTTGGAAGTTGGTGGCATTATGTACAGAAACTATGGCACAATTATTGACAATATTACTATTAAAAATATTAATTTATTTGGTGATATTGATTATAGTGTTATAGGTATTTATTGTTGTAAAGGGATAGTATCTGGTGATGAAAAATCAAAAATTAATTATGATAATACTTTAGATTTACAATATACAACTGGAGAATAATTATTTAACAATTAATATAATAATTGTTTATATTGAAAAAATTAATGTATTGAAATTCCATATAATGTATGTTATAATATTTATAATTAATATAATTGGTGGAGGAAAAATATTTATGGATTTAGGACAAATTAAACCAAAGCACACATTAGATGAAACTGTAGAATGTTTAATAGATTTACGTGCTAAAGGAATTAAAGCAACTTGTGAGTTTAATGGACAAAAGTTGGATTCTGAAACAGTAACAATGGATTCTGCTTATCAAGCAGTAATGGGTTGTACTAAAGCAGAATATGATAAACAAGTTGAAGAAATGATACAAGAAAGAGAAAAAGAGAATAAAGATGCTTTGGATAAAATACCACAATGGATTGAACGTGGTAATAAGATTATTTATCCTGAAAGACAAAAATATTGGGCTAAATGTGTAGAAGCAAGAGCGAAAGGAATGTATCATGGACAAGACCTTGAAGATGCTTTAAAAATTATGGAATCTTTAGATAGTAATCCAGATTTTAAAGAAGCAAAGAAAATTTTCTGTAGTCAAGATCATAGCGGTATTTCTTTTGGTATTGTAAGTCGTATACTTTTTGAATTCTCTAAAAAAGGACCAGAATTTTATGAGATGATAGTTCCAAAAATGGAAATAGATGAAGAGTCTAAAAAAATTATCAATCAAAAGAAAATCGAAAATAAAATCTTAATGGAAAAATATAATAGATTAGAAAAAACTAGATAAATTTGTTAAAGTTTTAAAGTAAAATATTTGCTTTAAAACTTTTTTTATTTTTTGGTTTTTTTCTAATCTATTTTTATATGTAAATTGTGATAAATATTATATATATTATCTTATTACAAAAACTTTTATATATGGCTATATATTATGTTTTAAGTTTGACAATTATTATGGAGAAAAGTATAATTTAAGTATGATAGACTACGTCTATTGTGTCCATACGGACACAGCATTTCGTTCCGAAATGCCATACTTAAATTTGATAGCCATCAGTTATCCGAAAATATTGCTACGCACTGCTTTCGTCTAACTTCCGGCAATATAATTTAAGAAGATGTCAAAAAAGGATATATTTATTAGTGTATCATCTTTAAATCCATACTTAAATTTGATTCTGCGTCAGTTTATATCAAATGACACTGCGTGTCGCTTGTATAAACTTCTTTGGTATAAACAATATGATGTTGCTTTATTCACTATGTTCATAAATCAAATTGCAAATTGCAATTCCACGATAACTCGTGGCATCATAGTTTGAATAAACATCAGTTGCTGGCAAATATTCCTTCGGACTGCTTGCCGACAACTTCAGATAATATAATTTAAGTGATTAAAAAGTTATGACTACGTCTATTGTGTCCATACGGACACAGCATTTCGTTCCGAAATGCCATACTTAAATTTGATAGCCATCAGTTATCCGAAAATATTGCTACGCTCGCTTTTAGTTGATTTATGATGGTCTATTACAAGTATATAGATATAGTTAGATATTTGATAACCGAAAAATTTGGTTGTGCTATTAATAATATTCTGTTAGTAGCACATATTAAATTAAATAATAATTTACTTTAGTTTGTTTAATAAATAAGTGGAGAAACAAATGAAAAAAGCATTAAAAATTATTGGTATTGTACTCGGTAGTTTGATTGCCTTAATAGGTGTCGCTGCGGGTATAGCGGCTATTACTGGTGTGTTCAGTAATAAAAAAATTAATATTACCGCACTTTCTTGGGAAACTGATAAAGTCAGAGTGGTTGATGATTATACTACAACCATTAACTTTTTGCCTGCCAACGCCAATCAGTTAGATGTCGAACTTAAATTGGTTTATGCAGATGGTAGCAATATAGTTGAAATTCCTAGCACAGTTAAGGCTGGTGAACCATTTACTATTAAACTTAAAAAAGATGCCAATGGCAATAATATTGGCGGTGAAGTTGTTATCCAAGCAAAAACACAACTTGTTGTTTCGTCCACTAACTTGAAGATTTTAGTTGATGTTCCTATTCCTAACAATGGATTAGTACTTGCATCTGACTATGATGGTGCTGATGAAGAAAAATTGATTAATGCTGGTTCTAATAGTTTTGGGTTATATGTATTTACCAATCCTAATTTAGCATTAAATCCTAACACTGGTAATGAAACTAGTTTGTTAGAATCTTATAAAGACATAACCATAAAAAGTGGAGACCCTAATGCTTTACAGATATTAACTGCAGGCACTCCAAAAGAAGAATTCTATTGTCCGGATTACATTGCACACGGACACAAAGGACCATTCAAAGATGCCAATGGTAATTATTTAGGTTCTACTTGCCATGGTAAAAGATTAAGCAAACATAAATTTATTGAATATACAGCCAAAGCAGTAACAAGTGCTAGAGCACCAGTAATAATTTCTGCTAAAGCATTACGTACATACTCAATGCAAGATGAGTACGTAGATGAAAATGATACAAAATATTATGATGCTGAAAACAATTTTAAACGTGAAGAGTATTATACTGATTTAAGCAATTATATTTCAGAATATCAAGATTATATTAAAGCAGATACTCGTCCTTACTATAATACTATTAATGGCACATTAGAGTATGAAAATGGTGCAGCGTTCATTACCGCAATTACACAGACTAATTCGGCTGGAGAAAATTATATCAAGATTAATGATACAATTAGTGCACAAAAGAATGCTGCATACTTCTATATGTATGTTGAAAGTAAATCTATTTTCAATATTGAAGAGATAGATATTAAAGAAGTTAAGTCAACAGTTACTTCAAAAGTTGAATTTGAACCACATGGTGATTTGAATCAATATAATGTAAATGAATTACAGAGTACTTTTGGATTATCATTAATTCCTACCAATCAAGAAGATTTCACACCAGAAAATTTAAAATATAGACTTAACGAAATTCGTATTTTACCTATCAAGAATAAGAGTGAAACAAGTACAAGTACTTTTGATTTTGATTTATCTAATATATTTGAAATTGAAAATCCTACATCTATAGATAATCCAGTATGGAAAATAAGATGTATTAATCCTATTTCTAATGAAGATAGATTAAAAGGTAATTATAGATTACGTTTCTATATACCTTCGTCAAAAGTAAAAACTGAATTAGATTATTATACACCAGGCGATAAATTTGTAGATATTGGTGTAGAAGCAACTGAAGTTATTGTTTCAGATTTAAGATTGTTTACTTCTCAAACCAATCCACAAAATGCTCTTGATACTACTATGATTACTAATACCACTAATGTTGGCGGACGTAGTTATAGACAAGAGTTAGATTCTACAAGATACGAGTTAACAGGACCTGATGGAAAAACTCCTACATATACTTTAGTTAAGTTCTTTGTTACAGATACTAGTGCAAAAACTAAAGATGGTGCTACAGATACCAGTTTCTTTAAAGTTAAACTTTGTGCTGATGGCGGTACTCCAATTCTAAAACAAATGCCATATAATACTACCAAGATTAATGCTTACGAGATAGATTATTATGTTGGCGGAAAATGTACACTAGAAGCGATTAACAGTACTAATGGGGATTCACTTGAAGTGTTTGCCGCTGTTGTCAAAACAGACTATTTAGGCAGACCTATTGATGTTAATGGTGTTAGTGAAGGGGAAGAAGGCTATAACGGAGTATATCAAATAGCCGCACAATCCAACAAAATATCAATCAATATTTATACTCATCTAGAAAAACTAAATTTCTATACTGTTAACACAATAGATGGCGAAGAACAATATACATTGCGTAACGTAAGTGATACAGGCGATGCTTCTACTACTGACACTATTCAATTGTTAGCAGGTGAAGAGTATAAGATGGTTGCTACACCATTCTACTTAAATACTAGCGGAACTTTTGATGCTGGTAATAAGAATTATGTTAATGGTACTGTTATTGATTATAAAACCAATTTAACCGAAGCCATGAAACTTGCTCAATCTGGATTACAAATTACTCCTAATTCATTTGTGGCTAATTCTACAGATATTAGTTTAAAAATTAGTTATATGGAAGAAAAAGTATGGTTTGACTTGGGGGTTACTGCTAAAGTTAATAAATCTGCTCCTGCCAACTATACTCCAGTCGGCTTTGACTTAAAAGCAATTGCTAGTTCTAATAGCGAACTTACTTCTGTATTCAACTCAAGCCGTTCTTCAGTAAATATGATAGTTAACTACGCTGCAATTGATTCATTCGTGCTAGAAACTGAAGTTAATACTCCAGAACACAAGATTGCTCCTAGAGTAGGATCACTAGAAGTGGGTGGTCAGTCACATACTATTATATGGAAAGAACAATTCGAAAATGGAAGATATTCAGATAATCAATTCTATATTAATGTTAACTATGATTTTGATATACAAAAAGGTGTTGACGATAATCAATTTAATGCAAAAATTGATAAGGCTTATAGAAATGCTGAATATATCCAAAATTATTTAAAACCATTTACAGATAAACGATCTCTTGATACAGAATTGATTTCTATTAATTGGACAGTGGACTTTGAAGGTAATCCACCTAGTCCTACGGATAAACCAACTGATTATTTGGATGTTGTAACCAATTCGTCAGTTAATGACGGAACTTTAATTGCGGGTGTATTAAAACCTATTAAAGGTACTAAAGATGGTGTTAAATTAAGAGCAACTTGTACTCTTGGTGTATACAAAACCAATTCTGGTTTTATATATAAACATACACTTTCTACCGTAATAGTTCTATATCAAAATGATGTTGTATTTAGTTCTTATTCTGAAGTAAATATCAATGAAAGCACTAAAGGTTATGTACTTAACAATAGTAACAATGAAAATATTCAAGAATTAACTGCTGGTACACCAATTGATTTATTTGAAGAATTCAAACTAAAAGATGGTAATAATAGCAATTATTATATTTACAATGATATTGCTAAAACCTATGAAACTGCTAATGCTCCTAATAATATTACTACTACAAAGCGAATCACTGCTACATTGGCAGGTTATGATGAAATTCAAGCATATTGTACATACGAAATTGATAATGTTAATGCACTATCATTTATAGGTGCAGATGGTAATTTATTAAGTGCTAAAAAGACTCAAACTATTAATGGTAAATTAAGAGTACAAGCATCGTACTTAACCGCAGATACTAGAGTTAAGATTACTATTACTTCTCCATTTGGCGACACTCAAGGATTCTATTATATTAATGTAAAGAGTTCGGTAACTATTGATAAACCTGCTGGTAATATAGTAACATCTACTACAAGTGAACATGAAGGTGTGATAGATTTAAGTAAAATTATTACAGTTAAACAAGCAAAACAAACAGATAATGGCGATGGTACTGTTACAAAAGAAACTATTGACTTAAAAACAAGTTTTGAAATAGATGCTTCTACTAGTGGATTTGCAGATATGTTGGTTGATGACGTAGAAACCATTAATGTATATGACCCTAACGAGTTTACACACGATGAAAATGATACTACTACTTATCCAAAAACTGTTAAATTAACTACAGAAATTAAACCAAGGGAAGTATTAAATAGCAAACCTGTAAATTTGAAATTGAAATATTATATACCTTATGAAGTAAAAACCACTGATTCAGATGGTAATGAACAAATCATTTTAAGATATAAAGAAGAAGTTATAGAAAAAATAGATAATACAGTTATTGCTATGGTGGTAGAACCAGGTTATGAATTAACTCTTAATACTGCTATTAAAGATAAAACTTCTACTCCATTAAAATTATCATCTGGTTTGGATTATAATTTCTTTAAAAATGAAACATATCAAGATGAAACTAAATTTAGTGGTGGTAATGGTAATATAGTAGATAGTTTCATTAAGATTAAAAATAAAACAACCAATGAAACCTTATCTATAGAAGATACTGTTAAAGTAATTGGTAAATTAGTAACAATGCAATATGATTATCCTACTGATGATAAAAACTATACAGCATTGTTCCCAGGAGATGCTGATACTGCTATAAAGAGTGGTATTATGCGTACTCGTAGTATTTCTAGCAACTTAAATATACCTATTGTAGTTAAATTCAACAGTGTAGCATCTGATGACTATATTGCTGGAGATAAAAATAGTAGTACTATATATGTTAATGTAAGTGCTAGTGTAGAATATCATATTAACGCTTATGAAAATGAGTATTTTAATGAAGAAAGTAAAATACAGTATTTCCAGAATTACAATTGTGATAGAAAAATCGGCGAGAGTGGCTATGATGGCATAATTGAATTAGGTAATTATGATATAACTTTGTTTGATAGTACTTCTCCATTAGATAATATAATCTCATTGCGTGGTGTTGATAATAACGAACTATTGGGACAATTGTTTAATCAATATGTTTTAACAAGATATGATGGCGATGGATATTTCTCTGTAACCGATGATGATAATTGTGAGATTATAATTACAAAGAATAAAGATGGTTCATTACAAAAGTTGGTATTAAGAATAAAGAATTCGGTTAATGACGATGTAAGATATAAGTTATTAATTGATACCGAGATTAACCCAGTTAATGCTCCATATGAATATGCGTTTATTCTTAAACCTAACTATAAATTAGTAACTAATTATCCATTAGTAGATTCTTCTGAAAAAGTAATGAATAATTCTAGAGTGGATTTATTAAGTAACTATATTAATGACAATAACAGAATCCAAACATATATTGGAAATTCATTAGTTACAATTACTAAAGTAGACGGAAGTTCTACACAATATCAATTAACATATAAAGACGAAAATAACGAAGACTTGGATATTACAAAGTTAGTTGATATAACTAATGGAAAATATATTACCTTTAGTATTATTACAGGCTCTGAATTTGGTACTATTGAAAACAATAGAACATTAGTAATAACAAAAGCACCAGAAAAAACAACTGATTCTTTAGTTGTTAGAGCAACATTATTTAATGGTGCATATATTGATTATAATTTTGAAATTTATAAAAACTTACCAACTGTATCAGTTAATACTCCTAGTGAAGTGATTGAAGTATATGGTAATAATACTTACAATTTATTAGACTATGTAAGTTTAAGTGACGATAACATTGATGGACTTAAATATGTATTCAAATATAACAATACTGATAATTTAGGATTGACTGTTTTAGATAATAGAAGCAGTTATAGAGTTTCTTCTAATAATGAGATAATCTATAATACAGGCAATCAATTGAATGTTAAATTTGATGATACCAGTGAAGAAAAAGGTGTTCTAGTTTCATTTAGAATATGGACAAACCAACATGTTAGTGGAGAAAGTTATAGTACATTAAAAATTAAAGTATTCCCTGACTTAAGGATTACTGTTAATGAAAATGTTGATCGTATCGTTTCTGGCAATGAAACAACAATTTTAAGTCACTCTGATAGTTCTGCATGGCTACAATTAGCGAACGAGAATATGTCAGACATTAAAGTTGGTATTAAAGAAATTGCTTATTCTGAAAAAGTATTAGATGGCAATGAAGTAAAAACAGTAGCAAAAACTTATAGTATTGATGATCCAAAAACTGATAGTTATAGTACATATAACATTGACATTAATACCGTACTTTACGAACAGGATTCTGATACAAAATTATATAGGTATGTTAATAAAAGTAGAAAATTAAATTTAATTTTTGATACTACAAATGATAGTGTAACATTAAAATCTAATAATGTAGGTTCGGTATATAAATTAACATTCTATGTAAGAAAATCTTATAATGGCGAAAATTATTATTATACTTATACTATTAATTTAGTTCCTGATATTGATTTACATAGTAACTATTTGGGTAAGGGTGGTAGTGCATACAATTTGACTTCTGCATCTGCTCAAGAAAATACTATTGGCTATCGAACCATAACATTAAATGGCTATGGTAGAGAAGGTGATAAAATTATTGATCCTACAGATTATAGTGGTACTGCACTTAATTATAGTGATACAGGAAGTAAGCATGTTACTGTACGTGGCTATGCATATGAACTTAACTCAAGTAATACAAAACAAAATAGTGAAATTATTACTACTAACGTTGATAAAGGACAATTTAACGTAACTGTAAAAGCAATTAACCAATCTACAAAGATATTCGCTAATTATTATGCTGATTGGGGAAATGATAGTGCTGATCCATATGAAGAAATTATTAATTTAGTTATTAATCCTAATATTTCTAATGATGGATTTAAGTATGATAATAATAACACTGTAGTAAATGAATTTACAGCATATGCTGGTTCGGTAATAGAAATAGATACTACAAGTGGATTAAAGTTAATCGAAAATGGATATACTGCTTTGTCACAAGGTCAACAAACCAATGCTAGTGGAAGTTATAGCAATATGGCTAATGTATTATTAAATACTAAAGCAGGCGGAGAAGAAGAGTTATATTATCAATATCAATCTATTGTTACTAGTGCTGGTACAATTGATTGTATAATTCTAAAAAGTGTGCCAGAAGCCACAACAATAGAAATTCCTTATTACTATGACTTAACAGGTAAACGTAGCGGATTAGTTAATATGGAAGATAGTAATAATAGACTGTATGAAGGTGTTGATTATTATAATCCAAATAACAAGATTAAAATCAAAATTTTACCTGGATTATCTTCTATTGAATATAATGTAAATGGTAGTACTCCAACACCAAACAAACCAGAAAATTCAATTGATTTAACTGAATATTTTGCACAATTATTTAATACCGATAATATTAGTTCAGGTTCAAGTTTTAATATTGATAACATTAAAAATGTTAGTGATATAGGTAATTTTGGTAATGGACTAACTGCTCCTAATGGAGTTAAAATTATTGACCTATTTAACCTAGGATACTTTACTGGCAATGGTAGTGATATGGGTAATACAAAAGATTGGATTACTAGTAACACATTACTAAAACCTCAACTTGTTAAAGGTATTCAATACACTGTAGAGATTTCTTTAGGTGATACCAAGAATGGTCAAGTTGAATATAACAACTTCAAATCTGTAGAAAATGCAAGCAATTATTATTACTTAAGTGATGATAATAGTACTATTTATTTCATACCACCAACAATCTCTAATAATAATACATTACTTGCAAAAATAACAGTTAAATTACCGGGTGTAAATGCTTCTCAAGTTGTTTATATTAGATACCAATTCTCTGGTAACTACTATATTCCTAATACAGACCAAAAGAACTTTGCGATAGGTAATGGCGGTACTATTATAGTTACTCCAAAAGGTTTTGATGTAACTAACAATAATGGTATTGTTTATGATACAGCCAATAATCAAATTGTACTAGATTTTACTAAAACTAGTTCAACTTCATATGATGGATTGTTTACTTATGGATATCAATTAGGAACTATGAGAGATGATTCACAATCATTAAATAAGGCTGAATATTTAAATGATAAGAATGTAATTTCTATTCAAAAGGGCAACGACATTTATTATTATTACATACTTGACGGTGTACAACTTCAATATGAATTGTTAACATCAAGTAAATATGTATCAATAAAAGAAGGTAAATTAATTATTGACCCATGTTATGCTCTTGAAACTTATGATGCTAGTAAGTATGAATTTACTTTAAGAGTGTCAGTAGGTTCTATTACTCAAAACTATACTATTAAACTTGTTCCTATTATTCTTTCGGTTAGAGCAACAATAACAGATAATGTTATGGAAGTGTTCTTTGTAGATAAAAATGCTTCACTTACTACTCCTATACAAGTTGATAATGCCAATATTACAGTTGAAAGTGTATCTTCTTCTGATGTTTCAACAAATATTAGTGAAGAAGAAAAAGCAATTGTAAATCAATGGATTCAATCTGCTCAATATAATACTGGTAGTTATAGATTTGTTGTAAAAATTGTACCTGATTGTAAACAATTATATAGAAGTATTACTACTGCATTTAATATCAAAGTTATTGTTGGAAAGGATTCTGATAATTGGCAATTAGAAGAATCTACAAAAGCAATATCTTCAGAAGGGACTGTATTAACTTCGTCATATGATCCTGAATTTGGATTATATGAAAATAAAGTATCGTACAATCCAAATACTTCTAGTAGTGTTATTAGTGTTAACTTAACCAACAATTTTGGCGATACAACTATGGATAACTTGCTATTTACTAACGCGTTTAGTAGTAGTGAATATAATACTAAACTATATTTATACGAAAATAATTCTGGAATTGACTATTCAAAATATATTAAATTAACAAAAGATGGTGTTGATATACAACTAGAAGGTGTTGTTCTTAACAATGGAACAGTACTAAAATATGAAGAAAGTTTTGCATTAACTTATGTTAAATATAGTGAATTAAAACAAAAAGATTCGACTATAATAGACCCTTCATATGTGGTACTTTCTGATAGTACAGTAATGGGCTATGAAGAATATTCTAGATTGCAGACAGAAAGTTCTGTAGAAGACCCACTATATGTGATTATGGTTAATAAGGATATGAAAAATAATGGCTCATATTCTAATGACATAATTGATTTAAGAACTATAGGTGCGGTTGAAAGTCAATACTATAGCATTGATTCTTCAACATATAAATATGTTGTTAAGGGTAATCAAGTACTTAATGATATAATTTTGGATTATACCGCTAAACTTGTTGTTATATCAAAAACAGATCCTGCTATTAGTTATACATTAATTAGAGAATTTAGTGTAAAACTAGTAAAGAATGCTGGTGTAAGCAATATTAAAGATAGTTATTCTGCTAATGTTGTAGACAATAAATTTACAATTAACCTAACTGGTGATGATAGAATAACCGTTACTGGCAATACAAATATTGTATTTAAGCCTATATCAGATGGCTTGTATGCAGATAAAGATACAAGTACTACTGATGTAGAAAATACTATAGTATTTAGTGAAATTCAAACTAATGCCGGATTTATCTCAACAATTTCTTGTGATATTTCTGGATTTAATAGTTTAGTTCATGATTTACATTTGATTAGTTTCAAAGCCCATGTTTATTACAAAGCAGAAAATGGCTATGTTTATACTGGAACTAGTGATCCTAACTATGTTACAACTGTAACTTTCACGTTAACATATAATAGTTAAATTTGTAATAAAATACATAAGCATTTTGGTTAAGATGTGGTAAATCGCCACATCTTAACTATAAATTGCTTTATAATACTAAAAATAGTTTGAATATTTTTGTAATTGTTATATAATAATTATAATAATAAATGGGGGTCTATTTTATGGAAAATCAAAGCAAAAATGGGCTTGACCTAATTAGGATTTCAGCATCAAAATTAAAAGGTGCATGGGGAAGAGTATTCCTTGCTTCATTAATTTATATTGCACCACTAGTTTTATTCTGTTTGATTCCTTATGCTGGTTGGGCAATTTCAGTTGCATTATTTGGCTATTTAACATTAGGTTATCTTAACTTTATGCAACAAACATTAAAGGGTAATAATCCAAGTTTTAAAGTTCTTTTCGTTCAACCAGAATATTTCCCTGCAATTATGCTAGGTATCATTATGGCGGTAGGTACATTACTAGGATTAGTATTGTTCATTGTTCCGGGCGTGTTAATGATTGGTTATTATTCAATGAGTTTATTTGTACTTAACGAAGAGAGAATCAGTAATGTTACTGATACACTTAATGTTACTGCTAGACAGATGAATGGTAACAAGACTGCATTATTTGCATATAAAGTTGTATTCTATTTGTTCTATGTTTTAGTTGCTGCAGTTGCTGCAATATGTGCATTATTTATTAGTGGACTATATGCATCACATCTTGCTTTAGGTGTTGTATTAACTATTGTATTAGTTCTTGCAGTTATTATATTATTTGCAATTATTACTATGTATTTCTATTCTGCTAACTGTATGTTCTATGAAGAAGTAGTAAGTAAAGTAGATTATAGTGATTATCAATTAAAAACTGAAAAAACTGTAAATGCTGAAACAACTGAATCTACAGAAAAAGTTGTAGAAACAACTGAACCTAAAGTAGAAGAAGTAAAAGAAAACACAGAAGTTGAAGCAGAGCCAAAAGAAGAAGTGGTTGAAGAAAAAGCAGAAGAAAAGGTTGAAGAAAAACCTAAAACTGCAAAGAAAACTACTGCTAAAAAGCCTACAACTAAAAAGATCACAAAAGAATAATTGTGTTTTAGTTTAAACAATTAAATTATAAAAAAGCACTTATATTTAAGTGCTTTTTTTGTATATTAATTGCGATATTTCAAATAATATTGGTATACAATATATTCTTTAAGTGGGGGATTATAATGAAAGACACGGGGATTGTGAGAAGAATAGATGAATTGGGTAGGATTGTTATTCCCAAGGAAATACGTAGAAGTTTAAGACTAAAAGAAGGAACTCCAGTTCAAATATACATAAATAAATTTGGTGAATTAACACTTACCAAATATTCACCTATTGTAGACATAACCGAATTTGCACAAACATTTTGTGATGTAGTATCAGATATATTGGGTTACAATATTATTGTACTGGATAAAGATAATGTTATTGCGACAAGTCATAAAGTTAAAAATTATCTTAATAGACAAGTAAGTTCTCAATTGGAAGAAATACTTGAAGATAGAAAAAGTTATCTATACAATCATTCAGATGGCGCAAAAATGTTGGATTTGTTTGTAGATGATGATAATACATATTATAGTCAAATAATTGTACCAATATTGGCTAATTCGGACATTGTTGGTGGGATTGTGGCATTTACTAATACAATAGAAAGTGTTAATTATACTATGGCGGACGTAAAGACATTACAAACTATTGCATGCTTTATGGCAAAGCAAGTGGAATAATATGAAAAGACAATCGGTTTTGGTAGGAGCATTAGTCCTTGCATTGGGTGGGATAATTGCTAAACTTGTAGGTGCATTATACAAGATACCACTCACCAATATTTTAGGTAGTAATGGTATGGGATTATACTATTTAGTTTTTCCATTATATAGTTTGTTGCTTGTTCTCATAAGTTCTGGTACAAGTATTGCTGTATCTAGACTTGTAAGTACCGAACGAATCAATAATAACAAACACAACGAACTAATGATTTTCAAAACATCTTTAATATTTGTTTTTGCATTAAGTGTAATATTTACTTGTGTATTAATTGCTTTTAGTGAGAATATTGCTATTTTACAAGGCAATGCTAATGCAAAAGTAGGGTACATTGCTATTGCACCATCAATTATATGCGCATCATTAATTTCGGTAATTAGGGGGTATTTTCAAGGTCAAGAAAATATGGTTCCTACGTTACTTAATAACATAGCTGAACAAGCAGTTAAACTTGTATCAGGTTTAATTTTGGCCAATTATTTTATGCGTAAAGGTGTAATATTTGCTGTTTTTGGTGCTATTTTGGGTGTGACTATATCCGAATTTTTTGCATTTATATTTATAATGATTAATTATGTATCATACAAAAGAAAAGTGGTATATAAAATTGAAACTCCAAAAACGCCCAATTTAACATATGCACAAACGTTCAAAAAAATAGTGTCATATGCATATCCAGCGACATTAAGTGCAATAGTGATACCTATTACTACTTTTTTAGATAGTTTTTTAATTATTAATATATTAACTAAATCCGGATTTTCTAGTTTACAGGCAACTAATTTATATGGCATAAGTAATGGTATAGTTAGTGCATTGATTAATCTTCCAGTGCTACTCTGTGGAGCATTGGCAACAGCAATAGTACCCAACTTAAGTGGTTTGTACGCACAAAACAATGAAAAAGAAGTAATCTTTAAAACATCATTTTTTATTAAAATTACATGGATTATTTCTTTATTTTTCTTTATTGTATTTTTAATTTTTGCACCAGATATTATATCTATTCTATATCAAAAAGGACTTACAGATATAGTTATTGATGAGTATACTTTTGCTTATAAACTGCTTATGATAAGTTCGGTGTCTATTATTTATTATGCATTTTTGCAGACATTTACGTCTATATTACAAAGCATTAATCGTCCTATTGTTCCGTTTATCAGCCTTATAATTTCATTAATTGTTAGGGAAATATCTATATTTTTATTTGTATCTAATCCCAAATTAAATATTTTTGGTGTAGCGATAAGTAATTTAATATTTTTAAGTATGGCTACATTAATTAATTTAAAATATATCAAGTTATATGTTCAACTTAATTATTCATTTACAAAACTTATTGTTTCTCCCATTGCTAGTGCTATAGTTGCTGGTGTGTCAATGTATTTCTTAAAAATATTATTAAGCGGATTAAATGTTTTTGTGTATACGCTAATATCGGGTGGTGTAGGTACATTAATTTACTTTGCATTAATATTTGCGTTTAGAAGTTTTAATTATGCTGAATTAAAATATTTTAGGCGTAAGAAAATTGTTAATGCTAAATATGTAAAAAATTGATAATTATAATATTTATAAAAGTTACTATAATACATTTAATATTTTTATCTTATAACAAATAATGTTAATAACTGTTTAAAAATTCTACACTTGTACAATAATTAGTAAAAAGGAGAATTTTTATGAATAAAACTGAATTTGTAAAAGAAATATCAAAAAAGAGTAAAATGACACAAAAAGATTGTAACAACTGCCTTAATGCTATAACTCAAATAATTCAAAAATCACTTAAGAATGGAGACAATATTAACCTTGTTGGTTTTGGTAAATTTGAAGTAAAGCATAGAATGGCAAGAAGAAGTTATAATCCCCAAACTAGAAAAGTTAGTATGTTACCAGCAAGCAAAGTTCCAAGTTTTAAGCCAGGTAAACAGTTGAAAAATGTGGTCGGCTAATCATTAAAAAATGGCTAAATAAAGTATTTTTTATTTGATTAAAAAATATAAAATTTGTTAATTTTGTTTTGACTATTTTGCTATATATGGTATAATATCCATAGAAAACATAAAGGAGAAAATGTTTATGAATAAAGTTGAATTAGTAAAAGTTGTTGCTGATAAGACAGGTTTAACACAAAAAGAAGTTAATGCAGTTGTTGATACTATGTTTGATACAGTTATTGCTGACTTGGCAAAAGGTAACGAAGTTGCTCTAGCAGGTTTTGGTAAATTTGTAGTTAAGACAAGAGCAGCAAGAGAAAGTATCAATCCTAGAAGCAAGGAAGTTGTTAAAGTTCCTGCATGCAAGGCTGTTACTTATAAACCAAGTAAGTCAATTAAAGAAGCGGTTAATAAGTAATTAATTATTAATTTAATAAACATTTAATAATAAGAAGTTTCATTTTATATGAAACTTTTTTTATATACTCAATTCCGTCATAAATATATTTTAGTGATTATTATCTTAATTTAATTTTATAATATTTAAACAATCTATGCTTTTTAGTTGAAAAAACATAGATACTATTTTTTACAATATTAGACATATAAAAGTGGTTTACTTTATGCCTTATTTATACTAAAATATTGTTATGAAAATAGGAAATATCGAATTAAAAAATAATTTAATACTAGGGCCTATGGCTGGTGTTACTGATGTTGGTTTTAGGTCACTTGCTATTAAATATGGTGCTGATTATGCAGTGTGTGAGATGGTAAGTGCAAAGGCCTTAAAATATAACAATAAAAACACTCAAGATCTACTTATAACTGCAGATTGTGAACATATAAAAGTGGCTCAAATATTTGGTTCTGACCCAAAAGTTATGGCTAGTATAGTTAAAAGTAAGTATCTTGAAAAGTTTGATATAATAGACATTAATATGGGCTGTCCAGCACCGAAAATTGTAAAAAATGGCGATGGTAGTGCATTAATGTTGGATATTGGGTTAGCACGTGAAATAATTACTGCTTGTGTTAATGCTACTTCAAAACCTATTACTGTAAAATTTAGGGCAGGTTGGGATAATAATATTAATGCTGTAGAATTTGCAAAAATGTGCGAAAGTGCAGGTGCAAAAGCAATTACTATACACCCAAGGACTAGAGAGCAATATTATTCTGGTAAAGCCGATTATCAACTTATAAGACAAGTTAAAAATGCAGTTAATATACCAGTTATTGGCAATGGAGATGTTGTAGATCAATCATCTTACCGTGCTATGCTTGATACAGGTGTTGATGCTGTAATGATTGCTAGGGGAGCATTGGGTAATCCCGAAATATTTGCTCAATTATTAGGTAAAACTCCCAATGTCGATAAATTGGCTGATATTAAGGAACATATTGCCATACTTCGTAGTTATTATCCAGAAGTTTTTGTGGTTAAAACTATGCGAAAACATATTTTATGGTATCTAAAAGGATATCATGGTTGTACCGAAATTAAAAATAAAATTGTGGTAGAAAAAGACTTAAATAAAGTTATTGATATACTTGAAGAGTATTTTTCAAACATTAAAAAAAGAGAAAGTGTTTAAACTAATAGTACCGAATAAACATCTTTCTCTTTATATCAAGTAAAGAAGTTATAATATTAATATGCTTATGGCTTTCAATCCATAATCCTATTATGGAAAGCATACTATCAACAAATTTAACAATATTATTGATAAAAGTTATTTAACTTTCTTTACTAATTATATTGTGTGTACTTTATTATTAATTATGCATAGTTTTTTATGATTTTTTAAAAAAATATATAGATAAGTTAAAAAAAGTTTAATTACATAGTTGTAATTAAACTTTTTTGTAGTTTATTCTTCACTTAATTTTTTAATAGTTGCACGATTGATTGTTGCATCTTCTTTAGATTTTTCAAACAACTTTTCAGCAACTTCAGGTCTCTTTTTCATTAATGAGAAGTATCTGCTTTCGCCATTAAGGAATTCCATATAATCTTTTGTAGGATCGCCACTATCAAGTATATATGGATTTTTACCTTCTTTAAGCAAGTCAGGATTGTATCTCCATAATGTCCAATATCCACATTCTACGGCTTTCTTTTCTTCAAGTTGACTATTTGACATATTAATGCCGTGGTTAATGCATGGGGCATAAGCAATAATCAAACTTACACCATCATATGCTTCGGCTTCTCTTACTGCTTTCAAAAATTGATTCATATCAGCACCCATACTTACTTTAGCGACATATACGTCTTTGTAACAACTTGCTATTAAACCTAGATCTTTTTTAGGTCTCATCTTTCCACCAGCCGCGAACTTTGCTACTGCACCAGTTGGGGTAGACTTACTTGCTTGACCACCAGTATTACTATATACTTCAGTATCTAGTACAAGTATGTTAACATTTTCGCCACTTGCAAGTACATGATCCAATCCACCATAGCCTATATCATATGCCCAACCATCTCCACCTATAATCCATAAACTATGATTAATAAATGCGTCTTGTAGGGTATTAATATCTTCTACTAGTTGACTATCTATATTTTTTTGATTGTTAAGTTCTGTAAGTATTTGTGTTCTTAATGCTCTTTGACTATCTACATCTTTTGTTGTTAGATACGAATCTATTAATTCAATTGTTTTGGCATTAAACTTGTTTTCTTTTATTTTGTTTAGCAATTCAATCAATCTATTATGTTTGATTTTTAAACCTAGTTTGATACCATATCCAAATTCAGCATTGTCTTCAAATAAACTATTTGCCCAAGCAGGACCGCCTTTTTCATCAAATGTGTAAGGGCAGGTAGGAGCACTTCCGCCATATATACTTGAACAACCAGTTGCATTGGCAATTACCATATGATCTCCATATAATTGACTAATTACTTTAATGTATGGAGTTTCTCCACAGCCAGCACATGCACCACTAAATTCAAAATATGGTTTGTCGAATCCTACTCCCTTAACAGTATTATTCTTGAATATATTACTCTTTACTGATTTTACTGTTTCTAAATAACTATAGTTTTTGGTTTCTTTATCTAATATTTCTTCACTATCAACCATAGTTAATGCTTTTTCTTTAGCAGGGCATACACTAGCACATACACCACAGCCAGTACAATCAAGTGGACTTAATTGCATTACATATTGTTTTGTTGGTTCTGCTATTGCATTAATAGTTTTTAGAGTGTCTGGTTTGTCTTTTAATTCGCCTTCAAGTAAATGTGGTCTTATTGCTGCATGTGGACATACAAATGCACACATATTACATTGAATACATTTTTCACTATTCCAACATGGTAAACTTGTAGCGATACCACGTTTTTCATATTGGGTTGTGCCAGTAGGTACAATTCCTGATGGGTTGAATGCACTTACAGGAAGACTGTCTCCATCTAATTTTTCTATAGGCTTTATAAATTCTTCATAATATTTACTGCAAGATTTATTTTCGCAAGTAGTGCAGTTAATATTGGCAGTTGCCCAAGAATCTGGGTACTTAACTTCATGTAAACTGTTTTCTGCACTCTCTATAGCATTATAGTTGGCTTGAATAACTTTTTCGCCCTTGCTGCCATAATTTTTGTAAGCCATTTTCTTCATTTCTTCTTTGGCTACTTCAAATGGTAAAATGTTAATTAATTTAAAGAATGCACTTTGCATTATCAAATTAATCTTGTTACCTAGTCCCAATTCTTTTGCTATTGAATAAGCATCAACAGTAAAGAATTTAATATGTTTTTGTGCTATCTCACGTTTAACACTGCTTGGCAACATTGTTTCCAATTCATCAAGTGTCCAGTTGGTGTTAAGTAGGAGAGTACCATTGTTTTTAATACCTTTAAGTATATTGTATTTTTTTACGTATGTTTGATTGTGTACTGCTACAAAATCAATGTTATCAAGTAGATAACTTTCATCAATTTTATCTTTACCAAAACGTAGATGAGATATAGTTGCATTACCACTTTTCTTCGAGTCATATTCAAAATATGCTTGACCATTTAAGTTGGTATTATTGCCTATAATTTTTATACTGCTCTTGTTGGCTGATACTGTACCATCTCCACCATAACCATAGAATTTGCAAGAAGTAACGCTATGTGTACTTGGGTGAATGATTGTTTTTACTTCAAGACTAGTATTGGTTACGTCATCAGTAATACCTATGGTAAAATGATTTTTAGGTTGATTAGATTCGAGATTTTCAAATACAGCATTAACCATACTTGGAGTAAATTCTTTACTACCAAGACCATATCTTCCACCAATTACTTTGATGTTTCGTCCCATTTCGTTAAGGGCAGTTACTACATCAAGATATAGTGGTTCGCCTAGTGAACCAGGTTCTTTAGTACGGTCTAATACTGCAATATGCTTAACTGTTTTTGGTAGCGATTCTACCATTGATTTAGCATCAAATGGTCTATATAATCTTACTTTTAATACTCCATATTTTTTGCCGTGCTCTTTATTTAGATAATTAACTGTTGTTTCGGCAGTACTTGTTCCGCTTCCCATAAGAATAATAACATCTGTAGCATCTTCTGCACCACAATAGTCAAAAAGTCCATACTTTCTGCCAAAAAGTTGTTTAAACTGTTTCATAACTGATTTTACAATTCCAGGAACTTTATTGTAGTGAGTATTACTTGCTTCACGATTTTGGAAGTATATATCTGGGTTTTGTGCAGTGCCTTGTTGATGTGGCGTTGTTGAATTAAGTGCACGTTTCTTAAACTCGGCTACTTTATCAAAAGGGTATATGTCTTTTATTTTTTCTAAATCTAATTCATCAATTGTATTAATTTCGTGACTGGTTCTAAATCCATCAAAGAAATGTAAAAATGGAACTGAAGAATGAAGTGTAGATAAGTGTGCTATTAATGCTAAATCATGTGCTTCTTGTACAGAACCTGAACTTAACATTGCAAAGCCAGTTTGTCTACAAGCCATTACGTCAGAGTGATCGCCGAAGATTGATAAAGCATGTGTGGCTAAAGCCCTAGCACTTACATGCATAACACATGGCAATAATTCACCAGCAATCTTATACATATTAGGTATCATTAGTAGTAGCCCTTGACTGGCTGTAAATGTGGTAGTCAAAGCACCAGCACTTAACGAACCATGTAAAGCACCAGCGGCTCCACCTTCAGATTGCATTTCTACAACTTTTACAGTGTTACCAAAAATATTTTTTACTCCGTCATTTGCCATACTATCAGCAAGTTCTGCCATAGTACTAGATGGGGTAATAGGATATATCGTCGCTGCTTCGCTTAAATGATATGCGACTAGTGTTGTGGCGGTATTTCCGTCAACTGTTATTTTAGGCATCGTCTCCCTCCAATTAATTATTTTGATAAAGAATATTGTTTATCCTAACATCAATTTTAAGTATATTACTTATTAAAATTTTAGTCAAATCATAGGATTTATATTCGTAATGTTGTATACTATTTATGTAATAATATGATTAGGAGTGATGATGTGAATTATCTTTTAACTTTATGTTATGATGGTAGTAACTATAAAGGGTGGCAAGTTCAACCCAATATGATTACTGTTCAAGGCGAACTTGAAAAAGCACTTAAACAAGTGTTTAAAACCGATATAAAAACTATTGCTAGTGGTAGGACTGATACTGGTGTAAGTGCATTAGGGCAAACTGTTAATTTCTATAGCGATGTTGTTTATAAGGAATATCCTTTGTTGACTTATCTTAATACCATATTACCAAGTGATATTAGAGTAATGAAAGTACAATACGTACCAGATGATTTTAATGCACGCTTTAGTTCTAAAAGAAAGACTTATGCGTACAATTTCTATCTGTCAAAATTACCTAATCCGTACTATGATAAATTTGCTACTCGTGTGTGGTATCAATTAGATATGGAACTATTAGAGAAAGAACTTCAATCTTTGATAGGTGTGCATGATTTTACTACTTTAAGTAGTGTTGACACTCAAGCAGACAGTAAAGTAAGAGAGATTTTTGATATAAAACTTGTACAATCAGGTGATGTGTATACGGTATACTTTACGGGTAATGGCTTTTTAAAAAATATGATTAGAATAATTATGGGTACTGCTTTTGATATCGCAAGGGGTAAGATTAAAGCAAATATGCTTGAACTTTTAGATAAGAAAGATCGAAGATTAGGCGGTAAAACGGCTTCTCCAATAGGACTAGTTTTAGTTGAAGTAAATTATGTATAATTTGAAATATATATTGACACTATGGGTTGAAATGTTATATTATTAAGTAAATATATAATAGTATTTTGTCTAGAAAGGGGGATAAAATGAAAACAAAGATTATATTAAGATTTGTTGTTACTATAGTTATTTTGGGTTTGTTGTTCCTAGGTGCATGGTTGATATGGTTTAAACCTACCAATGAACTTGAAGTTTTCAATACTTTAACCAAACTTCAAAATACAGACAGCACAGAAAAAGGACTTGGTGGTTTTGAATATGTTCTTTATGGCACAGATAAAGATTCTAAAGGTATAGGATTATTTAATGACAATAGCAATAAATATTATAAAGGCATGTCTAATTTCTCTGCTACTAATACCAATGTTAATGAAATGGGTAATAGATACTATCGTTTGTTTATGTTTGGCGAGAATGGTACTGCCGATACCACTAAACCTTATGGCGCATTAACTCTTAATAATGGTTCAAATATTAGTCTAACTTCAATGTATGCTGAAGTTGATAAAGCATTCGATTATTATTATGCTTATGTACAATTGGCTAACAAAGTTGAAAAAGACGATGTTAAACAAATAAAGAAATTAACCAATGACTTGAATAATAGTTACAACACTTTCACTTCTTTAAAAGTAGATTTAGATGCTTTGCTTACCAAGAAAGGCGGAGAGAATGTTGACAATGCAACAATTGATGATGAAGTAACCAATTTGTTTGAATCATTGTTTAATGAATATTTCAACATTGTTAAAAAATACAACGTTTTAACTATGGAAGTTAGAGATTTCGTTGTTAAATATGTATTTGACAACAATTTTGCTTATAGCACAGAGTCAGTATATTATGAAGTAGTTCTTAACTCTGTTAATGAATTTACAAAAACCAGTACAGATATTTTAGTTGTAGAAGATAGCAAAACTTCAGTTAAGACAGATTCTCAATATATTGATCTATCAGCAGATATTTGCAGAGTTATAAATTCTGGTAAAAAAGAAGTTGTTGAACAATATGTTAAACTAAATAGTAATTATAAAGAAGCATTAACTGGTGCAAAGAGTATATTTGCATTATCTCATAATGACAAAGTTAAATTTGTAAAGAATGGCGAAACAGTTGGTGAAGAAGTAATAGATGGTTCTGAAGTTATAGCAAAATACAATAGCGATTATTATGACGAAATTAAATCTATTCTTGAAGCATACTATGTAGGTTAATAAGGGGGATTAAAATTATGAAAAAAGGTTATTATGCATTATTAGCATTACCATTGGCGGCTACAATGTGTATGGCTGGGTGTGGTAAAACATCAAGGAATGCTCAAGAACTATTAACTCTTCATACTGATACACTTGATATGCATTCAGAATATTTTACTGATGTCCAAGATCGTGGCACATATCTATATGTTACTTATGGTGATGATGTAGATGTAAAAGTATGTACAGTTGCAACTAAAGATAGCCCAGATTTATTGAAGAGATACAATTTCCTTAACACTGTATATTCTCGTACATTAACTTTGGCATATACATATTATGCTGATTTTAATGGCATTTTCTATGAAAATATTAAAGATAAAAAGCCTGATGCTAAAGAATTAACCAAACTTTATGATAAATTAAAAAGTTTCCAACGTGAACTAACAAGTTTTAATACAGCAAAGGCTGATTTCCAAAGAGAAATTGATTTATTTGGTGTAGAAAGTCAGATTATTGGTTCAAGTATTGATAAGTTTGATTATTATTACAATAGTTTGATTGGTACAACTTTGGATTTTGTTAATTACTTCAAAGATTTACATGTTAAGTATTTCTATGGTGAAGATAAGACAATTGATGCATCATATGCACAACGTGTTTATGATGAAGGCTTGTTAGCAATGGCTAATTATTTATATAAAGATTACCTAGTATCTATGGCTAAAAATGGTACAGTTAAATTAACTGATATGTGGAACACCAATGAGAAAGGTGAGTTAGTAGTTAAAGATGAAATGTTTACTTCTAATGAATTAGACTGCATTGTTAAGAAGAGTGTTTATAATGAATCTAAAAATAAAATAGAACCTTCTGCCGCAAGTGTAAGTATTGATTCTAAAATATTAACAAGTTTAGACAATGGCTCTGAAGAAGAAATGAAAAATGCTAAAGATCGTATAAGAGAATATGATACTCAATTAAATACTTTCTATCAATATTTCAAACTATATGATAAAGTATATAAGAAAGTTGATATGGATAAGTATAATAATTATCGTTTCGGTATCAATGGTGGTTATGAAAGTGAAGAAGCATACTTAAATTCATTAAGCGTTGTTGATGCTGCCAATGTTAGAGTTATGTTAAACTTTGATAATGTTACAGTTAAAAACTTCTTAAAACAATTATCAAAAATTAACGCTAGTGTTTAATAGAAAAATATAAAAAGCGACCTTAACAGGTTGCTTTTTTGTTTGGCAAAATGTACAATAAGATAAGTGTACTTAAGTACATATATTTTTGTATGAAGATTAATAAAATTGTGAAGGAAATAATATGAGCGATTATAAAAAAATAGCAGATTTAATTTACCCTAATATTACTAAAGATGTTGCGTATTGGGAGAATAAATATAAACCACGTGATATTGGCGGAGCAGAAGTTACACGTTTTGCACCTAGTCCTACAGGATATATGCATATAGGACATTTCTTTGGTGCTAACTTGGATTATCGTATTTCTAGGACTACTCCTAATGGTAGATTTTTATTTAGACTAGAAGACACCGATAAAAAACGTGAAATTGAAGGTAGTGATATAGTTGCACTAAAGACTTTAGCATATTATGGTATTGTTCCTGACGAAGGATTTACTATAGATCGTACCGATAATGGGGAGTATGGACCTTATAGACAAAGTGATCGTACCGAGATATACCAAACATATGCAAAATATTTGGTTTCTATCGGTAGAGCATTCCCATGTTTTTGCGAAAAACCAGAAGGTAAAAAAGAAGTATTAGAAAAACGTGAACAACAACTTCAAGATGATAAACAGATGGTTGAAAAAGACCCATGTAGAGATTTAAGTTATAAAGAAGTTAAGGCTAATATTGATGCAGGAAAAAAATTCTGTATTAGACTTAAATCTTTAGGCAATGAAGGCGATAAAGTAAAAGTATATGACCTTGTTAGGGGTGAGCGTGAAATTGGTGCTAACTGTAAAGATTGTGTGTTGATTAAAGATAATGGTATTCCACCATATACATTTGCACATCCAGTTGATGACCATTTAATGCACACTACTGTAGTTGTTAGGGGAGAAGAATGGATTTCTACTTGGCCACAGCACGTTGAAATTTTTGATGCTTTGGGTTTTGAAATGCCTAAATATATACACACTCCAGTTCTATGTAAAATAGGAGATAATGGTAACAAACGTAAAATTTCTAAATCTAAAGATCCAGAAGCAGATATGCGTTTCTATATTCAGGCCGGTTTGCCTACATCTGCAGTTACCGAGTATTTACTTAATCTTATGAATAGTAATTTTGAAGATTGGCGTACTGCTAATCCAGAAGCATCTATTAATGAATTCCCATTTAGTGTGCAAAAAATAGGTACTTCTAGTCCATTTTTTGATATAGTTAAACTAGAAGATGTTTCTAAAAATATTATTAGTAAAATGACTAGTGAAGAAGTGTATGCTCATACTTTAGATTGGGCTACTAACTATGATTATGCTTTTGAAAAAGAATCTAAAGAAAGATTGGGTGATGGATTTGTTATGCCATATGTAGACCCTAATACTTTTGGACAATATTTACGTGATAACAAAGATTATGTTATAGCCACATTGAGTATTGATAGATATACCGCTAAACCTAGAAAAGATATAGCAAAATGGAGCGAAATTCCACAATACTATAACTATATGTTTGGATTGTTTAATCCACAAAATATAAGTGATTATGAATATAATTTTTCTAAATTCACATATGCACAAGCAGGACAGTTTCTACAAGATTATTTAAAAGTGTATGATAGTAATGATGAAAAAGACGTATGGTTTAATAAAATTAAAGAAGTTGCTAATGCACATGGATTCTGTGTAGACAACAAACTTTATAAATCTAATCCTGATGCATATATTGGTAATACTGCTGATGCTTGTTCTTTAATTAGACTTGCTATTACTGGTAAGTCCAATTCGCCAGATTTGTATTCAATTTGTAAAGTATTGGGTAATCAAAAAGTTGCTGAAAAAATTAACAAAATGATTGAAATTTTGAATAAATAATTAGATATTTGGGCTATATTTAGTCCAAATATTTTTCTTTAATTGATTTAGTAAGTTTTTAATGTTAATATATGTATTGATAAACTAAATATATTAGGTGAATAATGAGTATTATAGAAATTAACAATTTTTCACAGAATTTTGGCGATAAACTATTGTTCGAAGATACTTCATTTGTCCTAAATCCAGGTGAAAAAATAGGTCTTACTGGTGTTAATGGTGCAGGTAAAAGTACACTGTTAAAAATTATTATGGGACAAGTGTTATTAGATAAAGGAACTTTTTATAAGAATCCACGTTATCGTATTGAATATCTAGACCAACATGCCGAAGTTAAAGGTGAAGATAGCATAAAAGAATATTTGTGCGGTGCATATAAACCACTTTTTGATGCAGAGAAAAAACTTAATAAAATAAATGAACAATTGGCTACCGAAACCAATAACGATAAACTTGAACGACTACTTAATCAAAGTGGTGATCTTTTTGAATATCTTACTGCCAACAACTTTTATGCTATAGATAGTGAGATTGAAAAAGTATGTGCAGGCTTGGGTATAACTGCTTTTGGATTAGATACACCTGTTAAAAACTTGAGCGGTGGACAAAGAGCCAAGGTTATGTTAGCAAAATTGTTACTTGAAAGCCCAGATGTAATGGTTCTTGATGAGCCGACTAACTTTCTAGATATTAATCATATTGAATGGTTGACTAAATTTATCAATTCTAGCCCAAAAGCCTTTATTATTGTTAGCCATGATTCGCATTTTCTTAATAATGTAGTTACGCATATTTGCGATGTAGACAATAATAAGATTAATCGTTATGTCGGCAATTATGAAGAATGTATGGCTACTAAAGAAGCCCGCCGTATACAACATGAAAAAAATTATGAACAACAGCAAAGAGAAATTAAAAAGTTGGAAGACTATATAGCACGTAATAAGGCCAGGGCTTCTACAGCCAATATGGCACATAGTAGAGAGCGTATGCTTAATCGTATGGACATAATTAATCCACCATCAGAACAGATTAAACCTACATTTTCTTTTAAATATAAAGACTTTGCAGGTAATTTGGTTCTTAAAGTTGAAAATTTGGTCGTAGGATACAACAATGATCCTTTGCTTAAACCTATATCATTTGAAGTAGAAAATGGCGATAGAGTGGCAATAACGGGCTTTAATGGCATAGGTAAAAGTACTTTATTAAAAACTATTATCGGAGAATTGGATAAAATATCAGGTACAGTAACAATTGCTAAAAATATTGTAATAGGGTATTACCAACAAGAAACAGATTTTCAATTATTTGAAGGTACACCACTTAACTATGTATCCAATTTTTATCCTAAACTAACTGAAAAAGATATTAGGGCTAGTCTTAATAGAAGTGGGCTTAATAGTGTCCACTGTCGTAAACAGATTAAACAATTAAGTGGTGGCGAGCAGAGTAAGATTAAGATATGTATACTTACTTTAAAGGCATGTAATTTGCTTATATTGGACGAACCTACCAATCATTTAGATGTGTTTGCGATAGATAGATTGCGTGAAGCAATAGCCGAATTTAAGGGAACAGTGATTTTTGTTAGCCATAGTAAACCATTTATAAAAGATGTGGCTACAAAAATAATTGACCTAGAAAAACTTTAATTATATAAGGCTTAAATTGATATAAAATGCGATAATTTTGCGGTAATAACGCAATATTAGGTGATTTTAGTTGATTAATAATAATATTATTGTTATTATAAAAATAACGATATAAGGGGGATAATTTATGTTTAATTTTAAGACTAAAGACAACAAGTTTAGTTTGTACGGATTGATTCAAACAATATCAATTGTCGGATTATTTATCGCTGTTGGTATTATAGTTCTATCTAGTGTTGGGTCATTTAAACTTAGTTCTGGTTTAATTCAATTTATAGGCATAATTGCAGTTATTTGCTTATGTGGACTTATGAGTCTTGTTTGGGCTCGTAATCTAGAACGTGGCAAAGCAAAAGTTGTTTCAATTGTGTTCTTGGGTATTATTGCTTTTGTATGTATCCTTTGGATTATAGCAATATGCGTAGTTATGGGACTTGTTAGAAAAGGGGATACTATTAGCGAAAAAGAATTAGCCAATACATTAAGATTTATAAAGATTGTTTTAATTATTAGTGTTCAATTTATTTGCGGTACAACTATAGGTTCAGTTATAACTCGTTATGGCAAGTCTATGCTTGTCTTCCAAGTTATTATGTATATAAGCAATATTATTGTTGACTTGTATGTATCTGGTTGGTTGTTATTATTTAAGATTGATGGCACTGATATTGCATTTAATTCAAGTTCAGGATTATTTTCATTCTTAACTTCTAGTGCAGTATATCCTATTGCAATATTAGCATTAGCATATGTTTCACTTTCTAACAGCATTATCAAACGTATTGAACTTAAACGTCAAAAATATCAGATTGAAAATTATGGCGATAGAATTGATCAAAAAGAAGAAAATACTACTCAACCAGTTAAAGATAATAAACAAAAACTTGTTGAACTTAAGAGTATGTTAGATGACGGACTTATCACTCAAGAAGAATATGATGAAAAAAGAAAGAAACTTCTTGAAGAAATGTAATCGTATTTTAAATTAAAAATCACTCATTATGAGTGATTTTTTTAATTAATTGTATATTTTAAACATATTAATTATTGAAAATACCTGCATTTTTTGATACACTTATAGAAATAAAATACCAAAGGGGGATATTATGAGAAGAAGAAAGACACTTTTAGGTAGTTTGTTAAGATTTATTTTTGGATTAATATTATTAGTTGCTGTCGTTGTTGGCGGTATATGTGGCTTTTTGTATTTTAAATATAAAATCAATGTCTTTACTGTAATGGGACAATTAAACACTTTAAGTCAAGCCCCACAAGTAGAAAAGATTATTACTAATCCATATGAATCTAGTGATAAAGAAACTATAGAAACCATAAAAAATTCTACAGTTATAACTACTTATGCCGAATTTAGTGATAGACAAATAGCGTCATATATTAGTGACTATATTAAGAATAATCCAGATGCTTTAAAAGTAAAATTATCTAATGATAAGGAAATTAATTTACAAGAATATGGCTTTGAATTATCTCAAATAAAATTTAGCAATATTGACGAAAAGGGTAATGTAGACTTTAACGTTGTAGTTAAACTTGAACTTGAAAAAGTTAAAAAATTTATGAAAGAAAACGGCGTACCACTTAAATGGTTCGTAAATAAAGTTCCTGACCAGTTATACATATCTTCTACAGTTAGAGTAACTAAAGGCGAAACAGCATTTGCATATTCTACCGAAGGTTTGGGTATGACTATCAATAATTTAAGTTTAAAAGATACAGAAAGTATATTTGATACAGTTAATGTATTTGTTAAACTTGGTAGTTCTAAAGACTTTAGTAAGACTATAGGTGATATATTTGTAGATTCGTTAATTGGCAATGAAAACAATGATGGATTAGCATATAGCCTAAAGGGTAAGGGAGTAAAGGATTATACATTTACTTCTCATGATGACAATAATTACTTTGCAATTATCGTATTATAATTAAAAAAAATCACTTCTATTATTGAAGTGATTTTTTAACTTGTAAAAATTATATTAAAAAGTTATACATAAGATAAGATTTGTTATATAATATTAGTAAGTTATTAATAAGGAGTAATTATGGAAGAATATAAATCAAAATTTGATGTTATACTTGATAAAGAAGAGACTATTGTAGAAGTTTTTAAACCCAACAAACTTAAATTATTTTTCTCATCTATGTTTTGGAATACATTATTATTTATATTTGTGTTAATAGGCTCTATTTTGGGTATTGTATTCCCAGATGAAGGCGAAGTTATAGATTTACTTTGGATACTATTACCAGTTGCTATATTTTTAATTCTAGAAGGTGGAGCAGTATTATTTACATATTTGTATTATAAAAATGTGTTCTATTGCTATACCAACAAACGTATAATAATTCGTTCAGGTGTTTTTGGCGTAGATTTTAAGAGTTTAGATATGAGTACTATTGGTGCTATTGATGTTAATGTTACATTATTAGATAAGATTTTAAGAAAAAATACAGGTAGTATTAGATTCGGTAGTATGTCAAGCCCAATTAATGGTCAAGGTATGAATTATACTTTCGCTAATGTTACTAATCCATACGAGACATACAAAGTTATTAAGTCTTATATAGACGAACATAAAAATACAAAAAATACCGCTGAATAATGTTAAGTTAAAAATAAAAAAGGCTATATTAAGCCTTTTTTTATTTGTATTATAAAATGTTTAGATAGTTGTGCTTATATTTATTTTAAGTAACTAATGTTTGATTTTGTTTAACTTTTAATGCTGATAATTTTACATTTTATTCATTATAAATGTTAAGATTGTGATACATTAATAATAGTTATTTATTGTTCTTTTTCACATTCATTATTGATAGGCTGATTGTTATTATGCTTATTAATAATTTTCTCTATTAGTATAGCGGTATATAAGACTAATAGCCCCGCCAGACCAAATCCTAGAATGTACATAATTAAAAATATAGGGTATGGTACAAGTGCGTATACATTGCCTATTACAGCCATATCGCTTGCTTTATAAGGACTGATATAAAACATATTAAAGTTTTCATTGTTACCGCAATAGTGCCAGATAATATTAAGAGTTAGGGCAATAAATACCATAATAATGAAGACAATACTTGCTTTAATAATGGTTTTAAATTTTAATTCTACCGATTTTGTCGCAAGCAACATAAATCCTATTATTACCATACTTGAATGCCAGAACATAGTTTGAATATTTATGCCTATAGTCTTCACATAAACACTGTAAGGGTATATAAGTACTACTAGCCCGCCGAAAAATGAGTATGTGGCTAGATAAGCCAGTATGCAATCATATATTTTGCCTTTTTTCAAAAAACCTGCAACAGCCATTATGTATATAGGAGTCGAACAGAATTGGAATGGGAAAGCATACCATTGATATTGCCAATATGATTGACCATTACCACCATTATAATTAAAACTAAATTCTAATTGCTTGTATATTTCAAAGCAAATAAGTAAAATTCCTACTATTATTAATAAGTTATTAACCAATTTTTTTGAAATTTTATTTCTAAATATAAATATTATTGTACAAGTGGTTATAGTTATAATTAACCACATAATATGAAACCAGCCTAGTACAGTTGGTTTTGGCATTTCACCTTGAAACCAATGCAAAAATTCTTCCATTTAATCTCCCATGTAAAAAATATACAAAGATATTGTACTATTATTACTTATTTTTTCAAAGTAATTATGTGCGATATGTCTAGTGATATATATCAATATTGACAAAGTAAATATAGTGTATTATACTATTTATAATAAATTTATGGAGTTGATAAATATGGCATTTTTTGAAGCAATAGAATCTGTTTATGATGCGTTGCAGATAGCAACAAGCAGTATGGATGAAAAAACAAAACAAAATAAATTAAATTCAATATATGCTGACATTCAACAAAATTTGGTAGGTGCTAAACGTTCTGACCTTGATTATTTATATCGTAGTGTAGAATCAATAAGACAACAATCTATTATTAACTATGGTAGGGGAAGTGCTGCTGCCGAAAGTGAAATGCAAAAGGCTAGAATATGTACCAAGATTACAAGTATAATTTCACAATCATATGCACAATATCGTAAAGATGACGGTATGGGTAGATAGTTTGTATTAATCAGTGTTATTTGCACTGATTTTTATTTTTAAAAATAACTAATAATAATACTGGTATACAATGCCAAAAGTGCATAATTGTACATATTACTAACAACCCAAAATTTTATCATAAAAAATAGTAAAAATTTTATAAAAATTTATTGACATAACGACCTTACAATGTTATTATATTAGAGCATTTACAGATCATTAGTTGCGTGCCGCCGGCCACCACCATTTGCCCACGCAACCGTAACTGTAGATGCCTTTGGGGGTATAGCTCAGTTGGCTAGAGCACCTGCCTTGCAAGCAGGGGGTCGTCGGTTCGAATCCGACTATCTCCACCAATATTATGTCTGTTAAGATTTATTCTTAAACAATATAATACCCCTTTTCACTATTTACAAGTTATTAACTTGTTACCCTGCGAGTATATCGCTATATAGGATTGTAGCTCAGCCGGTTAGAGCACCACCCTGATAAGG